>Ga0187871_10000906_pt1 | contig 26873 bp, 23 predicted proteins | sample June2016WEW_16_1_FD_132988 | JGI IMG/M metagenome (GOLD analysis project Ga0187871, IMG submission 132988) | Peatland microbial communities from SPRUCE experiment site at the Marcell Experimental Forest, Minnesota, USA - June2016WEW_16_10 | ecosystem: Environmental > Terrestrial > Soil >...
CGGTGCGGTATGGCTGGGAAGTCACTCGCCGCCTTCCTGGACAATCTCAGCCATTACACTCTGGCCGGGCTTGAGGGGAAGATTACTTGCCCGCTCTTATCCATCGGCGGTGAAGGCGAAGGAGCATCCGCGAACGCCATGGCCCACGAGTTTTTCGAGAAGCTGACATGCCCGAAGACGGAACGCGTGGTCACTTCAGCGGAAGGCGGCGAGGCACACTGCCAAATCAATAATCCGAGCCTCAAACACCAGATCGAATTCGACTGGTTGGACGAGGTCCTCAAAGAGGGCAGGGACGCCTTCGCATCGCGCTCGGCATAGCTTCCGTCAGTCCTCAAGAGCGGTTGGTCAATTGGATGGGGGCGAATTTAACGGAAAATTAACGCAGACAGGGGAAGAGTTTGGCGCAGAATCAGCGTTCCGGTTCATTAGCGGCTAAAACGTCGTTGGAGACTCCCACGATGACAACTCCAGCCAGTGCCATCAAAGATGAAGTCCGCCTGCTGATTAACGTTCAAATCGAGACATTCAGACAGCCAGCACCCTTAACAAATTCTCAACTCCGCGAATACCACCACCGCTCCGAGAAGCTGAAGATGCTGTGCCAAGAACTGGATCGGATTGGCACAAGGAGCGTTATAGAACAGGGGTTGGAGAGGGCGTCCTAGCTCCGGGTGAAACCCTGCGACGCCCGGCTGATGCGGTGCTATGCCGTGAACACGCGGATCAACCAAGTGGCGAACGACGATCCAGAATGTTCTCGACTTGTGGACCTCGCCGAGATTCAGAATCGGCTCTTCTTCTGAGAGCCGATTGATTATCCTGGGACGGCTATGCCTGTATTCCGCTGAATAGAGGATTCTCCACCCAGTGGACCTGTTCCGAGATGTCTGCCCGCTTCACCTGTTCCGTAGGCTGCTACAACCTTTTTGACCAGGCTGGGGATGGTGCTTGGCAAGTGCAGGCGGATCTACTGATTAGGAGTTAACGCCCACCCATCAGCATGGTAGGTACAATCACGCTTCTGAATCAATCACTTGCCCACAACCAAGTCCGCACGGAAGCACTCTGCTGAAGTATCGAGAAAGCCCGTATTGGCGCATGGTGGCTCGAACCGTACGGCACATTGCGGCACACTTGCTCGGGCAGGCCACCGCCGTGAAAGGGCCACAGCTTACGGTAAGTTTACTGAGACTACGCGACACGGGTGGCTCTAAAAAGCGGTTTCGGTAAGCTATGGAAACAGTTCGTGGATCATGAATGGATCAAGAATTCTTATCTTCAGCCCTGCGGACGAGATTTCTAACTCGGCAGAAGCGAAACCAGAGCCTAAAATTCAGTAGTCGTATCATGGGCGTCTTCCGCATTGTTTCCCCATCAGGTGTTCAAGTTTCCGCAGTGACTCATCGTGATTCATATATCCCTTTCGGAACGGTACACCAGAAGGGCAAGGCGAGAGTGAGCACTCTTGCTCAGAAGAACGAGAGTTCCGTTGTTAAGCTCGAATCCCAGAGACAAAGAACTTAAGGAGGAGATGTCCATGCCACCCAAGATGCACGCTGCGGTTGTCGAGCAATTTGGAAAACCGTTGGAGCTGCTGGAGTGGGACGTTCCCTCTCTCGGACCAGGCCAAATCCTGGTGAAAACCGAGGCGTGCGGAGTGTGCCATACCGATCTCCATGCCGCCCATGGCGATTGGCCCGTGAAGCCCACACTCCCGTTCATTCCTGGGCATGAGGCTATCGGTCTTGTCGCTGCCGTTGGAGCCGGTGTGACAATTGTGAAAGAGGGCGACCGGGTCGGGGTGCCCTGGCTTTACTCGGCGTGTGGTCACTGCGAGTACTGCTTGACTGGCTGGGAGACAGTGTGCGCTCAGGCGCAGTTCGGCGGCTACACTCGGAACGGCGGTTTTGCCGATTACCTGCTCGCCGACCCGAATTATGTTGCCCATATTCCTAACGGTCTTTCGGCTGCCGAAGCCGCACCGTTGATCTGCGCTGGGATCACGACCTACAAGGGGATTAAGCAGACTGAGGCACGGCCCGGCGAATGGATCGCAATCTCTGGCGCTGGCGGACTCGGTCACCTGGCCATCCAATATGCGAAGGCCATGGGACTACTCGTCTGCGCAATCGACATCGACGACGGCAAGTTGGCCCATGCCACGCGCCTTGGTGCCGATTTCGTGATCAACGCCAAGACCGGAGACCCGGCAGCCACCGTAAAGAAGGCGACCGGCGGCGGAGCTCATGGCGTTCTGATTACCGCTCCTTCGCTCATCGCGTTCAAGCAAGGCGTCGGCATGACTCGGAAGCGTGGCACTTGTGTCTTAGTGGGACTGCCGCCAGGCGAATTCCCAGTTCCCCTCTTCGATGTGGTGGCGAACTGCATAACCATCCGCGGCTCGTTCGTCGGCAGCCGTCAGGATATGGCAGAAGCCCTCGCCTTCGCTGTCGGAGGCAAGGTCAAAGCCGATATCGAGTTGCAGCCGCTTTCTTCGATCAATCAAATCTTTGACCGCCTTGAACACGGCGATGTGCCGTCACGCGTGGTCCTCGACTTCGCGCCAGCTAAGACGAAGAACGAGCGCTCGGAGGTAGATCAACATATCGCAACCGTAGGCGCTGGTTTCGCAAGAAATCTGTAAATGGTTCGAGAACGACGGCAAATGCCGAGGAGAGAAGAAAATGTCCATAGAAAATTCGGTGGTCGCAATTTATCAAACTCATACGGATGCGGATCGAGCGGTAAAAGAACTTCAGCGCGGCGGAGTCGACATGAAAAAGTTATCGATCGTCGGCAAGGGCTACCACACCGATGAGCAGGTAGTCGGTTACTACAATACCGGCGACCGCATGAAATATTGGGGCAAGGTCGGCGCATTCTGGGGAGGCTTTTGGGGGCTTTTGTTCGGATCTGCTCTGTTCATGATTCCGGGACTCGGCCCAATTTTAGTGGCGGGACCTCTGGTGGCATGGATCGTGGCAGGGTTGGAAGGTGCCGTAGAAGTAGGAGCTTTGGGCGCTTTGGGAGCCGGTCTCTTCAGCATAGGCATCCCTAAGGACAGCATTGTGAAGTACCAAACGGCGCTCACGACAGATCAGTTTCTGCTGATCGCCCATGGGACGGCTGCAGAAGTGGCTAAGGCGAAGGACATCATCGCAAGCACGAATCCTGCAAATTACACAATGCATACCGCGGAAACTGTGGCCGCGTAGTACCCAGAGCTGCAGAAATGCCGTAGTTCACTCAACGAGGCAAGAACCATGGTTGCAGATAATCGGCGTTACCAGCAGCGCGACGAAGATGAACGTGAAACGGACTCGGCCGGGCAGTCTGGCGACATTCAGGGCATGTCGCGTCCGGCCGAAGCGGACTCTGAAAGCGTAGAAGAATTAGTAGAAGAGGGAAACGCCTTTGAAGCCTCGATTGTCGACGGTGTGGAGAACGCCAAAGATCCCGATGTTTCAGAGGTCGTGACCCGCCAAGTGCCGGAGGGCGACGTTCCGGAAGAGTATCGAAATGACAACGACCGCGTTGCATAAACCGTCGCCTCCGAAATGTCGAGAGGTGGGTCAGCCTGAGCGAGACACGTGCGATAAACGCACACTGACGAGGAGAAGAATCGTGTCACAGAGAGCACACGAGCGAGCTGCAGAACTGCACAACCTTGCGGCCCACGCGCACGCAGCGGCGGCTGTCGCCCACGGCAAAGAAGATCACGTCACTGCTCACGAGCTCAGCAAACAGGCGCACGAACATTCAATGAATGTTCACAAGCTCACCCAAGAGTTGGGCCAGAAAACAGGACCTTTTCAAGGCGTGGAAGCTCTGACTCAGAAACCGTGACTTGGTCACTCTTGCTCAGGCGCCGCCTGGCTTAAGTTCGCGTGGTCGACGACAAGGAGTAACAGGGAGGACCACCGATGTTAACGAATGTGAATCACGTGAAAGGTCTTGCGATCCGGGCTACGGATGGCGAGATTGGAACTGTCGATCAGTTGTATTTCGACGACGAGACATGGGCGATTCGCTACCTTACGGTTGCAACCGGAGGGTGGCTAAGCGACCGGGAAGTTTTGATCTCACCATTCTCTGTGACAAACGTGGATTTGCAAGGCAAGCGGTTGGATGTGGCGCTAACGAAAAAGCAAGTGGAGAATAGCCCTCACAGAGACACGCAGCGGCCCGTTTCGCGGCAGTACGAGACCGAATATCTCGGTTATTACGGTTACCCGAATTACTGGGGCGGGCCCTTCCTGTGGGGTCCGGGGGCCTATCCCTCGGGCTTGTCGAATCGAATAACGACCCCCAAGGATGCGCTCGCGGAAAAGATTCGAAGAGAATCAATGGATTCGCATCTACGCAGCACTGGAGCGGTCACGGGCTATCACATTGAGGCCGAGGACGGCGAGATTGGCCATGTGGCAGGCTTCATCGTGGACGACGAAACTTGGGCAATCCGCTACATTGAGGTGGCAACGAAGAATTGGTGGCCCGGTAAGAAGGTACTGGTTTCGCCCAGTTGGATTCAGAAGGTGAGTTGGACAGAATCCAAAGTGTACGTCGGTCTCTGGCGGGGTGCCATCAAAAGCGCGCCTGAGTTCGGTGAGTCTGCGCCGATCACTCGTGAGTACGAATACCGCCTCCACACTCACTACGGCCGGCCGCCCTATTGGCTGCAGGACGCGGATCATAAGGCCGCCCTTTCGTTGAGCGGCGTTTAGGTCAGGACATCGCCTCCGTCAATAGGGCGGTCCAGTGATTTTCGCCTGCACCGATGGCACTCCACCCAACTTCCTCGATTTGATTTGGAGACGAGCGTGACCATGCACAATACCGAACACTTGCATCCGAACGGCGAGAGTCATCATATCCATGGTCAGACTCCGTACTGGCGGCGCGCACATCATGATTGGCGATTCTGGGTCGGCCTCATCGCGATCTTCGTTGCTATCGGTATTTACGTCGGAACCAACGACTTGTCGATGGTGCCTTCTGGCCGCCAGAAGCAAATGCCGGCTGGCAGCCGAGTTCCGTAGACTTAGCAGCGGCAATTGGTGAGGCAAGAAACATCATTGATTGAACAATCAGGCAGGAGATCAGCATGCAAATCCAAGTCAATACGGACCACACAATCGAAGGTCACGAGGCGCTGGCCGATCAGATCAGGGGCGTGGTGGAGAATGCTTTGAGCCGAATGAGCGATCACATCACACGGGTGGAAGTCCATTTGACCGACGAGAGCGGCCCTAAGAGCCGCGAGAATAACAAACGTTGCATGATGGAGGCCCGCCTCGAGGGCCGCCAGCCCATCGCAGTCACCGACGAAGCTGCGACTGTGGACCTGGCCGTCAATGGCGCCGCAGATAAGTTAGCCAGATTGATCGAGCATACCCTCGGAAAATTGCATGATGAACGGACTCACAGAACTGATCCGCCTCTTCCCGAGCCGACATTCTCAGATCCGTCATGATCGACACCACGGTAAGCCAGGCTGTCGACGACAGAGAAGGAGCATTGAATCAAGCCCTTCTGTATCCTCTGCGATTCGAACCGATCTATCAGTATCGGCTGTGGGGCGGCCGGCATCTGGCCAACTTGCTCACCGCACCCCTTCCCAGTGGTCCTATTGGCGAAGCTTGGCTGCTCAGCGACCGCGACGACCATCAGAGCCGCGTTGCTGATGGAATGCTCAAGGGACAGACCATCGGTCAATTGCTACTGCAGTTTCCAAAGCAATTGCTGGGAAAGGCGGCCGGGCGTTTCCGCCGATTCCCCCTGTTGCTGAAGTTCCTCGACGTTCACGAAATGCTTTCAGTCCAAGTGCATCCCACCAAAGCGAACACGAACCTGCTTCCACCGGGCGAGACCCCGAAGACCGAAGCTTGGGTCGTGCTGGAAGCCGGGACTCAAAGCCGCATCTATGCGGGCCTGAAGACAGGGACTACGGAAGCCGATCTGCGGATGGCGCTCACGAACGGGACAGTGGCAGACCACCTCGCATGTTTAACTCCGAAGTCCGGGGACGCCGTTTTCCTCCGAGCAGGCACGGTTCACTCTCTGGGCGGCGACCTCGTGGTGTTTGAGATTCAGCAGAATAGCGACGTGACGTTTCGACTGTATGACTGGGACCATATTGATCCGAAGACAGGACAGCCACGGGCACTCCAAGTCGATAAGGCGATGGCTTGCATTGATTTTTCGGAAGGTCCGGTCAGTCTCGTAGCGCCCGTGGTGGAGACATCGACCACGGAGGAACGCGAGAGACTCTTTCAGTGTGAACATTTCTGGTTGTGGCGACTGCGCGGACGATTGCCGTTTCAGTCGGTGCAGTCGATTTACCTCGTGTGCTGGTATGCGTCGATGGCGCGGGGCTGGTCGAACATGGCGGGGTCACTTACGTCGTCCGAAAAGGCGATGTATTCCTCTTACCTGCGGTGATCGGGACGTGTGTTTTTCGGCCGTGCGGTGCAGTGAACTTGCTGGAAATCGCGATACCGGATTGATCGCGAGAATTTGGACGGCGGAGGCATAGTGAAAAAGCTGATTGTGTTTGATCTCGATGGCACACTTGCCGACAGTAAATCGGCCGTTGATCCGGAAATGTCGGGACTGCTGCATGACCTTCTCGGTATTGTGAAAGTGGCGGTGATTTCCGGCGGCGGTTGGCCGCAGTTTGAAAAACAATTCGTTTCGAATCTGCCCCACGACAAACTCCTGGCGAATCTATCTCTCCTTCCTGCTTGCGGCACAAAGTTTTACCGATACGAATCTCCAAATTGGAAAAAGATCTATTCGGAGGATTTCACTGCAGATCAAAGAGAAAAGATCCTCGATTCCCTCAAGAAGGCGATCGGAGTTGCAGACTTCAAGATCGACAAGCTCTGGGGTGAGCAAGTCGAGGACCGCGGAAGCCAGATAACATTTTCTGCCTTAGGTCAGCAGGCTCCCTTGGGGGAAAAGGAGAAATGGGACCCCGATTTCGCCAAGCGGAAGAAGATCAAAGCTATTCTTGACACTTTCATCCCTGAGTTTTCCGTCCGAATCGGGGGCTCGACATCTGTTGACATTACCAAGCCTGGCATTGACAAGGCTTACGGCATCAGAAAACTGCGAGACCTGCTCGGTATTTCGACAAAGGAGATGATCTATATCGGCGACGCCTTGTACGTGGGCGGCAATGACTATCCTGCTGAAACAGCCGGAGTGGATTGCATCCCGGTTAAGGATCCCAACGAGACCAAGCGGGTTATCCAAACCATCATTGCCTGCTTAGCAGGTGGTAGTAAGGCGGCGTGAAGTTATGCCAATCGCCGAAAACAATTTGATGAGCGGACTTAAGTTGCGACGGCTGGGAATGTTGATGGAGCCGGAGCCGGGGAACGCGCAGGAGGTCGAAGGGGTCCTGAATCCGGCTGCCGCTCGTGGCCCGGACGGTGAGCTCTATTTGTTTCCGCGGCTGGTTGCGCGGGGGAATTATTCGCGCATCGGCATTGCGCGAGTGCGATTTAATAAAGCCGGCGAACCTGATGGCGTCGAGCGGCTCGGCATCGCGTTGGAACCGGAAGCTGACTATGAGCGCCGACCCGATGGCGGTGGTGGCTGCGAAGATCCTCGCATCACCTTCGTGGAACCGCTGCAGAGCTACATGATGACTTACACGGCTTTTTCGCCTGAAGGCCCGCGAATCGCCATAGCCTTATCGAAGGACCTGTTCGACTGGAAACGTCTCGGGCTCGCGACCTTTGGTCCTTACCATGGCGTCGAATGCGGCGACGTGGATGACAAAGACGCTAGTCTCTTTCCGGTTGCCATTCCTAACCCATCCGGGCACCCGGAGTTGGCCATCCTGCACCGGCCACTTTTTCCTGGCACTCGTCCGGAGGAGATCGTTCGCCATCCCGCGGTTCGTAAAGTTGATCTCGATCGGGAGAGCATCTGGATTTCCTACTGCGTAATGTCTTTGGAGTCGCGCGAATCAAATCGCCTCGGTCGGTTCATGTCTCATCATCGGCTGGCGACTCCAGTGTCACCCTGGGAGCGACTCAAAATCGGCGGTGGCACTCCGCCAATCCTGACTCGGCACGGCTGGCTGATCGTTTACCACGGCGTCAGCGAAATGGAAAAGCCCATCGACGGAGAACACCAACTGCGTTATTCGGCCGGCGTGATGGTCCTCTCGAAAGAGCATCCGCAAGTCATCCACTATCGTTCGGTAGAGCCTGTGTTAACGCCAACACTGCCGCTGGAATGCAGGGGGACCGTCGCGCATGTTGTGTTTCCGACCGGCATCGATCGGCGCGACGATCTCGGCTTACCCAATCGCTTCGACGTTTATTATGGAATGGCTGACAGCCGGATTGGTGTCGCACGTCTTGACATGCCCGATGTCTTACCACCGGAAGGAGTCGCAGACTCCCCTGAAGCGAAGGTGTGATACGTTCGGTTTGGTTTGGAGGGAGACCGTTTCGTAGGCGTCAATCCCTTTGTCCCAATCACGACTATTTCGGCGGCAACACGTCCGACAGTTCTCGCGTGTCCGCAAGCGGCTGACTCCCCGAGGGCAGCCCATTTTGTTGCAGCAGGTAAGACACAATATCCAGCGACTGCTGGGTTGTGTAGGTTGTGCCCGCATACTGGGCCATCGGGCCGGTGATTTCTCCCCATACAGTCAATAGTTTCGCGCCTCCATACATCAGGTGCCAGGTTGCGCCCTTCAGAGAAGGCCCAGCGCCGCCTTCCAGTTTCGCACCGTGGCAGTTCGCGCACTGCGCCAGATAAAGTTTTTCGCCCGCCGCTGCCTGTTCGATCGTGTACCAACCGCCAACTTTCGCCACGGGCGGCTCGTACACATGACCGATATCCTGGTGACACTGGAAACAATCGAAGGTGTTGGCTTTGATGAGATCTTTGTGGATCAGAGTTTTCATGCGGCTCCGCGGTCCGCCAAACGCTTCGAGCGAATGACAACCGCGACAGGTGATGTAATTGTGTGCTTTCGTATAGCTTTCAAATTCTGTTCGTAATCGCGGTCGTTGTTTTTCCCATTCTTCCTTTGTCGCAATGGTCTTGCGCGACTCATTCCAGAAGTCCTTCGCGCCGCGGTCAGCCTTATACAGCAGCAGCTTCACGTACTCCGTCGCCGTCGCATGACTGGAGTCGTAGGGGATGTGGCATTGTCCACAGCTTGCGCGCACGCCGGAGGCATTGATGAAGTGCGGGCCTTGATGATATGCCGCTGAAGTCCAGGTCATCGTGTGGCAGAACGTTCCGCAAAACGAGTCCGAACTCGACCAGATCACCGCCTTGTTTGTCATCGCGACCAGCGCCACCCCGGTCAGCCCGAAAATGGTGCCCCACAGAAAGATCCACTGGATCACGCTCCAGAACCCGCGTTTTGGTCGACCTTTTGGCGCTTTGCCTGGTTCCGATTCCATCAGCGATCACTCCTTCAGCTTCCCGTCCCCCCGGCCATCTCCGGTGGTTATTTCAAAGCCTGATGCTCACGAGATTCCAAGCCTGGCAAAGACGGGGATCTTCACTCCGTCTAAGATCAATCCGAAAATAATGGCCGCTCCAAACTCACACGCCAGGACGGGAGCCGGCAGTGGTGCCATCGCAATTCCTCGAATAGCCAAGGTCGAGATAATGAGAATGTCGGCAACGGAGGAAGCCACGAGCCATACCGTGGGGCGCAGTCCCCAGAGGTGGCGACGCCCTCGCAGGGCGTAAATGGTGGCTTGGCTGCCGTATACGATGGCAACGACAGAAAGCGTTCTCAGGGCTTCGATTCCGAATTGCATTTCGAACTTGCCAACCGCTAGGACAGCTATGCAGAACGCTAAAAAGCAGCCCCCCAGAGTAACCCCGGCCATCGTAATCCTGCCCACTTGCCAGGAATTTGGCGTGGGCGATGGCCTGACTCGGTCGGTGGTCAACGCCATGGCCAAGAAGTCGCCGGTGATCATCACAATGACCATCAGCATCGGCGTCAAAACCGCGTGTCCGGTCATGACTAGGCCAATTGCCAGCAAAAGCACCTGCACGATCTTCTTGAGGACGGAGTTCAGCGTGTAGGTAAGAATGCGCTGAAAGGTGATCCTTCCTTCTTTTACGGCGGCGACGATGCCACCAAGCCCAGCCTGCGTCAGCACAATACCTGCTGCCGATTTGGCGACATCGGTTGCGGTCGATACGGCAATCCCCATCTGTGCCTGACGCAGCGCGGGTGCATCGTTGGCGCCATCGCCGCACATCCCAACCGTATGCCCGTTCTTCTGGAAGGCCTTGACGAGATCAAATTTTCCTTCGGGAAGAATACTTGCAAATACCGCAAAATCCTCGGGTTTTACGCCATCAGGTACCGGTCCGGGCGGGCAAACAGCCCCATCCAATCCCACCGCATGGGCAACGATTGCCGCCGTAGCGGGAGCGTCACCCGTCACCATCACAGTGCGCACGCCAAGGGTCTTGAGCTCGGAGATCAGAGAGATCGAATCCTTACGGGGCGGGTCACTCAGGGCAATTAGACCCAAAAGCTTCAAAGCTGTTGCGGTGCCCGCAGCTACCGCTAACACTCTGAAGCCTTGCTTTTCCAGTCCGTCGGCTAAACAAGCCGCTGTGGGTGGCGCGGCCGTGAGGCTCGCGACGACCGTGAAGGCTCCCTTCACGATGCGCTCTACGCGCCCTTTTGCATCCGTTGCTGTTGCTTCGGAAGTTTTCTTGGCCGGGTCGAATGGCACAAACGTGATTAGCATTGGAAGATCCGATGCCGGCTTGTGGGTGGACGCAGAGCGAATCGCCGCATCCACAGCGTCATCTCCGCCCTCAGAACTTGCGAGGGCTGCCATGCCGAGAACGTGGGCTTCGTCGATGCCCGGCATCGGCTTAACGCTGGTGACCGAAAGTTCATTACGGGTGAGCGTTCCCGTTTTGTCCGAGCACAACACATCAATTGTCGCTGCCTCATCTACAGCCGATAGTCGCGTCGGCAGCACGCCGAGCTTCGCCAGGGATCGCGCTCCCAGGGCCGCGGCCAGGGTGAACGTTGCCGGCAATGCCACGGGTATTGCAGCAAGAACCGACGTGAGCAACAGCGGGATAATCTCGCTCCACGGCATCGCATGAAAATAGGCATACGCTCCGATAATAAGGATGACGACACCATTGAAAATAGCCAGATTGCGCACAATGCGCAGCACAGCCTTTTGCTGCGAACTTGCAGCGTGCGCAGTGCGGACGAGTTCTGCCGTACGGCCAAACTTGGTATGAATCCCAGTGGCTGTCACTTCCGCGGTTGCTTCACCACGACGTACCAGTGCTCCCGCGTAGGTATCAACGCCTAGCCCAGCCTCAATGGGCAGAGATTCTCCGGTAAGCATGGATTGATCGAGTAGGATGGATCCCCCGATCAGATGTACATCCGCGGGTACTACACCGCCAAGCGACAATTTCACCAGGTCGCCACGCACCAACTCTGCGGCCGCGACTGTCTTCCAGGCCTCATCGCGCTCAACGGAGGCATTCAAGGCGAGACGCGAGTTCAAGGCCTTTAAGGTAGCCTGGGCCCGACCCTCCTGAAAATAGGCTAGTACTGCGTTGAAGATTAGCAGGCCCGCAATGACCGCAGCCTCGGCATACTTATGAAGCACGACCTGAAGCACAATCGACGCTTCGAGCAGCCAAGGGACAGGCGCCCAGAACTTGGCCAATGCGTCTCGAATTGGATGGGCGGACACATCGGGCGTGGCATTGGGCCCGTCTTTTTGAAGACGGCTCCGTGCTTCGGCGCTCGTGAGTCCGGACGAGGATGTGGTCTGGACCGGCTTCGTGGAAGAATTCGATGATGCGACTTCGACAATTGCAGCCATAATTCGTTATGGAGATCGCCTTATAGTCAGGCCGAGGACCTGGCAAACCGTCTTGGCTATTATTTGCTCCTCGTCCGTATGAATAACGCGGACCACAACTCGGCTGGACACTGCGGAAATGACGCCCGCGTTCGCCGCGTTTTGCTTTTCTTCGAGTTCGATTCCAAGAAAGCCTAACCCGTCGCAAATCCGAGCGCGGACTGCGGCTGCATTCTCTCCGATGCCACCAGCGAACACCAGTGTCTCGATTCCGCCCAACGCCGCCACGAATGAGCCAATCCACTTCTTGACCTGGTATCAGAACAGAGCGACGGCTTCAGCCGCCCGCATGTCCTGCGTCTCGTGTTTTAGTAAGTCACGCATATCGGAACTGATTTCGGATATGCCGAGCAGCCCTGACTGTAAATTGACCATATGGTTGAATTGCTTGGCGCTCATCTTTTCAGTGCGCGCCAGATACCAAACCAGTCCGGGATCGAGATCACCGGTGCGAGTGCTCATCGGCACGCCCGCGGTCGGTGTGAAACTCATGCTTGTGTCGATGGATTTGCCGGTACGCACCGCTGCCAAGCTCGCCCCATTGCCTAGGTGAGCGAGGATTACCCGGCCTTGCGCCACATCTGGTCCAGCCAGGCGGCCCAATTCTTCCATCAGAAACTCGTATGAAAGCCCGTGAAAGCCGTACCGTCGCACGCCCTGTGCCTCGTAACGACGAGGGATTGGCAGCATTTGCGCCACGCGCGGAAGGTCATGGTGAAAAGCCGTGTCGAAACACGCCACTTGAGGCAGATCCGGAAATCGGCGATGAAACGCCTCGGTCAACAGGATCTCTTCCGGCATATGGTCAGGATCAAATGGACTGAGCTGCTTCAAATCGGTAACCATTTCCGCAGTAATTCGCTGCGGTTTGTAATACTTCGGCCCGCCATGCACCACGCGATGTCCGACCGCGTTTAATGCGTCGCGCCCGATGCGTTGCTCGATCCAATCCATCAGAACGCTCACAGCCACGGTGTGATCTGGCGCCTTGACTGAGCGTGTAAAGTTGTCTGCCTGGCCTGATCCCTTTACGCGAAAGATGGCTTCCGGCAGTCCAATCCGCTCAATTCCGCCATCCAGAATCCGTCGAAGCGAGTCGCTGGCTTCGAACAGAGCAAATTTGATGCTCGACGAGCCACCGTTGATCGTCAGAATGCTTGGGTTCGTTGTTTGCCTCCGTCGGCATCGTTTGCCCGCTTCGCTTCATTTAGCTATCACTGAACAAACCTGCGCGGGGATGTCCCTTGGCCAGTGGCGGAGGAGCGCTCGGCTCGCTGAAGTCGGCTGTCCATTGCCAGTTTCTGATCTCAGGCATGTCTTCCAAGTATTGTCGAATGTAGTCGTGGTGCTCGTACAGCTTCCGGTTGAACGTGTCGACTACGTCGGAAACCTCTGAGCGCAGCCTGGAGACGTACTTCAGTGCATCGATAGCAAGATGAAAACGGCTCATCTTGTTCAGCACTACCATGTCGAACGGCGTGGTGGTCGTGCCCTGATCCATATAACCGCGCACATGGAAGCGGCTTTCATTGGAGCGTCCATGAACCATGGTGTGAATGAGCCAGCGGTTGTTGTGGAAGGCGAAAATCACAGGTGCATCTTTGGTGAATAGAGCGTTGAAAGACATATTATCCATGCCATGCGGATGATCATCCGGGCTCATCAAAATGCTCAAGTCCACTACATTGACAACCCGCACCTTGATACCGGGAACATACTTCTGCAGAAGCCACGAGGCCGCGCAGGTTTCGATGGTTGGTACATCGCCTGCACAGGCCAATACGACGTCCGGTTCTCCACCTCCGTCATTGGTGGCAAACTTCCAAGTGGAGGCACCTCGCGAGCAATGTTCGAGAGCTTCGTCCATGTTCAGCCACTGAAGCTGCGGCTGCTTTCCGCAGGTAACGATGTTGACGTAGTTGCGGCTCCGCAAACAATGGTCGAACACGCTTAGGAGGCAATTGCTGTCCGGCGGATAGTAGACTCGGATGGTTTCGCTTCTGCGCGCTAGCGCGTTGTCTACAAATCCGGTCGCCTGATGGCTGAAGCCGTTGTGATCATTTCGCCACGCATGACTTGTGAGTAGGACATTTAAAGATGCGAGCGGTCTGCGCCAGGGAAAATCGCGGCATTGCTCCAGCCACTTCGCATGTTGCGTCAGCATTGAATCCACGACTTGCGCGAAAGCTTCGTAGGAAGACCACATGCCGTGCCGCCCAGTCAGCAAGTAGCCTTCGAGCCATCCCTGACAGCAATGTTCGCTCAATACTTCCATGACACGGCCATCAGGACTCAGTTCGTCATCGATCGAAACGGTCTCGGCCATAAAACAGCGCTTGGTAGCTTCGAGGACGGAATTCAGGCGATTGGAGTTCGTCTCGTCGGGACAGAACATGCGAAAGTTTGTGGGATTGAGCTTGAAGATGTCTCTGAAAAAATCTCCGAGCTTTCGTGGAGCTTCCGCGACCACTTGACCCGGTCCTGGGATCTCCAGCGCATAACTTGTAAAGTCCGGTATATCGAGCGCGGTCAGCAGCCGTCCACCGTTCACATGAGGATTACCTCCCATGCGGCGATCGCCAACCGGCGCGAGCTCTGCTAGCTCGGCGATGAATTTCCCCTTTTCATCGAAGAGTTCCTCCGGGTTGTAGCTTCTCATCCAGGCTTCGAGGATCTTCAGATGTTCCGGATTTTCGCGGACCGTCGCGAGAGGGACCTGATGAGCACGGAAGGTGCCTTCAATCGGGATTCCATCCACCTCTTTCGGACAAGTCCAACCCTTCGGCGTGCGCAGGACGATCATGGGCCAGATTGGCTGCTTCTTGAACCCGCTCTGACGCGCCTCCTGCTGAATGGTTCGAATCTCGGCGTAACAATCGTCCAGCGTTCCAGCCAGGAGTTGATGCACGACTTCAGGATTGTCGCCTTCCACAAAATAGGGCTTGTAGCCCCGGCCTATATACAGAGCTCTTAAGTCTTCGTCACTTGTCCGTCCCTGAACGGTCGGTCCGGAAATCTTGTAGCCGTTGAGGTGCAGAATCGGGAGGACAGCCCCGTCCCGCACCGGATTTAAGAAGTTGACGGACTTCCAGCTTCCTTCAAGCGGGCAAGTCTCGGATTCTCCGTCGCCGATGATGCAGGCAACGATCAGATCTGGATTGTCGAAAGCGGCTCCGAATGCGTGAACCATCGAATAGCCGAGTTCGCCGCCCTCGTGCATGGAATTCGGGACGTGTGGTCCGCAATGACTGGGGACACCGCCCGGAGTCGAGAACTTCCGGAAAAGAAGCCGTAGGCCGTTCTCATCTGGCGTGATCTCGGGATGTACTTCGGTATAACTACCTTCGAGATAAGAGCACGCATTCAGCGACGGACCGCCGTGTCCGGGACCGGCAATATAAATGATATTCGCATCGTGTTTTTTGATCAGCCGATTCAGATGAATGTAGATGAGGTTTTGTCCCGGGGAAGTTCCCCAGTGCCCGAGCAGTCTCGGTTTGATCTGTTCGGCCTTGAGAGGTTCTCGCAACAGGGAATTCTCGAAGAGGTAGATCTGACCGATGCACAGGTAATTCGCGGCGCGCCAGTAGCGGTTCATCTTGTCGAGCATGTCCGGAGATAGCGGTCCCTTAAGCTTCGGCGTTTTGGCGGCGTGTTGGCCGTTGGCGGCGACAGCGGTAGACAAAGCCGCATCGAAGATAAACTTAGAGCGCTCAGGAGTCCGATCTAAATTCTTTGGCCGCGATTTCGAGCTGCTAGCCTGGTCAACCTCTATCGATTGTTCTTTAGTAGGCATACAAATTATTCCTCTCGAACACTTCGTGGTTATTTCGCTAGTTCCTTGCCAATCGCTTGCAATTCCAGCCGACGCTTCTCCGTGGTCTTCGGATATGCCATCTTGAGATCCTGGAGCGTGTCGAGGAAAATACGGGACACAATCAGCCGCGCGTTCTCCTTATCGTCGGCGGGGACGGCGTACCAAGGCGCCTGACGTGTGCTGGTCGCGTTCAAGCAATCCTCATACGCTTCGATATAATGCTTCCAGTATTGCCTCTCGTGATTGTCCGAGGAGCTGACCTTCCAGTTTTTGTCGGGCATGTCAATGCGCGCGAGAAACCGCTTGCGTTGTTCTTCGTACGAAAGGTTCAAAAATATTTTGACGATCCGCGTTCCGTTGCGATAGAGGTGGCGCTCTAGATCAACGATCGAACGATACCGTTCCTTCCAGATGTTTTTCTCGTCGAGCAACTCTTCCGGAAGCCGCTGGGTTCGGAGAATCTCGGGATGCACGCGAACGATCAGGACTTCCTCATAGTAGGAACGATTGAAGATGCCGATTCGTCCGCGTTCCGGAAGGCGACATGTCGTGCGCCAGAGAAAATCATGTTCCAGTTCTTCGGCGCTTGGTTGTTTGAAACTGAAAACTTCGCAGCCTTCGGGATTGACTCCGGACATGACGTGCCGGATCGCGCCATCTTTGCCGGCAGAGTCCATTCCTTGAAAGATCAGCAGCAATGCATAGCGGTTGGACGCGTAATGAAGTTGTTGCAGGGAGGTCAACTCAGCAATATGTTTTTCCAGAAGGTCTTTGTATTCCTTCTTTGACTGGCAAAATGGCTTCACGATCGTCGGCAAGCGTTTGATATCGATCTTCTTGTGATGTGGTACGCGGAAATCTTTGGAATGAATCTTCATCTTCTTCCTTCAGTGGCACCATCTGCATAATGTGCGCGAACGACGGTCAGGCAACATCTTTCTTTGCCCGTTGATCCTTCCGGGTCTCCCGCTCCGCCTCAAGCCAGTCTTGATTCGCTTTGCCGTCGGCCCTGCCTCGCTGCTGATAAAGTTCGTAGGCCCGCGTAGCAATCTGCGGTGTAAGATCGACCTCGATCTTCGCCGCCGACGGTGCTTTAACCGGATCAAAAATCCGATAGGCGAGCAGTTTCACGCGGTCATTGAGCAAGAACCACGCCAGAGCGTAGACCCAAACGAACCCAGCCCAACGCCAGCCAAGCGGCGTCATAAACACGCCGTAGACAGCAATTAGCGTCGCTACAATTTGGGTACCTAGTACTGCGATCCAGAGAATCCGAGCCGGGCGTATCGACCAGAAGGGGCCCCGCGTGCGTGTCAAGAAAATCGTCAAATGTCCGGCTACGGACAGCTTCAAGTACATCAACGTCTGAGCATGTCCGCGGTCGAGATGAAATACACGCTCGGCAAGGTAAAAGAGGCCGAATGCGGCTACGACTCCGATAACGCCCAGAACGGTCGAGATCCCCAGTACCAGGCGCATATTCCATTTCTCGGGCCTATCGCTGTAATGCACCTTGTCATACGCGATAGAGAGAATGGCTCCGTCGTTGAGTACGGCGATCATCACGATCATCACCGCGGTCACGGGGTAGAAGTTAAATACGAGGATTGCCAGCGTCATGAAAAACAGCACGCGCAAGGTTTCGGCGATGCGGTAGATCGCGTAGCTGTTCATCCGCTGGAAGATGCGGCGGCTTTCCTTGATCGCGTCGATGATCACCGAGAGGCCGGATGCGAGCAGCACGATGTCCGCCGCCGCGCGGGCCGCGTCGGTTGCGCCGGAAACTGCGATGCCGCAGTTCGCTTGCTTGAGCGCGGGAGCATCGTTCACCCCGTCACCCGTCATACCGACAATATGGCCGTGCTTCTGCAGGACATCGACAATGTTGTATTTGTCTTCGGGGAACACCTGGGCGAAGCCGTCTGCTTTTTCGATGGCAGCCGTGGTCTCCGCCTTCTTTTGTTTGTCTCGCAATACAGTGGCGTCCAGGATGTTCGTGCCCATGCCCAGCTCATGAGACATTTCCTTGGCTATGGCCAACTGGTCGCCGGTGACCATTTTGACTTTCACGCCCATCTTCACCGCGCTTGCGATGGTCGCTTTGGCCTGTTCGCGCGGCGGATCGGACATGGGCAAGACCCCAACGAACTGCCACTTGTCGTCCTGATCTGCGCGGGCGACACCCAAGGAGCGGAAGCCGCGTGCGGCAAATTCATTGACGGCTTTCTCAACCGCGGGTTTTACTTCCGCGACATTGGTCGCCATCTGCAGAATGACCTGGGGCGCTCCCTTCGCCACCTTGAACTGTTTTCCGTCGGAGCCCTTTACGGTGGCTTCGGTGCGCTTATGGACCGGATCGAACGGCTGGAAATGCAGGACCTGATAGCTCTTCAGTTCCTTAACGTCCTTCACGCCGGCGATCACGGCCAAATCGATAGTGTCCTTGTCTTCCGCGCGCGAAGCGAGGGCGGCGTCGAGGATGATTCGATCGGCAGCATTCCCATTGACGCAGAATGGATCACCCAGCGTGAGCTTGTTCTGGGTCAAGGTGCCGGTCTTATCCGAGCACAGCACATCAACGCCCGCCAATTCCTCAATCGCCGACAACTTGGTCACAATCGCTTGCTTTTTTGCCAAAAGACGGGCGCCGACAGCCATGGTGACGGACAGCACTGTCGGCATGGCTACCGGGATTGCGGCCACCAGCAACACCAATGCGAATTCCAACGTGCTCAAGATTGGGTCATGGCGGAAGAGCGCCGTGATAACAATCACCGCCACCAGAGCCACTGCAAGAACGATTAAGTAATTGCCAATTTTGAGCACAGCACGCTGGAAATGGCTGACAGTATGAGCATCCTGCACCAACTCAGCAGTCTTGCCGAAATAGGTGTTGGTACCGGTGGCGTAAACCATCGCGTCGGTTTCGCCGCGCTTGATGATCGAGCCCGAAAAGACTGCCTCGCCAGGTTTGCGCGTCGCGGGCAAAGATTCTCCGGTCAGCGCAGATTGATCGACCTGCAGGGGATCGCCCGCCAACAAACGTGCATCCGCCGGCACGATGTCTCCCAATCGCAGCCGGATGACATCGCCCGGCACCAGTTCCGCTACCTTGGGAGTCGCCCATTTTCCATCTCTCAAGGCGCGGGCCTTGGTTGCCAGCTTCGCGCGCAACGCTGCAATCTCGTTGCCCGCCTGATGTTCCTCCCAAAATGCAACTACAGCGTTGGAAAAGAGCAGAAACAGAATGATGAAGAAATCCAGCCAGTGCTTAACCACCCCCGACAGAATCACTGCCCCTTCGATCATCCACGGAATGGGCCCCCAGAAATAGCTCAGGAACTTCAGGAATAGATTGTCTTTCTTTTCCTTGATCTCATTCGGACCATATTGCGCCAGCCGCTTCTCTGCCTCGGCTTGGCTCAGTCCTTTTGCTGACGATCCCAATCTTTTCTCGACTTCCGGCATCGGCAGAGATTTCAGATCGTCCTTGGAATCAGGCTTGGACACCGGCTTTGTTAAACTTGGTCCCACGATGAATACTCTCCTGTTCTTGCTCGGTCGCGAGTCTCGGTCAAAAGGAGTCTGGGAAGAGCGATCCTGTTTTGTTGAAGAAAAGACTCTTGCGAGGCCTTCAATTCGGAAGTTTAGGACGTATACAGTATCTTGCGGAGGCACTGCGGAAGCTGAGCAGTTTTGCTCAGCCACGGCTATCTGGAGACGTGGCCAGCTTTAAGCCAATTTATGCGCGGTCGAAATTTAGCCTTAGGCTACAAGTCGCCCCTGAAGGCGCGCCGCCAAAGCATCGAGCTATCGCAGGATCATTTCCTTAGTCTTATCATTTCTCTTCTTGCACCGTGGGATTAACCCACGCTGCGTCGCTGGCGATGAGACGGTCAGCCTCGTCGGGCCCCCACGTCCCCGGCTCATAGGGATGCACCGGCGCGACGTTGCCCAGGATCGGATCGACCGCACGCCATTGCGCTTCCACTACGTCTTGACGGGTAAAGAGCTCAGTCAGTCCGCGCATAGCGTCGCCCAGCAGCCTTTCGTACGGCGGCCTGTCGTCCGCGGCCTGCTCGGTGAGTGTGAGCTCCACGTCGGTGCCGGTCATTTGCTCGCCCGGCGTCTTCACCCGCAGCCCCATTCCGATGGCGATGTCTGGACTGATACGCATGCGCAGATGTGCGGACGTGCCGGACACGGTTTCGGTAAAGGTTTCCATCGGCGGGCGTTTGAATTCAACGAACACTTCGGTCGCCGTCACCGGCAACATCTTGCCTGCGCGAATGTAGATGGGAACGCCGGCCCATCGCCACGTTTCGATGAACAGCTTGAGCGCGATGAAAGTCTCGACCGTGGAAGCTGCATCTACACCCGGCACTGCCCGATAACCGTTGTACTGGCCGCGCACGACGTCCTCCGGAGCGATCGGCCGTACCGCCTTGAGCAACGCGGCCTTCTGGTCGCGCCACGCGTCGTGAGCCTCCCCGGTCGGCGGATCCATGGCCAGGATGGCCAATACTTGCAACAGGTGGTTTTGAACCACATCCCGCACAGTGCCCGCTTCGTCGTAGAACTTGCCGCGGTCCTCGACTCCGAACTTCTCCGCCATGGTGATCTGAATGCTTCGCACGTAGTTGCGATTCCAGATCGGTTCAAACATTGGATTCGCGAAGCGGGTATAGAGAATATTCTGTACCGGTTCCTTTCCCAGGAAATGATCGATGCGGAAGATTCGTTCTTCGGGGAAATAGCGGTGCAGAATTCGGTTGAGTTCTTGTGCCGACGCCAAATCACGCCCGAAGGGCTTCTCCACCACGACACGCGCATTCTCAGCGCAGCCCGACTTGGCCAACCCCTCGGTAACGTACCGGACGGGGTTGGATACTCAGCCTAGACGGGCATTGGGTTCCGACGCCCATGAAGGTTCATTCGACGTTGTTCGGCGTTGCGCTATCCACCGGGCCGACGAAGCCCGGCATGTCAGGCTCCCCGATCTTGAACGACGCGGGGCTGGCGGTAGGCGTGGTCGTAATCGGGGAAGACACGGTCGGGGACCCGAATGGGCCGCAGCCGATCCTCGAGCGCGATCTGCCGGGCCGGTTCGTCGGCTACGCGCGAGCTGCGAAGAAGGCGGCGTAAAAAACCGAGCAGTCCGGCGCCCGGATCCGATGCGCCCCACTTTTATTCACCAGCGCGACTGCCTAGATCAGCGCGGGACGACGCATGCCACGAAAGCAAAAGATCGACCTTGATAAAGTGCGAGGTTGTTTGGACACGGTGTGCACGAAATGTGGGCATCGCATCCCGCCCGCTGAGGTTCAGCGGATCGACTTCACGAGAGTGAAGTGTCCGGCCTGCGGAGAGGCTTTCGTCGCCGGCACGCGCTAAAGTTGGCCTTGGCGTTGTCCATTCGTCGAGACTTTCTTCTGCAACTTTGCCGCCCGCTTCCCTGTCTGCGGCTCTGCTATTGGAAGTCGTCATGCGTATCTTGATAACCCACCCACACCCAGTCGCAGCGTTGATCTAGACTAGTTGCGTTGTGAGAACGGGGAGGTAGGCATGAAGGATAGCCTCAGAGATTTTCACATTCGGAGTTGCGTGGGCGATGCGCTCAGCCACCACGGGATTGCGCACGACAGCCCGTTGCGCGCCCTGCTCGAAGCCAACGCCACCATCGCAGCGGGCAACAATTCCCAGGTCATCATGAAAAACGGAAATTCACTCGACGTGGAGATCCAAAACCGACTCAATTCACCGCGCATGAACGAGAGTTTGCCGACGGGTTCGTGCACGGTCGCAAAAAGCGATGCCGAAGGCCTGCGCAAGAACTTCGCCGACATCGCAGCGGGCAAAGTACGGGTCACGGAGTAAGGATGGGATCGCACCGACGACAACCCATCCAATGAGAGTTGGCGATTACACTCATTGGCCGGGATGATGAGTGTGATCGCGATTTTAACATCAACTGGCCGGAGTCTCAGGGAGATTCCATATCCAGTAACTCGTCCTCGCTGTACTCAACAAGGAATTTTCCGTGGGTGCGAAGCCCTTTGGCAATGGCCATGACGCTGAGAATTGACCGCACAGCCTCGGGTTCTTCAGTAAGCATTATCTCGGAAGCACCCGACTTAGCTAATTCCTGAATGGCGTTGAAGTACTCCTTCTCAAGCCATTTCGGTACTGCCGGGTTCTCCCGTTCCGTGCGAGCCAATTCGATGATGGAGCGGCTTGGACCTGCGGGGGGCGCCAAGCATCTTCTTCTTGTTCTTGCGTTGTCCAAGCGACAGCGTTTGCAGCCCGATGAATCACATCTAAGCAGGCCAGCGTTCCGCTTTTCCTAAGCACAAACGTTTGGACGTGACGAAGATCACGCACCCTAATGTGGATTATGCAAGTCCTGTTACGAAATCCGAACAAAACAAACTCGACCCTCGACGGCGAGAGCTTTTCCTGTATGGTCCATTGCAATCAGCGAGCGGGATTCGCCGGGGGCGGCGGATTCTCAGTTCCGTCAGTAATCCTGACCGCTGCTTCCCTAGAACCGTTGAGTAGTTCGCGCCATCGAGTTGTTGGCGGGCTACACCGGCTTGGATGTCGCATGGAGGAAACCGGGCGCGAGCCTGGCGGGAGCGGTTTGTTCATCTTGTACGGAGGAAAATCATGGCTCGGCTTGGGGCTAGATTGTCGATCAGCGCAATACTAATCCTCTTCACTCTGTATTCGTCGCAAGCGGCTGCGCAAACCGCGGATCCGACCGGAGGAGCCGGAGTGAAAGCCTATGGGGTTTACCACGGCACCAGCATTGAGCACATCAGTCTTGAAACTTCCAAACTGATTATTAACATCCCTCTGATTTCATATCCGCAGCGTGGCGGGAAGCTGCGCGTCGAGTTTGCGCTGCACTGGTACAATCCCGTTTACTCATACACCCATCTTTGTAGCCCCTATCTCAATCCTCGCTGTCTTACTACCTTCGAAAGTGCCCAACCACCGGGTCTTTTTGAGGCGTTGGCGGGCCTGCCGTACCTCACGGGAGTTTTTGTAAACAACAACCCACTGAGCCAGAACAACACAATATGGGACTCGGACGGAGGCGGCCACCAGATGGCCCCCGTTGATTCCGCCGGCCAGGGTCCCATTTACCGCTCTATAGATGCGACCGGCTATTGGCTCAATGAGGCAACCAGTAGCAATCCCACCACTACGATCATCGATCCAAATGGTGTTCGGTACATCTATCCCGCGAGCGGCGCGGTCACAGCGGAGGATTCAAATGGCAACGAAATGACGATTGGGAGTAGCGTAGTCGATACTCTCGGCCGCACGATTCCATTTCCTCTAAGCACCTCTAATCCGACGACCTCCAACTTCACCGGCTGCACGGGACCCTTGCCTACGACATCCGCTTCCTTATGGACGCCGCCAGATCAAAATGGCGGCACCGTGACCTTCAAGTTCTGCTATGCCGGTGTCCATATCCAGATCAACGGCCTTCCATCACCTTGTCCGGCGCAGACCCAATGTGTTGAGCCTAACGGCAATTTCGCTGAGCTGCAAAGTATCGTTTTGCCGAATGGCACGGCTTGGGAGTTCGAATACAACGGTGGGACAAACCCGAGCGATTCCACTGTGAACGCCGGTCTCTTGAGCAAGATCACATTGCCGACCGGAGGCACGATCTCGTACACGTGGAACACGCCACCTGAGAATACGGTGGTGTCTGCTTACTCCGTCTACTTCCCCGCCGTTACCAGCCGCACGATTAACGCCAACGATGGCACCGGGGCTAAGACATGGAGTTATGCAGGGGGCACCATCACGGACCCACTCGGCAACAACGAAGTTCACACGCTTACAGAGCAGGCCAGTTGCCAAGGCGTGGGGACTTTCTACGACACACAGGACCAGTACTACCAAGGGTCCATAGCTCCTGCAAATCTGCTGAAAACGGTTAACAAAACCTATGCCAGCGCGCCCAATCCGTATCTCGTAACTCCTTGCACTGGCGTCGTCAACGTTGTGCCGCTTACTACCACAACCACGTGGAAAAATGGGCAAGTCAGCCAGGAAACGAAGTCGTATGATTCCGGATTCGCCAACTATCCTGAAGGCTATCTCGAATATGATCTTTACGGCAAGGTAGTTTCCGATACCTACTACGACTACGGTGCAAGCGCGCCCGGACCGGTTTTGAAACAGGTCAACAACGCTTGGCTGGCGCTGACAAACGCAAACTATCTGAACGGAAATCTGCTTAACCTACTCTCATCCCAGCAAATCGTTAACGCATCCGGCGCCCAGCAGGCTTATACTTCGAACACCTACGACAGCCAAAGTCTCCTATCCTCCGGAGTCACCACGCAGTTCACCACCGCACCGAATGGCGCGTATAGGGGGAATCTCACTGGCATCAGCCGATGGCTCAATACCACAAACTCGAACCTGACGACGACGAACACGTATTATGACGCTGGCATGCTTGGGAAGACGCAGGACCCGGTCGGCAACATCACCCAATTGTTCTATTCCACTAGTTATGCTGGAGGCTATTTAACCAGCCTCAAGGACGCGCTCAATCACACGACCACCTTCACCTACGACTACAACACCGGGGAGATGGCGAGCAAGATCGATGAAAACAACCAAACCACGCACTACTATTACGATGACATGCGTCGTTTGTCGCAAGTCAAATACCCCGATGGCGGACAGATCAACTACCAATACACGGAAACGGCTGTCCCTTACAGCGTCACAACAACAGAAGCGATCTCGTCGTCGATTAACAAGGTCGATGTTGAATATGTGGATGGCTTCGGTCGGGAGACACGTTCCGCCTTGACCTCTGACCCAGATGGGACGGCTTACGTCGATACCTCCTATGACGGGCTGGGGCGCAAATACACGGTTAGCAATCCCTATCGCACGACCGGCGATTCGAGCTACGGGACGACGACGTATCTATATGATGCGCTGGGTCGGACCTTGAGTGTTAGCGAACCAGACAAATCAACGGTCGCTACCACGTATTGCGGCAGCTCCACTCTCGTGACGGACGAAGCGGGACACTGGCGACGAAGAACCACCGACGGATTAGGAAGGCTGATCGAGGCAGACGAGCCCAATTCTTCAACAGCCACGGTCACGGCCTGTCCGCAAAGCGGCGATCCCATTGTTGCAACTACATACGGTTATAATCCGTTGGACGACTTGACCAGCGTGATCCAAGCGGGTTCTCGGTCACGGAGCTTCGTGTTTGACTCCCTCAGCCGCTTGGTCAGTTCTATCAATCCCGAGTCAAATACAACACCGACGAGTTCTCCAGTGTCCGTAGCGACAACTTACAACTACGATTCTGACGGGAATGTGCTATCGAAGGTCGAGCCCGCACAGAATCAGACGGGCACGGCTACCGTCACGCTCTCGTATTGCTACGATGCGTTGAACAGGATGACGAGTAAGGCCTACAGTGCACAGTCCTGCCCGATGGCTTCTCCTGTGGCAACGTATTCCTATGACCAGTCTGCTTGCCTAGGGCAGAGTGCCTGCTACAACGTCGGGCGTCGGACTGAAATGATAGATCCAGCGGGATCGGAGAACTGGAGCTACGACACGATGGGGCGCGTGCTAACCGACGAGCGCACCACGAACGGTCTCACGAAGAGTGCTTCCTATACGTACTTTCTCGACGGATCGGTTTACACCCTTGGCTATCCCAGCGGGCGTGTGGTTACATATCAGACTGGGGCCGCGGGCCGAGCGTTGTCAGCGATCGATGTCAACAACTCAATCAACTATGCGACGAATGCCCACTACGCGCCACACGGGCCGATCGCCTCGCTAACCAGCAACAGCAACATTTTTTCCACTGAGATCTACAACTCCCGTCTGCAGCCGTGCTGGATATACGCCACCAGCGGTACTGCGCTCCCCATCTCAACGCCCTGCTCAGCCGTCTCAACCCCCGGAAACATGCTTGATCTCCAGTACAACTACAACCTGGGCGCCGATAATGGCAATGTCATGGGCATAGCCAACAACCGCGACACTACTCGCAGCCAGAGTTTCACCTATGACCAATTGAATCGCGTGGCGACGGCGGCTGCTTCGACCTATGCCACAAGTCCGACGAACTGTTGGGGGCAGTCGTTTACCTATGACAACTGGGCCAATCTGTTAGCGATCGACCCAATTTCGTCCGCCTACAGCGGCTGCACGCAAACCAGTCTTACCGTCGCTGTAAATTCGCAGAACCAAATGATCGGAGAAACATACGATACCGCTGGGAACTTGCTCACCGACCCGGCTTTCAATACCAACAGCTATACCTACAACGCCGAAAACCAGATGACACAGAAGGATAGCATTGCTTTCGTTTACGACGGGGACGGGAAGCGAATCGAAAAAGCAAACGGGACTCTCTACTGGTACGACGCGGACGGCAATGTGCTGGACACGACCAACCTCCAAGGTGTCACTACAGGAGTGGCGGCCAGTGAGTACATATTCTTCGCAGGCAGGCGCATCGCGAGGCGCGACGGCCCAGGGGATGTGTACTACTACTTCGCCGATCATCTTGGTACGCTGCGTACGATGGCGGAGGTGCCCGAAGGTCAGACCACTGCGACGCTATGTTACGATGCCGACTATTATCCGTTTAGCGGCGATGCCAAAGTCTTTAACAGTGTTTGCCAAGCTCCGAATTACCTATTTACCGGCAAAGAACACGATACCGAGGACAACCTCGACTACTTTGGTGCCAGATATTATTCGTCTGAGATGGGCAGGTTCATGACGCCAGACTGGGCAGCCAAGCCTGCGACCGTACCGTATGCCGAGTTTGGCGATCCGCAGACGTTGAACCTCTATACCTACGTGGAGAACAGCCCGTTGAACCGGGTTGACGCCAATGGGCACGGGCAACAGCAATCCGGAGATTCAGAAGCCGCTTGTTTCAATGGAGCGGCCAGTTGCACCCTGTCTCAGAATCAACAGCCTCCGGGTCAAAACCAACAGGCGCAAAATACGGTCCTGGATGGACTTAACCGGATCACGCAAGGAATCAACGATTTCGTAAAAACGTACGTCAACGAGATCGACTCCAACATACCGTTTTCGGGTGTGTCCTCGCCGTCTGC
>Ga0187871_10000911_pt1 | contig 26779 bp, 19 predicted proteins | sample June2016WEW_16_1_FD_132988 | JGI IMG/M metagenome (GOLD analysis project Ga0187871, IMG submission 132988) | Peatland microbial communities from SPRUCE experiment site at the Marcell Experimental Forest, Minnesota, USA - June2016WEW_16_10 | ecosystem: Environmental > Terrestrial > Soil >...
CGCGGGCGAGTGTAAGGGCCGTGCCTCCCCGGATCGCAACCAGGGCCTTGATGTTCCGCTCGTGCGCCAAGTCCACAAGAATCCGGGCAAAGGTGACATCGTCCTCGACGATCAACAGCACCGGATCTCCCGGGCGAATCAGGTTTCGGTCGTCATCGATCTCAATGTCATGCACAACAGCGATTGGCGCCGAAGATGGCGTCGCCAGAATAAGACCCAGCGTTTCCGTATCGGCTCCGCTCGCGCCATCCGCGGAAGACTGTGCAGGGCGGTTGTCGCTGCCCTGGATGGTCCGCATCTCAGTCTTGGCCGGGGATGCCTGGGCCACATAGGTTTGCGGAAGATATAAGGTGAACGTGCTGCCGACTCCGGGGGCGCTTTGCAGCCGGATCTCGCCTCCCAGCAGCCTGGTGAGTTCGCGGCTGATCGAGAGGCCCAAGCCGGTACCGCCATACTTCCGGCTGGTGGTGCCATCCGCCTGCTGGAAGGCCTCGAATATGATTCGTTGCTTCTCCTGCGGGATGCCGATGCCTGTGTCTGTAACAGCAAACGCGATAACCGACTTGACGCGGTTCAGCACCGGGTGGGTCGCGCTCCAACCGGAGCTGGCCCGGTCCACCCTCAAACGCACTGTCCCGTGTTCGGTGAACTTGAGCGCGTTTGATAGCAGGTTCTTGAGCACCTGCTGCAGCCGCTTGGCGTCGGTAATGATCGTCTCCGCCGGCAGGCTCTCTTCCAACTCAATGGAAAACTCCAGCCCCTTCCCGTCGGCGACATGGCGGAACGTCCGCAAACAGAAGTCGCGAACTTCGCTGTAGCGGACGCTGCCCACTTCGATGTCCATCTTTCCGGATTCGATCTTGCTCAGGTCCAGAATATCGTTGATCAGGGCCAACAAATCCGTGCCGGACGAGTGGATGGTTTCGGCATACTTAACCTGTTTCGAGGTCAAGGTGCTGTCGGTATTCTCCGCCAACATTTGCGCCAAGATCAAAAGGTTGTTCAGGGGCGTGCGCAACTCGTGGCTCATGTTGGCGAGGAACTCGCTCTTGTATTTGGAGGTTAGCGACAACTGTTCGGCCTTCTCTTCCAGCGCCGCCTTGGCCTGTTCCACTTCGCGATTCTTGGTTTCCACCTCGTTCTTCTGCTCGGCCAACAGGCTCGCCTTTTCCTCTAACTCGGCATTGGTCTTCTGGAGCTGTTCCGCCAGGGCCTGGCTCTTGTTCAGCAGTTGTTCCGTCCGCATGGTGGCCGCGATGGTGTTCAGCACGATGCCGATCGACTGCGTGAGCTGATCCAGGAAGGCCAGGTTCACATCGGTGAAATGGCGGAACGACGCGAGTTCGATGACCGCTCTGGTATCGCCTTCAAAAAGAACCGGCAGCACAACGATACTAAGTGGTGTGGCTTCCCCCAGGCTGGAGCTGATTCTGATGTAGTCTTTTGGGATATCGGTAACTAAGATACGGCGCTTCTCCAAGGCGCACTGGCCGGCCAGCCCCTGCCCCATCCGGAACTGCTTGGGTACGCCGTCGTTGTCATTCGATGCGTAGGCGGCCAGGAGCTTTAACGACTCTTCCTCTTCGTCCGTGATGTAGAAGGTGCCCTGTTGGGCGCCCACCAGAGGAGTCAGCTCCGACAAGAGTAACCGGGAGACGGTTACCAGATCGCGCTGGCCCTGCATCATGCCGGTAAATTTTGCGATATTCGTTTTGAGCCAGTCCTGGTCCGTATTCTTGCGCGTGGTCTCGGCCAGGTTGACGATCATCTCATTGATATTGTCTTTCAGGGCGGCAACTTCGCCCAGAGCCTCCACCGCGATCGAGCGCGTCAGGTCGCCCTTGGTAACGGCCGTGGCCACATCCGCGATGGCGCGCACTTGAGTAGTCAGATTCGCGGCAAGCTGGTTGACGTTATCCGTAAGGTCGCGCCAGAGCCCGGCCGCGCCCGGCACCAGCGCCTGGCCGCCCAGCTTCCCCTCGATGCCGACTTCGCGAGCTACGTTGCTCACCTGATCGGCGAAGACGGCCAGCGTGTCGATCATTTCATTGATTGTGTCCGCCAGCGATGCAATCTCACCCTTGGTCTCCAGCACCAACTTGCGTTTCAGGTTCCCGTTGGCCACGTCGGTGACCACCTTGGCGATGGCACGGACCTGGGTGGTGAGGTTAGCGGCCATGGAGTTCACATTATCGGTTAGATCTTTCCATGTGCCCGCTACCCCACGCACCTCGGCCTGTCCTCCGAGTTTTCCTTCGGTGCCCACTTCGCGCGCCACGCGCGTGACCTCCGAAGCGAAGCTGTTGAGCTGATCCACCATGGTGTTGATGGTGCTCTTCAGCTCGAAGATTTCGCCCTGTACATCCACCGTGATCTTGCGGCTGAGATCTCCGTTGGCCACCGCGGTGGTGACCTGCGCAATGTTCCGGACCTGGGCTGTCAGGTTGCCCGCCATAGAATTCACGCTATCCGTCAGATCTTTCCAGGTACCGGCCACACCGCGCACAACCGCCTGGCCTCCCAGTTTGCCCTCGGTGCCGACTTCCCGCGCGACGCGGGTCACTTCCGCCGCAAAGGAACTAAGCTGATCCACCATGGTGTTCACGGTGTTCTTCACTTCCAGGATCTCGCCACGCACGTCCACGGTGATTTTGCGCGAGAGGTCTCCTTTTGCGACGGCCGTCGTCACCTCCGCGATGTTGCGGACCTGGGTCGTCAGGTTCGTCGCCATGGAGTTGACGCTGTCCGTCAAATCCTTCCAGGTTCCGGCGACACCCCGCACATCGGCCTGGCCTCCCAGTTTGCCCTCCGTGCCTACTTCGCGAGCCACGCGCGTCACTTCGGAGGCGAAGGAACTGAGCTGATCCACCATCGTGTTAATGGTGTTCTTCAGCTCCAGAATCTCGCCGCGCGCATCCACTGTAATCTTCGTTGTTAAGTTACCTTTGGCCACCGCGGTAGTGACACCCGCTATGTTGCGCACCTGGTTGGTGAGGTTACTGGCCATGGAGTTGACCGAGTCGGTCAGATCTTTCCACGTGCCGGCCACACCGTGCACGCCGGCCTGACCACCTAGTTTGCCTTCCGTGCCGACCTCGCGCGCCACACGAGTCACCTCACCGGCGAAGGCGTTAAGCTGATCCACCATGGTGTTGATGGTGTTCTTCAACTCCAGGATTTCGCCGCGCACATCCACCGTAATTTTGCGGCTCAAGTCGCCTTTGGCCACGGCCGTGGTGACCTCTGCGATATTGCGGACCTGATTAGTGAGATTGCTGGCCATGGAGTTGACCGAGTCGGTCAGGTCTTTCCACGTTCCGGCCACGCCCTTTACATCGGCCTGACCGCCCAGTTTGCCTTCGGTGCCCACCTCGCGGGCCACGCGAGTCACTTCACCGGCGAAGGCGTTAAGTTGATCCACCATGGTGTTGATGGTGTTCTTCAGCTCCAGGATTTCGCCGCGCACATCCACCGTGATCTTGCGGCTCAGATCGCCCTTTGCCACCGCCGTGGTCACACCGGCGATGTTGCGGACCTGGGCGGTAAGGTTGCCCGCCATGGAGTTCACGCTGTCGGTGAGATCCTTCCAGGTTCCACCCACGCCCTTCACATCGGCCTGGCCGCCCAGTTTGCCTTCCGTGCCGACCTCGCGTGCCACGCGGGTCACTTCGCCGGCGAAAGCGTTGAGCTGATCCACCATGGTGTTGATGGTGTTCTTCAACTCTAGAATCTCGCCGCGCACGTCCACCGTGATCTTGCGGGACAGATCCCCATTAGCCACCGCGGTAGTCACTTCCGCGATGTTACGGACCTGGGCGGTGAGGTTCCCCGCCATAGAGTTCACGCTGTCGGTCAAATCCTTCCAGGTTCCACCCACGCCCTTCACGTCGGCCTGGCCGCCCAGTTTGCCTTCCGTGCCCACCTCGCGCGCCACGCGGGTCACTTCGCCGGCGAAGGCGTTGAGTTGGTCCACCATGGTGTTGATGGTGTTCTTCAGTTCCAGAATCTCGCCGCGCACGTCCACCGTGATCTTGCGGGACAAATCGCCGTTAGCCACGGCGGTGGTCACTTCCGCGATATTACGGACCTGGGCGGTGAGGTTGCCCGCCATGGAGTTCACGCTGTCGGTTAAATCCTTCCAGACGCCGCCTACACCCTTGACCTCCGCCTGGCCACCCAGTTCACCCTCCGTACCCACCTCGCGCGCCACACGAGTCACTTCGGAGGCGAAAGCGTTCAACTGGTCGACCATGGTGTTGACCGTATCCTTCACTTCCAGGATCTCGCCGCGCACATCCACGGTGATTTTACGGGACAGGTCTCCCTTTGCAACCGCCGTGGTCACTTCCGCGATGTTGCGGACCTGGGTCGTCAGGTTCGCCGCCATGGAGTTTACGCTGTCGGTCAAATCCTTCCAGGTTCCACCCACGCCCTTCACATCGGCCTGGCCGCCCAGTTTGCCTTCCGTGCCCACCTCGCGCGCCACGCGCGTTACTTCGCCCGCGAAGGCGTTGAGCTGATCCACCATGGTGTTGATGGTGTTCTTCAATTCCAGAATCTCGCCCCGTACATCTACCGTAATCTTGCGGCTCAGGTCGCCCTTGGCCACGGCCGTGGTCACCTCGGCGATGTTGCGCACTTGCGCCGTCAGATTGCCCGCCATGGAGTTCACGCTGTCGGTGAGGTCTTTCCATGTGCCGGCCACGCCTCGTACATCGGCCTGACCTCCCAATTTGCCTTCCGTACCGACTTCGCGCGCCACGCGCGTCACTTCCGACGCAAATGAACTGAGCTGATCCACCATGGTGTTGATGGTGTTCTTCAGCTCTAGAATCTCGCCGCGTACGTCCACCGTGATCTTGCGCGACAGGTCTCCCGTGGCTACCGCGGTCGTGACTTCCGCGATGTTGCGCACCTGCGCTGTCAGATTGCCAGCCATCGAGTTGACCGAATCCGTGAGATCTTTCCAGGTGCCGGCCACGCCCTTCACTTCCGCCTGGCCGCCCAATTTGCCTTCCGTGCCGACTTCACGGGCTACGCGCGTCACTTCCGAAGCGAATGCATTCAACTGGTCCACCATCGTGTTGATGGTATTCTTCAATTCCAAAATCTCGCCGCGCACGTCCACTGTAATCTTACGGGATAGATCGCCGTTGGCCACCGCAGTAGTCACTTCCGCGATATTACGGACCTGGGCCGTGAGGTTGCCCGCCATGGAGTTCACGCTGTCCGTCAGATCCTTCCACACGCCGCCCACACCTTTGACCTCGGCTTGACCGCCCAGTTCACCTTCGGTACCCACCTCGCGCGCCACGCGGGTCACTTCGGACGCGAATGCGTTCAACTGGTCCACCATGGTGTTGATGGTGTTTTTCAGCTCCAGGATCTCGCCCTTCACGTCCACTGTGATTTTACGCGAGAGATCGCCGTTGGCCACCGCGGTGGTCACCTCGGCGATGTTCCGGACCTGCGCCGTCAGGTTGCCGGCCATGGAGTTGACGTTATCGGTGAGATCCTTCCAAACACCGCCCACGCCCTGCACCACGGCTTGGCCGCCAAGCTTGCCCTCGGTGCCGACCTCGCGCGCCACGCGCGTCACCTCGGAAGCGAAAGAATTCAACTGGGCGACCATGGTGTTCACCACGCGGGCGGTGTGCAGGAACTCGCCCTTGAGCGAGCGGCCGTCGACCTCCAGAGCCATGGTCTGCGAGAGATCGCCTTTGGCGACAGCGCCAATCACGCGGGCGACTTCCGTGGACGGTTGCACCAGATCTCCGATCAGGCCATTGACCGAATCGAGGCACTGCGCCCAACCCCCGAAAGCCGATCCCAGGCTCGCCCGTTGGCTGATTTTGCCTTCCTTGCCAACCGCGCTGCTGATGCGGGCGAATTCGCTCGCCATCCGCTCGTTCAACTTGAAAATGTCATTGAGCGTGTCGGCGATCTTGCCCGCGACGCCGGTCTTGTCGACCGGCAGGCGAGCCGAAAAATCGCCGTCCTTGAAGGCAATCAGGGTCTTCAATAGAATGCCTGTATCGAGTGCATCGGTTACCAATTCAGCTTGCATCGCAGACTCCTTTTTTCTCTTTCCCTGCCAAATCCTTATCGCGATCATGCCGCGGGTCTGGCTTTCTTATGTTCCAACAAGTCCTTGAATACCGCTCCCAAGCTAAGAAACTGCTCCAAATTCGACGGCTTTCGCAGAAAGCACGCGGCGCCAAACTGGCTGGCAACCAACCGGTCGCGCGGCGAGTCGGACGAAGTCAGGACCACCACCGGAACGTGGGCTAACTCCCTGGTCTCGCTCAGGCGCTGCAGAATCTCGCTGCCATCATGGCGTGGGAGGTTCAGGTCCAGTATGATCAGGCCCAGCCGTCGGCCTTCTGACAGCGCCTGTTCAGAAGAAATCATCCGTAACATCTCCGCGCCGTCCGAGGCGACTCGCAGCGCGCACTCGACGCCGTGCTCCCGCAGCGCCTCTCGAACCAGGTAAACATCCGCCGGGTTATCTTCCGCCAGCAGAATCTCGCGCGCAGTTCCCTCGCCGTTCGTCATGCCGATTCCTCTAAGTGCCGAAAATGGCCTTGGTGTGCAATTCTTGTATCGTGCGCAGTGCAGGTTTTGTTCTGTGCGTGTTGCATCCGGCTCCTGTATGAGTCAGATTCTACCTTGGCCTGGACGTTCTGCGAATGCTTCCACCCGTCCGGGACCGTACTTAAATATCCAGAAGCTTCGGCCCGTTGCATGTTTATTTCCATACATGTCGAGCCCCGGAATCGCAGTTCTCCAAGCTCGACTCGCTCACTCCCACGCCGGTGATCTGTTAAAAAACCCACATTCGAGTTGCCTTGCCTCACCCGGCACAGATTTGGTTCATCGCCTGCTTTTGGTCGCGACGATGCATAATGATCCTCCAATCCGGGTGCTGATCGTCGATGACGACAGCCTGGACCGTTGCCTCTGCAGGCGGTGCCTCCAACAATCGCCGGCGTGGAAATTCGAGTTCGCGGAGGCAGACTCGGCGAAAACCGGACTGGAGTTGGCCAATACCTGGCGGCCGGACTGCACGCTGCTGGACTTCAATTTGCCGGACATGGATGGGATCGAAGTCCTGAGCCGCCTCGGATGCGATCCTGGTGGGTTTCCTTGCGCCACCGTACTGCTGACCGCCTATGGCGGTGAAGAGCTGGCGGTCAGGGCAATGAAGGCTGGCGCATCGGATTATCTGCCGAAGGGGCGGCTGTCCGCCGGGACGCTCCCGCATGCGGTCGTCAATGCCGTCCAGCAGTTCCGGATGCTGCGGCAGATCGAGCAACAGCGATCCGCGCTGACGGCTAGCGAGCGGCGCTACCAGATGCTGCTGGAGGCCATCCCGCAAATGGTCTGGAGCGCGGGGGCTGAGTGCCGGGTGGAGTATGCCAACCGCCGCTGGTTCGAGTACACCGGCCTGGTCCGGGAGGAAGCCGAAGCCGCCCACCTGGGATGGGACAGTCTGCTCCATCCCGAGGACCGCGAGCGAACGTGGCGCGAGTGGCGCCAGGCCCGGAAGTCCGGCTCAGCATTCGAAATCGAACATCGCGTCCGGCGAGCTTCCGACGGGAGCTACCGATGGCATCTGGTGCGGGCCGTTCCACTGCTGACCGGCGCCGGAGAGATTTCCCACTGGCTGGGCACATGCACGGATATCGAGGACCAGAAGCAAGCTGGGAATGCCGCTTTCGAAGAAGAGAAATCCAAAGGGATCGGCCGCCTGGCGGGTGGAGTCGCACACGATTTTAACAATCTTCTGGTGTGCATTCTCGGTGGTGCGAGTTGTGCCATGCAAAGTTTGCCAACCTCACATCCAGCCCGTGAGATGCTGCAGGATGTGATCCACGCGGGAGAGCGGGTCGCCGAGCTCACTCGCAAGATGCTCTCCTACGCCGGCAAGGCTACTTTTTGTGTAGAGCGTGCCGACGTCAGCCAGCTTATCCAGGATGCTTGTCAAAGCATTCGACCTTCAATTCCCGAAACCATTCACCTGGAAATCCGAAGGGGGCCTGAGTTGCCGCCCGTAAAGACGGATTACGAGCACATGCGGCAGGCCATTATGGATCTGGTGTCGAACGCCGTGGAAGCCATCGGGGATGGCTCCTCGGGCCGGATATCGATACACGCCGACGTGGGCGAGATTGGTGAGGAATCCATCCGAACGGGTAGATTCGGGCCAGCCGCGACAGCCGGAAAGTACGTGGCTCTGGAAGTGCGAGATACCGGGTGCGGCATGGACGAGGAAACCCGAAACAAGATCTTCGACCCCTTCTTCACCACGAAGTTCCTGGGACGCGGCCTAGGGTTGGCGACCGTCCACGGTTTCGTTCGCAGCACCGGCGGCAGCGTGGAAGTAGATAGTCAGCCGGGACGGGGTCGTGCGTTCCGGATACTGCTGCCTGTGGCGACCGCGGAAGGACTCCCACATAGTGCCTGGTCTTGATCGCTCTTTCGCGCCCGGAGAGTCAAAAGCTCCGGCCGCCGCGAATCCTGGCGGCTTTGCTCTGTTCCCGCCGATCGCCTGCGACGACTGTTACGTCCGCCTCAATGCCGATTCCTTGCACGACCTGATGAGTCCGGTGAACCAGATAAGCACTCTGGTCGAGGTGCTGCTCCAGAAATATCGGGCTCTGGATCAGGAGGCGGAAACCCTTTTCGGCTTTGTGCAAAGCTCGGCGAACCGGCTGCAAAACCTGATTGCCGGGCTGAGAACCTACGTGCGGGTGGCCGGTTCGCCAAACCCCAGCCGCCTCTGCGACGCCAACAAACTGCTGGCGGGCGCCAAGGCGTCGATACAGCCCGAGATCGACCAAAGCGGCGCCGTGGTGACTCACGGTCCCCTGCCGGAACTATACTGCGATCCAAACCAGATCGGCTACGTGTTTGCGAGCCTGATGGAAAACGCAATCAAGTTCCGCCGGGAGCACCGGCCCGAGATCCATGTCTCCGCGAACGCGCAAGATAATATGTCGGTATTCGCTGTCCGCGACAACGGCATGGGAATCGATCCCACGCACGGCGATCGCATCTTTGGATTGTTTAAGCGTATCCATAACGATACGCATCCCGGCGCGGGCGTGGGACTGGCTATCACGCGCCAAATCGTCGAACAGCACGGCGGCCGGATTTGGGTGGAGTCGCAGCCGGGTCTCGGCGCCACGTTCTACTTTAGCCTGCGGCAGGAACGCTCAGCCAAGTCTTTGGGGGTGTGAGAAATCGACCCAGTCGCCGCGGCCGTCACGGCACGCGCAACGTTCCAGCTTTCGGCGGAGCGCCGAACAGCCTGCGAATCTCGGAACCAACCGTTTGCAAAAAACCGTCCAGCGTGGAAGGCTTCGTGATAAAGGCGTTCGCTCCCAGTTCGAAGGACCGTCGACGGTCTTCCGTCGCCCCGGACGATGTCAGCACCGCGACCGGCACTCCGTCGTATCGCCGGTCGCCGCGAACCACTCTGAGAAGCTCGAAGCCATCGAGCCGCGACAAATTCAGATCGAGAATGATGGCGTCTGGTGGTTCCTCGCTGCTGGTCAAATGACGGGCGCACTGCTCTCCGTCCGGGAACACCTTCAAATCGGCTTCAATGCCCGCCGCTCGCAACGTTTCTTTGACGAGAATCACGTCCGGACCGCTGTCCTCCGCTAAGACAATTCGTTTCGAATCTGGCTTGGCCATCACGACAACCCCATGGGAAGTGTGAATTTGAACGTGGCCCCTTTGCCGGGCTCCGATTCCACCCAGATGCTGCCGCCGTGGTTCTCGACGATTCTCCTGCACAGCGCCAAGCCAATGCCCGTTCCCTGGTACTGTGCGCCGTGCAATCGCTTGAACAGACCGAAAATCTTCTTATGGTAGGCGGGATCGATGCCGATGCCGTTGTCCGCGAGAGAGAATACCCACTCGTGATCCTCCGCGGCAGCGGATATTGCGATTCGGGGAGAACCGGAACCGCGGTACTTAATGGCGTTGCCGATCAGGTTTTGGAACAACACCACGAGATTGACCATGTCGCCCCGGACCTCGGGCAGTTCGCCGATCTCGACCACCGCGGCGCTATCCTCGATGGACTGTTTCAAATTGTTAACCGCCCATTGCACGGCTGCTTTCGTGGCAACCCTGGTAAGCGGGATCTCCCCCGCGTTGAGCGTTTGTGAATATTTCAGGAGATCGCCGATGAGGTTTCGCATCCGGTCGGCGGAGGCCACCACCTGGGCGATCAGTTCGTGCGCGCCCTCGTCAAGGTGGCCTGCATAACGTCGTTGGAGCAACTCGCTCATGACTGAAATACCGCGCAAAGGCTCCTGAAGATCGTGCGCTGTAACATATGCGAACTGCTGCAAATCGGCATTGGAGCGGGCCAGGCGTTCCGCCAGCGAAGCCAACGTCTCCTCCGCCAGCTTCCGCTCGGTGATATCGCGTGCGATCTTTGACGCGCCGACGATTCTCCCGTGTCTGTCGTGTATGGGAGAAACCGTGAGCGAGACATTCAGAAGCTGCCCGTCCTTCCTGCGGCGCACCGTCTCGTAATGATCCACACGCAGGCCCTGTTTGATTTGGTCCAGAATGAGAAGCATGTCGCCGGCCCTGCCGGGAGGCGCCAGAATCGCAATCGGCTTGCCGATCGCTTCCTCGGCTGAATAGCCAAATATCCGTTCCGCAGCTTTGTTCCAGCTCGTGACGATACCGTTCAGGTCTTTGCTGACGATCGCATCGTCCGAGGACTCGACAATCGAAGCCAGCAGCCGGCTAGTCTCGACATCGCTTATGGAATCCTTGAAGAAAAGGTCCGCCATTAACATCGCCTGAGGGCACGATCAGTGTAGCCGCCGCGCACGCGGAGTTCAAGTGTGCGGTATCGGCCAGAATCGGGACCGCCTTCTTGCGGCCTTCCACGTGCTTGCCTTAAGATTATCCTCATCGATCGGTTTGCCGGAACCGGAGGTCCGGCGGGAAAGTGTCGCGAATAGATGTCCGAGAAAAGAGCAACGATTCTCGTGGTGGATTCCGATCCATCGCTCCGTCAATCCGTGCGGGTGGCCCTCCGCACGGAGGGCTTCAGAGTGCTGGAGGCTCCGGATTACCGGGCCGCCCAAAATGTCTGGCATCAACACAGAGGCCAGATCGATCTGCTTCTGACCGCTATTTCCCTGCCCGGAGGCAACGGCTATGAACTGGCCAGGGCATTGGCCGACGTGGAACCAGACCTTAAGGTGCTTTTCGTCTCGGGAGAGGCCGGAGCCATGGCCAGTCAATACCAGGATTCTCCGTGGAAGGAATTGCAGACATTAACCCGCCCGTTCGAGGCAGCCGATCTGTTGCGCCGAATCAAATCTATCTGAATTAAGGACGAAGGCGGCGAATGGAGTCTTCTGAGAAAACGGGCCGGAATGTCCTCCACGGGCGCGAACTCTTACCGTTGCTGTTTGCGCTGCTGGTGTCGCTCATTGAGATCCTCTCCTATCAAGCGTGGACAGCGTTCGGCAGTCGAAGCGAGCAGCTTGGTATCACCCAGCGGGTCGTAAAGGGAACCAATGACCTCCTGTCCATCCGATCGGTGCGGTTGTGAAAGAGGTGCTGCTTGCAAATTGGCGCCCTGAAGCATCATAAGCTGGACAACCAACCGACGGCGACGCGCATTTTGATAGTGGAGGATAATCCGGGGGACGCTTACCTGCTCGAAAAGGCCCTGTAACAGCTTGAGATGAACTATGAGCTGACGCGCTACGTCGATAGCGAACAGGCTTCGCAAGCAGTAACCACCGACGACGGTCTCGTGCCGGATCTGATCCTGCTCGATCTCAATCTGCCGCGGCTGGAAGGCTTTGATGTCCTGCGATCCGTGCGCAGCAGCCCGCGAATGGCCGGCGCGCCAGTGGGCATTCTAACTTCTTCAGATGCCGCTAAAGACCGGCACCGGGTCGCTCCCATAGGTGCGGAGCGGTATATCCACAAACCCCCGACCTTGGAGGATAAGTCGAAACCGGTTAACGTCCACCGGGGAAAGTGACGCAATTCTCACGGCAGAGTCCGGGTTGCCGCATTAGTACCAATCGGTGGCTCTGCGCGCCGGAAACATGCGATGTGCCGGCAAACGTCGAAGGGTCCCCCACTCCGCTCTCCAAAGCAACCCTGGACGAGTCCCACGCAACGGGGTGTTGGCGCAGGCATTGAGCACAGATGTAACGCCCATGGATCGGCCACATCGGCCGCGTGTGCGCTCGCTTACACCAGAGTCTTGCAATCCGCTCGGACATGTCACCTCCAAAGGAAGTCTCGCGAGAAATAGCTGGCGAATGGGGCCGTGTACACGCCACGGCCAAACCGCTCCTCCGAATGAGGTCTCACGGCCGGATCGAGGACCTCGACTAGCTGTTGTGGCTATGCGTGACCGGCCCCATTTCCAGACCCAATCTGCGATGCAATCTTCGGGCCAGATCAAAGTCTCTCGCCGAATAGCGTGTAAGGCATAGCCGACGACGCGAGCTCTTCGTTCCGGGGCGCCGCCGCCGGTGCCAATCGACGGAGATTCTCATAAGCGGAAAGAAGCAACGATCTTGCCACGGATTCTGAGCAGTTCAGTACCTTCGCAATTTGCCAACAGTCCATCTGGTGATATTTGTGCATGAGCACCGCGGCCCGTTGCTTGGCGGGCATGCAAGCCACCACTCGGCCCACGTCGAGAACGTCGGGCAACTGTTCTGGGGCCGGCGCACTCATCGGATTCCGCGGCTCCCTCAACGCCAGATCCGTAGCAATACGAAACAAAGTGATGGCGGACAGACCCACCGGGCCAGTCCTTGCGCCGGAGCGATAAAATCGCAGGAACACCTCCACCGCCAGGTCCTCGGCAACCGTTCCGTCCTGCAGCATGCGGTACAGAAAGTGGATCACGGCCGCCCGATGCCTGTGCAGCAGCCCTGTGAAGCTCCAGTTTTGATTTTCATCAGGGCTTGCCAACCGCTCATTGCGGGCCTGGAGCCAGGATCCTGCATTCCGCTTCAATATCTTACTCCGATTGCGCTGGTAAAGGGCTGATGACCCGCGGGTGGGAGACGCGGCCTCCGCATCAGCCCAATGGCCAGACGAAGCACGATTAGGCAACCTTAGTTCCAGAGTCGAAAATCAGCCAGAAAGACCGCGGATGCCTGAGATTCATGGCTAGACGATGGAAATGAACGCCCTGGAAGCACGGGTGTGCAGAAGCTTCCCCGGTGTGCAGGTATTGTAGCGCGCGCGGGCCGCAGGGCGCGAAGCGGCTTCTCGAGTTTTGATCCCTTTTTCATCCGTCATTTCGCGCTAGAATGACGAAGAGCGAGGGGGGATTGGAAAATGTCTGCCCGAATCCTAGTGGTTGAAGACGACGCCAGCGAGAGGTCCGACCTGGCGGATATGGTTGCGGCTTTCGGCTTTCAGGTCGCCACAGCGGCAGACGGCCGCGAGGCTCTAGAAAAGCTGGCATCCTTCCCGGCGAACGCTATCTTGACAGACTTGATGATGCCGGGTGTGGACGGCGTCGAACTCCTGAAGGAACTGACCGCACGCGGGGATCGCACTCCCACGATCGTGCTTACGGCCTTCGGGAGTATCGATCGGGCGATTTCGATTGTACATGACCTGAAGGCCTTCTGGTTTCTGGAAAAGCCCGTGCAGCCTGGAGTCATGCGGGCTCTTCTGGAGCGCGCGATCCAACAGAGCCAGCTCGTCGAGGAGACCGAGCGGCTGAGCCGGCAACTCAGCTATCAGGGCGTTTTGGGCGATATGGTAGGCGACTCTCCGCAAATGAAAGAAGTCTTCTCCTGGATCCGGCAAGTCGCCCCAACTAGCGCGTCGGTTCTGATTACCGGCGAAAGTGGAACAGGCAAGGAACTGGTCGCCCGCGCGATTCATCGCCTGAGCCCGCGCAGTGGCGGCCCATTTGTGGCTGTCAATTGCGCAGCCTTGCCGGAGAGCCTTGTGGAGAGCGAGCTGTTCGGCCATGAAAAAGGAGCCTTCACTGGTGCCGCGACGCGCAGCGCTGGATGTTTCGAACAAGCCCACAACGGGACTCTGTTGCTGGATGAAATCGGAGAGATGCCGATTGCCACGCAAGCCAAGTTGCTGCGCGTGATCGAGGAGTCGAAAGTACGTCGGCTGGGCGGCGCGAATGACATCCCCATCTCAGTGCGAGTTCTGGCGGCTACCAACCGCCCGCCCGAGAAGGCCATACAGGACAAACACCTTCGCGAGGATCTGTACTACCGTCTGAATGTGTTCCACATCTCACTCCCGCCTCTCCGCGAACGGAAGCAGGACATTCCGGAGATTGCGGCGGCTCTGATCGGCGATCTGAATCAAAAGCACGGCTGCCGGGTGACCCATGTCAGTCCCGCGGCGCTTGCCTGTCTCGATGCCAGTTCCTGGCCCGGCAATGTGCGTGAATTGCGAAACGTGATCGAGCGCGCGATCATCGTGGCGGGCCAGGGCGCTATCGAGCTTCGGCATCTCCCAGGAGCTTCGGTGCCGGAGCCGCCGGCAACGGTACTGCCCCAGACTCTGCAGGAAGAAGGCGTGTTTTCGGTTCGCGCCGGTGCCCCTATGCGCGAAGTGGAAGAGAACTATATCCGGCTGGTCTTGAAACAGTCGAACAACAATAAACGCAGGGCAGCGAAGGTTTTGGGCATTTGCCTGCGGACGCTCCATAGCAAGCTGCGCTCGTTTGAAGCTCAGAATTCGCTGGGAGCCGGCGCCGGCTCTTGAGCGCGATGAGCGGCTCATTCTGCAGGAAGGGTAAAGAGAAAGGTGGCCCCGGCGCCGGGCGCCGATTCCGCCCAGATCCTTCCGCCATGCCGTTCCACGATTACCCGGGAAATCGCCAGACCCAGGCCTGGAGCCGCGGATTGCTGGCCATGCAGCCGCACGAATGGCTGGAAGATGCTTTTCAGATACGCTGCTTCCACTCCTGGGCCGTTGTCCCGAACGGCAAGGAGCCACTCGTCTGCCCGTCTTTCAACGGTGATTTGAATTTGAGGAGGGTCTGGGCCCCGATGTCGAAGCGCGTTATGTAGCAGGTTCTCGAAGACCTCCATCAACCGGTCCGGGTCTCCGGAGACGCGCGGCAGCTTGTCGTTCGTTACGCGCGCATCATTGGCGCGGAGTTCCTTGTCCAGCATGGCCAGCACAGTGCGAAAGAGCACATCCATGGGCGCGGGTTGGAACAACTCCTTCCGGATTTGAAGCGCGATCGCATAACTCGCGATGCCATCCGCCAGCAGATCGATTTTCTGTGCGCCGTCGACGATCAAGCCCAGGCGTTCTTCAAGGCCGGGCACCTGCGCCGCCTGGCGGCCCTTCAAAAGCAAATCCGTCGGCACCCGGATGGCGCGAAGAGCCGCCCTTAAATCGTGGGAGGCGTGGAGCAGGAATTCGCTGGCCTCATGCCCGTCCGTCCGTGACCCCGGTGTCCCTGACAACATGTTCAAAGCATACCTCCCGCTGTGGGCAGTTTCTACATTGTGGCGCCGCTGGGGCGGAACCACCGCCTTCATTCGTGTGGGGCGTGCACTAGCCATCGCGCCTCGCTTTACGTCCACAAGCCGGAAGAGACCCCAGTAGTCCAACCGGCGAAGAGCCGTTTTTCAACACCGCACCCCCGTCTGGTGGTCCTTTGCACCACCCTTGAGCAGCCCTTTAGCCTTATTTCAGCGAGTTTCTAGAGACGCTTCCCGGCGGACCGCTCTTGTGCTGAATTCAGGCTCTGCCCGGCGAAATCCGTGGGGCATGGTCCGTCCCGTTGCAGGATGGAAACGTTTCCCCAGCCTGCAGCTCAATTTCAGCGTCACATATCACGCACCGATAGCGTCCGCTCTCAGGACTTGTTTGACCGACTTCACTCATAATCGCATTATCTGTCGAACTGGACCTGCCGATCTGCCGGATGATGAGCACATCAGTTGCCAGCGGATGGCATCTAACAGGGTGTCTGTCGAACCTTTACCTACTGTTGCAGTCTCGCCTACGGTGCTGAGTTCCGCGAGGCCAAGGGATCTTCAAACAAGCGCGCTTGGCTATCCGCCGGATCTAGCAGAGTGCGGAAAAGGCATAAACATTGCTCATTCGGGCCACAGACTAAAGTCTGTGCCACCGGTTATCAATGACTTAGCGGCAGATGGTGGCACAGGCTTCAGCCTGTGAGGGCTTTTTTCAGCATCCTGTTAGACGGCGAATACAGCGTAATAGAGAAAGCCGTCGCATATAGTGGCGATCCGCTTCGCGCGTGGTCTCGGACTGTACGTTGGCATTCCCGATGCTGATAAAACACTGTGACAACGTCTCTTGAGAAAATTTCAACCAGATGCCTGACGGCGGCGCTCGTGGTGTCCTTGGCGATTGCCGTGGCGCCCGGCTTATGCGCGCAGACAAGCCTCACGGCCGACCGAGCTGAAGCGCCGGCCGCAATCCCTAAGCCCGAATATGTGCCCTTGACGGAACACGAGAGGCTGCGCCTGTACTTGAAAAGGCTGGTCAGTCCGGAGGCAGCCTTCCGCAGTGCGGTCGGCGCGGGCATCGACCAGGGGATGGACACTCCGAAGGAATGGGGCGAAGGAGCCGTGGGATACGGCCGGCGGTTCGGCAGCGCTTACGCGGAACACATCGTGCGCGAGACGCTGATGTTCGGCTCCTCCAGCGTGCTGCATGAGGACAATCACTATATTCGTTCCGGCGAGACGGGCTTCGGCAGGCGCTTGAAATACGCCCTGGAAAGCTCGCTCTTGGCCCGCCACGACGACGGCACGCGGCAGTTTTCGATCTCGAAGATAGGGTCGGCCCTGGGCGCCTCCTTCATCTGGCGCATCTGGCAGCCGCCGAGTACCAACAGCGTCGGCGATGCCATGGAGAACTTCGGAATAGCCATGGGAGTTTCGGCCGGATTCGATGTGGCGCGCGAGTTCCTGCCCGATCTATTTCATCGAAAGCGTGGATCGGATTGACATGGAAGACTCTCCTCCGGCCGCACGCCAAGGCGCTGGCGGTGGGCCTATTGGCGGTGATTGGCGAGACGATCGCGGACCTGCTGCAACCGTGGACCCTGAAGATTGTCTTCGATAACGTCCTGAAGTCCGGCTCTTTGAATGGTCAGGGCTGGCTGAACCAGTTGATTCTGTCCACGGTGGGAACGAACCGGCTTGCAATCCTGAGATTCGCCGCCGTGGCCGCGCTGGTCATCGCCGTCGCCGGGGCGGTCTGTTCCTACTGGGAGAAATACTTGACCACCAGCGTGGGCCAGTGGGTGATGCACGACTTGCGCCGCACTCTGTATTCCCACGTACAACGCCTTTCGCTCTCCTACCACGACCACAAACAGACGGGCGACCTGATCAGCCGCGTCACCACCGACATCGATGCGATTCAGAGTTTCATCGCGTCGGGAGTGTTGGGGGTTTTCATCAACATTTTGACGCTGGCCGGGATGGTGGGAGTGATGTTCTACATCAACTGGCGCTTCACCTTAATTGCACTCTCCGTAGCGCCGGGTCTATTCGCGGTGGTCTATAGCTACACACGCCGCATCAAGAAGGCTTCGCGCGAAGTGCGCAAGAAGGAGGGTGAAATTGTTTCCGCCATACAGGAAGTTCTTACCTCGATTCGCGTGGTCAAGGCCTTTGCGCGGGAGGATTACGAGCAGCGGCGGCTGGAGGAAGAGAGCCTGGAGAGCGTCGAAATCTCTCTTCGCGCGCGTGGATTGAAAGCCAAGCTCTCTCCCCTGGTGGAAATCATCGTAGCCATCGGCACGAGTTTGGTATTGTGGTTCGGGGCCCGCATGGTGTTGCAAGGCGACCTCTCCGCTGGATCGCTGATCGTCTTCATCTTGTATCTGGGGAAGATGTACAAACCGATGCAGGAGCTTTCCAAGATGACCGATGCCTACGCCAAAGCGTCGGTAGGATACGAGCGCATCCGGGAAGTGCTGGCCACGGACCGGGAGGTGGCGGACTTGCCGAACGCCCGGCCGGCTCGGCGGTTTCGAGGCCGGGTCGAATTCGACAACGTCTCTTTCCATTACGAAGAGGGCTCGCCAGTGCTTGGCGGCGTGACGCTACGGATAGAACCGGGGCAAACAGCGGCGCTGGTGGGGCCGACCGGCGCCGGGAAGACCACCATCGTCAGCCTGATTCCCCGCTTCTACGATCCGGTTTCCGGTGTGGTGCGAATCGATGGGCAGGACGTGCGGGGTTTCACGCAGAAGTCGCTTCGGCAGCAGATCAGCTTCGTCTTGCAGGAGACGCTGCTGTTCCACGGTCCGATCTGGAACAATATCGCCTACGGAAAGCCGGGAGCCAGCCGCGCCGAAATCTACCGTGCGGCGGAACTGGCTAACGCGCATGAGTTCATCGACAAGATGCCGCAAGGCTACGACACCATAGTGGGAGAGCGCGGCGTCACGCTTTCAGGAGGCCAACGGCAGCGCATTGCCATCGCCCGCGCGGTGATTCGCGACAGCCCCATCCTGATCCTGGATGAGCCGAGTACCGGCCTGGACGCGGCATCCGAGAAGCTGGTGTTCGAAGCGCTCGACCGCCTGATGGAGGGCAAAACCTCCATCGTCATCGCGCACAGGCTGTCTACGATTCGCCGCGCGGACGCCATTTTCGTGGTGGAGGGCGGAACCATCCGCGAGAGCGGTACACACGAAGAACTCCTGCGATCCAGCGGCCTCTATGCAGAAATGTACGAATTGGGGTCCGGCAGGGAGGCCGAGTTCACAGGTCCGTGAGCGCGGTGATGCGAACCTCCAGCAGGCGGGTAAGCGCCTGGATCTCTTCGGGGGAATAGCCCGCGGCGCGGAATGCATCATGGATTTGTTGCGGAGACAGGCGGGCCAGAAGCTGGCCCAGCCATTTGGCATCTGCGCGCGGCACATTCCGGCCGAGTCGCTCCAGATGGACGCGGCTAAAATACTCCTTGGGATTTACCAGGTAAACGAACATTGGCCGGCCGGGCGCTTGAAAAGCGACGGTATCGTTCCCGATTCGGCGGATAAACTTAGAGTGGCTGTAGGAGTTGAGGTTGTCTTTGGCATGATCGCGCGGCCAGGTCCGGCTGGCGGAACCGAAGCTGGCTCCCAGATCGCTCACCATGTAAATCCGCTGCGATCCATCCTTGTAAACCGAGTTGTTCTCGTCCTTGAGGTCCCAATTGTTGACGAGAGCCATGAGCACCCGTAACCCGTTCCACTCCCTCGAACGGGCGAAAGAGACTTTGTCCCATTGCCAGATACCGATTTTCTTTTCGTCTTCCCTCTTTAAACGAACGTTGTGTACTTCGCCCCCTGGGCCGACCAGCTTTTGACCCCGATGCAAATGCGCGGGCATGCCTGCGATACGAATATCGGAGACAAAATAGTCTTCGTTAGCGTAATACCCCGCCGCCCAGACCAGGCGTGTGACCGCCGTCTCAGGCCGCGCTTCCAGACCCAGTTTTACTTTCCACTTGACCCCGTCAGGATCGCGCACCACGAATTTGGGATTAGTTCCGTCCAGGTCCTCTTTTTCGAAAGTAAACGGGCCGTGCGGCTCGTGCTCCTTTCCCCCCGGACCATAGTAGAGATCGCGCGTGGCCGAGTGCGTTGGGTCGCTCCAGAATACGGCGGAACCGCCAGTGTCGTTCTGCACCACAGGCGCTTGCCTGGGCCCGCCGGCGGCTCCAGCGGGGGGCACGGCCAGCGCCAGAACCGCCAGTAAGAAGCCGGGCCGCCGGGTGGATGGACTGTTCTTCACATCTAAGGTCATGATTCCTTCTCCTTCTTTGCTTGAACGGCGTAAGAACTGCAATGAGAAACAGCATGAAGCATGCCAGAGTGCTCCAAAAGGCACGAAGAGGGAAGCCGCAGTGAGATTGTTGATACAACCCGAGGACGGGGTGTTGCCGCTCGTCAAAGGGATTGCCGGGGCGAAGCAGCGCATTGAAATCGTCGTCTTCCGTTTCGATCAGGCGGAGATTGAACGGTCTTTGGCCAACGCCGTTAGCCGCGGTGTTTCGGTGCACGCGCTGATCGCCTCCACAAACCGCGCCGGCGAAGAGAACCTGCGACACCTGGAGTTACGGCTTTTGGCGGCGGGAGTCACTGTGGCTCGCACGGCCGACGATCTGCTCCGGTACCACGGCAAGCTGATGATCGTCGATCGGCGGGAGTTGTACCTGTTCGCGTTCAATCCGACTCACGCGGATATCGACCGCAGCCGCAGCTTCGGTGTGGTGACCAAGAGCCGGGATATCGTGCGCGAGGCAGTGCGGCTGTTCGAAGCCGATAGCCAGCGGATTCCGTACGAACCGGCGCTCGACCGGGTTTTAGTGAGTCCGGTAAACGCGCGAAAACAACTCGCCAGATTCATCCAGGAAACGAAAAAAGAATTGATCGTCTACGACCCGCGAGTCAGCGACCGGCCGATGATCCGGCTGCTTGAGGAACGCGCCAGGGCGGGCGTGAACGTCCGCATGATCGGGTGGCTGGCGGAGCCAGTCCCAGGCTTGGCGGTACGCAAATTGGCCAATCTGCGGCTGCACACTCGCACCATGGTGCGCGACGGCGGGATCGCTTTCATCGGCAGCCAGAGCCTGCGCGAAGCCGAGTTGGACGCCCGCCGCGAAGTGGGGCTGATCTTTCGGGATTCGCGGGCGGTGAACCGGCTGCTCCAGACCTTCGAAGATGACTGGGCACAAGCGGAGCGGGCAGGTGAGAATGCGCCGTCAACCGACGGCCCCACCGTGAAGATCGCCAAGAAGGTGGCCAAGGCAGTGGCCAAGGAAATACCGCCCGTGGCACCGATCGTGAACGGCGCGCTCCAGTCCGTCGTGGGAGAAGCCGAAGTGGACCTCGTCCAAAGGGAAGTGGAGGCAGTGGTCAAGGGCGCGGTAAAGGAAGCGGTAGAGGAGGCTGTGCGAGACGCGGTGGAAGAGGCGATAGAGAGAGCCACGGGAGAATAGGATGAGATGTGCGACAGCGATCCTGGCCGCGTGCTCCACCATGTCGCAGACGGCTGGCACTCCGGTGACGGTGAATCGGGGCGCCGTAATCCTCCAGGACTTCGCCCGGCGCGTCGGGGACTACGTGAAGGTGCACAAAACCGTCCAGTCGCAGGTCCATCGCCTGAAGCCGACCAAGTCGCCGGACGCCATCGAACAATACGAACACGGCCTGGCACGCGGCATTCGCGCAGCGCGGCGCGGATCCCGCCAGGGCGATACTTTTACTGCTGAAATCACGGCTGAATTCCGCAGGCTCATCGAGCTTACCATGCACGGGCCGCAGGCCGGTGCCATCCGCGAAAGCCTGAGACATGCCGAGCCCTTGGCCTCGCGCGCGCTCCGGGTGAACAGCGCATATCCAGCGGCCACTCCGCTGCAGTCCTCACCGCCCTCGTTGCTGATGAATCTGCCCCCGCTGCCGGCTGAGCTGGAATACCGGGTGGTGGGGCATAGTCTGATTTTGCGGGACATAGAGGCGAACCTCATCGTCGATTTCATCGTCAATGCGATCACGTAATCTTATGCGGCGCCTTATCCTACTTCTGCTGCTGTCGAGCGCGGCTCTAACTGCGCGGGCCGCGGATCTGTCGCTGCCTCTGAAACCAAATTCCGTGCGCCTGGCAGTGATCGGCGATAGCGGCACCGGCGAGAAGGAGCAGTTCGAAGTGGCCCAGCAGATGACCGCCTGCCACAACGCGTTTCCTTTCGCTTTCGTGGTCATGCTGGGCGACAACATTTACGGCGGCCACGAACCCTCCGATTTCAAACGAAAGTTCGAAGATCCGTACGCGCCATTGTTGGACGCCGGCGTGAAGTTCTATGCGTCGCTCGGTAACCACGATGTTACCAACGAGCGTTTTTACAAGCCGTTCAACATGGACGGCAAGCGTTACTACAGCTTCAAGCGAGGCAACGCGGAGTTTTTCGTGCTCGACAGTAATTACATGGACCCGGATCAGTTGGCGTGGCTCGAGAAGACGCTTACGGAGTCGAATGCGCGCTGGAAGATCTGCTACTTTCACCATCCGCTGTACTCCGATGGCAAGACGCACGGTCCCGATCTGGACCTACGGAAGCTAGTGGAACCTATCTTCGTGTCCCACGGGGTCAACGTGGTGCTGGCGGGTCACGAGCACTGTTACGAACGAGTCCAGCCGCAGAAGGGGATTTACTATTTCGTTCTGGGCAGCTCCGGCCAGTTGCGGTACCACAACCTCCAGCCCTCCGACGAAATCGCCAAGGGGTTCGACACCGACCGTGTCTTTGCACTGATGGAAATTGCGGGCGAGGAATTGTATTTTCAAACCGTCTCGCGTACCGGCGAGACGGTGGATACCGGTGTGCTGCCGGTTCAGATTCGCCAGACCCGCGAGAACACGCATTAAGACGACAGGCCAGGAGGAGGTTCTACACCCCGGTTGAGCTCGCGGCGCTCTCATCGGTAAATACCTTAATACCCTGGTTGGTCAGCGCAGTGAGTGCGACCCGTGGAGGATACCCCGCGGGTGCAGCGTGGCCATGCCTACCTCGATGTTATCGCTGCTGAAGAGATCGCCGTGCATGAATTAATCTCCACACGGTCAGGCGCCGTCCCAACCCTCCACATCCATCCTGTTGAAGGGATAAAACAGCTTGGAAACTTCCCTCTCCATTTAGATCGATGTTGAGCGCTTCACCGCACAACCTAACCAGCCTGGCTCTGTATCGTTCGAGTTGCTCTCAGAAGGTATTATGTCTAGGCGATTCACCAAATCGTGAGTAAAGCTGATGAGATTTTGGCCAGCCTTATTAATACCGATTAATACCGACGACGACAATCTTGCTTTCTGTGGACTCTCCGTCTGGAGGATCTTCATGTAGTCGGCCAGAGCCGCTCTGGTCCGGTCGGGAAGCTTGTGAGAGTGTACGGGTCGACTTTTCGGCCCAGTGGCTTGCAGAATCAGCCGATCGCCGTGGCGATTACGATCGGCAGGTACAATCCGCTTTCGTTTGGGAATTGCCAGCGGATGTTTGCGAAGCCACTCGAAGCCAAGATTGCCGTGATTTCCTCGCGCAGGACCGCACGATAGACCGAGGCGCCGTGGAAGTTGCTCCACCCGGAAGGCGTTTCACGGGTGATGTAGAGATGAAACGTATACCGGCGATCGTCCGCCCAATCCCATACTTGCAAGATGATCCGGCGCTGCCCTGAGTCCAAATAAAATACGGGACCTTGCACTGCCGGGCGTTCCCGGGCCAGCACATCGTAATCGCGAATGCTGGCGATTAGCGTTCCTCCCAGGCGGAGCTTGGCGCGCATTTGGCGCGCGCCTTCCGCCAGATCCGCATCGGAAAGAAGGTGGGGCAAAGCATTGTCCATCGAGATCACCGCGTCGAAACCACCCATCGGGAGCTCGTCGAGCTGTCGCACATCCGCCACGTAGAACGGCACGTTGAGCTCGCGCATGGCGGCTTCCGCACGTGCGCGCCGAACGGCGCCGGCGCTCAGATCCGAACCCGTGACGCGATAACCGAGTTTTGCTAGTCCCAGGGACTGGGTGCCGATTCCACAGGCGCAGTCGAGAACGTTTAGGCCCCCGTCGCTCCCGCTCTCGCGCTGAAGAATCGAGCTGATCGCTGCTGCCTGGCGCGTCATTGATGCGTCCCAGTTATCAAAAATGAGGTGGTAGTGCGACGCGAACTCGTCGTAGAAGCGGCTTACGGTATCGTCCGTCATCCACTCCAATATAGACGAGCCGGCCACCTTGACGCCTGACGCCAGTTCGGCGGAAGTGGAAGCCCAAAGGCCCGGTTAAGTCCCGTTGTGGGAAGCTTGGCTGCATGGTCCCCAAATCGCTGGGTTGGCCGTCGGACCTGACGGCACGCGAGATCGCACGCCTGGCGAAGCGGAATAGAGGCTGATCTCACGTCTTATCAGCCGGTCAATGGGCAGACCTTCCGGAACGCCGATTTCGAGTCTTTTGTCCGAGTGGCCGACCAACGGTTCGGAGCATGGCTGAGGGGGCCACTTCCAGGAGTAGCGCGTTTTGCGACCATGTGCCCACCCTTGGGCTGCGCCGCAAAGCCGATTTGAATGAAGCCGCCCGCGCGGCGGACGCTCCGCCTGGGTATTGGTAGCGGCGTAAATCGGATCACGCTATACCAAGCGAGATGGCCTGGCGAACGCGGCGCATCTGCGATGTCCGAAACGGATCGCTCCAAGTGCCATCGGCTTGGTGCAGCAGCTCCCACGCTTGTTGCCGGTAGTGGAGAGTGTACTGCCCGGAAAGCGGCGACTAGTCGGACAGCGCCGCAAAAGTCTTGTTGCATGGACGACTTCGGCCCCGCCGAATCCAGATCTGTTGGGTAGCAACGCGAAACAACTGGTGTTTGCCCCATCGTGTCGCTGATCGGTCGCGGGCGGAATCCCGGCGGTTCCTCGGCCGCCTGCGTCAGGGCAGGGATGCCGGATGCTTCCGTTACTGTTTAGTGGCTTCCTAATTCCAGATTGCGATGCTCGTTGCATTCGCGCTCGATGCGGGCAATCAGTGTCGAGATCTCCTCCGAGGTTGTCTCCTGAAAGCCGAACGTAAGCAACTGACGACGTTCGGCCTCCCATCTACGGTAAATCCCAGACACGATGCCCCCGGATTTCGTCACTGGAGCGGGGTCACCAAGTTTGCGCAGTTTCAATGCAATCCGCACCAAGGCGTCACGCAGATGCGCGTTGAATCGCGGCAGGAGGTCGCGGACATCTCCGAACTTCGCTAACGTGTTTTGCGCTTGTAGATCGATGATCAGGCGGCGCACTTCCGGAGATCGCTGGTCGTCCGGCATGTTCTTGAGGTACACCATCCTCTCGCGATACGGATTGTTGAGTGCGGCGCGGTATTCGAGTTCTGTGGCCTCGCTGTAGATTGAGCCGAATAGCCCGACATAGATCATCGACCGGTTCACTTTGTCGATCATCAACTCGCGCACCGGTGCGGATTCCGGCGGCCAGTCCTCCGCGTTCACTGGTTCAAGCATGGAATAAGCCTTAATGCTTTCCACCATCAACGCACGTTCGATTTCGAATTCCGATTGCTTGCTACTCAGGAAGACCTCGATAGCGTCCATCGATCAGAGCACCTTTCCCTCGCCGCCAAAGATCTGGTAACCCGACCAATAAATGGCATCCGTCGAAGTTAGGTTCCCGCTGATGCAGTCGCGCTGGGTCCAGGCTAGCGCTTGATTGGGCGGCATCTCAGCGAGGTATGCGTAATACTTCTGGAAGAACAGTACAGCAGATTTCTGCTCCACCTCCCAGAGACAAGCTAGCACGGAATTCGCCCCGGCCCTGTGAAATTGCTGGGGGAAGCTGACCGCCCACCGTCCGGGTAACAGGAAGTTGTCGGCGGACCAGCAGGCTGATAACGTGAGATGCCGTAACTGGTCAAAGCGGCGGGAGGCTATCTCCGTGATGCTCAGCACTTCATGATTTGGCGGGTGAGGCGCCAGCACCAGGCCGGTAGCATCCGGGCGGTTGGGAACATGTACGCCGTGACAAGCAATGTGCGCGAAGGTGCACGATTGTAGTTCGGCCGCCACTGACTCGCGGTCAGCCGCTTCGTTTCTCAGATCGATCAGCGGAGCAGCGCCGGTCCAGGCGCGGAACGCCGGCAGTTCCTCGGCCGTCTGCGTCAAAGCAGGGAAGCCGGGTACTTCGGCGGACACTCCCACGAACAGTGCCTTCGCGGGTTTCGCGCGCCGGCGCCGCTCCGGCGCGCGCTCGGCAGCATGAATAGACGGCGCGAACCGCTCGACCAGGTACCGATCCTGATACTTCAAGGCCGCGAACGGAAAGCCGTGGAGGCTGTCGTCCGGGATGATGCGCAACGATTTCACGCGGCTCGAAAGCAAGTCCAGCGCGCTCCCGATCTGCAACGCAGCACCGAGATCGCGCGCGACGGCCGCGGATTCAGCCTGGAAATCGCCTCCAGTCCGCAGTCCCGTGATCCATTCGTGCCACGTCCTGACCAGCCCGCGTAGTTGCACGCGGGAGACCGGGCTGACGCCAAAACGCAAGCGAAAGCGGGTTCGAACGATCGCTAATACGCGGTCTGGCAGAACCAGGAACTTTAGTGTGGCCGTATCCGCGGGTTGGGCGAACTGCTCCAGGGCCGATGCGAGGAGAGACGCGTCCTCTCCCTTTCCGGAAATCTCCTCCTTGAAACGGTCGATCCGCTTGGAGAGCGCGTTCAGATGCCTGGCAAGCTGCAACCGGCGATAGAACCGCAGCGGTGGCAGGCTGGCGTCGGCCCTCTTCTTCGCCGCAATCAGCCCATCGATCTCCGCAGCCAGGTACTCTTCGTCGGTGGTCCACTTGTTGAGGCTGAAGATGGCCTGATCTGCTGGCGCGAGAGTCGCAGTAATCTGATCCAACAGCGTTTCCGAGAGAAGTGCTAACTGAGCCTGTTCGGCGGGCAGCGCGTTCGTGCGTGCCAGACACCATCCCAACACGCGCTGCAGTTGCCATAATTCCGGCTTCATGCTGTGCGCCGAATAAATCGGCAGCAGTTTCCGTAGTGAGACCGCGGCAGTCTCATAATTCTGCTCGTAGTAGCAAAGCAGCGCCTCGAAGGCGTCCAGCCGGATTGCGACTAGCCTTGAATCGGAATGTTGAAAGGTCTGCCGCATTTCGCTGAGCGACGCGCGAGCGTTCGACACCTTTCCCCGGCCCAGTTGCCAGTGCGCTGCGAGTAGCCGGTCCTCAAAGAAGGCGAGAAAG
>Ga0187871_10000913_pt1 | contig 26704 bp, 20 predicted proteins | sample June2016WEW_16_1_FD_132988 | JGI IMG/M metagenome (GOLD analysis project Ga0187871, IMG submission 132988) | Peatland microbial communities from SPRUCE experiment site at the Marcell Experimental Forest, Minnesota, USA - June2016WEW_16_10 | ecosystem: Environmental > Terrestrial > Soil >...
GATGACGCCGGCGCCACCTGGAAGCTGGTCAACGCTGAGAATCGGCTTTGGGGCCGCGGCTGGTATTTTGAAGCCGTGACCGTCGATCCCACCAACCCGGACCGCGCCTACGTCATCAACACCGCCACTTACATGACTACAGATGCCGGGAAGACCTTTGTTCCAGTCAAGGGTGCGCCGGGCGGCGACGATTACCATCAGCTTTGGGTCAATCCCGAAGACGGCAACCGCATGGTGCTCAGCAGCGACCAGGGCACGGTGGTCAGCCTGGATGGCTCGAAGACCTGGAGCACCTGGTATAACCAGCCCACCGCGCAGATCTATCACGTGGCCGCCGACAATCGCTTCCCCTATTGGCTCTATGGCGGGCAACAGGATAGCGGCGCGGTGGGCGTCAGTACCTGGTCGCCCGAAGGGGCGCTCACATTTCGCGATTGGAAGCCCATCTGCGTGGGCGACGAAAGCGACGCCATCGTCCCCGACCCCAAGGACGGCAATATCCTCTACGGCGGCGGCGCCGGGCGCTGCGATCAGCTCTTCAATACGGCCGCTTCGCTGGGGGGACAGTTGCCACCGCCCGATCCCGGCGATCCCAACCGCAAAACCTGGACTCTTCCGGAGGTTTTCTCCCAAGCCGATGAAGCGCTCTACTACTCCAATCAATTCGTGATGCGCTCGCGCAACCGCGGCCGCACCTGGGAAAAGATCAGCCCCGACCTCGCACGGCTGAACCCGGCCGTACCCGCCACGCTTGACGCACTCACGGCCAAGGACATCGACCAGCCCATGAAAGACCGCTTCGGCGTAGTCTATTCGATCGGCCCTTCGCCGCTACAGGCCGCCACCGTCTGGGTGGGCACCGACGATGGCTTGATCTACGTCACCCGCGACGACGGCAAAAACTGGATCCCCGTCGCGCCGCCGGAAATGACGGCGTGGAGCAAGGTCTCCCAGATTGAAGCCGGGCATTTCGATGCCGATACAGCCTATGCGTCGGTCGATCGGCATCGCATCGCCGATAACAAGCCATATATCTATCGCACGCACGACGGCGGCAAGACCTGGCGGAACGTGGCCGCGGGTATCCCCGAAGGCGCCTATGTCAACTCGGTGAAGGAAGACCCGCAAACAAAAGGGCTGCTGTATGCCGCCACCGAGCTGCGCGTTTACGTTTCCTTCAACGACGGCGCGCAATGGCAGCCGCTGCAGAACAACATGCCGGCGACCTCCGTGCGCGACATCGTCGTGCACGGCGACGATCTGGCCGTGGCCACGCACGGCCGCGGTTTTTGGGTGATGGACCAGATGAGCGCGCTGCGCCAGATCGCGGCCGAGGGCGATCGCATCGTTTCCGCCAACGCCCACCTCTTTAGACCCGGGGAAACCCACGCCATCCGGGTTGGAGGGATGAACGGTACGCCGATGCCCCACGAGGAACCCCAAATGGAGAATCCACCCGCGGGAGTGGTGGCCTATTACTGGCTGCGGACGGCTGCCGGGCAGCCGCTGAAGCTGGAGTTGTTGGATCATACCGGAGCGGTGCGCGCTTGCGCCGCGAGCGACACTCCCGTGCGTGCGGTGGATACGGAAACGCTGAACGTACAGGCAATCTGGGTGCAACCCACGCAACCGCCGTCCGCCGCCGCGGGGATGCATCGCTATGCGCTCGGCGGCGCCGGCCGCGGTTTCGGCGGATTCGGCGGTTTCGGACGCGGCAGCGCGCCAGCCGCGGCTCCGGACGCCTGCACGCCGGCAGCGGGCGCCCCGGCGGCAAGCGGACCTGGCGGTGGTGGCAGACGCGGCTCCCCCGGCCTGCAGCCCGGAGAGTACAGCGTGCGCCTCACCGTGGAAGGCCAAACTTACACCCAGCCGGTCACGATCAAACCCGACCCTCGCGGCGCGCCCAACGGCGTCAACGAAGGCGCGCCGTAGCCCATCGGCCTACATACCCGCCACAATGCCCCAACAGGCAAACGCGCTGTTCAGGGTCGTGCAGTATTGGTAGATGCCATAAATGCTGCCGGCGGTGCGTTTCAGCGCGTCTACAATCTCCGCGGTCGAGGTGCCTGGAGGAAACGGCGCGGCGACAATCTGCGGCTCGGAGGCATTCCTGACGGAGAGCCAAGCCGGTTTGTTGGCCGCGAGCTTGCCGATGGCGTAAAACGCGAATGCATCGTCCGTGTCATTCATAATGCCGAGCGATTGCAGCCCTTCCGAATTGTTGTTGTCGTCCACAGTCAGGTAGTCCGCGGATGCGATCGCCATGGGCTGTGGACCCGGCACAGGGTTTTTGCCGGTCACGTAGATTGCGGGCGGTGCGGTGTTCCGCTTTACAAAAGAGTAGCCTGGAAGTGCCTGCAGCTTGTTGTAGCATTGGGACAAACCGGGAAGCGACAACTTCGTCAGGTTGGCGGCCGCGTAGTTCACGTATTGGGTGTTGACCGTGGCATTATTGGTCAGTTCCGTATGGTTCGCGCTCATGGTGTCGATATCCGGAAATGTCGGGTACTGCACCTGGCAATGAAAGCGCGCGGCGCTGGTGATGGCCACGTCCCCACAGTTGACGGTGCTCCCGATGGCGCCCGCCGTACCCGTGCTGATGACCAGAGCGGGCGCCAGTTCGCCGACAAGCTGCTGTATGACGGGGACGAACGGGAGCCGATCGCCATTGACCTTGGGATGCAGTTCCGACTTGAACAGAACGACCGTTTTAGTGCCGATCTTCACGGCTGAAAGATAGCCGAACATGCCCTGCTCAAGCGCCGTATCGCCTGAAATGCCGGTAATGATGGGTTTGAAGTTCGCGAAATTGTGAGCGTATCCGCACCATTGTTGCCGGCGGGCCGCCGACCAGTCGTTATCCTGGGTGAAGACATCCAGCAGCGCTTGCGTTTCAAATTCGGTGTAGAGAACGATGAGCGCATCCGCCTGCACATCGAGCGGCCCCGTGATCTTTTCGCCGGGGCTATAGTTTCCCAGCGGCGCCGGCGTTGGCGTAAGGTTTGCCGGCCAGGGAATCGGTCCCAGATCGACGACTACCGGTTCCTGGCTGCTGGCGGAACTGGCAAATGCATCATGAATATCGACTCCCTGGAATGGGCCGGTCTTAAAGACTTCTTTTGACATTAGTAGCTACCCTCGCGCTCAGTTCTATTATTTCGCCGCATGCGCCGCCTGCAGGCCATTTTGCAGCACGGTGCCGTTCACACTCCCCAGACCGGTGCAGGCGTCCCACCCGGCGCCCACCGGATACCCCGTGACTTGCCCGAATGAGTTATTGGCCGGGCCGGGCGGGCTGACGATGTCACGGAATGCGCTGCCCGCGAGGCGATACAGAGTCGGATTGATAAAGCCAACCGCAAAGCCCAGGTTCGCATTGATGAGTGCGATCAGGCCGGCATACAAAGGCGCGACAGCGCTGGTGCCGCCCACCGGTTGCGATTGGCCGTTGATGAATTGCATGTAGCCGCTGTTTTCGCTGGCATTGCCGGCGATGTCCGGGACCCCCCGGCCCGGTTGCTGCGTGCCGATACGATTCGGCACTCCAATGCCCTGTTGATAGGCCGGCAGCGGATAGCGGGCACTCACTCCGCCGCCGCTGGCGCCGGGCCCCCCAGCCCCAGTGTCGTTCCAGGCGTATTCGTCGAACGTGGCGCCGTTGATGTTGCCGATGGTCGTGCCGCCGCAAGCAATCACCCATGGCTCGGTCGCCGGGTAGCTGGTTTGGGCCACCGTTTGGCTCGCGATGAAAGCTCCGGAATCGCCCGAGGAAACCAGCACTGTGATCGAAAGATTGGCTGCATCTTGAAAGAGTTGGTCCATTTGAGTGTATTCCTGGTCCGAGAAGCTGCCGGCGGTATCGTCGTCCGGGCCCCAGCCGTAGCTGATCGACAGGATGGCAGGCTGCGGATCGCCCTCCCCAGGGTGAATCATGCGCTGCAGGGCATGGATAATGTTCTGGGTGTTGCCTCCGGTGAAATAGACGGCGATCTGTGCGCCTTGCGCGATGGCGCTGGCGACGGTGATGTCCAGACCTGTTTCGCCATCGGAAACGCCGGAGTTGGTCACTCCGTCTACGGACACATCGATCGGCTGGGGAACCGTCAGGCCGCCTCCGAACGCCTGCATGGTATCCGACAAGTCTTGCGCGGTGTAGCCGGCGCTGCCCTCGTTGGTCGCCATCTCGTAGATGCCGATGGTCTGGCCCGCGCCGTTGCCGGCTGGGAAGTTATATAGTTGGGCAACCTGCTGGGGCGTCAGCGGATTCGTGTTGGGCGGGTCGCTCGAATTCTGGCGGAGGGCCGTCGCATAATGCTGCGCCGGAACCTGGCGGTTATCCAGACCCACCACGGCCTCCACTATATCCGACAACCCGGCAGGCAGGCTCGGGCGGCCGGCATGGCCTCTGTATTTGCCGCGGGGCGACTGGTAGTCGTGCAATTCGACGGCAAACGCCTTATTGACGGCCGTGACCGTGCCGCGCATCACCACCGACCGGCGCGCCGGATGGCTCTCCAGCACCTCCAGATCGTGCGATCGGGCGAATGCGGCAACTTGCTCCAGTTCCTTGGGATCGGCGCCGTAAGCCGCCGCAAACTCCGCATGAGACACAGTCCTGCCCGCCCCAGTGGCTTTGGCTGGGAATTCCTGCAATCCCCGCAATTTCCGGTCGCTCTGCCGGCGGCGCAGGATAAGAGTTACCGTCGCCAATTCATGTCCAGCGGTCGGATTCAGGTCCGTGTGCTCCTGCGGGTGCGCGTGTTCACTGCCCTTGAGAGAGGTGTAATCGTGCGGTATGGCCATCTCGATTTCTCCTTAATCTAACCGGATAAGCCCGGCAAGGTTAAAGTGAGTCTCGGAAGCCGTTCGTTACAGCTTTTGCCAAAAAAAGCTTAGTTTCAAATGCCAAGGTGGGTCAACCGCGATGGAACAGGCAGCGTGGAGGAGGTGAGCACACGAAACCGAGGGCTACCGAGCCGACGCTACGCCCGGCTGTCAGTGCCGTGGAGATTTATAGCCGATTCGGCCGCTCTTGCCGAAATCGTGCGCAAGCCTTAGCAAGACCGGCGAGCGTCCGAGCGCTTCGTGCACCGGGCTTACGCCGCGGATTCGTGCGCTTTCCGATAAGCCGCCCACCGCTTCTTCGTGGCTTCCCGAATGGCTTTCAAACCGGCCGCCGATAGTTTCCGCTTCTTTGGCGCTGCCGGTTTGGGTGCTGCCGGTTTGGCCTGTTGCCGCTTCTGCGCCGCCCACCTGGCTCTCTGCGCGGCGGCGATCCGGGCGCGGCCGGCCTTGCTGATCGTGCGGCGTTTCTGGGGAGCCGCGTGATCCGTTCCGGTTGCCGCGGCTACCGAGCCTTTCGGCCGGCCTGGCCCGCGTAGACCCAGTTGCGCTTTGATGTCGGCTATCTTCCCGGAGATCCTTTCGAGTTCGCTTTGATACCCAACGATAGCCATCTCCAGGACGGAGCTGTCTACCTTTGGCTGTGCTTGTCTTGGCATGTTGGTCCTCTCCCTTAGAACAGCAAACGTGGACTGTGTTTTATCCAGTCTCCTTGCGCCTTGATTCTAGCACCTATTTCGGGCAGGTATGGGTGCGCCCGGCTCGTGCAGTTTTGGGGAAACCGCTCCCTGACGGTCGCGGCTCAGCGAGGACATACGCAATCAACGCGAGTATTACCGAGCCGCGACCGTCAGGGAGCGGCTTCCCCAAAAGCTGTCAAGCACCGCCCCACGCGCCGCGCCGGACGCGCTATACTGGGTAGTTTGGAATAAGATGCCGAAACGTACCTTTCAACCAAACAATCGTCGGCGCGCGAAGACGCACGGCTTCCGGTCCCGCATGGAAACCAAGAACGGACGGGCAGTTCTGGCGCGGCGCCGCGCACGGGGCCGCCACAAACTCACGGTCAGCTCCGAGAGGTAAGCATCCCTGGCTTTACAAACCGCTTCCCGAAAAGTGTTCGGCTGTTGCGATCCACGGATTTCCGCCGCGTCTACGACGGGGGTTCCCGCTTTACGAGCCCCTTCTTCGCGGCGTTTTGCGTGCGGGAGCCGCACGCGGACGGTCCGCACATCGGTTTCACCACGCCGCGCGCCCTCGGCAAGGCGGTGGTGCGCAACCGGATCAGGCGGCGTGTGCGCGAGGCTGTGCGCCTGCATCTCGCGCAATTGAGTCCGGAGTGGTCAATAGTCTTCAATCCCCGGCGCAAAGCGATGGAAGCCCCGTTCCCGGAACTGGAGCGGGAAATTGTTCGTCTCTTTCTACGGTGCAGCGGATCGTGATCGCGGCGCTGCGTTTCTATAAGCTGGGCCTTTCGCCGCTGCTGCCCTCGGCTTGCCGGTTCTACCCGACATGCTCGGAATATATGATGCAGGCCGTCGCGAAGCACGGAGTAATGCGCGGCGTTTGGATGGGGACCAAGCGCCTGGCGAAGTGCCATCCCTTTCACGCGGGCGGCGTCGATCCGGTCCGGTAAATACATAACAGCATGGCTGAACCTAATAGCGGCGGAATGGGCGGTCCCGGAAAACCGAAAGAGTTGTCCATGGAGCTGCGGCTCCTGCTCTTCTTCGTCCTGATGGGCGTGATCCTCTACGTCACACCGTATTTCTATAAGAGCCCGGCGCCGGTGAAGAAGGCGGCTCCGGTAGCCGCCAAGAGCGAGCCTGCGCCGGCAGCGCCCGCCGTTGCCCCGGCCGCGGAGCCAGCGGCCGCGACGGCGGCATCGGAAATCGCCGTGGCGCCGGTTTCCGCGCAAAAGGAAGAGACCCACACCGTCGATACTTCTCTCTTTCAGATCACCTTCAGCAATCGGGGCGCCGTGGTGAAGAGTTGGCTGCTGAAAAAACACAGGGAGCACAGCGGCGCGCCTCTGCAACTGGTGAATACGGCATCGCACGCCGATCCGCCGGCGGCACTCTACTTTCCCGCCGGAAAGCCCGCCGTGGACCTCAACCAGGCGCTCTATGAGGTGCGCAGCGATCCCGACGGCCTCGCCATCGGCTTCGACTATTCCGATGGAAAAGTGGTGGCGCACAAGTCCTTTCGGTTCCAGAAATCCAGCTACTTGCTGGAAGTTTCGACGGAAGTGACGGATAGCGGCAAGCAACTCCCGCACCAGATCGAGTGGCGCGGCGGGTTTGGCGATATGGCGGCAACTAATCCCTCTGGCGACCAGCAGACTCTGTACTTCGATATGGCCGATGCCAAGCTGAAGAAGAACGGAGCGAAAGCGGCTAAAGACGGTCCCGCTACGGTGACCGGTAACTACTCGTTCGCCGGTGTCGAGGATAAGTATTTTGTGGCGGCGTTCCTGCCCGAGCAAAACACCACTGTCGCCATGACCACCTTCAGCGATAGCGAGAGCACCCCGCACGGGTCGACCCAGGCGCCTTACGCCGGCGCGGCGGTCGGCGGCGGCCCGGTCAACCATTTCTCGTTGTACGTCGGCCCCAAGGATATCGACACGCTGCGCGCGGTAAATCCCAAGCTGGAGCAGGTGGTGGATTTTGGCTGGCTTAGCATTCTTTCGAAGCCGCTGTTCCTGGTTGTGAATTGGATTGCCGACCGCGCCGTGCACAACTACGGCTGGTCCATTATCCTGGTCACCATCGGACTCAATTTCGTGCTGTTCCCGTTGAAGATCACCAGCATGAAGTCGATGAAAAAGATGCAGGCGCTGCAGCCGCAGATTGCCGAAATCAACGCCAAGTATAAGAGTGTCGGTCTCCGCGATCCGAAAAAAGCGGATCAGAACCAGGAGGTGATGGAGTTATACAAGAAGCACGGCGTCAATCCCATGGGCGGCTGCGTTCCCATGCTGCTGCAGATCCCGTTTTTCATCGCGTTTTATAAGGTGTTCTCGGTATCGGTCGAGATGCGCGGCGCGAACTGGCTTTGGGTCACCGACCTTTCGCAGCCGGAAACCTTGGCCATTCACCTGTTGCCCATCATCATGGTGGCCAGCCAGTTCGTGATGCAGAAGATGACTCCCACCACCACGGGAGGCGATCCCAGTCAGCAGAAAATCATGCAGTTCATGCCGCTCATGTTCGGCTTCATGTTCTATAACCTGTCGAGCGGACTGGTATTATACTATTTGACCAGCAACCTGGTGGGCGTCGCGCAGCAGTGGTTCTTCAATCGAACGTCGCTGGCCAGCGTGGCCGCACAATCGGTGCAGCCGCCGAAAAAGAAAAAAGATGGGAAGAAGTAAACGGTGAATCCTCGCAAGTACTCGGTAACGGCGGTAGGCGACCGCATTGATCGGTTTTTGCGTCCTTGTCTGGAGCAGGCGGGCTTCCGCATGAGCTACGACATGGCCGATGGCGAGGCCACGGACGACGATTTCGAAACGCCCGACGTGGTCGTGAAATTCAATGGGCCGGACGTGGAGTATCTGCTGGCGAACCGCGCGGAGCTGCTGCTGGCGCTCGAGCACGTGACCATGGAGGCGCTGCGCATGCCCTCCGAGGATCACTCGCGGATTTCCTTCGATGCCAACGATTACCGCTTGCTGCGCATCGAGGAACTGCGGCTGAGCGCCGGGGCCGCGGCCGAGAAGGTGAAACGCACGGGACAGCCGTTCCGATTCAATCCCATGAATAGCCGCGAGCGCCGCGTCATCCACTTAGCGCTGCGGAGCGAGACCGAGCTGCGCAGCGAGTCGAGCGGTTCGGGCGGTTTCCGTCATGTGGTCGTTTATCCGGCGGGTATGGCCAGCCTGCCCGAACTCCCGCCGCCGCCTTTTGCGCGGCGCGACGGACCTCCCGGCGGCGGACGCCGTGACTTCGGACGCGATCGCGGCGGGCCCCCCGACAGAGGCGGCCGTCCGCAACGCCGCGGCGGGCATGGCGGCCCTCGGCGTTAGTTGAACCTTAACGACACCATCGTTGCTATTTCCACACCTCCCGGACGCGGCGGGCTCGGCGTAGTGCGGCTTTCCGGCTCCCAGGCCCGCGAAATCGCCATGTGTATGGTCCGGTTCCCGGGCGCGGCCGACTGGCGGCCTTGGTCATCCCAACTGGCTCAGCTATTGGACACGGCCGGCCAAGCCGTGGACCAGGTGGTAGTCGCGTTCTTCGCGCGCCCCCGTTCCTACACCGCCGAAGATGTGGTGGAGATATCGTGCCATGGCGCGCCGGTGGTGCTGCGGCACGCCGTTACCGCGGCGTTGAACGCGGGCGCGCGCCTGGCTGAGCCGGGCGAGTTCACGCTGCGCGCCTATCTCAACGGCCGCATCGACCTGCCGCAAGCGGAAGCCGTGCGCGACCTGATTGAATCCACCACACTCTACCAGGCGCGTATCGCCGCGCAACAGGCCGGCGGGTCCGTATCGCGCCGCATTGGGCCGCTTAAAGAGCAGCTTCTGGAACTGATCGCCCTGCTGGAAGCTGGCATCGACTTCGCGGAGGACGATGTGAGCGTGGCGCCGCCCGCCGAAATCCTGCGGCGCCTCGATCCGGTCGGGGCGGGCGTTTCCCAACTGGCGGAGAGCTTTGCGTTCGGCGGCCTGGTGCGTACAGGCTTGACGTTGGCGATCGTCGGACGGCCCAACGTGGGCAAGAGCAGCTTGTTCAACCGCCTGCTGGAGCAGGATCGCGCTATCGTCACGGACATCCCCGGCACTACGCGCGATGTGGTTTCGGAGGTGGCGGCGATTCATGGCATCCCGGTGAAGCTGTTCGATACGGCCGGCATTCGCGAAGGCCGGGGGCTGGTGGAAACGCTGGGTATCGAGCGCAGTTTCCAGGCCATGGCGGATGCCGATCTGACGCTGGTGGTAGTGGATCTGTCCGCGCCGGCCGCGGAGGCCGACCGTGAGCTGATCGCGCGGGCAGGGGAGCAGGGCCGCTGGATCCTGGTGGGCAACAAATCCGATCTGCCGCGCCGCGCGGAGCCGCTGGATGCCTTGCAGCCGGTTTCGGCGCTCTCTGGCGATGGGATCGAAGCCCTGCGGGACGCGGTGTTCCGGGCAGTCGCACCGGCTGGAACCGCGGAGCTGGAGACGGGCTTCATCACCAGCATGCGGCATGAAAAGTTGCTGCGGGAATCGCTGGCGTATCTGGAAAAAGCCGCTGCGGCAGTGGCGGAGAACGTGCCTCATGAGATGCTGCTGCTGGATCTCTACGGTGCTCTGCGGCCCATCGACGCCATCACCGGCGCCACCACTGCCGACGATATCCTGAACCGCATTTTCTCGACGTTTTGCATCGGAAAGTAGGTGGGGCGGGCGTCCACGCCTGCAGCGGGTCTCCAGACCCGCCCTCCGGACTGGCAGCCTATGGCACTACCGCCGTCTGAATCACAGCGTCAAAGCGGCCTTGAAAGCCCGGCAATTCGGATGCGGGCATGCGGGATCCGAAAACCACGCGGCTTTTCTCGCCTTCGACCCAGGTCACGTACTCGACCATTTGCTGTCCCTGGCTCGCGTAGTCGGCGACCGCACTCAGGGCGGCCTTACCTCCGATGGTGGCCTGCCGCACGCTGTCGGTCCGGAACTTGTATCCCTCAAAATTGTTGCGCTGCGCGACCTTGCCATCCAGGCGACGGCTCAACAAGGCGGAAATATCGGCTGGACTGGCGATGCGCGCCTTCAGCCAAACCACGCCGATGACGTTCGAAACGGTGTCCCTTAGCGTCACGGTTTGGGCGCCTTCGGATGCCCATCCCTGGCTCACGATAACCCAGTCGGACGGCAACGTGAATTCGATGCCTGTCCGGTTGTTATGATACACACCATTCTCCACCGTTCCGATCGATTGGGCTTTGGCTGCGATCTGGGCCTTACTAATCTGAGCCCGCGCCGGTATCGCCGCCGCGATTAGCGCAACCATGGGAAGAAGGAGGAACCGCATGGACATATCAATACTCCTTTGGGAGCTTCGACGCCACATCCGATACGAACGTTACAACCCCTATTGCGCCCTTCGTTCTATCAGAACCGAATCGCCAAACTCATGGGTCCGGTAAGACATAGCGTCCAGTTCTTTCCCGGCTCGCCGCAAGGTGGCGTCCGCCGCGAACGCTTGCAGCAACTGGTGATGGCTGGTGCCCGGCTCATGCACTCCCGTGAGAATCGCATCGACAATCCGAAGCTGGCTTCCCGGGCCAATGCGTTGCGTCGCCAGCCCGTCGCTGGCATTCACACGGCCATCCTGACTTGCGGCGTGTTCCAATGCGCGCACCACCGTCGTACCGATCGCGATAATACGGCTGCCATTCGCCCGCGCGGTCTCGACAGCGCACGCGGTTGACCTTGGAATGCGGTAAGGTTCGTCGAGCGGCAACCTGAGGTCGAGTTCGGTGTCGCCCGTGGAGGAAATGCCGGCGGTGTGCGTGAGGGTAGCGAATGCGGCGCCTTGGGAGCGGATTCCTTCGACCATCCGCCAGTCGAGCGTGAAGCCCGCCGATGGCGCTTCGAAGGCGACGGGGCGCCAGGCAACGGGTGACCATGCATCCCAGAGATCCAACGGAACCGGCAGATATGCATATTGGATCGGCCGCCCATGGCGCGCCAGACCAGCCCAGATCGTGTCGGCCGGCCCATCCAGGTGCAAATCCACGAACCGCGGGTGGTCGAGCAGCCGCTTGATCGTCGCCGAAAGCGGACCCAGCGTCAGCCGGTCGCCAGGCTTGAAACGCGGAGGCGCCGGCCTGTCCTCCGTGCGCGTATGGAAATCGCCTGCGCCGAAGACGACCGCGGCAAAATCGCCTACCTCGTCCAACGAACGGCGGCCCGCAAGCCTCACTTCGACCGGACAACCGGTGGGCGAGTGAACACCCTTCAGGCTGGCAGGCAAGGCTGCTGCATCGTTCGCCACCACCAAATCACCCGGACGCAGAAAACCGGCAAAGGAGGCGCGCCGCATGTGCGTAATGCTGCCATACTTGTCGACAACCAGCAGTTTTGCGTCCAGCGGCCGTTGTGTAGGTTGGGAAGCTGGGATCATCGTTTGTCTCCTTCGATGGCTCCGGCCGGTACGCACCGCGCGAGTGTCGCGGTGATCGCGTCGGCTGCTTCACGCGCAGCAATTTCCGGGCGTTTCAATGCCGCCGGGTCGCCATCCGGTACCGCGAGCGCGTGCATCGGCGTATCCATATCGCCCGGATCGAGCGAAACAAAGTGTATGCCATCCGGCGCCAGTTCTTCGTTCCAGATTCGCGTCAGGTGCAGTAGAGCCGCCTTGCTGGCCCCGTAAGCTCCCCAGCCGGCGTAGGCGTTGATCGCCACGTCGCTCGAGATATTCAGCACCGCCGCTGCGCCATTTTCGCGGGCCGCAGCCGCCAGCGCCCCGAGCAGCGCCTTAGTCAATCGAAACGGGCCTAATACATTGGTGGCCAGCGCCCGCTCAAAGTCCATACAGTCCGTATCGCCGAGTAGGGCCAGCGGCGCCGGCCCCAGATCGGAGGCGTTGTTAATTAGAACGTCGAGCCCTCCCAGTTCGCCGGCGATCTGCATGGCAATCGGATAGATGTCGTCCTTTGCCGATATATCGCCGACAATCCCGTGCGCGCCGGGGTGCTCCCGCACTACGCGGGCAACTCGCTCCGCCCCGCGCGCGACGAACGCCACATTCGCGCCGCGCGCCAGGAATTCCCGGACCAGTGCCAGGCCCAAGCCCGAAGTTCCTCCGGTGATGGCGACACGCAGGCCCGCGCCGTTCGTAACCATATTTTCTTCCATCATCAATGCACCCTCCAATTCCAGGCTACAAGTTAAAGTGAACTTGAAGTCAAGGCCCAAATCGCGATATTCTTTTGCCATGGCTCTACTCACCATCAGCGATGTTTCGCGCCGCAGCGGCGTGGCGGCCTCAGCCCTCCGCTTTTACGAGGATCGCGGCCTCATCAGGTCCGAACGGGCCGGTTCGGGGCATCGCCGCTATCCGCAGGCCGTGCTGCGGCGGATCGCGTTCATTATCTTCGCCCAGCGTATCGGGCTGACCCTCGACGAGGTAGGCGCGGCGTTGGCCAAACTGCCTCGGGACCGTGTACCGGAGGGCTCGGACTGGGCCAAGCTATCCGGCGGGTGGACCAGCCGCATCGACCAGCGCATTGCCGAACTGCAGCGCCTGCGCGGCGGGCTTACAGGCTGTATCGGCTGCGGCTGCCTGTCGCTCGACCGATGCCAGCTTTCAAACCCCGGTGACCGCGCCGCCCGCCACGGCCCTGGTCCGCGCTACTGGATCGGAGACCCGCAGCAGTAGAGCGTCGCTTTGATTCCGGTTAATATGGGGGCTGGTATGCGAAGACGCGAGTTCTTGGCGCTGGCGGGCGCCGTCCCCCTGGCCGCTGCCCCAACGCCGGCTTCCAAGCTGGCGGCCGATCCGCACCGGCCCCAATATCATCTGCTGCCCGCCGCCAATTGGATGAACGATCCCAACGCGCCCATCTATTGGCAGGGCAAGTACCACATGTTTTACCAGTACAACCCGAATGGCGCATTTTGGGGCGATATGCACTGGGGTCACGCCGTTAGCGAAGACATGGTGCGCTGGAAGCATCTGCCGGTAGCCCTCGCGCCTACGCCCGGCGGTCCCGATAAGGATGGCGTCTTTAGCGGCTGCGCGGTGATCGACAACGGAGGCGTCACGGCGGTTTACACCAGCGTGAATCCGGAAACGCAGTCCATCGCGACCAGCACCGGGGACCTGACCGAGTGGAAGAAGTTCGCCGGCAATCCCGTGATCGCCGCGCCGCCCGCCGGCCTGGAAGTGACCGGCTTCCGCGACCCCGCCGTCTGGAAGGAAGGCGATACCTGGCTGATGGCGGTTGGGTCGGGCTTTCGCCAGAAGGGCGGCGCCGTCCTGCTTTACGAATCCAAGGACCTGCGCCGGTGGAATTACCTGCATCCGATGGTCACCCACAAGATGCAAGCCGGCCCCAGCGCCAAGGATCCTGTCGATAGCGGCGAGATGTGGGAGTGCCCGGACTTCTTTCCGATCGACAACAAGCATCTGCTGATCGTCTCGACGGAGCGGGTAGTGAAGTATTTCCTGGGCGGCTACACCGATCGCCACTTCTATCCGGAATCCATGGGCGGTATCGATCATGGGTCATATTATGCGGCGCGTAGCATGACGAATACGGGGACCAATACCGGCGACCGGCGCATCCTGTGGGGATGGCTGACCGAGGGCCGCACCGCCGACGCGCAGCGCGCCGCCGGCTGGAGCGGCGTGATGTCGCTGCCTCGGGAACTGAAGCTGCTGGGCAGCCAGGTGCAGATGCGCCCGGCGGCAGAGGTGGAGACTTTGCGCGGCAAGCGGTTGGGAGGCGACGCGGAGGGCGACTGCATCGAGATCCACGCGGAAATCGATCCGGGCGATGCGCCGCGGGCGGGATTGAAGGTGCGCATCGCGCCGGACCGCAGCGAGCAGACGCTGGTCTACTATGATCGCGAGGCAAGGCAGATCTGCGTGGACCGCAGCCAGTCGAGTACCGACACCAGAGCGGATCGCGGGATGCAATCGGGACCGTTCATGCTGGGCCGCCGCGAACCACTGCGCCTGCACATGTTCCTGGATGGGTCGGTGATCGAGATCTTCGCCAACGACCGGTTTTGTTTGAGCGCGCGCATCTATCCGGCAGGTTCGCGGAGCACCGGGGTGGCGCTGTTTTCGAGCGGAGGCGTGGCGAAATTGGTGTCGTTCGAGGCTTGGGAAATGCGGCCCATCTCGGCGGACCGGCTGACATCGTAGTTTAGGATGCGCTTGGGGCGCTGCCCTAGTTACTCACAGGCTGCGCCGACATTTCCCGTTTGGCGCCGAAAATCGCGGCGTATGGGGCGTTACAGGTCGGTTAGACATTGGTCAGCCGAATCTAAGTCGTTCTCCATAAATGATTTAGACATTTGTTAACTATAGTGCTGTATGGGAGTGCACTTTGTTACGAAGTCTTTACAAGCGTTGAAGTTGTATCGAATTCGCCGGATGTTTCCACAGCTTTTTCCACAATGCCGTTGAAAACTCCGGGCGGGCGCAAGTTCGCCGAAGAGGCGGGCCTGCGAGGCCCGCGCAGGCTGCGAGCCTGCCCCACTGCGGGGCGCGCGGCAAGGCGGCGTTCTGTAGGTACCGAGCCAGTTACTCACAGCCTCGGCCGCCGATTCCCGTACGCCCGCGAATGTGGCTGCATATGGAGCGTTACATCCCCGGCTGTACTATAGTTAACGTAATTCAACCCACTGTCCTGAAACAACTTACAGCCTTGTCGGCCACAAGTGCTGTATCCGGGTGCACTTTGTTACGAAGTCTTTACGAACATTACAGTTGTCTAGAATTCTACGTTCGTTTCCACAGCTTTTTGCACAGGGCCGTTGAAAAAACTACCGGCGGCCTGAAACTTCATCACACACCCGCAAGTGGGCTCCAGTACCCATTTTGTGACCTTTCTTTGACCGAGTTGTAATTTCGTGATAGAACGAAGCCGAGGAGGATGCCATGAAAATACGGAGGTTAGCCCGCATCGTTCCGGAAGCTTTGTGACTCGCGTGGAGGACCACCATCCGAAACCGAATCTGCAAGCAGCCGGATCCGGGCCATCCCGAGCGGCCCTGCTCGTCAACCTGGCGGCCAACAATAGCGCGGCGGAGCGGAAATGGCGAAGGATTCACACGTTGGTGTTGGGCGACTTGCCCGCCAACACCCGGGTGGTCGCGTACCGGCCCCCTTTCGATCTGGTGGCCTGTATCCGGGAATTGCACGAAAAGGAGCGCATCTCCTGCTTCATCTCCGCCGGCGGCGACGGAACGCTGAACCGGGTGCTCAACGCGGTTCTTGAAGTCTTCGGCGACCATCCGGACCGCCCCTATCTGGGCGCCGTCGGTCTCGGGTCGCGCAATAACTTTCACAAGCCCTGCCAAAGAACTTGTCTCGGCGTCCCGCTCAGAATCGACATGGCCCAATCGGTGTTCTCCGACGTGGGCCAAGTTCAATACACGACCGACTCAGGCCAATGCCTCCGCTATTTCATCACCGGAGCAAGCGTCGGGCTGAAGGCGGAGGCGAATCTGCTCTTCAATCTTGGCGATCCGGTGATCCATGCACTCAAACATCGGTTCCTGAATCTCACCATTCTCTATACGGCTATAACGACGCTTCTGACTTACCACAATGTGGAGGTGGGCATCCAGCATGATGGGTCGAGTGAGACGACGGAACTGACGAACCTCAGCCTGGCGCCCAGCCCCACCGACGATGGCTGTCTGGGATTCGATCTGTGCTTCGCCTTGAACCGGATCGGCCGCTTGAAAGTCCTGTGGGATGTGGCGCGCAAACGCTCCAGTGGAAGACCTGGCCGCATTTCGAGGCTGGTCCAAACCGCTTCCCTGCAAGCCCGAAGGCCGATTCCACTCGCCACGGATGGCGAGATCCAACTGGCTCGTTCCGCGGTATTTTCCGTGGTTCAGAACAAGATCGCATTTCTGCGTTAGCGTTAGCGTTAGCGTTAGCCGGCGCGGCGATATGGAGAAGAGATGTAGCGCCGCGATTCGCGGGCGGCCTCGGCCTCGGGCGCGTATGCCATAGCCTTTTTGTATGCCTCGATGGCTTGGCCGTGGCGTTGCTTCAGATCGTAAATCTGGCCGATGCGCATCCAGGCCAACACTCCGGTGTTCAAGTCCACCTCGTCGGCATGCGCGGCGACCTTTTGCATATTGTCCAGCGCGCCGTCCAGGTCGCCATACCAGAACTGAATGGTGCCCAACTGATAATAGATCGATTCCCAGGGCACCCGCGCGTAGCCCGGCGCGCCTTGTGTCTTCAATTGCGCAACTTGTTGGACGTAGGCTATGGCCCTCTTGCCGTCGCCCAGCGCCGCGTACATTCCAGCCTGTTCGAAGCGCAGCAGGTAATTGCGCGGGAAGCGCGCGATCAGGCTCTCCACCAGCGGCACCGCTTTGGCCGTCTGGCGCTCGCGGCGGTAGATGGCGGCCAGAAAGATCTCGGCGTCGATCCGATCCAGGGAACCGTGCGCGGCCACCTGCTCCACGGTGCGGATGCCGCGATCCTTGTCGCCGTGGAAGCCGATCAGGAACCCGAACATTTTGTACATGGCGGGCAGGCTCCCGACCACGTAGTCGTGCAGGCCCTGCACCAGGCGCGCGTCCACGTTTGACGGGTCCAGTTCGCTCACCCGGTTATGCGCCTTGCGCGCGGTGGTGGAATCGTGCAGGGCGCTCACCCAGTCCTTCTGCACCAGGAAGTAGTAGTTCGCGCGCAGGCCGTAGGTGATGCCCATAGCGTAGAGGGCGACGGTGTCGTTGGGATTCCGGCGCAGGCGCGCCTGCTCCAGATCCAAGGCCTTCTGGATTTCGCCCAGGAACCGCCGCTGGGTCTCGGGCGATGGATTCAGCTTGGCCCGGCGCAGCAGCGAGTTGTTGCCCGTCACAAGCTGGCTTTCGAGCGCGCCATCGCGAAACATCTCGTGGAACACGACCGTCTCGGCGGCGTGGTTGTGGAGGTCGGGATCGTTCGGATCCTTGGCGATGGCCTGGTCGAAATCGGCCAGGGCTTGATCGTATTCCAGGTTGTAGAAGTGCTCGTAGCCTTCGTCGACCAGACTGTTACCGGCGTAGAGACGCGTGGCGAGGCAAAAGGCCGCGAGGAGGGTGAGTCTCAATACTTCAAGTATAAATCGCCCTCGGGGAAACCGCTCTGACGTCGCGGCTCGGTAGTCGCGGCTCGGTATTAGTCGCGTTGATTGCGCACGGCTGACCGAGCCGCGACCGTCAGGGAGCGGTTTCTAGCGGTCAGGGTCCCCAAAACGGTTAAGCACCGCTTGACGACGGCGACGGCGCGATCATCCTTGCCACACCGCAATGCGCCGCCGGCGATTGCGCCAATCCCGCCTACCGTTAGCCCGAGAAGAGGACCAATCCAAAGGTGGTTCAAAGCGCCGCCGAGCATATCCCAGTAAATGAAGCTGGGCAATTCGGCTTTGCCGCCGTTGAAATGCGCCCGGTTCGGAACGCCGCGACCAGCCCGCCGATCGCAGTGACGCCCACCGCACCCAGCGCGAACCAAGCAGCCATGGCATAAACGCGCGGAGCGCCGATCAGAAGGGCAAAAGCGATACTGAGTCGCTTTTCCAAGGCGCTACCGCCGCACTTTGCGCATCCAACCGCCCCAGGAAAAGCCCGCCCGCGCCATCAGCGCGCCCAGCACCATGGCGATGGCAATGCGGATCCAGAACCGCGTGGCGCTCGGCTCCACTTGCGTGAAGACGTTGCGCACCCAGTCATTGTCGCTGGGCACAAAGAACGGAAAATATCCCGATCCGAAGACCCAGTTGCGCGCGGCGGGAGTCATCAGAAAATCGGCGAAAGGCCACTGCACGGCGGCCAGCGCGATCACGAAGATGGGGGCCATGGCCGCGGCGCGGGCCCAATAGCTCCAGCGCTGCCAGTAAGGGCGCGTCAGGTCCAGCAGGAATGCGGGCACGATGAATAAGATCGGGAAATCGGGCGGCACGAAATGGGTCACGTTCTGAAACACCGGCCCCAGCTTAGGCTCGGCCGGAAATAGCGGCAGTATCCACACATACAGCAGGTTCATCACGGTGTAGATGCCCGCGACCACAGTGCCCGCCCAGCGATAGTCCGACATGCGGTAAAGCCCGGCGAGGAAGAAACACGATCCCAGCGTCATCAGCATATAAAACAGGGCGCTGTGCATGTAATTGCGCAGCAGGTATTCCTGGAAAATGCCGAACGAAGTGACCAGCAGGAAGGTGTAGGTGTACAACATCAGCGCATGCAGCTTGGTGCGCAGCGCGCCTTCCGCGTGCGCCAGTTGGCCCATGATGAGCAGCAACGTCCCGATGCGGATCACCAGGATGCCGAAGATCAGCAGCACGTGCGGCGGGCTGAGGACTTTCACGTCCAGCCCGTAAGCGTCGTGCCACCAATTGTCGAAGGGCGCGGACGTAATCATGGCCGCGCCGCCCCAGGCGCAGACGAAAGCGCCCAGCGGCCCGCGGAATCCCCACATGCGCACGGAGCTTGCCTGCGCGGCGGCTGAGTGGCCGAATGAGCTCGAAAGGATCAGGTATCCGCAGGCAACTCCCGCCAGGATGCCGCAGAGGTAGATCAACATGTGCGGCGCGGTCCAGAAGGTGTCGCGGCCGATGCTCTTGTGCCAGGAGATGTCCCAGATGCCTCCGGTGGAAGCGGAGGTGATGGCGATTACGCAGGTGGTGATATACCAGGGGACGGATGCGGTGCGTTCGGCGGCGTGTTCCGCCCAGGTGATTGCGGCGCTCTGAGCCATAGGGGTATTGTCTCAAATCTAATTGACCGGCTGAAGCCTGTCCTACCAATGACCGGCTGAAGCCTGTCCTACCGATGACCGGCTGAAGCCTGTCCTACCGACGACCGGCTGAAGCCTGTCCTACCGACGACCGGCTGAAGCCTGTCCTACCTGCGGTATAGTTTGAGGGTGGCTGGCTGGAATCCGCATCAGTATCTGAAATTCGCCGACGAGCGCACCCAACCTTGCCGGGATTTGGCCGCGCGTATCGCTGTCGCCGGCGTCAGGCGCGTCATCGATCTCGGATGCGGACCCGGCAACAGCACCGCCGTGCTCCGCGATCGCTGGCCTGATGCAGAATTCACCGGGCTCGATAGCTCGGCGGAGATGATCGAACGGGCGCGGCGCGAGTATCCGCAGCGGCGTTGGATCGCCGGCGACATATCCGAGTGGGCCGCGGCTGGAGACGGCCAGTTCGACGTAGTTTTCTCCAATGCCGCTTTGCAGTGGGTCGACGATCACGCCAGCCTGTATCCGCGGCTGCTGTCGCGGGTGGCGCCGGGAGGCGCTCTGGCGACGCAAATTCCCGGCAACATCGATGCGCTACCGCATCGCTTGATGCGCGACACGGCCGCATCGCCCGCGTGGAGCCGCTGGTTTCCGCCGGGGCGCGTGCGCGAATGGCACCATCACGAAATGGAGTTTTACTACGACGCGCTGGCCCCCGCCGCCGCGCGTCTAGACATCTGGGCCACCGAGTATCTGCACGTGCTGCCGAACGCGGAGGCCATCGTCGAGTGGTATCGGGCTACCGGACTGCGGCCCTTCCTGGAGGCGCTCGAAACGGATGCGGGCCGCCAGCGATTCATGGCCGATTACCTGGAACGGCTGCGGCCGCATTTCGTGCCGCGCGCCGCCGGCGGCGTGTTGTTTCCATTTCGCCGGATCTTTCTGATCGCATATCGGGGTTAGAAGAATATGATGATCCCAAGCCTGCTTCTCAAGAAGCTGTATACCCTGGGCAGCCTGAAGAACACGCCCACCGGAGTGCAGTTCGCCATCAAGAACCGCTTGAGCGATGGCGAACTCGTGGGCGTGCACGGCGTGGCCATCGACGGCGGTCCGGTGGCGCTCGAAACGGTCTGGCTGGGCTTGGCGGACAGCCGCGAGATACCCGCTTCCCAAGTGGATGCCGCGCATCCGCTCCCTTTCCCACTCCGGTCCGTCGTGCACATCCGGACCGGAGCGCCGCAGCTCGCCAAGGGGAAACACGAAATCGAAATCTCCGTCGAGACCCGCCCGTTCGGCAAGCTGCACTTCAAGGTGGAGGACGCCATCTCGGACGCCGTGCGTCCCGCCGTGCACCTGCCGCGCGACGAAGGCGACGACTACTCTCCGGAAATCATCCGGCAGCGGCAAGCGGTGATCCAGCAGTTCACGGGCGTCGAACCGCACCACATCGCGCGCTATTCCTTCGACCCGCACACGGTCAAAGGCAATTGCGAGAATTTCGTGGGGGTGGCGCAGGTGCCGATCGGGTGCGCCGGGCCGCTGCGTGTCCGCGGTGAGCACGCCGATGGTGAATTTCTGATTCCGCTGGCGACGTCGGAAGGCACTCTGATCGCCTCGCACAACCGCGGCATTAAGGTGCTGAATGCGTGCGGCGGAGTCAAATGCACGGTTGTGGCCGACGCCATGCAGCGCGCGCCTGTGTTTGTATTCTCCGATGCGCGCGCCGGCCGCGACTTCGTGGCATGGGTGAACGCCAATATCGAGCGCATCCGCGAAGAAGCCGAGGCCACTTCCTCGGTGGCCAAGCTGCTGTATGTCGACCCTTACGTCGCCAACAAATTCGTGTATCTGCGTTTCAACTTCTCCACAGGCGACGCGGCCGGGCAAAACATGGTGGGGCGCGCCACGTTCGCGGCTTGCAGTTGGATTTTGGACAACTATGCGGGCGTCGCGAACTTCTACCTGGAGTCCAACTTCGCCACCGATAAGAAGGCTTCGCAGATCAATATCATGCGCACGCGCGGCAAGCGGGTGACGGCGGAAGCCACGCTTGCGCGCGAGGTGCTGATCGAGCAGCTCCGGGTCGAGCCGGAGAAGGTGGTGTATCACTACGGAGTCGCCAATGTAGGCGCGTTTCTTTCCGGCGCCAACAATAACGGCGCGCAGTCGGCCAACGGCATCACGGCGATGTTCATCGCCACGGGGCAGGATGTGGCCAACGTGGCCGAATCGTCAGCGGGGATTCTGTATGCCGAGATGACCCCCTCGGGCGGCATCTATTTGTCGCTCACCATTCCGTCGCTGATCGTGGCCACTTACGGCGGCGGAACGGGTCTGGCCACCCAGCGCGAGTGCCTGGAGATGTTGGGCTGCTACGGCAAGGGCAAGGTCAACAAGCTGGCGGAGATCGTTGCCGGTGTCACGCTGGCGGGAGAGATCTCGCTAGGCGCTGCAATTTCATCGTCCGATTGGGTTTCCAGCCACGAGAAGTACGGGCGCAACCGGTAAATTATGGCAGGCCCAAGGCGAGCGCTTCCTGCGCATGGCGGGCGCAGCCGACTTGGCCGCGGCCAGGGATCTTTGGAAAGATCCACGAACTCCCGTGCACCGGCGATGTCTGGCCGCCAGGGCCAATGGCCTGCTGGGCAAGCATGGTCCCAGTTGGCTGGCGGAAGGCGTGGACGATGACGATTCCCCCCTCGGACGTGCCCGGCGGCATGGGACCAGCGACGCCGAACGGCGGAGGGATGCCGAGCGTCGATTTCGCGAGAAGGAAGAAGCCACCGGGAAAATGCGCCAGTTAGGTGTGGAGTCGGTTTCGGAAGTGATTGGGATACTTCGGGATCGGTCCCAGAGCCCGGAAAGACGCGGGGAGGCGGCGGCCGTTCTAGCCGGTCTGAAATGCCGCGACGCGGTTGGACCGCTGATCGAAGTCCTCGCGGAAGGACATCCGAATCTGTCCTGGATGTGCATGTCCGCGCTCACCAAAACAGGCAGCCGCCGTTTCGCGCGCAGCCTGATCGATATGGCCCGAGGCAGCTATCCTCTGCCGGCCCGGCAGGAGGCCATTTACACGCTCTGGCAGTTGAAGGAGTTGCGGGCCGAGCCGCTGTTCATTCGATTGTCGGCCGCTCTCGATACGGAAGAAGACTACACACGGGGCATTGCGACCGAAGCCCTGGGGAACACTTGGTGGCGGCCGCGGACGCAGCGGGCAATTTCGGCGCGGTTGTCCGATCCCTCCGTCTCGGTGCGTTTTTCCGCGCTCTGTGCGGTGCGGAGGGTGAATATTCACACCCTGGATTCTCTTCGCCGGGCGCTGGTGGCCAAGCTTGCGGATCCCGCGAAGGTGGATGATAACCGTGTGGTCGCAACACTCGCCGCCCAGTTACTGAGCCGCGCCTAACAAATCCAACCAGCAAAGAATTCGCTATACTGGCGAGACAACCCGGGAGGCGTGATGAAAGCCGCAACCAAGAAGCCCGCCGATTTCGACACTGTGTTCGTCCGTCTGCGCGCGATTCTGGCGCCCTATGCGCGGAAGCTGCAGGCCAGCCACGACAAACCGGATTACTACTACCTGGAGACCAAGGACAAGCTCTACAAGGGCAGGCCGGTCTTTTTCGCCGCTGTGCGCAAAGGGAAGGGTTATGTCAGCTATCATCTGATGCCGGTCTACGCTTATCCGGAGATGCGCAAGAGCCTCTCGCCTGCTCTGCGCAAGCGGATGCAGGGGAAAGCGTGCTTCAACTTCACGGCGGTCGATGAGGAGTTGTGCGGGGAACTGCGCCGGTTGACCGCGGCGGGCCTGGAAGGGTTTCCCGAGAAAATGCTGCGCGGCGCGCCCGGCGCAAAGTGCGATTAAGCTTATCGCCATTGCAGCTTGCCGATGCGGCCGCCGGGGCCTACCGCCCACACCGCGCCGCCCGACGCGCCGAGGGCATTGTACGCTCCGCTCTCGAAGGACTTCCAGCTCTTGCCTTGGTCGCTTGAAGTATCTGAGCCGGAGGTCCCCACGGCGATCCAGACCTTGCGGCCGTCTAGAAAAGCCACCGCGGAACGGTAACCGTTCGGTTGCGCGCCGCCGGCATCCGTCCAGGTGCGCCCGCCGTCTATCGTTACGGCCACGTTACCGGCGGTGTCGGCGGGCTTGCCGTAGTCTCCGCCAACCGTTACTCCGTGCCGCGAGTCCGCGAAGGCCAGGGAGAAGATTCCCGCGCCGGGGCCATCGTGGCGCAGGGGCGTCCCGGCCACATCCCAATGCCGGCCGCCATCACTCGAATGAAACACGCGCGCGCCGGACGGTCCGCCGGTGCCGAACCAGACCTCGCGCTTGCCGCGCACCACTAGGCAGGAGTTGCTGGCGGCAAATGCGCCCTCGTCGGGCAGCGCGGGCGGCAACTTCGGCCGCTGCCAGGTTTGGCCGCCATCCCCGGTGGTCAGCATGACGAACTGCCCGTCTACCGGGTCGCCGAGCGCGACACCGCGCCGGGCATCCCAAAATGCCAACGCATCGAAGAAGCCGTTAGGATCGGGATTGGTGTAGAGGAGCGACCAATGCGCGCCGCCATCGGCGGTCTTGTAAATGCGGGACTTCGCACCTGGTCCGCTGCTCATCAGCCAGGCGGTTTGGCTGTCCCGCGCGTGCACGGCGCGGAAGTCCAGGCCGCCCGCGCCGGGTACGATGGAGGCGCGCCATGTAACTCCGCCATCTTGGGTGCGCAGATAGGTCCCGCCCGAGCCGCTGGCCCAAACCACGGCCGGGCTGACGGCGCTTACACCGCGCAACGACGCAGTAGTGCCGCTCGGTTGTGCAACCCAATTTTGCGCGAGCGTCACGGGAGCCAGCGCCTCGATCAAAAAGAGCGCGATTGTCGAGCAATGCAACAGTCTCACCCCCGTGAGTGGAAACGTCAGGACAGGCCGGGAGGTCTGCTCCACTAAGAATACTGCAAATTGAACCTACCGGTTTGCGGCCAGCCAAGCTATGCTCGAATTAGTAGGAAAACACACTATGTTCCGAATGTTGGCGCATGCCAGCTTAGCCATGCAGACGGCTTTTTCCTGTCTGCTGGTGTGCCTGCTCGAATTCTATTACCGGCGCGTCGCCCGCGAAGCCTGGCTCCGGTGGTTCGCGGCTTCCTGGGTGGCGCAGGCTGCCTATGTGGCCGCGCTCTGGATCCCGTTGGACAAACCGGACGGCGGTGTAGCCGCACGCGCCGCGGCTTCCCTGCTGGGATTCGCAGTACCTCCCACGTTCGCGCTGACCGGCATTGCGCTTTTGCGCGGCCGGAATCCGTCGCGGAAATGGATCGCCGCTCTGTACTCGGTTGGCTTGGCGGCCGCCGCCATCACATTTACAGCCGGGTTGCCTTATCCGTTCGATGGCGTCGAGGTCTTGCGCATCCACAACATTCCCCGATATGTGTGCTATGGGCTGGCAAGCCTGGTAGCCGCCGTAGCCTTCGCCAGGCACGGGCGGCAGCGCCATCTCACCGGCTCCATGGTGACGGCCGGCGCCTGGATTTTTTTTGGCTTGGTCAACCTGGTCCGTGCGTGGCAGTGGAGCATGTCGACCACGTGGTCGCTGCGCGGCGCCGAAACCAACCCGGAGCTGGTGCAATTATCGCTGATCGTCTTCGTGACGAACTCGGTGGTTTGGGTGGTGATGAGCATCGGAGTGGGTCTGCTGCTCACCGAGACCGCCGAACGGAGCGAACGGCGCACGCGCGAGGCCCTGCGCGAATTGCAGGAATCCCAGGCCGAACGCAGCCGCCTGGCGCAGATTGTGGAGCAAAGCCGGAACGCGATTCTGGTGGTGTCGGCGGGACAGGTGCGTTACCTGAACGGCGCCGCCGCGAATCTGCTAGGCTATGCCGCGGATCGGATCCCCTCGTTGTTCATGCAGCCTCTCGACGAGGTGTGCGGCATCGCCGGGGGAGATGCGATGCGTACGCAGATGGACGGTGCGATCGCCGCGGCGGGCGTATGGGAAGGCCAATCGGAATGGCGCAATTCCGTGACGGACGAGCGTATTCCGGTATTGGTGGGCGCGTTCGCCATGGGTGCGCGCGAAGGCGATACCGCCTCCATCGGATTGATCGGGCGGGACCTGCGGGAGCGCCTGCGGCTGGAGGAGGAATTGCGGCAGGCGCAGCGGCAGGAAGCTTTGGGACGCCTGGCTGGAGGCATCGCGCACGACTTCAACAACCTGCTGACCGTGATCATGGGCTACGCATCGCTGTCCCTGGACGAGGGACTGGGCGAGCCGCTGCGGCAGAACATCTCCGAGGTTCTGCAAGCCGCGCGGCGGGCCGCGGCCATCACGGACCGGTTGCGCGCTTTCGGGCGGCGACAGGCGTTGCGGCGCACGGCCTTCGATCTGAATGCGCTGATCGACTCGCTGCGCGGTACGCTCAATAAACTCGTCGAGGGGGATGTGGAGTTGAGCTACGAACTGGCGGAGACGGCGCTGCCGGTGAGCGCGGATGCGGCGCAGATCGAGCAGGTGCTGATGAACCTGGTGCTGAATGCGCGGCAAGCCATCGACGGATGGGGCCGCGTCGTCGTGCGCACCAGGCGTGCGAATTCCAAGGAGACGCCGGCCGGCGACCCGCGCGAGTTTGTGAAGATCGAGGTGGAGGACAGCGGCTCGGGCATCGAGCCCGAAGTGCTGGAACACATCTTCGATCCGTACTTCACGACGCGATCGACGGGGACCGGGCTGGGTCTCTCGATGGCCTATGGCATCATCCGCCAGAGCGAGGGGCAGATCCGGGTGGCCAGCCGGCCGGGGCGCGGCAGTATTTTCACGGTCCTGCTGCCCGGCGGCGGTCCGCTGGAGACCGCGGGTGGCGCGGCCGGCCGGGCGGACTCGGCCGCAGTCAAGGGCAGCGAAGCGGTGATGGTTGTAGACGACCGGCCGGAGGTCGCGGCGTTTGTGGCCGCCTGCCTGGCGCACTACGGCTACCGGGTGAGCACCTACACCGACTCCGAGTCGGCGCTGGCCGCGGCGCGCGAGGGCTCAGCCGCTCCGCAGTTGGCGATCCGCGACGTGATGATGCCCGGCGTGCCGTTGCGGGAGTTTGCCGACCGGATGCATGCGCTGCGGCCGGGATTGCCGATGGTGCTGATGTCGGGTTTGCCGGAAGCCACTCTGGCGCCGCTCATCGACGGCACCGGCGGATACTTCATCCCGAAGCCCTTCGCGCCGGAGCAACTCGCCGCGTTGGTGCGGCGGGTGCTGGATGCGGCGGCGATTTTGGCGGAGTGATTAGAGGGCGGGCTGGAGTTTGGCCATTTGTCGATGGGTCGGCCCTCGTGGCGCACGCTCTCAGCGTGCCGTGTCGGCACTCTCCAGAAACCTTCCCCTGTAGGTTTACGCCGTTTGCTGGATAACTAATTGAAACCCAAGCTTTTTCGCTTTTTTGGTGAGGACCCGA
>Ga0187871_10000915_pt1 | contig 26661 bp, 17 predicted proteins | sample June2016WEW_16_1_FD_132988 | JGI IMG/M metagenome (GOLD analysis project Ga0187871, IMG submission 132988) | Peatland microbial communities from SPRUCE experiment site at the Marcell Experimental Forest, Minnesota, USA - June2016WEW_16_10 | ecosystem: Environmental > Terrestrial > Soil >...
AGCCGGCTCAGGCCGCCTGAAAGGCGGCTGCGGCCACGATTGGCCGCCCTCCAAACCGGCTGAGCTATAATACTCGCATCCAGAATGAATCGAAAGCTGGGCGTAGCTGTTTCGTTGGCCATTTCACTGCTCTGTTACGGTTGTAACAGGCGCGGGAATTTACCCGCGGTGGGATCGGCGGAGTATCGCGACCTTTGTTCTTCCTTCTACCTTGGCTTGGCGGCGCTGCAGTCGGGTGAAGACGTCAACGCGCGAAACGGCCTGACGCGCGCCACCCAGATCGCACCGGACGAGCCGGCAGCGTGGGTCGATCTGGGGCTCCTGCAGGCCCGTGAACAGGAGTTCGATGCCGCGTACCAAAGCTTCGAAAAAGCGCGCGGTCTGGCGCCGGACAATAGCGGGATCGAGGGTCTTCTCGGACTGATTGAGGCCAAACGCGGGAAGCTTCCGGAAGCTCTGACGCATTATGAGAAGGCTGTATCCCTGGATAGTTCGAACCTGCGCGCCCTGTATTCGTGGGCCATGGAAACGCAGCGCCAGCAAACGGCCACCAGCGACGCCGACGCCCAGAAACTGCTGGAGCGGATACTGAGAATTCGGCCTGATAATGCAGCCATCCTACTCGACGTCGCCCATCTGGCCGCCAAGCGCAACGACCAGGCGCGATTGAGCGAGGCGGTGGCCAATTTGGGGCGGAATGCAGCGACTTGGCCCGAACCTGCGAAGCAGCAATTTGCCCGGCTGCAACAAGCCGCCGCGGCGCGCGATTCTCGCGGTACGGCCATCCAGGTTCAATTTCTGCGCAACACGCTGGTGCGGGTGGCCAGCTATCGGCAGAGCTTGGATGAAGTGAAAGCGCCCGCTACCACCGTTGGAGAGCCATTTCTGAAGTTCCTGCGGCTACCGTCTCCGAACTCGGAGCCAGCCCTGCCGGACGTGCGGCTGCACTTCGAAGAGCAGCCCCTGACGGGCGTGCCTGGGGGGAATATCGGCTGGATCGGATCCGTGCCTCTCGATGGCGAAGGCGGCTCGCGGATTGTCTGGGCGGACGCGACGGCTGTCCACATACAAGACGGCGCCACGCTGCCGTTGCCCGTCGCGCGAGACCACTCGCCCCCTGCGTCCCTTGGCAGGAATGCGATCCTGGGCGCCGACCTGAACTACGATTTCAAAACCGATTTGGTATTCGCGACGCCGGCCGGAGTTCGACTTTACCGGCAAGATACTCCGCAGCGCTTCGTCGATGTAACGGCCAAAGCCAAATTGCCCGCGGAAATCGTCAATGGCTCCTACACGGGCGCGTGGGCCATCGACTTCGACCTGGATGGAGACTTGGACGTGGTATTGGGCGTGCCGCACGGTGCGCCGGTGGTCTTGCGAAACAACGGCGATGGCACATTCACCCCCGTCCGTCCGTTCCAGGGCATCGATGGGGTGTCGGCCTTCACCTATGGCGACATCGACGGCGCAGGCGTGCCGGATGTGGCCATGATCGACGGCAGCGGAAAACTGCAAGTCTTCAGAAACGAGCGGCAGGGCGTCTACCGGCCGCGCCAGGTTCCGCCGCAACTGGCCAGCGGCAATCTGGCTGTCGCCGCTGGGGATGTTAATGGAGACGGGCTGATCGATTTCGTTCTGCTGCGAAGCGACTTCAGCATTGTGCGGTTGTCCGGCCGGGACTCCGGGAACGCATGGGATTTCGCGGACATCGCGCGCGCTGGGCCGGCAAACGGTCCCGGACCGGCGAATCTGCTTTTGGCGGATTTGGACAACAACGGCAGCCTGGACATCGTCGCCGGCGGCAGGGTTTTCCTGGGAGACGGGAAAAACTTCACGCCGCTGGCAGGCAAACTGCCTTCCGACTGCTGGGCGCTGGCCGATCTCAATGGGGATGGCCGGCTGGACGGTATCGGTCTGTCGGGCGGCCGGACCGCCGTTCAATTCACTAATCGCGGCGCAAAGAATTATAACTGGCAGGCGATTCGCACCAGAGCGGCTACCGCCACGGGAGACCAGCGCATCAATCCATTTGGCATAGGCGGCGAGATAGAGATTCGGTCCGACCTTCTGACACAGAAACAGATTATCGATTCGCCGATTTTGCACTTCGGGCTGGGCGAACATGCGGGCGTCCAATTCGCCCGTATCGTATGGCCGAATGGGTTGATCCAGGCGGAATTCAACCTGAAACCGGATCAAACCGTGCTGGCGCAGCAGCGCTTGAAGGGGTCGTGCCCCTTTCTTTTTACATGGGATGGACATGGCATGCGGTTCGTAAAGGACGTCGCGCCGATGTCCGCGCCGCTGGGAGCGCACCTCAGCGCTACGGCATTGGAACCCATACAACAAACGCAGCAATGGTTCAAAATCGCGGGAGACCAGCTTGTCCCGCGGGATGGATACTATGACTTGCGGCTGACTGACGAATATTGGGAAACCTACTATATCGATTACTACTCGTTGTTGGTTGTCGATCATCCGCCTGGATCGCAAGTCTACGTGGACGAGCGTGTAGCCGATCCCCCCGCGCCTCTCCGGTGGTATGTGACGGCGCAACCTGGAAGCTTCGCCCGCGCGACGGACGACACCGGACGCGACGTGAGCGCCGCGATCGAAAAATCGGATGCCAACTATCTGCACACGTTTGGCGCCGGGCAGTATCAAGGATTAACTCGCGATCACTGGGTGGAGCTGGAGTTGCCGGAGGATGCGCCACGCGCCGGTCCCCTATACCTGATTGGCGACGGCTTTCTGCATCCGTGGGACGATACCATCACCATGGCGCGCAGCCAGGGAAGCAGCCCCACGCCGGAAGATTTGAGCATCGAAGTTCCCGATCGGGCCGGGCATTGGGTGACGGCACGGAAGCATTTGGGCATTCCGGCGGGGCGCCTGAAGACGGTGGTTTTCGATTTGACGGGGCTATTCCGCACAGGCGCGTCACGCAGGCTTCGTTTGCGTACGAGCATGGAAGTGTATTGGGACAGGCTGGCGTGGGCCGCGGGTCTTCCGAATGAGCAAATAAAGACCCAGCGCTTGAGTTTGTCCGACGCGGAGCTGCGCTACCGGGGATTCTCGCGGATCACCCAGGCCGGCCCTGCATCGCCGGAACTGGCGCACTATGACGCCATTGCCGCGACTGGCCAGCAGTGGCGAAGCCTGGAAGGCTACTACACGCGGTACGGCGACGTGCGCGAACTGCTCGATAAGATCGACGACCGCGTCGTAATTGTCAACTCGGGCGACGAGTTGCGGATGCGGTTCCCCGCCGTTCCTCCGCCGGCCGCCGGTTGGACTCGCGACTATGTTTTTATCGGCGATGGATGGATGAAAGAGGGCGATTATAACTTTCAATTCTCCAGGACCGTGCTGCCTATGCCCTATCATGCGTTGAAGAGCTATACGGCTCCGCCGGCTTCGCTGGAGCGGGATAGCGCCTACCGGCTGCATCCCTCCGATTGGCAGCGGTTTCACACCCGCTATGTTACCGCGGACGGGTTTGTGAAGGCGTTGTGGAATCGCGACGCCCCCTAATTATTTTCGATTATTGCGCGCCGGCACGAGGTTCGGTTAGTTTGGATGCTGTTGCACATCCCTACCGAACCGATCGGAAGTATACCGCGGCCGCCGGAACTAATCGCGGCCAGCCGGGCTATGCAGGAAGGCCGGATGCCGGCGGACGAATTCGCACGCATCGCGGGGCTTGCCCTGCGCGATACCATCCGCCTTTTTGAGCGGACCGGCTCTCCCGTTGTTACCGACGGAGAACAAACCAAGTCCAGCTTTGCGACATATCCGCTCGAAGGCGTGTCCAATTTGTCGCCCGACGGCGTAGTGATTCCGTTCGAAGATGGACATACCCGGCAACTCCCGCGATTGATTTCGGGGCCTTTCCACTACGGCACGCACGCGTCGGTATATCTTTCGGCAGCCAAGCGTCTGACAAGATTGCCGGTAAAACAGGCGGTGATTTCGGCATCCGCTCTTAGCCTGCTTTACCCGGACGCGGAGATTCCGGGGTACCCGCGCGAGCGATTCCTCGCGGACCTCGTGGGCGAAGCCGTGACCGATATTCGCGGGTGCTTGAAGCAGGGCGCCGATAGCGTGCAGATCGATTTCACCGAAGGCCGCCTTTCTCTCAAACTCGACCCATCCGGCGGCCTGCTGCAAAGCTTCGTCGCGCTGAACAACAGAGTTTTGGATCGCTTCACGCCGCAAGAGCGCCAGCATATCGGCGTGCACACTTGTCCGGGTGGTGACCGGGACGCTACCCACAGCGCCGAGGTGGACTATGCCGGACTGCTGCCCGCCCTGTTCCAATTGCGCGTTGGCCGCTTCTATGTCCAGTTGGCGAGCGAGAAGGATCCGGAACGCGTGTTGGAGACGATCGGCCGGTATCTGCAGCCCAGTCAAACGATTTTTGTCGGCGTCGTCGATCCTATCGACCCGCTGGTGGAAACGCCGGCCCAAGTGCGCGACCGGGTGCTGCTGGCGGCCACGCGGCTGCCGGTGGGGCAATTGGGCACCACCGACGATTGCGGCTTCGCGCCCTTTGCGGACGACGCTTCTACGTCGCGCGAAATCGCCTTCGCGAAGATCCGGGCGCGCGTCGAGGGCACCCAACTGGCCGCCCGGGAACTCTTACGATAGCCGCCCTGCCTGAAACCGGACGGACACCTATTGCACAATGGACGTAATGCAGTCAGGCGCTGTCCACCATTCCGATGTGACTGTCATCGGCGGAGGCTTGGCCGGCATGGCCGCCTCTCTGCATTTGGCAAAAACGGGCTTCCGCGTGGTATGCATCGAGCCTGACAGCCGCGTTCGCCAGCCTGTCGGCGAGTCGCTGGACTGGGCCTCCCCCAACCTGTTAAGCGCCTTGGGTTTGCCGATGGAAGATCTGGCTCGCCGGGGGATGGCGACCTACAAACGGGGTGTCACTTTGCAGTTAGGCGATGGAAGCGCGAAGAAGTATCGGCCGGGTACGTGGCTGGGTCGCGCGCCGTTTCACGTTGAGTTGCGCACGATCCATGTCGATCGCACACAGTTAGACCGGGAATTGCGAGACCTGGCGATTCGCCAAGGTGTGACGGTCGTGTACGATAAGGCCGTTGCCGTGGAAAGAACCGGAACCAGCATCGCGTCGATTCAGACGGAGTCGGGAGAGCGATTCGCCTCGCCGTGGTTTATCGACGCTTCGGGGTCCTACACCAGCCTATTGGCTCGAGAATTCAGTCTTCCGGCAGTTGAGTATGGCCCAAGAAAAGTCGCCCTGTGGACCTATTTCACAGCCCCGTTAGCACACGAAGGCACAACCATCTACATGCAAGCCGTACGGGGGGCATACCAGGATTGGATCTGGGAAATTCCCATAGCTCCAAATACGGTCAGCGTGGGATATGTGACCACTGGCGATGCGATGAAGGAGAGCCGGGACCAGGGTCTTACAGTCGTAGACATTCTCGGGCGGCAACTTGCGCTCTTCCCGCGGTTCGCGGCCCTGTTGGAGAACGGCGCCGCCGGCGTTCCCAATGTAGCGTCGTTCGGCTGCCGAACCTATCGGGGAGTCACTGGGCCGAACTGGATCATTGTGGGCGAAGCCGCTTCCATGGTGGATCCCATCACATCCAATGGCGTAACCGCGGCGCTGAGGCACGCGGAGGAAGCTGCGACCCTGATCGCGACGTTCCAGGGGCAATCCGAGCTGGGGCCGGCGGCCAGAGCGGCATATAGCAGACGAGTTCTGCAGATGGGAATGTTCTTTAACGATGGCATCGAACGGCTGGTGTACGACTGGCCGGTGAGAGACCGGATTGGCGTAGAGCGGGCGGCCACGGTTTATACGGCCGCTGCCTGGACCATGAACGGACTGTACTCGCGGTTACGTCCGCGCGGCGTGCTGTCCACGGCTGCCTTTGGCGCACTGCTCGGCGCCATGAGGGCGAGCGCCGGGATCTATTACCGCTGGTGCAGATTCCTGTCGCGGGGTACTCATTCCCGTTTAATTAGTTTTCATTATTGACAGGTCGCGCGCGAAACAATAGACTCGACATATCCGCTAGAGGGAGGGACTTACCAAACTATGCGTACGCTTACGTTGCTATCGGTGTGCCTATGTGGAGTACTTCGAGCGCAGGACCCGATTGGCATACTGGAAGGCCAGGTTGGCGATCCATCGTCAGCCGTGGTGAGCGGCGCACAGGTGAGCGCGCAGAACGTTCAGACCGGGCTGCGCCAAACCGTAGTCACGTCGCGGCAAGGAACGTTCCGCTTCTCCACTTTGCCGGTCGGCGACTACTCGCTGACCGTGGCCGCGCCTAACTTTGCGCCCTTCTCTGCGTCGCCGATCCGGATCGATGTGGGCCGCGTGGTGAATTATCCGGTGCAGTTGGAGATAGCCAGCAGTCACACCAAGGTCGATGTGCAGGCCCAGACGGCAACTATCGACACCAGTACGGCGCTGGGAAACGTGGTTTCGGAACGGGAAGCTACGGACCTCCCTTTAAACGGCCGCGATCTGATGCAGCTTGGCCTGCTGCAGCCCGGTGTGGCGCCCATGACGGCGGGGCTGGCGGAGGCGGGCGGCATTCTGCGCAGCGGCCAGGCTTTCGCCGTCAACGGGCAAAGACCCGAATCCAATAACTACTTGCTCGATGGCGTGACCAACGTGGATAGCGTGAATGGAGGCTTCGCGCTGCGCACACCGGTGGACGCCGTCAGCGAATTTCGTATCTTGTCGTTGGACGCCCCCGCCGAGTATGGCGGGACCAGCGGCGCCACCACCACGGTCGTCACCAAATCCGGCGGCAATGCCTTCCATGGCGACGTCTATGACTTTCTGCGGAACAACGCGTTCGATGCGCGCAACTTCTTCTCCCCGACCACACAACCTCTGCACCTGAATCAGTTTGGGGCGACGCTCGGCGGTCCCTTGCGGCGTAACAAGGATTTCTTTTTCGTCTACTTCGAAGGGCAGCGCGACAACCAGGGCGAAACCCAGGCGGCCATCGTACCCACCGCCGCCGAGCGAACCGGTAACTTCTCGGGCTTGACCGACCCCAGCACCGGCGCGCCCTTGCCGCTGATTAACGAGTTTACGGGCCAGCCGTTCCCGAACAACCAGATCCCCACCGCGCTGCTCAGTCCCATCGGGCTAGCCGCCGAGAAGCTGTTCCCACTCCCCAACGCCCCAAACTCGGTCTTCGAGTCCACGCAACTGGCGAGCGATAACTACAACCAAGGGGGCTTCCGGTACGATCACTATTTCGGGAACAACGATCAGATCTTCGCGCGCTATGCCGGCTCCGGGCAGAATACCCTCGATCCGCTTCCCATCAACGGATCGAATGTTCCCGGCTTTCCCGTGACCGACGCCATTACGACGAACTCGTTCACGGTTTCCGACGTTCACATTATCTCGCCCCAGACCGTACAGACCGTGCGTCTGGCGTTCTTTCGTAACGCATTCATCTACGAAGACGCGCAGAATCATACACCGGGCAGCAGCCTGGGGTTCACTTATCCGCCCACCCTCGGTACCAACGCCGGAATGCCGTTCCTGATTGTAAGCGGGTACTCGGACGTGGGTAACCCAATTACCGGGCCACAGAACAGTTACCAGAACGACTACCAGGGATCTTACTCGATCGCTATGACGCGCGGCAGGCATAACCTGAAACTCGGCGCCGACCTGGATCGCCAGCAGATCGACGTTTTGCTGGGTATTGCCACCAACGGATTCTTTGTGTTTGCGCCGTTTCCGGCCACTGACTCCTTTGCGAGTATGCTGCTGGGGACATCCGTGCAATTCTTCCAGGGCGGCGGCGACTTCAACCGCGGCCTGCGCAAGTGGATCGCCGGGGGGTATGCGCAGGATGAGTTCCGCATCACGCCCCGCCTGACTTTGAACTACGGTTTGCGTTACGAAGTCAATACGCCGTACACCGACATTCGCAACCGGATGAATGAATGGGCGCCAGGCCAGCAATCCACGGTCATGCCCAATGCGCCTGAAGGGTTGCTTTTCCCCGGCGATAAAGGCGTGCCGGCGGGCATCGCAGCGGTCGATTATCACGAATTCATGCCGCGCGTGGGCTTAGCGTGGGACCCGTTCGGAGCCGGTAAAATGACCATCCGCGCGGCCTATGGCATCTTCTACGACGGTTTCACCAACGGCGTAGGCGGTCCGCTGCAGGCCGCCGTGAGCGCCTTGCCCTGGACCGAGGCTTATCAATCGCCCGAGCCTGGATTCAGCCTGGCGAACCCATACGGCGGCCAGGCGCCACCGTTTGCAAATCAACAGTTCGTACAACCGGCGACCATCCTGACGGTGCAACAAGGCATGCTGCCGCCGTATTCGCAGAATTGGAACTTATCGATCCAACGGGTCATCGCCAGGGATTATCTGCTGGATGTACGCTACGTCGGCAACAAAGGTACGCACCTGCCTCGCTTCATTGAGGCGAACCCTTCCATTTTCGGCCCTGGAGCCACTCAGGAGAATACTGAGCAGCGGCGCGAATATGCGGATTGCAACGCGGCGGGAGTTTGCAACTATGGATCGGTAGGCCTGATCGCGGACGACTCCAGTTCCACTTATCACGCGCTGCAAGTCGCATTCTCCCGGCAGTTCACGCGCAATTTAAGCTTCCTGGCGTCTTACTGGTTTTCGAAGAGCCTGGACTATATCTCGTCGCTGAATGTGGCCGGATCGGCGCCCACGCTGGTGGCGGGAGAGAACGACCTGGCCCAGAATCCATTCGACCTGAGGGCCGAGCACGGACCCTCGCTGTTCGATGCCAAGAACCGTTTCCTGTTCAGTGGCAGCTACAGGCTGCCTATCTGGCGGGATGCCTCGCCGGCGGCGGCATTTATCCTGAACGGTTGGCAGTTGAATACCATTGCCAGCATCTCATCGGGAACGCCTTTTACCGTTTATGACAGCGCGAACGTATCGGAACAGGGGAGTGCACCCGAGATTACCGGCTTCTATTCGAGTCGCCCGGACTTGATCTCCAACCCCAATCTAGGACCGCATACCCCCAGCCAGTGGGTAAGCCCGTCGGCATTCCAGCTACTCAATCCGAATACGCAAGCCGGGCAATTTGGCAACGAGGGCCGCAATGTGGTGCGGGGTCCGGGAATCGAAAGTGTGGATTTGTCGCTGTTCAAGGATTTCCGGGTCAGTGAGTCGCAGCGCGTGCAATTCCGCGCGGAGTGTTTCAATTCCCTGAACCATCCGAACTTCGGATTGCCGGAGAACGACCTAGAATCGCCGGCATTCGGCCAGATTCTGCAAGCGGGTCCGCCGCGGCTGCTGCAACTGGCGCTAAAGTACATCTTTTAGGAGGGAAACTGCGATATGCGCGATGTGTGGGGCGGCCCATCCCGACCAACGCCACTTTAGTTTTCCAGTGGCCGGGCATCTGTGTTGCGCGTGGGGCAGGACTCCAGTCCTGCAGGCCGACGTCCACGTCGGCCTGCTTTCGTTACCTTAGGAGCGGGCCCTGGAGGACCCACGTACGGTCGAAAAGCCGCTGCGAGCTGCGGGGAATGGGGCGGGTCCGGAGACCCGCCGCAGGCGTAGACGCCTGCCCCACAAGGTCTTCATCACTATTCGTGGGCCGCAGGCACATCCTGACAGGACGGGGTCCTGCCCAAATCGTTAATGAATATGCCGCACTCCATCAGCGAAACGCAACGATACCGGCGAATATGCATCGCCGTCTTGTTGGGATGTTTAGCCCTGTCTCTGATCTGCGTAGTGTATCCTTTCTACGTGATCCGGCCGTTCCGGGCGCAGGGTGCGCGCGAGTTGGCGGCGGCGTTGTTGGTGATGCGGTTTCGATCCGCCGCCACGCTGATTGCCTGCGCCTCGGCTTTGGCCGCGCTGGTGGTCTATTGGCGCGCGCAACCCAGCCGCTGGCGGCGCGCATGCGCCACGGCCGGCGCGGCATTTGTGTGCCTCCTGGCCGCCTTGGCGCGCGTGAACATTTACGAGTTGATGTTCCATCCCGACGATCGGCCGTCGTTCGCCGCCGCGTCGCGCACCAAGCTGGATAAAGACGAGAAAGTGATCGCCGTAAAGATCGGCGGCGCCGCTCGCGCTTACCCCATCCGCAACATATCTTATCATCACGTAATCAACGATGTGCTGGATAAGGTGGCGATTGTAGCCACCTATTGAACGCTCTGTCACACCGGTCTGGTGTGGGGGCGAGACGTAGCGGGAGTGCGGCTGACGTTTCACCTGGCCGGCATCAATAACCAGAACTTTCTGATGCGCGACGACCAAACCGGTACTTACTGGCAACAGATCAGCGGCAAAGCCGTGTCCGGCCCGCTGAGCGGAAGTCAGTTGCCGTTCGTTCACTCGGATGAGTTGACATACGGCACGTGGCAATCCGAGGAACCGCGGGGGACGGTGCTACAGGATGCCGCGCCCTACCGTTCCGGATACGCGCGGAAGGATTGGGACGTCGAAATGCAGCGCGCGCGCACCGTAATCGACTTCCACGAGCACGGATTGAAAGGCCGCGACGTGATGCTGGGGATTCAGTCCTTCGGCGCCAGCCGCGCGTTCCCCTACGACCAGGTCGTTCGGGAAAAGGTGGTGCAAGACCACATAGGCGCCGTGCCGGTACTGCTGGTGGTCGCCGCGGACGGCCAATCCGTGCGGGCCTTCCGCGATCGAATTCCAGGCGTCCTGGGCGCGCCGGATTTTTACCGCACGGCCGGAAACCCGCAGGGCGCACTGCTGATGGACGCCGCCACGGGCAGCGAATGGAATTTTCAGGGCTGCGCCATTGCGGGAAAAGCCAAGGGCTTGTGTTTGGAGCCGGTCGAGGTTATTAAGGATTACTGGTTCGATTGGCGGAACTTTAATCCGTCTACCACGGTCTACGGCAGGAAATAGTAACACGTCGCACTGCCTCTTGACGCTGCTAGTTATCGAGCATTACTACTTATTCAATATTGTTACCCGTTGTATGTTTCTCCTATACTTGGCCTATCGGGAGGTTGCTGCCGGTGGGCGCTGCGAGAATCAAGTGGCTAACTATTGCGCTAATGAGCGCCGCGTTGCTTTGCCCGCAAGGGGCCGGAGGCGGGGAGAACGTGGCGGTGCGCATAATGGTAGTGGATTCCGCCGAAGACGCGGCACGCATCCTGGGGCAATTGAAAAACGGAGCGGACTTTGCCGCGCTGGCGCGGGAGAAGTCCACCGATCCCACATCCGTGGATGGAGGATCTCTCGGCCCGGTAGACCCAGCGATGCTACGGCCCGAGCTGCGCGATGCATTGCGCGAACTGCGCCCTGGTGAGCTCTCGCGCATCGTCAAGCTGCCATCCGGTTACGCCATCCTGAAGGCCGTGCCGGCAATCGAATCCCCGCGCCTGGACAGCGCGAGCCGCGCCCGCCAGACCGCCCTCTCCGCCGCCGGCAGCGTGCGGTACGGACCCGATGTGGACGGTCTGCAGGAGGCTTGGTCGGCCCTCGCGGCGATTTCCAAGCCGGAGGGTTGGGACCAGGACCCGCAAGCCATTTGTGACGTGCATACCCGCTCCTATAGCGCCGTCATGGATTGGCTCGATCATATGTTGAATTCGGCCGACAAAGAAAGTAGTTCACAGCCGCAGGGCGGCACCCCGCTGGACCGCTTGCAGATACATATAGCCAAAGGACAACTGCATGCGTACAAGGGCGAAATGGTCAAGGCCATCGAACAATGGGACGCCGCTTACCAGTTGGCATCCTCTGGCCCGCCCCAAGTGTTGGCTACGTTGGAGGAGTCCCTTGGCATCCTATACCTGCATGCGTCGGAGATGGAGAACGACGTTTACCGGAATCCTGGAGAGAGATGCCTGTTCCCCATGCGTCCGGCCCTGCGTTATAAGCAAACGGCCAAGTCGCAGAAGGCTGTCCAATATTTTCTCAAGTGCCTCGCTCACCAGCCCGACAACATCGAGGCGACGTGGCTGCTTAACGTCGCGGAAATGACCTTGGGCGGCTATCCCGATGAGGTGCCGCCGCAGTATCTGATGCCGCCGTCGTTGTTTCGATCCGCCGAAAGCATAGGGCGATTTACGGACGTGGCGCCCGCCGCTGGGCTGAACATTTTCGCCATGGCCTCAGGCGTAGCCGTGGATGACTTTGACAACGACGGGCTGCTTGACGTGGTAACGTCCACCTACGATACCTGCGCGCCGATGCACTACTTCCACAATAATGGGGATGGCACTTTCGCGGATCGGACGGCCGCCGCCGGGTTGAGCGATCAGTGGGGCGGGCTGAACTTGATACAAGCGGACTACAACAACGATGGATGCCTGGACGTATTGGTATTGCGCGGCGCCTGGGAGAAAATCGGACAGCGCAAGTCGCTCCTGCGCAACAATTGCGACGGAACGTTCACGGATGTCACCAAACAGAGCGGCTTGGCGCTGCCGGCTACCAATACCCAGGCGGCGGTTTGGGCCGACATTAACAACGACGGATTTCTCGACTTATTCGTGGCCAACGAAAATGGCCCTACCCAGCTTTTCTTGAACAAAGGAGACGGGACCTTTCAGGACATTTCCCACGCGGCGGGCATCGACCGGACGGCCTTCTCCAAGGGCGTGGCCGCTGCCGACTATGACGGCGACGGGTATATCGATCTGTATGTATCCAACATGGGCACTGCCAATTTTCTCTACCACAATAATCATGACGGGACATTTACGGAAGTCGCGGAACAGGCGGGAGTGCCGGGAACCGGGCGGGGGTTCGCCACGTGGTTCTTCGATTACGACAACGACGGGTGGCCCGACCTCTTTGTGACCAGCTACTATCCCTCGGTGGATGAGAGCGTCAGGACCTACCTGGACTTGCCCCATAATGCGGGAACGCTGAAGTTATATAAGAACCTGGGTGACGGTACCTTCAGCGATGTAACCGAGGAGACCGGGCTGGATAAGGTTTTCATGCCCATGGGCGGCAACTTCGGCGATCTGGACAACGATGGATATCCGGACATTTATCTGGGAACGGGAAGCCCTTCATACGGCTCTCTCCTCCCCAATGTGATGCTTCTCAACAAAGCCGGAAAGTCTTTCGTCGATATTACGGCTTCCTCCGGCACCGGCGAGTTGCATAAAGGGCATGGCGTCGCCATGGCCGACCTCGACAACGACGGCCACCTGGACATTCTGGCTTCCATCGGCGGCGCGGTGCCCGGCGATAGTCATGCTTTTCGTCTCTTCGAAAATCCCGGCAACGCGAACGACTGGATCGTCGTGCGTCTGGTGGGCGTCAAGGCGAACCGGTCGGCGATCGGCGCGCGGATCAAAGTGACGGTGACTAACGCGGGACAGGGTACCCGGGCGATCTACCGCACTGTCGGGAGCCAAAGCTCCTTTGGAGGATCGCCGTTGCGGCAGCACATCGGTCTGGGCCGGTCGGCGCAAATCCGCAAGATCGAAATATGGTGGCCGGGGAATCCGGCGCCGCAATCGTTCTCCGCCGTGGCCAAGAACCAGTTCATAGAGATCAAAGAGTTCGCGACGGAGTATAGCAAGCTGGAATACCGTCCGTACCGGTTGGGCGGCGCGAACCGCCCGGTTACGCAATCGAGGGTTGAGAAATGATGCGAAGCATCGCGTTCGCGACGATCGTCTGCGTCGGCGCCGGAAGTATATCGGCGGCCCAACGTTATCCCGTGACCGGCCTGGTGTTGAAAATAGATCAAACGCACCGGACCTTTGTTGCGTCCTGCACGGCGATCCCCGGATACATGGAGGCTATGGTAATGCCCATTCCAGTCCACGATCGCAAGATGCTGGATGCGCTGCAGCCGAGCGCGCTGGTGGACTTCACACTGGTGGTCACCAACGACGACGCCTATGCCGAAAACCTCCGCGTTCGTCAATACCAGAGCACGGAGTTGGAACCTATGCAAGCGCGCCGATTGCAACTCCTGGCGGGTCTCGAACGTGCGGACCCGGCGGCGGGTGAAGTGGCCCTCGGCGCGCCGATTCCGGATTTTACGCTCACAGACCAAACCGGCCGCAGCGTCGCTCTGTCGCAACTCGCGGGCAAGGTGCTGGTGTCCTCATTCATATACACCAGTTGTCCATTGCCAAATTATTGCTTCCGGCTGTCGAATAACCTCGGACGGATAAAGAAACGCTTCGCGGACAGGATGGGAAACGACCTGGTGCTGCTGAGTGTCACGATCGATCCGGTGCACGACACGCCGGAGGTGCTTGCCCGATACGCCGCCACGTGGAAGGCCGACGCCCAATCGTGGCACTTTCTCACCGGGCCGGAGTCCGAGGTCAAGAAGGTATGCCGCCGGTTCGGTGTCAACTTCTGGCCGGGTGAAGGGGCCCTGACGCATTCCCTGCACACCGTCATTATCGATCGGCAGGGAAAGTTAGCGGCCAATTTCGAGGGCAACGAGTTTACGGCTGAGCAGTTGGGGGATTTCGTGGAGGCGGTGCTGGGCCGGCGGAATTAAATTCAACTTCGCCGCATCACGGCTGGGCGAAGAATTTGGAGACAGGCACGGAGAAGCCGGGCAGCAGCGGATCTTCCAGCGGTTGGTCGCCCGTCAGTTCGCGGACGCCGGTAGCCGTATGCACCGCTATCGAGCCCTCTTCATAGAAAATCCAAACCGAAACAGCTCCGTGTCCGAGGTATGCCTTTATCTTTTTTCTAATCCCGCCAACTGTGTCCGTGGGCGAAACCACTTCGATGGCGATCTCTGGAGCGCCGTTGATCAGCCGGCCTTCTTCGGCGAGACGTTCTATGCGCACCACCGCCACGTCGGGGGCCAAGGTGTCTTGCTCCGCTACGACAAACCCAGCCTCGATCAGCACTTTGAGGCGGGATCCGGTATACGCGTGCAGATAAAGTATCAGAGTCTCCGCGATGTTGCTCTTGGTTATATCGTGCCGTTTGGACGCGTCGGGCATTTGGACGATCTCTCCGCCGATGAGTTCGTCCTTGATCCGGTTGCCGCTTTGGTCGAACTCATCCGGCCGTGCCAGGAACTCCGCCGAGGTGATTAGCGTCGCAGTCGCCATACGATCATTCTAGCGCGCCCACTCCGCCCCTGCTAAAATGGGCTTGATTCAATCCCCAGGAGGACCATCGAGTTGCCATCCGCCATCCTCGCCCTGGAAGACGGCAGCGTCTTCGAGGGCCGGAGTTTTGGTGCGTCCGCCGAACGATCCGGCGAAGTCGTCTTCAATACCGCCATCACCGGCTACCAGGAAATATTCACCGATCCGTCCTATGCCGGCCAGATCGTCATCCTGACCAACCCGCAAATCGGGAACTACGGGACCAGCGCCGCGGACAACGAATCCGCGCACCCTTACATCGAGGGTCTGGCGGTGCGCGAGTTTTCGCCGATTACCAGCAACTGGCGCTCGGACGAGGAAGCCCGCGAGTTCCTGAGCCAGCACGGCATCCCGGTGGTCTCCGAGTTGGATACGCGCGCGCTGGTCCGGCATCTGCGCACGCGCGGGGTGATGCGCGGCGTGCTTTCCGCGCTTGAAACAAACGCCGAAACGGACGCCGCCAAGCTGGTCGAAAAAGCCCGGCAAATCCCGACAATGGCCGGCCTGGATCTGGCTAGCCGCGTCTCCACCGCCGAGCCGTACGGTTGGGACAAGCCGGTCGAACCGTGCTCGCCATCGGAAATCGTGCCACCCAGGGCCGAGCCGCGCTTCCGCGTGGTGGCCTACGATTTCGGCATCAAGCAGAATATCCTGCGCCGGCTGGTGCAGGTGGGCTGCCGTGTGACCGTGGTACCGGCGCTGACTTCGGCCGACGACGTTCTGGCGATGAAGCCCGATGGCGTATTTCTCTCGAACGGTCCGGGCGATCCCGAGCCGCTCCAAACGCAAGTCGGCAACGTGCGTAAGCTGATCGGCAAGACGCCTATTTTCGGCATCTGCCTGGGCCACCAGATCCTGGGACTGGCCGTGGGCGGCCGCACTTACAAGCTGAAATTCGGACATCGCGGCGCGAATCATCCGGTCATCAACAAGGTGACTAACAGAGTCGAGATCACCTCGCACAACCACGGTTTCGCTGTAGACCCGGATTCGCTGAACGCCAACAAAGTCGAGATCACCCACATGAATCTGAACGATCAAACGCTGGAAGGCTTCCGCCATCGCAGCCATCCGGTGTTCTGCGTACAATATCACCCGGAGGCCGCACCCGGGCCGCACGATTCGCATTACCTGTTCGACGATTTCGTGAAACTCATGGCGGGTGAGCGTTAACCGATGCCCCGGCGAAACGATCTGCACCGTATCCTGATCGTAGGCTCCGGCCCCATCGTCATCGGGCAAGGCTGCGAATTCGACTATTCGGGCACGCAAGCGGCGAAGGCGCTCCGCAGCGACGGGTACGAGGTGGTGTTGGTGAATTCGAATCCCGCCACCATCATGACCGATCCGGACCTGGCGGACCGCACTTACATCGAGCCTCTCACACGGCCCTACGTGGAAGAGATCATCCGTAAAGAGCGGCCCGATGCGCTGCTCTCCACAGTGGGCGGGCAGACCGGTCTGAATCTCTCCATGGAGCTGGCCGAAGCGGGCGTGCTCGATCATTACGGCGTAGAGCTGATCGGCGCCAAGATCGACGCCATCAAGAAGGCCGAGGATCGGCTGCTGTTTAAAGACGCCATGCGGCAGATCGGCCTGGAGACGCCGCATTCCAAACTGGTGAAAAGCGAGGCGGAGGCCCTGGCATTCGCCGAGCGCATCGGATATCCGTGCATCTTGCGGCCGAGCTTCACGCTGGGCGGCACCGGCGGCGGCATCGCCTACAACCGCGAAGACCTGACCGAAATCATCGAACGCGGGTTGATGCTTTCGCCGGTACACGAGGTGCTGATCGAGGAGAGCGTGCTGGGGTGGAAGGAATTCGAACTGGAGGTGATGCGCGACCTGGCGGACAACGTCATCATCGTCTGCTCCATCGAGAATTTCGACCCCATGGGCGTGCACACCGGCGATTCCATTACGGTGGCGCCGGCGCAGACCCTGACCGACCGCGAATACCAGATGATGCGCGATGGCGCGATCCGCTGCCTGCGCGAGATCGGCGTGGATACGGGCGGATCGAACGTACAATTCGCCATCGATCCGCGCACCGGCCGGATGGTCATCATCGAGATGAACCCGCGCGTTTCGCGCAGTTCGGCGCTGGCTTCGAAAGCCACTGGATTTCCGATTGCCAAAATTGCGGCGAAGCTCGCGGTGGGCTACCGGCTGGACGAAATCCGCAACGACATCACGCGCCAGACGCCCGCATGCTTCGAGCCAACCATCGATTACGTGGTGGTGAAGATCCCGAAATGGCAGTTCGAGAAATTCCCGGGCGCCGATAACACGCTGGGCACGCAGATGAAGTCCGTGGGCGAAGTAATGGCCATCGGGCGTACGTTCAAGCAAGCCATGTGGAAGGGGCTGCGGAGCCTGGAGACCGGCAAGGCCTTCGGCTCGGAGAAACTGGACAAGAGCCTGATCCCGCAGAAGCTGATCACCCCCACGCCCGACCGCTTCAGCTACATCCGCTTCGCTTTCGAGAGCGGCTACACGGCGGAAGAGATTCACGAGATGACCGCCATCGATCCGTGGTTTCTGCGGCAGGTGGAGGACGTAATCGGCATGCAGGCGGAATTGCAGGGCCAGAGCCTGGATGCGGTTTCGAAGGACACGCTGGCGCGCGCCAAGCGGTACGGCATTTCAGACGCGCAGCTTGCCAAGACGTGGGGCGCGGCGGAACTGGCGGTGCGCGAGAAGCGCAAGGCGATGGGCGTGCGCGCGGTTTTTAATCGCGTGGACACCTGCGCGGCTGAATTCGAAAGTTTCACGCCGTACCTTTATTCGAGCTATGAGAGCGCCTGCGAAGCGGACCCTTCCGACCGCAAGAAGGTGATGATTCTAGGCAGCGGCCCGAACCGCATCGGACAGGGCATCGAATTCGATTACTGCTGCTGCCACGCCTCGTTCGCCTTGCAGGAACTGGGGTGCGAATCCATCATGGTGAACTGTAATCCGGAAACGGTTTCGACGGATTACGACACCAGCGACCGGCTATACTTCGAACCGCTGACGCTGGAACACGTGCTGAACATCTTCGACACCGAGCGGCCCGACGGCGTAATCGTGCAGTTCGGCGGCCAGACGCCGCTCACGCTGGCGCTGCCGCTGAAGCGGCAAGGCGTGCCCATCATCGGGACCGATCCGGAGAACATCGACCTGGCAGAGGATCGCAAGTTATTCGGGAAGCTGCTCGACGATTTGGGCATTCCGGCGCCGGAGAACGGCTCGGCCACCAGCGCGGAAGAAGCCTGCGCCATCGCGGCCCGGATTGGTTATCCGGTGCTGGTGCGGCCCAGTTATGTGCTGGGCGGGCGCGCCATGGTGATCGCCTACGACGAGGAGACCGTGCGCGAATACATGCGGGAGGCGGTAAGCTTTTCGCAGGACCGGCCGGTGCTGATCGACCGGTTTCTGGAAGACGCCACGGAAGTGGACGTGGATGCGCTGTCGGACGGCGAAGATGTGCTGATCGCCGGCATCATGGAGCATATCGAAGAGGCCGGCGTGCATTCCGGCGATAGCTCGTGCGTGCTGCCCGCACAGTCCATTCCGCGGCCGCAGCTCGACACCATCGAAGACTACACCGTGCGCCTGGCGAAAGCGCTGCATGTGATCGGGCTGATGAACGTGCAGTACGCCATTCAGAACAGTAAAGTGTATGTGCTGGAAGTGAACCCGCGTGCGTCGCGCACTGTGCCGTACGTGAGCAAGGCCACCGGCGTGGCGCTGCCGAAGATTGCGGTGGGGCTGATGCTGGGCAAGAAGATTCGCGACTTCACGGACGCCACCGGCGTGCTGCCGGTGCCGCAGGATTTCGTGAAGTCGCCGGTATTCCCGTTCAACAAATTCCCGGGCGTGGACCCCGCGCTGGGGCCGGAGATGCGCTCGACGGGCGAAGTGATGGGGGTGGGCGCCAACTTCGGCGAGGCCTTCGCCAAGGCGCAGATTAGCGCGGGCACGCCGCTGCCGGAGACGGGCACCGTGTTCATCAGCGTGAACGAGCATCATAAGCCGGAAGCCGTGGCAGTGGCGCGCAAATTCGCGGCGCTGGGGTTCCAGTTGGTAGCGACGCGCGGCACGGCGGCGGCGATACGCGCTGCCGGACTGGCCTGCAAGATCGTGTTCAAGGTGAATGAAGGCCGCCCCAATGCAGTGGATTTGCTGAAGGCGGGCTCCATTCAACTGGCGGTGTACACCACGGCGGGTGCGCCGGCGTTCTTCGATGAGAAGGCCATCCGGCGTAGCGCGGTGATGCATCGGGTGCCCTGCATCACCACCATGAGCGGCGCGCGCGCGGCGGCGGAGGCGATGGCGGCGCGCAAGCGGGATCCCCTCAGGGTGTGGAGCTTGCAGGAAATTCACGCGGGCGCGAAAACGGTAGCGTGAGGCGTACACGTTGCCAGCAACTACACGTGGAGCAGAGTGACGCCGCGCACGCCCAGCCCCTTCGCTCCACCAGTGTTTCATCGTTTGCGCTTGCGAGCGGCGGAACCGATAGAGACTGCGCAAGACCCATTCCGCCTCCAGAATCACGGCCTTGGACAACCAGATTTCTTCCGTTTCAAAAAGCGCAGATGCCCGCGCCGCCTGCCGGACATCGGCCGCGATCACGGCGCTCCTTGGCCTCCTTCGCAATCGCCTTCTCCATTTGCAGAAGGGTCTTAGGGCGGCCGGTGTAGCGCAGGCAGCCCGCCACGTCCTCCAAACGTGAGGGCGGCGACGGCCTCGAGGGACGCAAGGTGACTCCTCCAGGCGCCTCCTCGACTGCGAATTCGGTTCCCGCGCTCCAACCGTGCGCGTCCCGAATTGCTTTGGGCAGGATCACCTGGCCTTTCGCTGACAGCCGGGTGGTTTCAGTGGCCATGGGACCAGTATCGCAAGCTTAAACCAGCGGCAGCGCATGGCGCTCCCCTACTAAGACGCTGGGCTGGGGGAGCGGCGCGCGGCCAGTTCGCGCTGGATGCCGTGCACCGTTTTCCGGTTCAGGCGGTAAGGAATGATGAAGAGCAGCGAAACCATCAGCAACACCGCCGGCACCGCGCCATATAGAATACCGAGGTAAGGCGTGGCGGCCGGAGCGCCCTGCGGCGCGCCGTGCGACAGTTTCCCGAACAGGCTCAGCAGCGTGCCGGATAGAAGCAACGCGCCGCCCGCGGCGATCTTCTCGCCGAAATTCGAAATACCAAAGTAGATGCCTTCGCGGCGCAGGCCGGTCTTCAACTCGTCGGTGTCGGCCACGTCGGCCACCATGGAAGGCGGAATCACCCAGACCGCGCTGGCGAACATGCCGCCTACAATGCTCCCTATGATTAGGGGCATGACGTGACCCGTGCCGAACAGCCGCCCTTCTCCAATCAGCAGCGTGGCCATCAGCAAAAGCGCAGCCGTCGCCGTCACCGCCACCATGCACAAGGTGCGTTTTTCGGCGCGGCGGGACAGGGCCATCCACTGGAACACGCCCAGCAGCGCCCCAATGTAAAAAGAGGTCTGAATCGCGCTCAAGTTTCCGCCGCCGCTGATGCGCGCATACCACGTGAAGTATTGGATCGCCATGCTGGCGTTCAGGACCACCGCCAGAAAGAATGTGGTCGAGGAGCCCCACAGCTTCCGGAATTCGGGGTTTTGCATGGAAATGCGAAAAGCGGAAAGGAACGACGGCGCCAAAGTGGATTTGCCCGCGCCCATCGTGCGATGTCCCAGCGTGCCGAAAAATGAGATCAGGCCGCAAACGCTCATCAGCGCGCCGAAGGCCAGCCCGAGATGGGGGTAGCCCTCATAGTGCAGTTTCGGCTCTGAGCCATCCGCCGTCGCCGGGAAGAACAATAGGAAGGAAAGTCCCGCGGCCGCCAGCGTCCCCAATAATCCGAATACCGCGCGCACGGCCATGGTGCTGGTCCGGTCATCGTAGTCCCGGCTGATTTCGGCTCCCAGACCCAGGTACGGAATCCGGTAGATCGCGCTGGTGGCGCGCAAAGCAATCATGGAGCCCAGCAGCCAGATAAAAAGGCCCGTGTGCCCCAGCGTGCGCGGCGGGCTGAACAGCAAATAGAAACAAGGCCCCATGCCCACCGCCCCCGGCAACATGAAGGCATGGCGGCGGCCCAGGCGGTTGCGGCTGCGGTCCGACAGGTGGCCAATTAGAGGATCGGTGATCGCATCCAGCGCCAGGGTGACGGAAAGGCCAACGCCCACCAGTACGGCCGGCAGTCCCAACACGGAATTGTAGAAGAACAGGATAAACAGTCCCGACAGGACCATCAACACGGTGATGGGTATTTCACCCACGCCGTACAGCAGTTTGGCGGAGATCGCCAGTGGGCGCGGTTCCGCGTCCTGCGTGGGGAGTGGGGAAAGCGCCGGGATGCTCAATGTCTTCTATTTAAGCAAAGGGTTGGCCCAGGTTCAAGCAGGCCAGGCAACTATGGTACTGGGGCATGACCAGTCAACTCCTTCAAGTACCGGTAGAAGAACTCCACGCCGTCGTAGAACGCGGACGCGCGGACGCGTTCATCCTTGCCGTGCGCGCGCACATCGTCCTGATCGATGGCCACGCCGTTCACGCCATAAGTTGGAATGCCGGCGGCGATGGTGTAGATGCTGTCGGAAGCGCCCGTTTCCATGTCCGGAATCACGGGCACGCCCGGCCACATTTGCGCGGCAACATGTTCCAGGGGACGCAGGATTTCGGGCTTGGGCAGGATGGGCGGGAACGCCGTGGCGTCCGGCGCGCGATCCGTCACGTTGTACGAGTTGTCCACGAAACGCACGGTGACCTGGGGGTCGGCGAAAATGGCGATCAGCTTCTGGCGAATCTCCTCGGCTGAATGGCCCGGCAGGATGCGGCAGTTCACATTGGCCTGCGCGAGCTGCGGCAGCGCGTTGTTCGCGTGGCCGGCAGTGAGCCGCGTGGCGATGCAGGTGGTGCGGATGGTGGAGTTGTAGCGCGCATCCACCGAAAGCCGGGCGATGGCGGCTTCGTCGGGAGGCGTGCGGAAGATGGCCCGCATATCGTCGGCGGTTTGCCCGGTTTCGAGATTGGCGCGGCGTTCAAAGTAGGTGCGCGTCACTTCGTTCAGCTCGAATGGAAACGGCGCGCGCTGCAGGCGGGCGAGCGCGTCCGCGATGTGATAAATGGCGTTGTCCGGCACGGGCAGCGAACTGTGGCCGCCCGGATTGGTGGCGGTTAGCTGGAAGTCGGCGTAGAGCTTCTCGCTGGCCTCGATATCCAGGTTCACTGGTTTGCCATTGGCGGAAGTGACCCCGCCGCCATCCGGGTTGAGGGCGAATTCCGCATCCACCAGATCGCGATGATTGCGCAGCAGCCAATCGACACCATTCGATTTGCCGCCCTCCTCGTCGGCGGTGAGGGCCAGGATAATGTCGCGGTCGGGGCGGTAGCCTTCCCGCTTGAAACGAATGAATGCGGTAACCGCGGCGGCGTCCGAGACCTTCATGTCTTGCGTCCCCCGTCCGTAGAAGTAGCCGTCCTTTTCCACGAACTCGAACGGGTTGGTGGTCCAGTCTTCGCGGCGGGCTTCGACGACATCAATGTGGCCGATGATCAGGAGCGGCTTGTGCGCGCCGGTACCGTGCAGGCGTGCGACCAGGTTCCCTTTGCCCTCGTTGGGGCCGAGGACTTGGGCATCGACGGGGTCGAACCCTGCGGCGAGCAGGCGCTGGCGCATGGCTTCGGCGGCCAGCGTGGTGCTGCCGACCGAGTCGGTGGTATTGATCTCCACCAACTGGCGGAAGATGTCGCGGGAGAGGCTGCGCGTGGCGTCGTCAAGGTTGGCGCCCGACGCCATCGCTAGCAAAAGCGAGATGCTGGCCAGAATGCAGACCGTGCGTGGAAGACCCATGTCTGCCTATATTGGCAGATACAGCATGGCGCACGCAATCTTCTTGCCCCTAAGTGGGGCAGGCTCGCAGCCTGCGGCGGCCTCGTAGGCCGCCGGCCTCGAGGTCACTCCAGTACGAATATGTTCTTCCGGGCGCACATCTCCTTCAGCACTTTCGGCCAGACCGTGACGCTGACCTCTCCCAGATGCGCTTTGCGCAACAGCAGCATCAGCGTGCGCGACTGACCAATGCCGCCGCCCACACTGAGCGGCAGTTCGTGATTCAGGATCGCGCGATGATACGGATAATTAAGAAAATCGAGCTGGCCGGTCATCTCCAGTTGCTGCCGCAGCGTCTTGTCGTTCACCCGGATGCCCATGGAAGTCAATTCGTGGCGGCGTTGTGTGACATGGTTCCAGACCAGGATGTCGCCATTCAGCCCGTGTACTTGCCGGCCATCCGCCGACACCGTGGGCGTGACCCAATCGTCGTAATCCGCCGCGCGCATTTCGTGCGGATACCCGTCCTTCAGAGTCCAGCCGATGCCGACGATGAAGATGGCCGGGCACTCCTGCAGGATGGCCGTCTCGCGCTGCTTGCGCGGCAGGTCCGGATACATGTCCAGCAGATCCTCGGCGTGCAGGAAGGTGAGCCGCTCCGGAAGATTCGGATACTTCGTTTTCAGTTGCGGGAACAGATCCTGCACGTAACGCTCGGTATCCACCAGGACCTTCCAGATCTTGCCCACGATCTCCTTCAGAAAATCGAGATTACGCTGGTCGGCGGTGATGGCGCGTTCCCAATCCCACTGGTCCACGTAGGCGCTGTGATCGTGGTCCAGGAAGTAGTCCTTGCGCACGGCGCGCATGTCGGTCGAGAGGCCTTCACCCGGCTGCATGCCGAAGCGATGCAGGGCGACGCGTTTCCACTTGGTGGCCGCCTGCACGACCTGCGCATCGATGGGATGCTGGTTGTGGTCGTTGGAGATGTGAAATTGGATGGGAGTGCGGGAGCCGTCCCGGTCCAGGTAGTCGTTGACGCCGCTCTCGACGTCCACGATCAGGGGCACCGTCACCATCATCAGGTTCAGTGCCTTCGAGAGGTTTTCTTCGATGTAATTCTTGGCCGCGAAAATGGCCTTTTGGGTCTCCTTGGGGGTCAGAAGGGAAGTGTAATTCTGGGGAAGGATCTTCTCCAGTTCCTCGTAGTCACCGATGCCAGGGCCTGCGAGGTCGGCACGCTTGTCGGCAATCATGGTCGTTCAGGCATATAGTACACCACTGCGCGGTGGTTGGCTAGCGGGCGATGCCGCAGGAGGGGGTGTGGCGGAGCAGGTGCGCGTGTTTCGTCGGGTCGCGGTAGATGCGGCCTCGCGGTTGGTCGATGATTTGTTTGTTCTTGAAGTCCGTGGCCAGAGTGTTGTCATTTGTGGCAAGCGTGCGGGTGCCGCTGACGATCGCTAAGGCCAGTATGTGAGTGTCGTTGGACAGGCAAACTGCAGCGGCGCGAAGCCGTCGTTCCTCCCGGTGTAATCTCTCAGCGTCGGCGGACCGCAGGCGTCCGGCCCGCTCCAGTTCCACCAGCTTCTTTCTCACTTCGTCGTTCGCGGCAAGCTCTCGCAGCAGCTTGCCAGCGGCAACAAGGCGTGGATTCCCAAGCGGCCTAGAGAGCCACTGGGTAATGGCGCTCGACTGCAAAAGGAACTTATGGGCGACGTTTGCGTCAACAATGAGACACACGTCAGACACCCAGGAGATCGAGTTCTTCCTTAAGGAAAAATTGCCGGAAACCGGGCGGCGGATTGGTGATGGTGCCGTTCCGGTCAAGTTCCAGGTTGTGGATCGTGGTGCCGGACTTCCCGCGCTCGAAGTAAAGCAACGAGACGTCTTCGGGCTCGAGTAACCTCCGGCGTACCTCCATGCGGATGCGGTCAACCAAGTAGTCGCTATGAGTCTCGATGACGAACCGCCTTTTCGGATCGGTTTGATTGGCAAAGAAACTGCCCAACTCGGCCTGCGCCTTGGGGTGAAGATGAACTTCAGGCTGCTGAATCAAGAAGGTCTCAAACTGGGACGCTCGCTGCAATGTCTCGACCAGAATCGGCAGCGCCTGACTCACGCCGTAACCTACATCAATGAGGTTGAACATCCGCCCGCCGCTCTTTACTCCAACTTGGAAGGGATCGCTGTCCTTTTTGCCTTTGTTGACGATCTCTATTTCGTCAAAGAGACCGGACTTCGATCCAAATTCCCTCAAGTCCGACCTCACGCTGTTCCATTGCTCCTGGTGGGCCGATCGAGACAGGGAGGCCAGGACCATAGGGATGTGGGAACCCTCTGGGCTCGGTGCGGCGCTGATCGGATCGTAGGTTCGGAGCGGGCTGGTTCGGATTGGCGCGATGGCGTAAGGTCGCCGACGAAGCTCCTGCTGGATGGATCGCAGTGCCTGGTCAACGGACTCCCAGTCGGACTGCGTGAAGACCCCCGCGCCTCCCGCCGCCTCGATCTCTGGGGCCATAAGGCTGCCCCACAGGGCGGGCGGATGATCCTGAGTCGCGCCGTCCGCGAAGGGGGCGAAAGGAAAACGGGCCTCGCGGCCCGAGCTACGCATGAGGACTGAAGGCGGCACTCCGTCTTGCTCGGTATGCTGGATGGCAAGACCGCCAACCTCCAAGCGCCAAGCACGAGGGGTAGGCTGGCCAACGCGCGACGCGTACTCGTAGCGAAGCGAGGAGGGTACGGCTCCGCCGAGAAGGATCGCAACCGAAAAAGACTCTACGGGACCCTTTCGCGCGCTGCGGCGGGTTGCAATTTGTTCGTACGCGCCTAGGAAGAACGGCGCCTCATTGAAAAGCGGCACCGTTTGCATTCGGTTGGCAATGGCGTAGGCGATTCGGCAGAGGGCGAGGAACGTCGTCTTCCCCGAGCTATTCTCCCCCACCAACAACGTAATCGGACGAATCACGGCATCCTGCGGCTCGGCGAAGCACCGAATCCCCTCGAACTGTAAATGCACGGCCATCGTCACGTCCCAGCTTACCGCGTCGGATCCCGCATCCCCAGCGCCTTCAAATACCCCTCATTCACCCGGCACTTGTCCAGCTTGATCTTCTCCAGCAAATCCGCCAGCGCCGCGCGCGAATGATCCGCCGCCGGCCGCTTCTTCATTTTCTCTTCCGCCGCGCCCATGCCGCCGGGCAGCGCCGCGTAGCTCACGATCTCATCCCAATGCATCGGCCGCGCGAAGCTCACCGGCGACGACGTCGCATCCATCTTCTTATACGGCCAGAATGCCCAGCCCACGCCGTTGGACTCCAGCATCGCGCGGAATTGCGCGATCCAGTCATCCTGGTTCTCGCCGGATTCACCCATCCAAATAGGCGCGCCGTAGCGCTCGCGGAAATCCAGGTACGGCTGTATCACGTCCTTCGTGGGCGCGGTCCAGTATTTGTGGAAGGTGTAGATCGCATTCCTTTCGAAGGGCGGGCCGAACACGTCGAAGTTGCTGTCCCACTGCGCGCCGCCAAGGATTACGGCATGATTCGTATCCACCTGGCGGATCGCCTCCGTGATCTTGCGGTACAGCGGCTCCAGACGCGGATTCAACCGCGCCACGGGAGGCGCAATCGGCTCGTTCAGCAGGTCGTAGCCGATAACGGTAGGCTCGTCGGCGTAGCGCTGCGCGATGCTCCGCCAGAATCCCACCGCCAAC
>Ga0187871_10000918_pt1 | contig 26645 bp, 27 predicted proteins | sample June2016WEW_16_1_FD_132988 | JGI IMG/M metagenome (GOLD analysis project Ga0187871, IMG submission 132988) | Peatland microbial communities from SPRUCE experiment site at the Marcell Experimental Forest, Minnesota, USA - June2016WEW_16_10 | ecosystem: Environmental > Terrestrial > Soil >...
CCCCGCAACCATCTCCTTGGGAGCCCCACCGTCCACGTCGGCCTGATTGAACACAACGTTCGCTCCCATGTGTGCTGGCCGGGGGGCCAGCATTTGCTCCTTGCGGTAAACCAGATTGCTGGCATTAAACGTCGCCAGCTCAAAACCGTGCCCGTGCGTAATCGCGTCCGTCGGACACGCTTCCACGCAATACCCGCAAAAAATACACCTATTGTAATCGATGTTGTAGACCTTGGCGTAGCGTTCGGCGCCGCTCACGCGGTGTTCGGCGGTATTATCGGCGGCTTCGATGTAGATGCAATTCGAGGGACAATTTGCCGCGCACAAAAAGCAGGCGACACATTTTTCCAGCCCGTTTTCATCGCGCTGCAGAACGTGAGCGCCGCGGAAGCGGGCTTCGATGCGCGCGCCACGCAGCGGACCTTTGCCGTCGGGATAATTTTCTACCGTCGTGGGCTGGAACATCTCCATGAAGGTGATGCTCATTCCTTTGGCGATGGCAGCGATGTTTTTCAGAACCGGCATACTTATCTAGTATACCGAAAGAGTGAAATTGAGGCGTCTTCCCAGCTGCAAGCCGGTTCCTGGTTCACTAACAAACGCCAATCTACGCAGACCATCCGCCCTGCCGCACCAGAAACAAACCCGAACGAACAATCCAGAACGAACAATCCAGAACGAAGCATCCAGAACGAAGCATCGCGAAACACTTGTTCCGCCTGCCTTCCGGGCGTATACTCCCCGCCTGCGGGAAGACAGGTCCGAGCGAAAGGAAAGTGAGGTTCAACACCCATGAATTGGAAAAGCAAGCTGACCCTTGGCGTGCTGACGGCTCTGGCGATGATGTTGCTCACGTTTGCACTCCCAAGAGGTGGCGCGTTGCGCGATGCGGCGGTGGTGCAGTTTCCTCTCACAGTGGGAGTATGGGCGATTTACGTTTTGCTCTTCGTAAAGCTGAAATAGAGTCCATGAAGTCCTTCACCCTGCCGGTCGTGCTGCTGCTGTTGCTCTCGGTTTTCGCAACGCGGTTGTCGAGAGCGGCCGACGGCGGCAACCAGCCGCTCGACGTCGGCCCGCAAGCACGCTTCTCTGCCGACAACTTCGACTGGCGCGAGATGATTCCGTATCTTTCCGCGGCCGCCGCACTGCCTGAAGAGCAAGGCATCAAAGCAGTGCTGGAGAACTCGAAGGCGCTTCGCGTCTTTGTCGCGAATGAAATTCGCGGGGAGTGCCTTCCGGATAAAGGCCGCTGCGTCGCCAAGCGCGAAGGCTTTACGCTGGAGGGAGAAGTGGACAAAAGGATCGACGGAATTGTGCGGGAAGGGATGGTCCATGGCCACAAGACGGCGAGCGTGGATTACCCGCTGCAAGGCCAGCCTTTTCCGTTCTCCGAAATTGCCGCTCTCAAAAGCGAGAAGCGGCAAGACGCCTACCTCATCCTTCAGCTCGCCGACCGCAACTATACCGCTGCGCAACTACAGGCCAAGTATGGTGCTCCGTATGACACCAACATTTTTCAGTGGTACAGCGTGTTCACCTACCGGCTGGACAGCGCAGCTTATGCGAGCAAAGCTGTGTTCGAGGTTGATCCTGTGGACGGAGCCGTGATCAAGATTGCGATCAGCCTGAAGGCGAAGAAAAGTAAGAAGGACTAGCGGCTTTTCGGTCTTTTCTATCGCATAAAGCAGCCGAATAGTAACGCCCGGAGTGCTATCTTCTCGCGGAGTGAGCATACCTCGTCCATCTTCTTCTCGAGCGGGACTGGGGGTCAAAATCCCCACCCTCCCGCAAAGAACGCGGGAAGGGTGGGGCACCCACGGGGCGTCTATCGATGAGGGCGCCCCGTCCTTGTCCCTGCGTTTTTTGCAGGGACAGGGCGGGGACTTTGATCTTGAGGCACCAACTGCGGTGCGATGCCGAGGTGCTCTCTTCTGCGCGCCGTCCACTGCGATTCAATCTCCACCACGCCCTCGACTCCCGAGACATAGTGACGGAAGCTGCTCCACGCCCACTGCTCGGGGCTTTGCGCCAATCCTCTGCTGACCGGATTGCGATGGATGTAGCGAAGCTTCTCAGTGCGTTTCGATTCGCTCCAGACATTGAAGTCGTAATAACGAGGGAGCCAGAACGATCCGCCCTCAGGCTCGCGCAGCTGCCGAGCGACGTTCTGCTTGAGCATTTGCAGCGTGACCGAGAGCTTGGCCTGTTCGGGTTCGGTCATGAGAAGGTGAACGTTGCTCGGGCATGACCACATATCCGGCGACGTAGAATCCGTACCACTGGCGCACGTCTTCCAAGGTGTGCTCGAAGATGTCACGGGAGCGGGGAGTGCCCAGATGAGTCTCGCGGCGGCTACAGCTGAAAGTGATGAAGTGCAGACAGCGCGCTTGCTGAAAGCGTTGGAGACTCCAAGGCATACGGGATCATCGTATGCCGGGTCGAAGGACGCGGGTTCAGGTCGAGGGAATAATATTCTCCGGTTTTCCGGGAATAGGAAAGGTATTGGAGGTCAAAATCCCCACCCTCCCGCAAAGAACGCGGGAAGGGTGGGGCACCCGGGGGCGAAATCTTGTCAAGAGAGGAAATGTGAGCTTTTTGGCTTAAGTGCATGATTAGCTGGGAGATATAAATGTGGGTTTCATGTCCCATTTACCCCCTGCGGTTTGGTATTCTGAATATATAGGGTAAAAACAAGCGGCACAGGCCTACCGGGTCTTGTGCCATTCGTGTTTTTGGGCGGGAACCGAGTGGCTGAGCGATGAGAAAAGTAGGTGGGAGCAATGAAAGTGAGCAGGAGCGGGGCGAAACGGTTGGCGGGCGCTTCGGGGGTGGAATCAAAGTCAGAGGCGAACAGGCGTGCGTGTTCTGCGCAGTGCAGCGAAGATTTGATTTTCGCCAAGTTGACGAGCAAGCAGCGGGGAGAGCTGGCGGAGATGATGTTTATGGTGAAGGCGGCGCAGAAGGGATTTGCGACGGCCAAGCCTTATGGAGACAGCCGGCGGTATGACTTTGTGCTGGATGTGGGGAGGAGGTTGTGGAGGGTGCAGGTGAAGTCCTCAAGCGCGAAGCAGTATGGGAGCTACATGCTGAATTTGCAGAGGAATGAAAATGGGGTGGTGGTGCCTTACGACGCGACGGAGATTGATTTTGTGGTGGGATATGTGATGCCGTGCCGGGCGTGGTTTGTGATTCCGGTGGAGGCGATTGCAGGGCGGACGACGGCGAAGATGTGCGCGAGGGAGAATCCGAGGAGCGGGGCGATGGGGAAATATTGGGAGGCTTGGGGGTTGATGACGATGCGGTGGATGGACGGAGGGTGAAAGGGGTGGCTAAAGCCAGTGGCTCATCCGCTTCTCTACGTCGTCTTGCGAAATGGTACCGTGCTCTTTCGCGTCTTCCAGGCCGTGGCGCACCTTATCGAGGACATAGAGATGGTACTGGATGTCCTCAAACGAGATGCCCAGACGAGCCTCGCGACTACTGCAACTGAAAGTGATGAAGTGCAGACAGCGCGATTGCTGAAAGCGTTGGAGACTCCAAGGGATACGGGATCATCGTATGCCCGAGTGAACAATACCCAGCGAAGGTCTGGGAATAATAGGCCCCGCCTTTCCGGGAATGGAAAAGGTATTGGAGGTCAAAATCCCCACCCTCCCGCAAAGAACGCGGGAAGGGTGGGGCACCCGGGATCGACATATGCCGCGGGGATTTTGACGTTCGTCTTGTAGCGGATCACTCGATCCCTAACTCTTTCGCCAAGGCTTTCCACTTGCTATCGACTAAGGCTTTCGTCTTCGCGTCCATCACAATTTCATCGGGCCAGGGGCGGGTGAAGCCTTCGGTGGGCCATTTGCGGGTGGCGTCGATGCCCATCTTTGAGCCGTAGTTGGCCAATCGGCTGGCGTGGTCGAGCGAGTCGATGGGGCCGAGAGTGAATTGGATGTCGCGTTCGGGATCGATGTGGTTGAGAACTTTCAGGGTGACGTCGGCGAGATCCTGCACGTCGACATCTTCATCGACCACGATAATGACCTTGGTGAACATGGCCTGGCCGAGCGACCGGATGGCGTTCATCACTTTGCGCGCCTGTCCGGGATAAGACTTGCGAATGGAGACGATCATCAGATTGTGGAAGACGCCTTCGATGGGGAGATTGATGTCGATCAATTCAGGAATGGTGAGGCGCATGAGCGGGAGAAAAACGCGCTCGACGGCTTTGCCCATGTAGGCATCTTCCATGGGAGGCTTGCCGACGATGGTGGTGGCGTAGATGGGATCTTTGCGGCGCGTGATGCATTGAACGTGGAAGACAGGGTAGAGATCGGCGAGAGAGTAAAAGCCCGTGTGATCGCCGAAGGGGCCCTCGGTGCGGAGTTCGTCGAGGTTGACGTAGCCTTCGAGGACGATTTCGCTGGAGGCGGGAACTTCCAGGTCGACGGTTTCGCATTTGACGAGTTCGACGGGGGCGGCGCGGAGGAATCCGGCGATCAGATATTCTTCGACGTCGGGAGGGGCGGGGACGATGGCGGAGAAAGTTACGGCGGGATCGGTGCCGATGGCGACGGCGACTTCCATGCGGCCGGAGGGATTGTTGGAGAGGACTTGGCCGCCGGAGGTGCGGGCCATGAGGTCGACGGCGGAGGAGTTCCCGCCCGCTTTTTTGATGGGGGAGGGAAGATCAGAATCCCCACCCTCCCGCAAAGAACGCGGGAAGGGTGGGGCACCCGCACGCATGCGTTGACGGTAGTGTTCGGCGGCGATTTTTTGGCGCTGCCAATGAGCGCCCAGCGTGGTGGGGTCGTAGACCTGGAGGCGATACATTCCGACATTGCGTTTGCCGGATTTGGGGTCGCGAGTGACGACGCAGGGGAGAGTGATGAAACGTCCGGCGTCTTGCGGCCAGCATTGCAGGATGGGGAAGTCGAGGAGGGAAAAGTTGTCGCGCTTGATGACTTCCTTGCAGGGGCCGGTGGGAACGGTCTTGGGAAAAAACTTTCCGGCTTCGGTGAGGAGCGGGAGCATTTTGAGTTTGTCGAGGAAGCCTTGCGGGGATTTGAGGTCCATGAAGACGCGGATGCGGTCGGCGAATTCGTCGAAGGAGTTCACGCCGAGGGCAAGCTTCATGCGGGTTTCGGAGCCGAATTGGTTGATGAAAACCTGGGAGCCGGGATGATTTCTTATGTTTTGGAAGAGGAGAGCGGGGCCACCGGGAGCGTGGTTCCCTGGTCTCGCAGAAGAAGCGAGACCAGGGGCACCCTCTTTCGTGGCGAAGGATGGGGAGTCAAAATCCCCACCCTCCCGCAAAGAACGCGGGAAGGGCGGGGCACCCTCTTCTTTTTTCTGCATGTGCATCTTGCTGACGCGGTCGGTGATTTCGGTGATTTCGAGGATGGGGTCGACCTCGGTTTGAATGCGTTTGAGTTCACCGGCGCGGTCGAGGGCGGCGATCCACTGGCGAAGGTCATCGAAGGGCAAAGGGAGTCTCCTGGGAACGAATGATTATAAACAGTTGGAGGATGACTGTCGGGTCGAGGAGCTCCGCGGGTGAGAGTTGGTCGCTCGCGAGCTCACCCCAGCGGCTAAAGCCGCGATCATTTTTCCCGGCCGACGGCACGACTGAAGTCGTGCCCTTCCCGATCCGCGCCGACGGCACGACTGAAGTCGTGCCCTTCCCGATCCGCGCCGACGGCACGACTGAAGTCGTGCCCTTCCCGATCCGCGCCGACAGCACGACTGAAGTCGTGCCCTTCCCGATCCGCGCCGACAGCACGACTGAAGTCGTGCCCTTCCCGATCTGGCCGATGGTGCCTTACAGTTTGCTACGCAGCATGGCGATTACGTCGTCGGAGGTGATGACGCCGACGAGTTTGCTGTGTTCGTCGATGACGGGGAGGGTGACGAGATTGTATTTGTCGAAGAGTTCGGCGACTTCGTTGTCGCTGGTGGCTTCGTGAGTGGAGATGAGGGGCTCGGAAGTGAGAGAGAGGAGCGGAGTATTGGGCTGGGCGAGAACGAGTTTGGCGAGGGGGACGGCGCCGGCGAGCGTGCCTTTGGAATCGACGAGGTAGATGGTGCCGACGGTTTCGACGCCGCCTTCGAATTCGCGGAGTACACCGATCGCATTCTCGACGGTGGCCGTGACCGGGAGAGCGAGGAATTCGGTGGTCATGCGGCCGGCAGCGGTTTCTTCACGATGTTCAAGAAGTTCGACGACTTCCTGGCTGGCCTCGGGCTCCATCTCGACGAGGATTTGCTCGGTGTGATCCTGGGATAAGTCGCCGAGCAGGTCGGCGGCGGCGTCGGGATCCATCTCCTCGACGATCTCGGCGGCGCGCTCGGAATCGAGGGATTCGACGATCGACTTCTGAATGTTAGGCTCGACTTCCTCGAGCGTTTCGGCGGCAACATCTTCGTCGAGCGTGCGATAGACGGCTTCACGTTCGTCGGGGGCGAGATCCTCGACGATGTCGGCAATATCGGCGGGGTGAAGCTTGGCGAGACCGTCGTGAGAAATTTTGAGTTTGATGCGGCGAGCAGGATCGGTTTCGATGAGATCGACGAAGGTCCAGGGAATGGTGCGGGGAGGAATTCTCTGCAGCAGAACATGGAGAGCGGCTCGAGGGGCGAGGCCGCGCAGGAGGCGGCGTACCGCGCCACGGGCGCCTATATCGACGGAGGTAACACGCAAGGTGGCATGCGGGCTTCCGGCTTCGGTGACGGAGTCGATCTGGAGTTCGACATCGTTGACGCGGACGACCTTGCGACCGTTGATATCGATCACTTGCTGATCGAGGAGATCGCGTTCGAGAAGGAACAGGCCTTCCGAGCCGTTGGCGGCGGGCCAATCCGCGGAGTTGGTGGAGGTGTGGATGTCGGCGTCGATGGAGGAGATGGCGGAGAAGGGAAGGACGCGGTTGCCGGACTTGGTTTTGACAATGAGGGAAGCGATGCGGGTCCGGTCTTCCTGAGGGGCGAGAGTGACTTCGCGCACGCGGCCGGAGGGCGCGCCGGACGGGTCATACACCATGGCGCCGAGAAGTTCGGAAAGAGGCAGCGTGTTCATCCCGGGTAGAGCATAACGGAGTTTTGCGGGAGAGAGAAATGATTTATGGCGGCGCGCGAAATAATTTTCACGGTTGGGCGGGGCCGGTGGGGGGCGCCTTCGGGGTCAACTTCCGAATGACAAATTCCTGCAACAGATTTGCGACCGCGCCGGAAGCGATGCCAATTCCCGCGTTTTCGAAGGTTAACCCAGCACCATTGCGATCCGGATCCGGATAATAGAGATTTGAGATACCGCCCGACGCCAGATTTCCCAGCACATTCGAGTAGTTGGGCTGCCAGTGCCCATTGTCACCCTTGCAAATCACCGAAGCAGCAATCGCATATAGAAACCGCGATCGGAAGCTGCCGGTTGCCTTATAGAAGAAACGGGGATCCTGTTTCAGAAGCGAGGGCAGGATGGCGCCGCCGATGAATATGCCTGAAAACGTGTCGGCATAGCCGGCCCCGTAGCGCTTGGCGTAACCTTCGGCGCCTTGGCCGTATCCGTTGAAGTGGTTTTGTGCCTGCTCAACTCCGGCCGCGGCCCCCACAATGACGAAGGTGACTGGATCCACACTTGATTTCCAGGCGAGCTTGAACTTTTGCTTAGGGGTGAGAGGAGCCGCATTGGGGACGTAGCTGACGTAGAAATTCGGGACGATGCCAAGCACGCGCTGCGTCTCTTCTACCTTGATCTGTTCTTCTGCCACATCGATCCGGGATAGTCCGACCTCTACCTCGGACAGATTGGCGGCAACCGTCAATGCGATCTGCGGGACCAGGAACATTTCTCCGGAATGCAGGGTTCCGGAGGAGGTTTGGGGGGCGAAGCCGGGGGACGAAATGGCTAGATGGAAACCGCCCGGAGCGATGTTGGCGAAGGAGAATTCCCCATTGGTGCCGGACAGAACCTCTTGATTCAGGGATTGATTGTCGCCGGTAAGCTTTATATGAGCTCCGGTGACGACAGCTCCACTTTGATCGACCACCGTTCCGCTGATGTTTCCGGGCGGGGATGGGTTCAGGGCCGGCATGCCGTCGGTTGACGTTGCGGGCCGTTGCGGGCCGGGCGCAGGTGGAGGGGACTGCGCCAAGCAGGACGAACTCCATCCGAACGTGACAAACGCACAAATTATGAGAGCAGACTTGAATTGGAGCGACATGAATAAACTTAACTTTATCCTCTTCCTGGACTTTCTATCCTAATTACCTTTATTACCAAATTACTGAAGATCATCGATTGCCGAACTTTGGGCGTTGGAACAATTGCCTCGGGGTGCGGGGTATGGCTTGGCTACCAATTCAAAGTCCTGGTTTTGTGTGGATTGGAATCCGGCCCTGCGAATTGTGATGCTGAATGTGATCAGACGTTTGCATCAGGATCCGTCAAGGAGTGTAAAGAAGGGGTCGCGGGTCAGCTGCCCAGGAACGGCTGTAGGGTTCGTGAGATCCCCTTCGGCTCCCGCTCAGGGCAGGCTCTCGTCCCGCTGGAAAAAACGCGGGACTTCGGGATGACGCCAAACAAGGGACTGCACCCCTACCAAAACTGGAGTCAGTAGATAAGCTTCGTTTTGACGAGATAGGTACGATAGCCGGAATAGAGATGTTGCTCCCGAAACATCTGGCCGCTGACATCGACATTAATCACCACTTTTTGGGGCAGCCATAAAGGCTCAGTCTGCGCGACCTGGGTCACGCCAAAATCAATGGCGGCAGTAAGCCTTTGCAGGTGAACGGCGGGAATGGGAGCGAGGAGATCGGTGCGCAGGCGCACAATGTGGAAGTTCGACTCCTCGACCCAGGCGATGCCCTGGTAATAGATGGGAAGCGTCTGCCCTTCAAAACGAAGTTCTCCGGGAGATTGCACCGAAGCCGGTACTTGCGCAAAGGCAATTACGAAGTTGTTATGTCCGTTGACGCGCTGTCGTCCCAGGTAGCGGAAGGCAGCTTGAGAGCGATTGGAAGGATAGAAATACACCCAGCCGTTGGCGAAACCCTGGCTCAGAGGAAGAGCTGCTTTGTTGTGTGTGTTGGCCTCAATATTCAGGCGTTCGAGGTCGGCCAGTGATACCCCGCCGGAGATAACCGCCGCAGGGTTGTAGGAATCACCCGACGTTTGTGTTGCGGTGTGCAAATCGACGCGATACTCATCGAGAGTAACGTCTTTTTCGGTGTGGTGAGAGAGGATGAGATATTCGAAGGTTTGCCGGGTGGGCTTGGCGTTGCCTCGCGCCTGAAGGACTTCTTCATGCGCGATGAGGTTGGGCATTTTGTGAAAAAGAGCTTCGGCGGTGGCGCCAACTTTGTCGAGCAGAGCGGGAAGTTCTTCCTGGTCCTTTGCGGGATCGAGGCCTTGCAGTTCTGGAATGGATTTTAGAAGTTGCGGCAAGGAGAGATCGACGACGGTTGGAGAAGTTTCGGAGGGTTGGTTGCCGGCGGAGGCGACTGGCGGCGCGACGACTTGACCGTACGCTCCGTCCAAAAGCCAAAGCAGCAAGAGACTGGCCTTGGCGGCGCATTTCATAGTGCGATGATAGCTCACTGGGAGCGGGCCATCCCAAGATTTAAGGGACGAGAGGGTTTCGAGCATGGGAGGTGGGCGAAGGCGCGACCGAAGGGTTTCATCTTCGTACGAGTAATTCGGAGAACTGAAAGACGCGGTCGATGGTGACCGCAACGATGCCGGTAGCGATTACGGTGGCCATGCGGACGGTCAGTGATTTCACGGCGGCTTTGTCTTTGGTCGTGCGCCAGACGATCGGGAGGTTCACCGCCGCACTGGCGAGGGATGTGAGTACGGTGGTGCTGCCGGCGAGAGCGGCGGTTATTTTGCCGTGCATCGCCATGGTGGCTGCTGCCGCGGTGGTGCTGGCGCTGCTGACCAGTCCACCGAAGATGCCGGTGGCAAGCATGCCATAGCTCCCAAAGTATTTTGTGAGCAAGGTTCCGGCGATCTGTATGGCAATGAAGATTGCTCCGAACCAGATCACTTTGGTGACGGAAATCGGAGAGGTGAGGGTGAGAGATCCGGGAACCTGGTCTTCAATGCGGCGATCCTGCCAGATCCAGAAGCCGGCGACCAGAGTCATGGCCAGGAGCGGGACGAGGGTAGCGCTCAAAGAACTGGGCGAGAAAATGGTGGCAAGAATCAGGTTTCTGGCGAACATGGCGATGGTCGTTAGCAGGCAGAGAGTGCTGGCTCGATTGACCATCTTGGTTTCGCGGAGCCTGGTGCCTAACTCCGCGACCGTGGCGCTGCTATTCACCAAGCCGCCAAAGATGGCGCCGAGATAGAGGCCGCGGGTGCTGTAGACGCGGAGCAGTACGTAATTTACGAATCCGATACCAGCGATGGCGATGACGCTGATCCAGGCGTCACTGGGGTTGAACAGTTGCCAGGGATCGACGTAGCGCTTGGGCAGGACGGGATAGATGACGAAGCCGATCAGACCGAGCAGGACGGCGCTGCGAATTTCAGAGGGCTGCAAACCACCGGCGAAGCGGCTCAGTTCAGTTTTCCAGGCGAGAAGCATGGTCATGACAATCGCGCCCGCGACAGGAGTGAAGATATGACCCAGTCCGACCAGAACTCCGAGAAGGTACGTCAGCATTAAAGCGGCGGAGGTGGCGATCTCCAGGGAGCGATCGGTCAGAATGGTGCGGGTGTTCATGGACGCGACGAGGAGGAACACGCCGAGCATGCCGGCGATAGCGACGTTTGGTCCGATGAGGGAGGCGAGCATGCCGAGCAGGGAGACGATGGCGAAGCTACGAATGCCGACGTCCTTGTTGGACCATTCGCGCTCCATGCCGGCGAGCATGCCGATGCCGATGGCTACAGCCATTTTCAGGGCGATGGGAGTGGCGGGGAAGTGGGCGGACTCGATCTGCATCGGCGTTTTGGGCTAGTAACTTACGGAATCTTAATACATGTTGAGGACTTAGTGTGATATTAGGCTTGGATTTGGAGATCGTATAATCGGTTGGCATGCGGCTGCTGTTCGACATCTTCGGGCAAACCTTGAGAACGCTGTGGGGGCACAAGCTACGGTCGTTTCTGACCATGTTTGGAATTGCCTGGGGAGTGTTTTCGTTGTTGTTGCTGGTGGGGCTGGGTGAAGGATTTCGATCGGGAAACAAAAAACAGTTCGACACACTGGGCGAGAACGTGATGTTCATCTGGTCGGGACGGGCTCCGGCGGTGCAAGGCAGCTTTACGGCGCTGCGGCAGTATTACCTGACGTACCAGGATTACCTGGATATTCTGCGAGAGTGCCGAAGCGTGGGAGCGGCGGCGCCGGTGATTTCGCGGAGCGACATACGGGCGGTGAGCGATTTCTACCAGGCTAGCGGACAGATCAATGGCGTGCTCGCGATGTTTAACCAGATCCGTTACCTGCCGATTCAGGATGGGCGCTGGCTGGATGCGATGGACGATGCGCAGAAGCGGCCGGTGATTGTGCTGGGCGACGAGGCACGGCGGACGTTATTTTCCGGGCGGCCGGCGGTGGGGAGCACGATTCTGCTGAACGGCGTGCGGTTTCAGGTGGTGGGGACGCTGCAACGCATTGGACATGGGGACAACAATAACCAGAACCTGAAATCCTTTGTGCCCTACAACACGATGCGTGAATATTTTCCGCCGACGAATGTGGGCGAGGGGGAAGGTGTGATCTCGCTGATCGAGTACCAGCCGAAGTCGCGGGCGCTGCATGAAACGGCGATGCAGGAAGTGCACCGGGTGATTGCGCGGAATCATGGATTCGATCCTGACAATCCGGATTCATTCGACGAGTGGGACACGGTGAATACGGTGGACCAGGTGGGAAAGATTTTTGACGCGATGAATGTTTTCCTGGGAAGCGTGGGGCTGGTGACGCTGGGGCTGGGAGCGATTGGGATTATCAATATTATGCTGGTCGCGGTGGCGGACCGGACGCAAGAGATTGGGCTGCGGAAGGCGCTGGGAGCGACGAATGCGAGCATTATGTTTCAGTTTTTTGTGGAGGGAGCGTTTCTGACGCTGCTGAGTGGACTCACGGGAATTGCCGCGGCCGCGGGGGTGATGGCGGTGTTGTCGTCGGTGTCGCTGGGGGAGGGATTCGATCCGCCAAAGCTGGTGGCGCGGACGGCGGCATTGGCGGTGGTGTCGCTGGCGGTTGCGGGCGTGGCGGCGGGGCTGTATCCGGCGCGGCGGGCGGCTTTGTTGCAGCCGGTGGAGGCGTTGAGGAAAGAGTAGCTTCTGGCTCCTAGCTTCTAGCTTCTAGCTAAACCCTGAAGCTGGAAGACGACGTCGTGCGGTTAGCTAGAGGCTAGCAGCTAGAAGCTGAGAATTTATGCATCGGGATTTGTTGGGACAGGCGTTTGCGGCGATGCGGCATGACTTGCGCAAGACCACGCTGACCATGGCGGGGATGGCGTGGGGGATTGCGACGGTGGTGTTGCTATTGGCCTATGGGAACGGATTTGGGCGGGCGATTGAGAATATTTTTCAAAGTTTCGGAGCGACCGCGGTGGGGATATTTCCGGGGCGGACGTCGCAACAGGCCGGGGGCAATAAAGCGGGCGTGCAGGTGCGCTTTACGAACGACGATATCGAGCTGCTGAGGAACAATGTGCCGCTGTGCAAGCATGTGGTGCGGATGTCGCAGAAGGATTCGTCGGTGCAGAAAGGCAACCGGACATTTACGATGCCGGTAATGGGGCTGGATGCGGCGATTGAGGAGATTTGGAATCTGGACATGGCCGAGGGACGTTTTCTGGACGATGAGGACAATGATCGACATCGACTGCTGGCGGTGATTGGGTCGGAGGCGAAGGATAAATTGTTCTCGGGAATGCCGGCGTTGGGGGACGATATAAGGATCAATGGGGTGGAGTTTCAGGTGGTGGGAGTGGTGAAGCCGCGCATGCAGGAGGGCGACGACGACGATAATCGGACAATCTACATTCCGTATAACGCGATGAATGTTCTGAAGGACAACCATTATCTGGATGGGATCTGGATGGATTCGCAGGGGCTGGATCACGACAGGCTGGACAAGACGGTGCGGGATACGCTCTCTGCGGCGCACAACTTCAAGGCGGATGACCAGCGGGCGATTTCCGTGTTCGACGCGCAAAAGCAGCTCTCGCAGTTCGGAATCATTTCGTTGGCACTGAAGGTGCTGCTGGGGTTTATCGGTTCGCTGACGCTGGGGATTGGCGGGGTGGGGCTGATGAACATGATGCTGGTTTCGGTAACCCAGCGGACGCGCGAAATCGGAGTGGAGAAGGCGCTGGGAGCGCGGCGGCGGGATATCCTGTTTCAGTTTCTGGCGGAGGCGATGGCGATTACGGCGGTGGGCGGGGTGCTGGGCATTGCGCTGTCGTATGTGGTGTCGGTATCGCTGGGACGGATCACGTTTTATAGCGCGATGGCGAAACATGCGGAGGCGGGCGACATACGACTGATCGTGTCGCCGATGATTCTGCTGGTGGCGGTTGGGATCTTGGCGGTGGTGGGCGTGGTCAGCGGGATGGTGCCTGCAATGCGGGCAGCGGGATTGGATCCGATTGAGGCGTTGCGGTACGAGTAGCGGGGAAGAGATTTGCCACGGATTTTCACGGATTAACACCGATTGCAAAAGAGCTAAACACAGACGGCACGGGGTAGATCAGATTGGGCGATGACATTTTGAGTTTGGCTCCGCCGAAGGCGGACGCGCGCGTGGCTTATGGGAGCGATGCGAATCAGTTTATTGATTTGCGAATGCCTAAGGCGAGTGGAGCGCATCCCCTGGCGATTTGCATTCATGGCGGGTTCTGGCGAGCGAAGTACGATCTGGAGTATTTGGGGCATTTGTGTGCGGCGTTGAAGGCGAAGGGGATTGCGACGGCGAATTTGGAATACCGGCGAGTGGGGAATGCGGGCGGAGGATGGCCGGGAACGTTCGAGGATATTCGGAAGGCGTATCAATTTTTGTTGCAGAGTGCACAGCGGTACGGGTTCGATACGCGGCGGGTGATCGTCCTGGGACATTCGGCCGGAGGTCAACTGGCACTGTGTTTGGCGGCGCACGAGTCGGGATTGGCCGCGGCGGTTTCGCTAGCGGGAGTGGTGGATTTGCAGCGGGCTTACGAGCTGCATTTGAGTAACGATGCGGTGGTCGAGTTTCTGGGCGGGCAGCCAGCGGGGGTGCCGGAGCATTATCGGGAGGCGGATCCGATGAAAGTGGTGATTCGCACGCGGCAGTGGCTGGTGCATGGTGCGGAGGATGACATTGTGCCGCCGGCTCTCAGCAAGAATTATGTGGATGCGAAGGTGAAGAGCAAGGAAGATGCGCGGTTGATAGCGATTGTGGGTGCGGGGCACTTTGACGTGGTGGATCCGCGGTCGGAGGCTTGGGCGCAGGTGGAAAAAGTTTGTATTGATGGCGTGGGAAAGGCGTAAACACAGAGGGCACGGGGGAGCACAGTGGTAAGGCTGGGCTCTCAGACGCCGCGGTCAGGCGACTTTTGGTTTCTTTGAGGTGGGCCGAGGAAGGCCGGTGGAGTGCTCGGGATTGCTGCCGGGCTCGGGGAAGTCGGAGTCCGCGTCTTTCAGGATTGGATCTTGATCGCGGTGACCGAGTTGATCGGCGAGGCCGGTGTTGCCGTCGTGATGGTGCTGTTCGTCGTCCGTGGCGCCTTTGGCGCGGTCGGGATCGTTGTCAGAAATTTTGGTCATGGGTTGCTCCTTATCAAATTGCCGTTAGCCTCAGCGGCAAAAGCCGCCATGAAGGTGGATCGTTTATCGCAGCGCTGAAGCGCTGCGCCACCCAAAATCCTGCCACTAAGTCTGTCCACCCAAGATCTTGCCACCTAAAATCCAGACGGCTGGGTCTTGACGCCTTCTGGTGAATGGCATTGCGACTTATTCGCCAGTGCGACCGGTGGAAGAGACGCCGAGTTTGCGCAGGCGCTCGCGGGCTTGCAAAGCTTCCGGAGATCGCGGGTAGCGTTGGATGACGTGGCGGAGTTCCGCGACTCCATCATCCTGTTTGCCGAGTTCGATCAGCGAAAAACCTTTTTTCAATTGAGCGGAAGCGACCTTGCTTCCGGTGGGAAAATTCTGCAAGACCTGGTCGTAGTTCTGCGCGGCTTGTTGATAGTTTCCCTGGCGGAATTGAATTTCGCCGAGATAGAAGTAGCAATTTCCGGCGAGATCGGTGTTGGGATAGAACTTGATGTAGTCGGAAAACTCCTGGATGGCGAGATCGTTCTTGGCGCCGTTGTAATCGCGCAAGGCGTTGTTGTAGAGAACGTCGGGTGGAGGCGCCTGGGCCAAAGCCTGCTGCTGCGCTTGTTGCTGCGCGGCCGTTGCGGCGGTGCTTTGCTGCGTGGACTGCATGTCCTCGAGTTGCTTGCTGACTTTGGCGAGGCGGGCCTTGAGTTCGTCGAGACTGTCGTTGAGCGATTGGATCTGGCCGGAGAGTTGATCGACGTGCGAGGCGGAATCACCCTGCTGCTTCAGCAAAGTGGTTTGCAACAGGGTGACGGCGGCGGCGACCTTGTTGACGGCGTCAGTATCGCGTTCGACCAGATTGTTCATGACGCCCATGCGCTCGTCGAAGCTGCGCTGCATGGCGGTCATCTGCTCCTGCAGTTGCTGGACTTGGGTTTGCAGTTGAACCATCTCTTTACTGACGCCCCACGCCGGCATGGTGGCGAGCGAGAGCGTAGCGAGCAGGGCGAATCGAGTGCAGCAGCGTCGTAGTTTCATAAGCAAAGGTTTCCTGAAACCATTTTAGATGGATTGGGCGTGGCGTGGGTTGTGAAGAGTTGGCCGGGAACAAGGAAAGTCAGGGGCGAAGGTATCTCCGCCCCTGACCGGGAACGGCCAACTACTTCTGATAGACGAAGTGACCGCGGCGGTTCTGCTGCCAGCAGGCTTCGTTTTCTTCCATGCAGAACGGCTTTTCCTTGCCGTAGCTGATGGTTTTAACCCGACTGGCACTGACCCCGGCCGCTACCAGCGCATTCTTTACCGAGGATGCGCGCTGATCGCCCAGAGCCAGGTTGTACTCAGTTGAGCCGCGGGAATCGCAATGCCCCTCGACGGTGAAGTTGATGCCGGGATGCTGGTTGAGGAACTGAGCATCGGCCTGAATATCACCCTGTTGATCGGCCCGAATGTCAGACTTGTCGTAATCGAAGTAGACATCCTTCACGCTCTGGCCGAAGAGATCTTCGTCCGTGGGTGATGGGGTAGCGGCAAGCGGCGGTGGCGCCTGAGTGACCGTGAGGCGCGTCGTTGCGTCTTGCGATCCGCCGGAACCTTTGGCCGTCAGGTGATACGTGGTGGAAGCAGTCGGGCTGACGGATTGCGATCCGCTGGCTTGAACCGCGCCGATGCCATCGATGGAAACGTCGGTGGCATTGGAGGTTTGCCAGGTAAGAGTCGAGGATTGGCCCGTCTGGATGGTATCGGGACTGACCGAGATGGAGGCCGTTGGTGAAGGCGGCGGTGGCGGTGGCGGCGGCGGTGGCGGAGCTGCTTTCTTCTTGCAAGCTCCGAGCATGAGTATGGCGCTCAGTGCGATGACGGTGGCGACAGACTTGAAAAGTTGACGTTTCATGTTGATCCCCTTCACGTTAAATCCTCCTGCGAGCCCGAAATCGGTTTCGAGTTCAGACGAAGTTTTTTTATTTCCAACTCCAATTCGGTTGCGAATTACGTCCTGTAAAAGTCAGTTGATGGAGCTTGGTGCCATCGGCCAGCATCTCCCAGATTTCTTCCTTACCGGAGCGGCTGGATTGGAAGACGATATGACGGCCGTCCGGAGACCACCAAGGGAAATCATTGCGGCCGCCGTCGTGGGTGAGTTGCACCCACTGCTTGCTGGCGATGTCCATCAAATAAATATCGGAAGAGCCGGGCTCGCCGGGACCATATTTGCGGATCCAGGCGAGGGTGAGAAATTGACCGTTCGGCGACCAGTTCGGCGAGACGGCGTAACCCTGATCGGTCATGCGCTGCTGGTTGGTGCCATCGGCTTCCATGGTGTAGACCTGAGGCAATCCAGTGCCGCCGCCGACGAAGGCGATTTGCGCGCCGGTCTTGCGATTCCACGCCGGAGAAACGTCGGGCCCTCGGCCGGTGGTCATGGGATGAAGGTTGGCGCCGGAAGAGTCACAAACATAAATTTGCGAATGACCGCCGCGCGACGACGAGAGCGCCAGACGAGCGCCATCGGGCGACCACGACGGCGAAAGATTGGTGCCGCCGAGGTGCGGAAAGCTGAGTAAGCGGTTGAGATCGATGGAGTACATCAGGATTTCCCAACCCGACTTGGTTAAAGAACTGAAGGCGAGGCGGGAACCATCGGGCGAGATGCGGGGCGAGAGCGAGATGGAGCTCTGGCGAGTCAGTTGACGCTGGTTGGAGCCGTCGTAATCCATGACCCAGATTTCTTTGTGGCCGGAGCGATCGCTGACAAAATAAATCTTGCTTTCGGCGATTCCGGGGATGCCGCCGCCGAGACGGAAGATGATCTCATCGGCGAATTTGTGGGCGATGAGACGGGCTGCGTCATCGGTGGGAACGTCGGTGTATTGCTTGCCGAGAACCAGCGGGGACGCGGTGTTCTTAACGTCGTAGAGCCAGCCCTGGACGGTGAGTTTGCCAGAGGCGACGGCAAGATTGCCGAAGGCCAGCATGGCGGCGTTGGGAGGCGGAGAGTTCCACACACCGAAGGTGACCTCGGGAGGCTGGCCGGGGACCTCCAAGGGATAGAAACTCTTGGAAATCAGTTCGACGACGCCGGAGTTATCGAGATCGCCCCAGAAAGTATCGTTGAAAGTCTTGAGCAGCGCGGTATTTTGCGAATCGCTGGAAGAGGGTTTGAAATCGGGAACCGCGAGGCGAACTTTTTCGACGCCGAGGCCGGAACCGGTGCGCACCCAATCCTGAGCGACCGATGGGGAAGCGAGCAAAAGAACCAGCACGAGGAGAGAAGTCAACCCGGCGAGAAGATTGGGTCGGGGAACTGAAGGCGGAGATTGTCTATGGCTATCGTCCATCCGTTTGGAGCCGTTACGCAGGGCCGGACAAAAGGATACTGCACACGACAATATCGTACTCCGATATGTTCTCATTGGCAAGTTACGATCCATCATAGTCATTCATTGGGACCTGAAGAATAATCAGGTGAATGCGCTCTCGGCTTCCGTCCTTCGGATTGAAATTCAAGACATTCACCTATGGATGCTGTGACCGATTCGTGGATACGCGGGCACGAAAATTTATCTCTTGTAGTCGAACCAGTACTCCACGGAAATTTTGCCGCCGCTATAGTCGGGCGGAAGCGGACCGAAAGTGTCGATACGCTGCAAAGCGCGGATCGCGGATTGATCGAGCGACGGCACGCCGCTGGATTGCTCGACCTGCACGTTGAGCGGATGACCGTCGCGGGCAACGTCGAAGGTGATGTAGACGCGCTGCGCGTTGTTGATGCGGGGATCGACTTCATACTTCAACCAGTTCTCGGAAACCTTCCGCTGAATCACTTGCACGTACCAGCCATACTTGGTGCCAAAGTCGCCACCGCTGCCAGTAACGCCGAAGCCGCCCTTGGCGCCTCCGGCGGCGAAACTGCCATAGGGTCCGCTGACTGGGCCACCTTCACCGAAGGCAACCTGATTCGTTTCTTCTTCAGGCTCGGGTTGAGGCTTGGCTTTGGACGGGGTGGGAGGCTTCTTCGGTTTGACCTTCGTGTTCTTGCCCTGGATCTCGATGGCGTCGGGCTCTTTCTCTTCGACCTTCGGTTCAGATTTGGTGACGCCCTTGGATTCGTTGGCGAGAACATTCTGGGTCTGGGCGGGAGGGGTGGGTAAGGGAACCGAGCTGACCAGAGTCACACCCATGGCGTCGCCACCGCCGCCGGTACCCCAACCTTGGCCGCTGGATCCTCCGAAGACATATGGATAGATGAGAATAATGGCGGTGACGGCGATGTGGAATCCGGCGGACCAAGCGAGGGCGCGTCCCCAACTATCGTGTTCGAAAAAGATCTCAGCGTTTTGCGCCATTTTGTTCTATCGGCTGAGTGACGATGCTCACGTTGGTGATGCCTGATTGTTTTACGGCGTCCATGACGGTGGCGAATGCGCCGAAGGGAACATTTTCATCGGCGCGGATGAAAATGAACTGGTTGTGAGGGTCGCGAATTTTCTGGCGGAGTCGGGCGGCGATCTGATTGATGTTGATGGCGTCGTTGCCCAGAAAGACGCGCTGGTCTTTATTAATAGTGATGACGGTGCGTTCTTCCGTGATCTCTTTGACGGTGCGGGTTTTGGGAACGTTGACTTCGATGCCCGACTGCAGAATGGGCGCGGTCACCATAAAGATGATAAGAAGGACGAGGACGACGTCGACCAGGGGGGTGATGTTGATATCAGCGAGGGCGGTCTGGGTGCGGCCGTTGGAGGAAGTAAAAGCCATCAGCGCCTCACTTCAGCTGCAGCTTGCGGCTGGATGCTCTCGATGGCATTCAGCACTTCGAGAGAAAAATCATCGCCGCGGGCGGCAAAGACGCGAATGGAGTTGCCGATCAAGTTGTAGGCGATAACGGCGGGGATGGCGGCGGCGAGTCCGGCGGCGGTGGTGATGAGAGCTTCGGAGATACCGGGGGCGACGGCTCGAAGCGTTGCGCCACCAGCGGTGCCGAGGCCATGGAAAGCGTCGATGATGCCCCAGACCGTGCCGAACAATCCGATGAACGGGGTGACGGCGGCGGTGATGGCAAGCCAGGGGACGTTGCGCTCGAGGCGCGTGATCTCTTCGGAAGCGCCGATCTGCATGCCACGCTGCACGGCGGTGAGGCTGCGCAGGGTTGCACTGGGAGTGGAGAGCTGGCGCTTGTATTCCTGGTAGCCGCCTTCGAAGACTCCGACCAGCGGGCTGGGACGGAACTGATCGGCAACGGTGGCGAGATCCTGCATGCGTTGAGCCTTGCGGAAGGCGCGCAGGAAGCGTCCACTTTGGACCCGAGCGCGGCGCAGCAGGCTCCACTTCGTAAGGATGATGGCCCAGGAGATAAGGCTGAAAGCCAGCAAGGTGATCAGGACAAACTTGGCGACGGGACCGGTGCTCGAAATAAGGTCGAGAATTTCGCCGCCGACGAAAATGGCAGAGTATGGGAGCAGTTGCATCTTTTGGAGGATACCTTGATGAGATTATAGATGATTCGAGAGGCGGACTTGGCGAGACGTATCCTAATCATAACCCTCGGAGGTTGAGGGCGAAGGGTTCTGGCGCGGCTCGCGGCTTCGAATCGAAGTCTTGCTTGATTATATTTTCTGTTCGCAAAGTGAATTTTGCTCGTATACCTGTGGCGCGGGAGCGACATCCAAGAGAAGCGTGGCTAGAATTTTCCGGGAGGAAGAATTTATGGCGAATTACGGAATGCTTCGAGATTATCGCTTCACGGATGAATCGGAAGACATACGGGGAGCGAAGTTGTATGGCTTGGATGACGAGAAACTGGGCAAGATCGACGATGTAATTTTCGACTACTCCAGCGGCTTGATTCGCTATGTGGTCGTGGATACCGGGGGATGGCTGAGGACGAAGAAGTTTATCGTCCCGGCGGAGAGGCTGCGGGCGTCGGCCAAACACGATGACGACTTTACGGTGGATTTGACCAAGGTACAGGTAGAGAGCTTTCCGCCGTACGTGGAGACGGACCTGGAATCGGACGACCAATGGTTGGATTATGAAGGACGCTACCGATCGAAATGGGAGGCTGATCCAGTGATGCACCGGGATGGAACTGATCGGAATATCACGCCGACGACGCAGCAGATGCCGGGGAATTCGCCTTCGACACGAGCGGCGGGGGCTTCGGATGCGGTGAGGAGCGAAAGCGTGGAAGAGGCGGAGATGGAGGACGCTGAATCGATTGAGCCCGGATATGCGGCGGGGACGAGCACGGTGGACATCGACGTGAGCGCGGTTGGCATTGGGCCACGCTGGGACACGTTCCAGGATCGCTTGCGGGAGCGGCGGAAGGATGTGATTGGTACGGGAGGGATCGAGGACGAATATCGAAAGGCGGGTTAATCGGGATTACTCACTCGGGAGCCACGGCTGCGGCCGTGGCTTTTTTATTGGCGCGGCAATCATCTCACTGAGGAGTGAAGGTCTAGGTGGTGCTCAATTGGGGGTGCTGAGAGTAATCGACTGTTTGCGTCAGGTGTCCGATAAGAGCCCGGTCGCAAGTGCCCACTGTACGGCAAGTTCAGTAAAGTTCCCCCCACCTATTCGCGGCAGAACTTCACCGTTCCGGTCTTGCAGGAGGCATCGCCTGCAGCATCGCGACCCGGCGTTTGGATTGACACTCGAAGACTGCCGTATACGTGTTAAAGGGCACTTCCGGCCTTCGCAAAGCCACAAAGTTGTTCAGGTTATTGAGAACCCTGCTCACCAGATACGAGCTGTCAACGTGCACTGTTTGTCCGGACGCTTGAGCCTGCCGTGCGCGCCGATAGTCATCCATCATAGATTGGAGGCTCTTGGTGGCTTCGCCGACCCGGTGCTGGATGTCCGCATCTTCCGGGTGTGCGTTCAGAATCGCAACGACCTTGCTCGATTCTTCCGCATCCTCTTTTCGCTGGTCGAGCAAGCGATTTATCGCTCGGGTCACCCAGGGCGTCGCCCACGGGATTGTTCGCGTTTGTCCAACGCTGCCATCGGACCAGACGACTCCTGACACGGCCGCCTGGACGGGCGGGTCCACACCAGGCAGTTGGTTTTTTGGAAGATTCGCGCTATTTGAGTGGACATACACATCTCCCGGCTTGATCGCGCCTTCCCATGAGTCATCCCCCTCCGGGGAATTCGCACCCGCATTTCGACACTGGGACGTTAGTATGAGATCCAGTAAATCTTCTCCAGCGCCGGATTCCCAAAGGACTTCCTTCTCGCCCCTCACTCCAAAAGCGACATAGTACGCAGTCGCAGCCTTTTGGCCGTTATTCACTAACTTAAATTTAACTGTGTCCGTTATCCGATTGTATTGGGCGCCGAGCACATCGAGCGTAGGGGCTGTCGCCGTCTCCGATGACTGGCCCAGCAAGGGAGCACACTGCGATGTGACGAAGAAAGCTATCGCGAGCAAATGGGGAGGAAGGTGGCAGGCGTTTGGGAGTCGGATCATGAAACCCCTTCGATGCGATGCCTTCACTTATACCGCATTCAAGGGCGAGGCAATTGGTGAAAAATCCTCATTGCACCCGTTGACCCGATGAACGGGGTGTTGTGTGTGATCGCTTGTTACCGTCAACAGCGATTTTATCTCGGCGAACAATCATAACGGAATCCAATGGCGGACCCACGTTGCTCAGTTCTTCTCTTTGCAGGGAGAAAACGACGGGGGTGCTCGATGGCTGACGAGGAGTGTTGACGTTAAATCCATTTCACTCATTGACCTTCAAATCAGTGTTAGACCTTCCATTTGAAGCGTGGGTAGGTGGAGATTAATTCGGCAGGGCTTTCGAGGGATCGGTGAGGGAAATCAATTTGCCGACGGGATAGTCTTCCTGAGAAATGGGAAATTCAGGCTCTGGGTTCAAAATGGTTAAGACATCGCCACTGTGAACGCCGCGCACGCGGAGTCGATCATTCTCGACGCCAACCACCCGATATTTTTCGTCGAAAATGGACATAGTTCCCCGCGCTCCTGAGTTGATCATTGGATGCTCGATGGCGGTCGCGCGATGCCGACGAAATTGCAGTTGGATGCAATCGAAGGTTCTATATCGGGAAACGGTATACGGTGGTTACTAGAAGCCAGATGGTGAACCGAAGAAGTAAACCTCGGGCTCCTCAGGGGCTAAAGCCCGCGTCCTTATTGCGACTGGGCGGCACGACTGAAGTCGTGCCCTTCCCGAAACCATTTAACTGAAGTTGTGCCGTTTTCAGAAATCATTTAACAGAAGTTGTGGCCTTTTCCAGAAACCACTTAACTGAAGCTGCGTCCTTCCCGGAACCATTCAACGGGAGTCGTGCCCTTCCTAACGACCGTTTAAACAGAAGTTGTGCGCTTTCCAGAAACCAGTTAACTGAAGCTGCGTCCTTCCCGAAACCATTTAACGGAAGTCGTGCCCTTCCCAAGACCATTTAACTGAAGTCGCGCCCTTAGTCGTGCCCTTCCCGAAACCATTGATGAGATAACTGCTCAGAGATTTTGGAAATTAGCGATCTTACGCGGGACGGCCAGTCAACTCTTGCTCCGCGCCTCGGAATAAGGCTCGCAGAGCTCGGATGACGATTCGGGCCAACAAGAGAATGATTGCGACCAACATCGCGACGATGGTAGCAGCAGCGTAGGGATGGCGAGTAGCGAGCCAGGTCAGGCCGACGGCGAGAATGTCTTCTCCTAAACTCAACGTGATATTCGAGACAGGTTCAGGGGATGGCGTTACGGCGGCGCGCAGTGCAGTTTTGCCTCCATGGGCGGCGAGAGCGATGGCCGCTCCCAGCAGCGCTGCGAGAAGTTGATGGGCGGGGCTGAGCTGCGCGGTGGCTCCGTAGGCGAGCAAAGCCGCGATGGGCACGCGAACGAAGGTGTGGAGAGCGCTCCAGATTAAGTCGAAGGCTGGAATCTTGTCGGCGAAAAATTCGATCACGAACAGGACGGCGCTGGCGGCAATGACCGGCCCGCTTTCCAGTAAATGCAGGGACGGCGGAAGAGGCATGTGGGAGAAGCGGGCCAGCAAGCCCAGGGCTGCGACCGTGGCATAGACATTCAGGCCAGCAGCAAACGCGACGGCGGCCAGCACGGCGAATAGTTCCGGGAGCGGGATGTGCAACCAGTCGAGCACAAAAAAGAAGGGCCGCGATCAGCGACCCTGGAAAATATTCTCGAGTTCACGCCTTAGAGCGTGGACTCTATCTCGAAGCCCCAAGCTTCCAGAAGAGGCTCAGGGATGTACTTGGAATTCTTGTTGCGGCGCGCCCACTCCCGCAAACGGGTGGAGCGCAAATATTGGTCGGGGGTGAGCTTGTACTCGCGCACCACCTGTTCAAACTCTGTAATGGTCGGGACGACCGGCCCTATCGGTTCCGGCTTGCCCCAGTTTGGATTTCCGCGTCGCTTCGCCATGAACGAATGCCTTTCGTACAAATGGGGGATTCTATCAACCCTTAAAAAGTAGCCTAACTATATGATTCTCCGAGAGCTCCGTGGATTCAGGAAACAAAACAATGTCTCAGCATTGCTAGACAGAGCTAGAGTCCAAGGGCCCAAAAAGCTAATCGGAGACTGAGTATATTAGGGCAAGATGCCATTAAAGTCAACACAGGATTTGCGCGGGATTAACTTTACAAATCGCCTCTAAGTGGTTGTCTAGTTGCGACTTGGCAGGAGATTTCCGAGCCGCCGCCGAACTCGGGCCTGATCTTTGGAAGCTTCAAGATCGCGTCCGGAAGGCGGGGAGCAGGGAATCGGCGCAGGTGACAAGAGTAACCTGCCGCCTTAAGACATCGATTGCCTGAGCTTTGCGGGCGGGCTTAGAGTTGAGGGTATTCCTCGCAGGTGTGGGGCGGAATACTCAGGACTGGAAGCGTTCTAAGAGCGGGCTATGACTCTGAAGTCACTGTTGCTGTGTTCGGACGATAAGATCGTGCGCGTACTGCGCCGCACCCTGGGCGACCTCGATATTGGGGTTGAACATTGCACGAGCTCGGAGACCGCTTTGCGACATCTGACCCGTGAGCGGTTCGAGGCAATTATTGTGGATTGCGCAGGACCGGGGGCGGCCGATGTGCTGCGGGGCGCCCGGACAGCTCCGTGCAACAAACGCGCCGTAGCCGTGGCCATTCTGGACCCGGAGATCGGGCTGCGATCGGCATTCGAGATTGGGGCGCACTTTACGCTTTACAAGCCAGTTTCCGCCGAGCGGGCCAAGTCAAGTTTTCGCGCTGCGCGAGCCTTGATGAAAAGGGAACGCCGGCGCAATTCGAGGGTCTCGGTACGCTTTCCAGTGGAGATGGTAAGTGCGCAGTCGGGGAGCCGCTTCAAGGTGAACACGACCGATTTGGGCGAGGGAGGTTTGGCGATCACGCTTCCCAAACGCAGTAAGCCACAAGGCAAATGGGATTTGTCATTTACGCTTCCGGGTTCGACCACGAAGCTGGAGACGCCGGCGGAGTTCGCGTGGGAGGGGAGCGGTACGCAGGTGGGATTGCGTTTCCTGGATCCGTCTCCGGAAGTTGCGCGTCAATTGCGCGAGTGGCTTGGCCGCAACACTCCCGACGCAGAAAAGGACGATCCTCCGGTCCGTTGCCAGCTTACGGATTTGAGTTTGGGTGGCTGTTACCTCGAGATCAGTTCGCCATTTCCGGTTTCCACCCGAGTGACGCTCTCCATGCGAGCTGCCGGGGTGGAGTTGCGATCAGAAGGTGTAGTGCGGGTGATGCATCCCGATCAAGGAATGGGTGTGGAGTTCACCCAGACCACAGCGGAGCACCGCGCCCTGCTGGAGGCATTTCTCAGCCGGCTGACGGAAACTCCTGATGCAATGCCGGAGCTTCTGGTTGAGCCGGAAGGTTTAGAAAACGAGGTCGGTCAAAGATCGAAAGCCGCCTCCGAAGCTGGGGATGGAGAGGACCCGTTGCTCGGTCTTTTCCGCAATCATGCCGAACTGGCGGCCGAGCCGTTTGTGGAGATGCTGCGCAAGCAGCGCGGGCTCAGCGCCACCGCCTCCGGATAGGGAAGCTTTGGTGCTGCTTTCTGACTATTGCGGAAGAGGCGCTCCTTCCGCCGGCCCACCTTTTACCAAATCAGTCTTGACCGTTGATTTCTGATTGGCCACCAGGTCGATATCGGCCTCGAAAGTTTGATAGCCCGGCAGGCTGATCGTGACCTTGCGCTTGCCTGGGGCGACCAACAAAGCCCGGCCCATCCCTCCGAACTCGGCAACGTGGCCGACGAAGACGCCGTCGACAAATACGGCGGCGCGATTGGGGTTTACCTCCAGCTTGATTTCAGCGGTGATTTTAGGTAGTTGAACCCGCGTGTCTTTCTCCAGCTTTACGGCGACGCTTTGGGTTTCTCCCGCGCGCACCGTTACCTTGTGGACGAAGTCTACGTATCCGCCCTGGCGAACGATGATTTCGTGCTCGCCCGGAAGAAGCAGGATTTTTTTCGATCCCTTGAGTTCGCGCAGATATCCGACGTATTGGCCGTCAAGCCAGACGCCGGCATCCTTCTCTACTTTGGTTGCGCCTTCGAGATCGATTTGACCGAGCACATCGTTTCCGGCGTGCAGGGGCGGAGCCAACCACAGAGAGAATAAAAGAGCGAGCAGACACACCACACCCGACGACTTCAACGGAACGTTCATGCGAACCTCCACGGCGTTGTTGAGATGCTGGCGTACTAAGAAGGGTAGCCCGTGAGAGTGGTCAAGTAAATGACACTCCGGGCACATGATAAGGAGGGCCGTCCGCGGCAAAAGAAGCAGGCGGGTAGGCTAAAATGATCGCGAGCCGGGATGGCGAAATTGGCAGACGCAGCGGACTTAAAATCCGCAGGGGCGAAAGCTCTGTGGGGGTTCGATTCCCCCTCCCGGCACCA
>Ga0187871_10000920_pt1 | contig 26580 bp, 23 predicted proteins | sample June2016WEW_16_1_FD_132988 | JGI IMG/M metagenome (GOLD analysis project Ga0187871, IMG submission 132988) | Peatland microbial communities from SPRUCE experiment site at the Marcell Experimental Forest, Minnesota, USA - June2016WEW_16_10 | ecosystem: Environmental > Terrestrial > Soil >...
ATGAACCTGACCGGAGTCGCCTGTTGCTGAGGACGCCGCAAAATAAACGAGAGGACGCGGGCGGGCAATGATGCGTTTGATTTGGGTGTTACAAACGCCAGTTAATGTACCGGCGATTGCTGCAATGAGAAGCGTTCGGGCCAGAATCGAACGAGGGGTAAAAATAATCAATACCGCGCCGACGACCGGTATGGCAACCCATCCGTCGCCGAGCCAGGTGACAAGCATAAAAAATCGATCGAAAAAAAGCGCATGGTGGGAGTTTATAAGAGAAAAAATAACAATGTCAAGATGGACGAGATAATGAAACATAGTGGGATGGTGCGATTAATGAGACTCGCTTGAGCGCTGTAACCCTTGCGCAATGCCTGTTTTAAAACAGGTTAAAAGTGAAGTGCTGGCCGACAGCATAACCATTCAGGCCACCTCCGGCTTAATTACCGCATGAACCTTCAAAGCCATCTCTTTCAAGCGGCCGAGCTCTTCGCGAGTGATGCTCTGATCGCCGTCGCACAGGGCATTGGCCGGGTCATTGTGCGTCTCAATGAGGAGGCCATCTGCGCCGGCGGCTACGGCGGCCATGCTTACACGCTCCACATAGTGCCGGTTGCCGATGGCGTGAGAGGGGTCGAAGATGACCGGCAGATTGCTTTCACTCTTGAGAACCGCTATGGCTCCGATGTCCGAAGTAAAGCGCTGGAATTCGGGTTCTTCGAAAGCCCTGATGCCGCGAAGGCAGAGAATCACGTTCGGATTTCCGCTCGATACGATGTACTCCGCTGCCAGCAGAAAGTCCTTGAGCGTCGAGGAATCGCCCCGTTTAAGCAAAATGGGTTTCTTCGTACCCTTTGTCAACCTTGCAAGCTCCTGCAGGAAACCGTACGATTTCATGTTGCGCGCACCGATCTGGATGATGTCGGCATATTCGATTACGTTTTCAAGGACATTGTGCTCCTCAAGGCTTCCATCCGCCGCGATATGGCGGTGGAGGCCTGTAGCTTCGGTGATGATTTTAAGTCCGTATTTTTCGCGGACCCGGGCAAGGAGCTTCAAACCATCAAGCCCCATTCCCTGAAAACTGTAGGGCGAAGTGCGCGGCTTATAAGCCCCGCCTCGCATGATCTTTATCCCGAGCGCGCTGACATAGGCGCCGATGGTCATCACCTGTGCCTCGGTTTCAAGCGAGCACGGTCCGGCCATGAGAGTGAGATTGCCTCCGCCGACGTTGTAATCGCCAACCTGAATGATTTTATCGGCGCAGGAGTACTGCCGCGAAACCAGCTTGTACGGCTTGCTGATACGCATGACCCGGTCAACGCCGTCAATTTCGCTGAAATAGCTCTCTTCGATCCCGCTAAGATCTCCGAGAATGCCGATAACGTCGATCCCGGTTGAACCGTGGATAATCTCATATTTGAACCCGGCAGCGGCGATGCGATCAAGAACCGCCTTTTCCTGCGACAACGTGGCGCCTCTGGCCATGTGGATGATCACAAGATGCTCCTGACGACAACGAGTTGCAATCTTTACAATAAGATAATAAATATACTATTATGTAGTTAAAACACCGGTGGAATTGCCCTTTCGAGAGACATGATGTGGATAGCCATCGAATTGGTTCAGGCTCCGGAGGTTTGGCATCGTGCTTATTTGGGTCGGGGTGGAGATAATTTCAATTAAAGGGTAAAGTTAAGGGAGGAGCAGGGATCCTCACCCTGCAACAGGTTCGCGATTGGTGCGAAAATAAAAGTGCCCTTCGGTTCAATACATCTTCCAGATAAATTTTGCCTCTGCACTGTAGCTTTTTTACTGTACCATTGCATTCTTCTATGCAATTGGCTTGAAAATGGTTCAAATCCGCAAAAACAGTTTCCCTCTCATTACTAACCTGTTTGTAATAAACGGCTAACATTGCAATGCGATATTATAAGCGTTTTGAGCGCTGAGACAGGTAAGCATATACAAAAACGTTGCTGGGCTGGCGCTCCCTGTCGTGGTGCATAACTGAATTCTGAAAAATAAAATATTGATTCTAAGGGGGTCGTTTCAACCTTTTTTATGGAAAGGGTGTGCTTATGTACTTACGTATCACCGCTTTACTGTCCTTCACGCTATCATTAGCGTGTCTGTCTTTTGCAACCGCGGTTTCTGCGACGGAAATAACCGGCGCAGGAGCGACATTTCCCTATCCGGTCTATGCAAAATGGGCGGAGGCCTATAAGGCCCAGACCGGTCTTGACCTCAATTATCAATCAATCGGTTCCGGGGGAGGGATCAAGCAGATCGAAGCGAAAACCGTCGATTTCGGCGCTTCCGACATGCCCCTCAAAGAGGATAAGCTTAAAGCCGATGAGCTGGTGCAGTGGCCGATGATCATGGGCGGCGTCGTACCAGTGGTAAATATTGAGGGAGTGGGGCAGGGAGCGATGAAATTGACCGGCTCCATCCTCGCGGATATCTATCTTGGCAAGATCAAAAAGTGGAACGATCCCGCTATCGTAAAATTGAATCCGGACGTTAAATTGCCCGATCAGGATATCGCCGTTGTCCACCGCTCTGATGGCTCCGGCACCACCTTTTTGTTCACCAACTATCTGATGAAGATAAGCAAGGATTGGGAGAAAAAGGTCGGCAACAACACAGCGGTTGAATGGCCGGTCGGCATCGGCGGCAAAGGAAATGAGGGCGTGGCGAATTTTACGGCACAAACGCCGGGCGCCATCGGTTATGTGGAATATGCCTATGCGCTGCAGAATAAGCTTGCTTATACGCTGATGGCCAACCATGACGGGAAATTCGTCACCCCCACCTCCAGCGCCTTCCAGTCGGCTGCCGCTCATGCCGATTGGGCGCATGCGCCTGGTTTTTATCTTGTCCTGACCGATCAGCCGGGCAACGAGAGTTGGCCGATCACCGGCGCGAGTTTCATCCTGATGCACATGAAACAGGACAAACCCGACCAGGCAAAAGCAGCGCTGGACTTCTTCTCCTGGTGCTATGCCAACGGCGAGAAAATGGCTGAAGAACTTGATTATGTCCCGATTCCTCAGGGTGTGGTCAAAATCGTGAAAAGCCTGTGGACAAAAGGGATTAAGTCCGCGGACGGAAATGCGATTTATTCTGAGAAGTAATGGCAGCGCTCTATAGAAGGGACTATCAATCAAATGGATATTGCAGACAACAAACATATCAACTTTTTAAAAGGAGAGAACGTGAAAACACGTTTTGTTAAAGTTGCAGGGATTGCATTCGGTATTCTGTGGGCCGCACATTCAGCCTCGATTGCGCAAAGTCAGGGAAATGTTTATGGGAAGATCTATGCCGACTGGTACGATAATCAAAGCAATATTCATACCCTGGATGCTACGACGGCACGATCGGGATTTGACTTGACCCGGGCCTATTTTGGGTACGATTATAAGATCGATTCTAATTTCACTGGCGATGTATTGCTTGATGTGGCGCGAATCAACGCGGTCACCGCGGTAGCCGCCGCCGCCGCTGGTGTTGCGCCCGTCGTGACGACTGATAAGCGCTATGATGCCTTCCTGAAATACGGCTACCTGGCATGGAAAAACGTTCTTCCTTATACGACCCTAACTGCGGGGCAGATTCCTTACTTCGCCTTTGATGTCCAGGAAGCATTCTGGGACCATCGGTATATCTATAAAACGCTCATGGATCAGCAAGGCTGGGAGTCCAGCGCCGACCTGGGAGCCAAGGCCGTATGCGTCCCGAACGATATGCTCAAAGTCACCTTGGGCGTGACCAATGGCGAAGGCTATACTGCTCCTCAGGATATTTATGGGGATTTCAAAACCGCTCTCGGGATTCAGCTCAATCCAGTCAAAGAGTTTACGGTGTATCTCTATGGGGATTGCATGCAGGTAGGAAATGGCACATTGCCGGGGGCGGCTCATGCCACGCAATCTACCGGTTCCCTTTTTGCCGGATACAATCTCCCGGACATGTGGAAACTCGGTCTCGAATTGGATGGACAGACAAATAAAGGGGGCACTGCAAATCATACGGTAAGCGGCGTGTCCGCGAACGGAAGCTACAATATATTCCAGCCGCTCCAGATTTTCGCCCGCTTCGACATGGTCGGCTCAGCGGGTGACTGGAATACGGGCGTGGATGGTCGGACGGCCATAGCGGGCATACAGTATTCGCCGATAAAAAAGGTCAAGATGGCCGTGGATTACCAGTGGTCTTTGGCTAGAGCGTATGGCGCGGCAGCTGCGGCGTCGTCGGATCCCGCCGCGAGTGACATGTTTTATATTAATTGCGAAGTCGATTATTGATAACTTCTTGCAAGTCGGCCTTGAGAAGGCTTCGCCCTCCTCAAGGCCGTTTTTATCGGTTTCTTATTAAGGGTTATTCATCGCACGAGCGCGTTTATGGTAGATGATTTCGCAACCAGCATGGAGGCGACTCCAACCTCCGGCGTACTGGCCCAGGCCAAGGCCGGAACGAAGCGGCTCGGGCGGGTAGCCTCCGGAACCCGGTTCGAGCCTGCCTTCGGCTTTATCACCCGCACGGCGGCTTTTCTGCTGGTCGCGGCAATGATTTCCATTTTTATCCTGTTAACATATGAAAGCCTTCCTGCCATCCGGACGTTCGGGCTATCATTTATTACCGGCAGTTCGTGGAACCCGGTCTCGGATAAATTCGGCGCCCTGCCTGCCATCGCCGGTACGCTCATCACCTCAGTGATTGCTATCGTGGTCGGTACGCCATTGGCGCTTGGGGTGGCTCTGTTTCTGAATGAACTCTGCCCTTTTCGCATTCGTCAGGTTTTGACCACAACCGTGGAGCTTCTTGCGGCGATTCCGAGCATTATCTACGGCATGTGGGGATTGTTCGTGCTGGTGCCGCTGATGGCGAAAAAGATACAGCCGGCGCTGATCGGTTGGTTGGGCCCATTACCGTATGTCGGGAACCTCTTCCAAGGCCCCCCCTTCGGCATTGGAGTTCTGACCTCCGGGTTGATCCTGAGCATCATGGTTCTGCCTTTCATCGCATCGGTCAGTCTGCAGGCGTTTGCCACCGTTCCGGTGGCACTGCGTGAAGCCGCTTACGGAACAGGGGCTTCGGTCTGGGAGGTATGCCGCCGGATAATCCTTCCCTATACCAGGAATGGCGTTGTCGGCGCCATTATGCTCGGGCTCGGACGCGCGCTGGGTGAAACCATGGCAGTGACGTTCGTCATCGGTAACGCGCATAGCATCAGCGCATCGATTTTCGCACCCGGTACGACCATTTCAGCTTCGCTGGCCAATGAATTTACCGAAGCCTTTGGAACAATGTACCAGTCGTCGCTTCTTGCCTTAGGTCTGATCCTCTTCGTTATCACGTTTATCGTTTTGATAATCACCCGGATCCTCCTTCATTCCATAAACCGGCAATTACCGCTATGAAACCCGACCCGGGCATCCTGTTGAATCGGCGCATCATGAACCGGTGCATGACGGTGTTATTTGTGGTAGCGCTGGTGATTTCGCTCGGAGTACTCGTGGCGATACTCGGGAAACTGATACTTGACGGGATAGGGTATTTTACGCCGGCTGTTTTTTTAAAGAGCACCCCTGCGCCCGGAACTGAGGGCGGGCTTTTCAATGCAATTGTCGGAAGCATTATCCTCGTCGCCGTCGCGATACTTTTCGCCGTACCCCTCGGAATTCTTGCCGGGACGTATCTGGCGGAATATGGGCGTAATTCCCGATTCGGCCAGGTCGTCCGGTTCTGTAACGACATTCTGCTCAGCGCCCCATCGATTATTATCGGATTGTTTATTTACAGCATTATCGTGATGCCATCCGGGCATTTCTCCGCCTGGGCCGGGGCGCTGTCGCTCTGCGTTATCGCGCTGCCGGTAATCGTCAGGACCACCGAGGACATGCTGCACCTGGTTCCGGACACGCTTCGCGAAGCGGCGATTGCTTTAGGGTGCCCGTATTGGAGAATGATCGTGAGCATCGGCTGGAGAGCCGCCCGCCCCGGAATTCTTACCGGCATTCTTCTCGCGGTGGCCCGGATCAGCGGTGAAACGGCTCCTCTGCTCTTTACTTCTCTGAATAATCAGTTTGCCTCATATTCCATGAATGGCCCTATCGCATCGCTGCCGGTGGTCATTTTCCAATTTGCGATGAGCCCGTACCGGGATTGGCAGCATCTCGCATGGGCGGGCGCATTTCTTATAACCGTAACGGTGCTTGCGCTCAGCATCCTTTCGCGGTACATCCTGTTTGTTATTTGGAAGGGCAAATGATCGACGAATCGAACGGCATAGGGACAAAGGTGTCGTTGAAAGGGCTTAATTTTTATTACGGCGATATCCATGCCCTGAAGAATATCAATATAGATTTCCCCGACCATCGCGTGACGGCGCTTATCGGGCCTTCAGGATGCGGAAAATCCACGCTGCTCCGGGTTCTTAACCGGATGTATGATCTTTATCCCGGTCAGCGCGCGGAAGGGCAGGTGATGGTCGACGGGGAAAACATCATCAGCGCGGGCGTCGTGGTTTCGACGCTGCGCGCCAAGATCGGAATGGTTTTCCAACGACCGACGCCTTTTCCCATGTCTATTTACGAAAATATCGCCTTCCCTGTTCGTTTGTATAGGAAACTTCCCCGTCGTGAAATGGACGAGCTCGTTGAAAAAACCCTCGGGAAAGCGGCGCTCTGGAACGAAGTAAAGGACAAACTCCAGCGAAGCGGCCTGAGCCTGTCGGGCGGCCAGCAACAGCGCCTGTGCATCGCGCGCACCATCGCGATACAGCCGGAAATTGTGCTGCTCGACGAGCCGGCCTCGGCCCTGGACCCGATTTCCATGGGTCAAATCGATGAGCTGATCTATGAACTGCGCAAGGATTATTGCGTCATCCTTGTTACCCACAATTTGCAGCAGGCCGCACGCGTCAGCGATTTCACCGCGTTTCTTTACCTGGGCACACTCATCGAATTCGACAGCACCACGACCATTTTCTCATTGCCCAAATCAAAGCAGACCGAAGATTACGTAACTGGCCGCTTCGGATAACGATCTTTACTCATCATTCGAATCACTTGGTAAGGAAGGAAACGATTTCATGGAGTTGCTGGCACGGAAAGAGATCGAAAATATACGGAAAATGACCATCGCAATGGCCACGCTTGCCGAAGAAGCGGCTCGCGCGGCGATTCGCGCCTTTCTCGCGCGTGACTCGAAAATGGGCCAGGAGGTAGTGGGTAAGGATGGCGAAATCAATATCCTCGAAATGGAAATCGATAAAGCGGTGTTCGAATGTTTGGCGCTCAAGGCGCCGGTAGCAAGCGACCTGCGGCTGCTATTCTCCATGCAGAAGATGAACAAAGACCTTGAACGGATTGGCGATCATGCCGTAAATATCGCTCAAGCTGCGATCAATTGCAGCGGTTTCGGAAAATTCGTATACGGTCCGGATATCAAGGTTATGGCCTCGATTACCCAATGCATGCTTTCAGACTCGGTGACCTGTTTTATCCAGGCGGATACGCAATTGGCGCTCAAGGTCCTCGAGAATGACGATCAGGTCGACGAACTCAACCGGGCGATGACCCGAGAAGTTATTGACATGGCTAAAAAGGACATTGCCTCCATAGAAGCGGCCCTCGAATTGCTACGCGTCAGCAAAAACCTCGAACGCATCTCCGACCTCTCCACCAATATCGCCGAAGACGTCATCTTTCAGGCAAAAGCGCAGGATGTCAAGCACCATCATATGGAAGATCCGATATAGGGCGTAGCCCGCTCATTCATTATTCATCTTCCGCTCGATTCCCTCTCCTTAACGTGGTGGCGGTAAATCACCCCTTCGATCATGTAAATAACGTCTTCAGCGATATTGGTCGCATGGTCGGCGATGCGTTCGAGGTGGCGGGAGATCGAGAGAAGCTGGAGCGTGTCGTCGATCATTTCGGCGGTGGGCGACTCGAGAATTTTCTGGTTGACCTTGTCGTACATGCTCCGGTAGAACTCATCAACGTCATCGTCGTCGGCGCAGACCCGGCGTGCGAGGTCCGCGTCGAGGTTGACAAGGGAATCGAGGCAGTTCTTGAGCATGCCGCGCACTTTTTCGATGATCTCATCGACCTGCGTTGCAAGGTCCGTGGCCGGCAGCCGCAGGAGCGCGAGGGCGCGTTCGGCTATGTTGACGGCCAGATCGCCGATCCGCTCGAAATCGGTGTTCATCTTGAGAACCGCCACGATGAAACGCAAGTCGACGGCGACCGGCTGATACAGAGCAAGGATTTTCAGGCACTCCTCTTCAACCTCGATCTCCAGCGTGTCGATGACCGCGTCCGTTTCGATTACCCGGCGGGCGAGGTTCTCATTTTTTTCGCCGAATGCGCGCACCGCACGGCCCACGTTCTCTTCGACCAGCGTACTGAGCGAAAAAGCCCGATTTTTCAGCCTTTCGATTTCCTTGTGAAAATGTTCCGACATGATATCCCGCCTTATCCGAACCGGCCGGTGATATACTTCTCGGCCCGTTTCTCTTTTAGGGTAATAAAAGTCTGCTTGCTGTCGCCGAACTCGATCAGACGCCGCTCGGTGCATATTATAGAAATTGTCGTCATGGAGTAATCGATGGTTCGGGTTTGATACCGGTTACGGGGAAGGTAATGGTGAAGATACTGCCTTTGCCGGGCTCGCTCTGAACGGAGCAGCGACCGCCGTGAAGGCCCGCGATGTGTTTGACAATAGAAAGGCCGAGGCCGGTGCCGCCCATTTTGCGGCTCCTTGCCTTGTCGACCCGGTAAAACCGCTCGAAAATGCGGTCGAGATGTTCGCGGGGAATGCCCATGCCCTGATCCTTTACCGCAATCACGATTTCGCCGTCTTCCTTTGCCGCATATACGGTAACCTCTCTATCGGGCTCGCTGTACTTGATCGCATTATCGATGAGGTTGCCGATTGCCTGTTCGAGAAGCGGCGCGTTGAGGCGAGCCGTGATAGTCGGATCGCCGGTCATGGCGACCGTGATATTCTTCCTGCTGGCATGAACCGCTTGATCGCGTACCGCGGCGCTGATAACTTCGATAATCGATCGGGTCTCCATGGCCGGAGAACGGTTTTCTTCCTCCCGCTCGATGAGCGCGAGGGTCAGGAGATCCTCGACAAGGCTCGTGAGCCGCTCGGCCTGGCCGGCGATGATGGTGAGAAATCGAACGGTCTCTTCCTTTGAATCGATCGCGCCAGCCAGAAGCGTTTCCACGAATCCCTTGATGGTGGTGAGCGGGGTTCGCAGCTCGTGCGATACGTTGGCCACAAACTCCTTGCGCATTTTTTCGAGACGGCGCAGCCGTGTTACATCGCTCGCCACGAGAACCGCGCCGATGCAGCGTCCTTCACCGTCACGCAGCACGTTTCCGTGAAGCTGGAGAATCCGATCTCCTCCGGTCAATCCGTCATACATGGACGGCACCGCGATGTCTTCTTCCGACGCTTCGGTGTTTTCGAGGATCTTTCTCGCGAATTGCAGAAACATGCTGTTGCGCAGCACTTCGGCGAGAAGCTTTGTCAGCGCGCTCCGCGCATCGATGGAAAAAAGACTGGCGGCCGCCTTGTTGACAGAAAGAATATGTTCCGAGGCATCGATGGCGATCACCCCCTCAGTCATGCTGGCCAGGATCGCTTCCTGCTCGTTCCGCTGTGCCGTGATGGCCTTAATTCTCCCGTCAAGTTGCGAAGCCATCGCATTGAGCGCCCCGGCGAGGTGGCGTAATTCATCGATGTCAGGGAGCTCGATCTTGGACGCAAGGTCACCTTTTGCAAAGCGTTCGGCTCCATTTTTCAGGTTCCGTACCGGAATGATGATGCGCCGCGCAAGTATCCAGCTCAGAAGTGCGGCGATGATCGCCATCAGGATACCGACGATGGCGATTCTGCCGTAGTATTCATGGATGGCGACCGAAACGGATTCAAGCGGCACCGAAGTTCGAACCACCGCCGCTACGCCGGTCACATTACGTACCGGCACGGCTACGTAAAGCATCATCTGACGGAGCGTCGTGCTGTACCTGCGTGCACTGCCGGCGACGGATTTTGCGGCGCTCCCTGAGTCAAGCGCTTCCATGATTTCCGGACGGTAGCGATGGTTCTCCATGGAGTCGGGATCTTTTTCGGAATCGCCGATTACGCGGCCGGAAGGGAGCACCACGGTGATGCGCATGCCGATCTCTCTCGCGAGCCGCTTGCACAGGGAGTCGACCATGCCATAGTCCTCCGCCGCAAGGAATGGCCCTATGTCTCCACCGATGAGGAACGCGTTCTTTTTCTCGGAGGCGATGATTTGCCCGACATAAAACCTCTTATAGAGATTCGACGTGTACCAGGAAGCAACCAGAAGCGGCAGGATAATGACGCAAAGGTAGCCGAAAAGAAGCCGGAGGGTTATTTTTTTCCTCCACATAGTCTATTCTTCAGTAAATTTATAGCCAACGCCGCGCACGGTTTCGATACGGGTTCCGGCATTCCCGAGTTTTTTGCGCAGCCCGGTAATGAGCACATCGACGGAACGGTCGGTGACCGGGTAATTCTCCCCGCGGATCGATTCGACGATCTGGTAACGCGTAAAGACCCATCCCGGCTGACCCGCAAGAAAATAGAGCACCCGGAATTCCATGTTGGTTAACTCAATCAGTTCGCCGCCAACCTTGACCTCATGTCGCCCCGGATGAATTGACAAAATACCGGTTTCGATGGGCGCATCGACATCGCCCGGCGCCTTTTTCCTCCGCCGCAGGAGCGTCTTGATGCGGGCAATGAGTACATTCGGACTGAACGGCTTAACGATATAATCATCCGCGCCGAGTTCGAGCCCGGCAACGATGTCGCTTTCCCCCCCCTTGGCGGTCACCATCATAACCGGCAGTTCCGCCGTCGATGGATGCTTGCGCAGGCTTTTGCAGACTTCAAGGCCGTCGATGCCGGGTAGCATCAGGTCAAGAATTACGAGATTATACGACTCGGTACGGAGCTTGCGCTGCGCATCCTCGCCCGAAGCTACGCAGGTGACGCGGAACCCCTCTTTACGGAGGTTATAAGCGATAAGCTCCAGAATGTCTTCGTCGTCTTCTACAACAAGCACCTGTCCGGTTGCCATAGAAACCTCCCCCAAACCCGAAAAATAAAATCCTGAACTCAAAATCCGAAATCTTAATTCGACTTTCGGTATTATTTCATCGCCCTCGTCCGCATCCGGCGCCGCATTGAGAGGGCCGAGAAGTTTAGCATAAAGTCAATCCACGCAGCGCAGTGTCGTGGCATATTTGATGTCGCGCGTACGGCAGCTGAAGGAGAAAATAGGCTGCGCCGGTGAATATATTGGCAATAATCTGAATGTTATAACGCGAAACAGCTATAGGTTCATTAATCACCTGATTATTATCGGTTTGATTGGCGGCCTGCGAGAGTTCACGTTCCCAACTCCCTGAGCTGAAGATTATTCTCGATCTTTTCACCGCGTTGAGCGGCATGGTGTTTGACAACAAGCCCGGAGACGGCAAAGGTCGCTTCCTCGGCGATGTTGGTCGAGAGATCGGCAATACGCTCAAGATTTTTGCAGATCCGGATGATTTCGAGGGCGGTTTCAAAGTCCATTTTGCGGTCGAGAACTTTTGCCTTTACCTCATTAGTAATCGAAATATTCAACTGATCGATCCTGTCGTCGCAAGAGAGAACCTTATTTGCCTTCACGACATCCTGGTTGAAAAAGCTTGCAAGCGCCTCGCTTAGGATACCATTGCACAGATTGGCCATGGTCGGTAGATCGAAGAGTTCACCCTTATCTCCGGCGGAACGGGGAGCGAGTGTAAAACTGATCGCGGACTCGGCGATATTGACCGCATGGTCGCCGATCCGTTCCAGAATAGCGTTGATCTTCTGAATCGAGATGATCGAGCGCAGGATTTGCGGCGGCAAACTGCCAATGGTCAGTAGAGTATAGGTGGAGTTGTCGATATCGATCTCGTAGGAGTTGATAGCTTTATCGGCGTTGATAACATTGCGCGCCATGAGAATATTCGGCTCGAACAGGGACTTGAGCGCGTTTTCAAGCGCTTTTTTAACCAGATCGGCCATCATGCACAGTTGATCCTGCGAAATGTCGATGGTCGCGTGCGGGTTTTGGTGGACGGATATCATATTCCCTCCTTTGTGGTTTGAAAAAAAGATAGCCTCCGAATGTTAGCGCTTTATGTGCGGTTCGTGAGGAGTTTTCGCGATGCAGGCAACCAGTGGATGCTGGAGCGGTAATTTGGCATATTCTTTTTCGGCTCGGTTCGGATGATGCTTATTTACCTGAGGAGTAAGCGAACGAAGCAGGAACAACCGTTATACTCTTCTAACCTGACTCTAACAAGATGGCAATGTTTCGCGTCTATTTTACCAAACATGATACACACCATTGCCGTTGGTTTGATTGTTCTATCCATGGGGCTGGCCTGTCTTTACGCGACATTTATCATACTGCACCGGCCGAAAAAGGTTTCCTCTCCCCTGCTGACTCGCTACCCCCGCGTAAGCGTGCTTTTAACATTACGAAATATGGACGACGGGTTGGAGGAGAACCTGTCATCTGTATTTTCGTGTACCTATCCCGACTACACCGTTCTCTGCGCCGTGGATAGCCTGCAAGATCCCTGCATGGAGATGGTGGAACGTGTTCGCGCCCGTTTTCCCCGAGTGCCATCAACGGTCGTTGCTGCGGGGCACACGCAGACAAGTAACCCCAAAATCAGCAAACTGGCCCAGCTAGAACGGCGTAGTGATGCCGAGTTGTTCTGGATTCTGGATTCGGATATCCGCGTCGCTCCGGATACGCTCACGGTGTTGGTGCAGGAGCATATCGAGCGGGATACTGGAATTGTCTTCTGCCCAATTCGTTGCAGGGGAGCTCGCACGTTCGGAAGCGTTCTCGAAATGAGTTACCTCAATTTTTTCCTCTCCGGCAGCGTTATCAGCGCCTGGGGGCTTTTGCGGCAGCGGGTGGTTGTCGGCAAATCGCTGTTGGTCGATCGGTGCGCGATCGACCAGTTCGGCGGGTTTTCCTACTTCGCCGATGTTCTTGCCGAGGACCATTGGCTGGGAGAAGCTTTTGCGCGAAGCGGATTTTCGGTACGGTGTAACTACACGTGGGTTGATAATATTAAAGAGACCTCCACGGTAAAGATATTTTTCGATCGACTCGTACGCTGGGCCAAACTGCGCTATAATTTAAAACGACCAGTTTACCTGCTGGAATTTCTCCTGAATCCTCTGGCCATGGTGCTTGTGTGCATCCCGTTTCTCGGGGCGCCGGCAATCCCGCTTGCCGGCGCGGTCGTTTTCCTGCGAATCATTCTGGAATATCTGGTTCTCGTTGCCGTCGATGAAGAAGGGAGAAAAAAGATCTCCGTTCTCTGCGCCCTTCCCGCGGCGGTCATCGTCAAGGACCTTCTCATGATGGCGGTGTATGTCATGCCCTTTTTCAGCAGTACCATTACCTGGCGGGGCGGACGGGTCAGAATAGGCAGGGATACGCTCATTCCTTTTTGTCCGGAGAGCCGCCTCCTTGACGGAGCATAAAAATAATGCCGTCGTCATTTCGGTTCTCATGGGCCTGGGCCACCTGCGGGCGGCCGATCCTCTTAAGCATCTTGCCGCTGAAGGGGTACTCGTTTACGGTTCCCGGAATACCACTCCCCCGGCGGAGTATCGGCTGTGGCGCGGCATCCGGCGATCGTACTATTTCTTTTCGCAGGCAGGGAGCATTCCCGTCATGGGAGCCCTTTTTCTGCGTTTTCTTGTTTGGCTGCAGCATATTGATCCCTATTACCCTCGACAAGATCGTTCGCGGCCTACCGCTTCGGTTCGCTATCTTGATTATCTGATCAGACGGCGCGGGCTCTGCAGCGGTTTGATCGAAAAGATCAGAGGATATGCCGGGCCGGTCATTCATACCTATTTTGCCACCGCCCTTGCGCTCGATCAAAAGGGCGACGCCGCACTCCTGAATTACCTGCTCATCTGCGACAGCGATTTCAACCGCGTGTGGGTTCCGTTAAATCCACGCCGAAGTTCGCTTCGCTTTCTCGCCCCCTGCACGCAGGTCAAACGCCGCCTGCTGTCGTACGGTGTTCCTGAAGAGCAAATTTTTCTCACTGGATTTCCCCTGCCTCGGGAGAATATCGGCAGCGAAAGAGAACTCGAGGTCTTGAAAAACGATCTATTCATGCGTCTCGCGCGGCTTGATCCGTGCAAACGATTTTTCCAGACCCATTACCGGTCCGTTGCCTCCTGGCTCGACCGCACGGGAGTGCCGCCGCACTCCGAACGAATTACCATTACCTTTGCCATCGGCGGCGCCGGCGCCCAAGCCGAGCTCATTTTTACAATTCTGAAGAGCCTGCGAAGTGCAGTACGTAAAGGCATAATTCGCGTCATGATTTCCGTCGGCATCCAGAAGCGGATTGTCGAAAGGGTTTTCGGCTATATCAATCGGCTGGGTCTCTATGACGAAATGGAGAAAGGGGTGGAGGTGATATTCGACCCGAACCCTTCCGTCTACCTCGATCGTTTTAATGCCAGCCTTCGTCAAACCGATATTCTCTGGACCAAGCCCAGCGAGCTGGTTTTTTACAGCGCTCTCGGGCTTCCTATAATCATGGCTCCGCCCATAGGCACCCATGAGGAGTTGAACAAACGGTGGCTTCAGGAGATTCATGCCGGCATCAATCCGCCCGGACCGGTCGAATGCTGCCATGAGTGGCTTTTCGATCTTCGCGAGAGCGGTCGTTTCGCCGAGGCGGCATGGGACGGGTTCCTCAAGGGACGTAAACTCGGGACCTACAAAATCGAGAGACTCATCAATCAAGGGGTATTCGAGGAGGGGCAATCGCCGCTTGAACAATGAATCATATTTCAAGCATGCCGATAAAAATTTTTTTCCGCGCCATCTCCGGTATGTTCGCCTGCATTGCCGTCGCATGGTCGATCACGCCCCCGGCCGGACCGCATTCCATGACTTACCGGGAGGTTGACCGCGGTATTGAGAAAATCGCCTGTTTCTCCATAGTCCGCGATCAAACAGGCTATAGCGTTTCCATTCTTTCGACGCAAGGCAAGGAGCAGACCAGGGAAGAGCTCCTCTGCGATTCCACCTGGCGCACGCTCCGGTGGCATTACCGTTCCGATAATAATACCGATATCGATTTTAAGCGATGCGGCGAGAGCATTGTTCTGACCGGCATTCTGCGGGGAAAACCGGTTTCGAAAAATCTCGACATTGATGAGCACCCGTGGTACCAGCTTGTAACGTTAGGGATGGCGGCTGTTTCGGCAGACTCCGCCGAAGGCGTGAAATTCTGGGCGGTCAGCATCGATGATCCGGCCATTTTGAAGGCGGTATCGTTCAGGGTAGTTGCAATCACCGATACATCGCTGCCCGGCCATCCGGAAATTCGGTGCCGGTGCGTGCAAGTGAAACTTGACGGTATTTTGGGGCGATTTTGGAACGGTTATTATTACATCAGATCGGATAACGGTCGCTTCGTGCACTATGAAGGGTATCGGCTCGGGTCGAAAAAGCCTGCCGGAACCATTGATGTTGTGCAATAAACCACAAAAGGGGTCTTTGACAAATCCGTTCATAATTCAACAGGCTTGCCGTGGCGGAACCTTCTTGGATCTGACCAATTCCAATTAAATCGTCGAAGCTCGATGTAGTTGACACATTAATAATAACCATTTGAATGTGGCAGCCCGTTCGTCCAGAACTTGTCGAAGGACGAAAAACGTAACGGTGAGAGCCGTTATTAACAAATTTCTCACACTCCCGACATACAATGCTAGCACGAGTGCAGTATATTATTGAATGTCAAAGAGAACCCGATGAATATTCTCGTGCTTTCAGACCTTCATCTTTCGAATCACGACCATTTCAGCGCCTTCGGCTGGAATGAGGATGCGTTTCTCCGGAAACTCGACCTCATCTGCACGATGTATGGCGTGGAAAAAATCGTCCTTAACGGAGATATCCTGGAATTGTGTAAATATCGATGGCATGAGATTATCAGGTCGAATAGTAGAATACTCAGCTATTTTGCGGTCAATAAGACGGTTTACCTGCGAGGGAACCATGACTTCCGGGCGGACGACAGCCTCGATCACTACAACATTGTAAACAGCAACGGGCAGAGCATCCACATCGAACACGGGCATAAGGCGGATTTCTTCGGCGGCACAAAAATCGGCAGGTTCCTTAACGACGCACTTTTCCGCGGGCTGAAGTTCCTGTTCGGTCTATCGCCCGTTCGTGTACTGTATTTCGGTATTCTGCACCGGGAAGAAGGGATTGTCGGGCAGCGAAAATATAACTCCTACGACTACCTGCGCTACGCACTGGGCCTGCTTGCACAACACGACGTCGTCATCCTCGGCCATACGCATGAAATCGAGGCGCACCAGAGTTACCGAAAGTCAAAATCAAAACTATATCTGAACTGCGGAACCTGCACCTTCGGCAGATTCCAAGGGATTGTAATGGATACCGAGTCCCTCCGCTACGAGCTTATCCGGATCGACGCCGATCAGCAGATCACTGATGGCGACAAAAATTGGCTGTTACCGGAACGCACCCAGATCGCCCTGTCGAATGCTGCGGGATAAGCGCGAAAAACCATCAGATCAATCTCTTCATATCAACGTCTTTCCCTTTATCTGCAATCTTTCCCCGTTCCAGATGGATTTTCCGTTCTGTGCAGGAGCGTATGAACCCGGTTTGGTTGGTGGCCGCGAGCACCGTGGTACCGCGCAGATGCAGGGTATGTAGAAGCGCCAGTATTTCCGACGCCGCATCGAAGTCAAGATTGCCGAAAGGATCGTCGGCCAGAAGCAAGAGCGGGTCGTTCGTTATTGCCCGGGCGATGCGCAGCCGCCACTGCTCGCCGCCGGAGAGGCAATTCGGGTGCGTCTCAGCTTTGTGCGCCAGGCCGATTTCGGCGAGGATATCGAATACTTTTGGAGCGACGAGCCGTTCCTGCGTTCCGATGGCGCGCATCGCAAAGGCGACATTTTCAAATGCCGTTCGATCGGCCAGGAGTCCGAACTCCGGGGAGATGATGCCGAGTTTGCGGCGGAGAAGAGCAATTTTCCCGCGTCGTATCAGGCGCGAATCGTAGCCGCAGACCACCACGCGGCCCTCGGTCGGCCGTTCCTCCATCGAGAGCAGTTTGAGCGCCGTCGTCTTGCCTGCGCCGCAATCGCCCGTGAGAAAGACGAATTCTCCTTTCTCAACAACGAATGAGAGATTTTCAATGGCAACGAAGCCATTCCCATAGGCCTTAGTGACATTCTCAAATAGGATCATGAGCCGGTCTTTTTCAACAGGAAGTGAATCCGCTCCGAATGCGGGCGATGATCCTTCATGGAGAAACCATCCCATATGCCGAGAATGCTGAACAGCGATGCAGGGACCGCTTCGGCGATGGCATTGGCGCTGAACACCTTCTGGCAATGTCTTTCGACGATCTTCTGGTAGAAGGGAGCCTTGTCGGCGAGCCGCTTGAAGATGGTGATGTCGTTATGCTGCAGGCGGGTGTCCCGGCTGAAATAACTGCGGCGGATATACGCGTAATCGCCCCAGTCTTCACTTTCAAGATAATCGCGGAAATGGCGGAAGGAATTGGTCTCGGTCGTGATATCGAATAGAAAGCAACCGCCCGGTATGAGACACGCGGCCGCCTCGGCAAAGAGACGCGCATAGTCGTCGAGCGACTGCAGGTAGTTGATGCCGTCGTACAAAAAGATGATGAGATCGAAGGATTTTTTGATCGGCAGCGCCCGGGCATCGGCGCAGGTTACCAGCGCTTTGCGGCGTTTTGACTGACAGCACATGCCGAAACTGCAATCCGAACCCACGTAGGGGAAACCCTTGCGTCGCAGCAAGGCGCCCAGCACGCCCGTTCCGCCGCCAAGCTCAAAAACAGAGGGGCGGGATGACCGCAGATACCGATCCGCCACTCCTTCAATGAGCTCCACCCATTCTTCGTACACGACATGGCTCATCATCCTGTCGTAAATGGATGAAAGCGCATCATACAGCACGGTTTATATCCTTATGCTGACAAAAATCTGTTTGCGCCACCTGCCGACAAGATCGATCATTTTTTTCTGGACCATGATATCCTGCGCCTTGTCGGCGAGTACCTGCCAATCGTCCTCAAGCGTCAGCGTCCGCTCCTTGACACGATCGTTGATGCGGTAGATGGCGTAACCGTCGCCTTCATTTACGACCGGCGTTATCGCTCCTTTGCCGAGCGTATCGATGGCGGCGCGCACCGGGCCGTCCAGGGTAATGATCGATTTCCATCCAAGGAGCCCGTCGGCTACCTTGGAAATTTCGTCGTTGCCGCAGGTACGAACCGCGGCAGCAAAATCAGCGGCCGAAGTGCACGTGCGGCGGATCGAATCAAGCACGGCAGTAATTCTATCGGTTTCCCCGGGAGGGGGGGCGATTTTGACGAAAATCTGGCGTACATGCACCCGCTGATTCTGCCGGGCCAGGACATTAATGATATGGAATCCGAGCCTGGTTTCGAACGGATCGCTGATGCGTCCCGGTTCCAAGGAAAACACCTTTTCCTCGAACGCCACCAGATTGAGGGATCCCTTCTCGATGAACCCGAGGTCGCCGCCGGAATCCGCCTCCGGGCTCTCGGAGCATTTTTTCGCCACCTCCGCAAAATCCTCGCCGTTATCAAGTCGCTTCTTGATGGAGGTAATTTTATCCCATGCCGCCTGGCGAACTTCGGGATCAGCCGACACCTTCATGAAAAGGCGCGACAGGTAAACGCTTTCACCCGCCTTCGGCAGGCTGTCGCGATATCGGGCATAAAAATCCTCAACGTCGCGCCGAGTCGCCTTAATCGACGGGATATATTGGCGTTGTACCTTCTGCTTGAGGAGCTGCTCCCGAAGGCTTACCCGCGCTTCCGCCTTGAATTTCGCGAGTGACATGCCCTGCTCCTTCAAGAGAGCGGTCTCCAGGCCGTCCATGGTGAGATTATTCTGTTTCAGGATCCCCGCGATCTGGCTCTCCAGGGCGCGATCGACCTCCTCATCGGTCAGCGTTATGGTGGTGTCGCTTTTTGCATGGACAAGAAGAACTTTACCGTCGACAAGCTCCTCAACATACTTTTTTTCATATCCTTCGAGCGCCGTTGAATCGTACTTGACATTCATCGCCGAAAGCCGCATCGCGGTGTAGCCATCAAGTTCGGATTTCAGGATAACCTCGTCACCGACGACCGCGACAATGCCATCCAACAATTCCGGTTTCCCGGCAAAACAAAACGCGCACGCTACGCCGATCAACCACGCAACCCTGACCGGGAAAAAATTATTTACCATGAATTCCTTTCACCTTTGGGGAGAACCTGACCGGCATGCCCCGATAATGACAATCTTCAGGCCATTGAAAATGTTACGAGACTACTACCAATACGAGGCTTATATCGATAATATTTGATAGTAAAAATACCATGTGAGAATCAATACAATACCAAACAATACCAAAATTCTAGCACAGAGACCTGGCATGTAAGCTATCTATATCAACTTAGCGGTTCTTTTCAAGAATCGAAAGGACCTCAAGAATGCGCTCTCCCTGGTCCCTTGCGGCGAGCCCCGTTTTCAGGATCGTTTGAGGCGGATCGATTGCGGATAGGATGGACACCTCGAATTGCCGGTCGCTCTCCTTCATGAATTTCATGACCGTATCCCGCATGGTTTCAGACTTGCTTTCGAAAGAAAGCGACAGCTCGCCCGTGTTATTGAGCGCGACGCGTACGATGCCCATGACTCTCGCGGCAAATTTGACGCGGACCAGCAACATGAGCGAGTTTGCCACGGCTGGGATTGGGCCGAACCGGTCGACGAGATTTTTTTCGATTTCAACGAGCGAAGCGAGGGAGGAGACGCCCGAAAGCTCTTGATAGATCTCGATCCGGGTCGGTCCGTCGGCGATGTACTCGGAAGGGAGATACGCCTCGATTGGAATCTCGATCTTGACTTCGGGCGGCGTAGGGGGTGTTGCTTCGCCGTTCATCTCCCGCATCGCTTCCTGCAGAAGGCGGCAGTAGAGCTCGAAGCCGACCGCGGCGATGAAACCGTGCTGCCGGGTGCCCAGAATATTGCCGGCCCCCCGTATCTCGAGATCGCGCATTGCGATCTGGAACCCGGAGCCGAGGTCGGTATACTGTTCGAGCGAGCGCAACCGCAGGAGCGAATCCTCCTTCACCTCCCTGAACTGCGGGGTGAGGAAGAAGGCATACGCCTGCTCCGAAGAACGGCCCACGCGGCCGCGAAGCTGGTAGAGCTGCGAAAGGCCCATGGTGTCGGCCCGGTTGACGATGATGGTGTTGACGTTGGGAATATCGAGCCCGTTTTCGATGATGACGGTCGAAAGCAGAACGTCGAACCGGCCCGCCACGAACTCCTTCATGATACGTTCGAGCTCCCGTTCATGCATCTGGCCGTGGGCGCACGTGACCCGCGCACCCGGCACGAGGCGGGCGATGGCGTCCTTCACGGCATCGAGATTCTTGATTCGATTATTAACAAAGTACAATTGGCCGCCCCGTTCCAGTTCGTTTTCGATGGCGCTTTTGATAAGATCTTCATGATATTCGGCAACCGTAGTCTCCACCGGCAGGCGGTTGCGCGGCGGAGTGGCGATGATAGAGAGATCGCGCGCGCCGACGAGCGACATGTGGAGCGTTCGCGGAATGGGCGTTGCCGTGAGCGACAAGACATCGATTGCGTGCCTGATTTGCTTGAGCCGCTCCTTGTGCTTGACGCCGAATCGCTGCTCCTCGTCGATGACGATGAGCCCCAGGTTCTTGAACGTTACATCTTCGGAGAGGATCCGGTGGGTGCCGATCAGGAGGTCGATCTCGCCGGAAGCGAGTTTCGCCACCGTAGCCTTCTGCTCGGAGGTGCGCTGGAAGCGGCTCAGGGGGGCGATTCTTACCGGAAAAGAAGCCATGCGCTCTGAAAAAACCGCGAAATGCTGCGAGGCGAGAATCGTAGTGGGGGCGAGAAAAGCAACCTGGTAGCCGGACATGACCGCCTTGAAGGCCGCCCGCATCGCCACCTCGGTCTTGCCGAACCCCACGTCGCCGCAGACCAGCCGGTCCATGGGTTTTGGTTCCTCCATGTCCTGCTTGACCTCCTTGATGGCGCGCAACTGGTCGACCGTCTCTTCGTAGACGAACGCGTCCTCGAACTCCTTCTGCCAGAGGGTATCGGGCGCAAAGGCGATGCCCTTGAGAAATTGCCGTTTTGCGTAAAGCTCGATGAGCTCCGACGCCATTTCCTTGAGGGATTCCCGCGTGCGACTCTTGAGGCGGTCCCATTGCCCGGTGCCGATCTTCGACAACGCGGGGGCCGCCGATTCCCTGCCGATGTATTTCTGGACTTTGTGGAAGTCTCCGACCGGAACGTAGACGCGGGCGTTGTCCGCGAAGAGGAGCGCCATACAATCGGAATGCGTGCCGCCGGCGAGCACCCGTTCGACCCCGAGGAACTTCGCGATGCCATGGTCTTCGTGGACCACGAAATCCTGCGGCGCGAGCGCATCGAACCCGGTGATAGGAATCGACGCCTTGCGCTTCTTGATAGCGGGAGGCCGCTGGGTCCCGCCCATGACCTGGCTTTCGGAGAAGAGAAGGAGGCGCTTGTCGGTCACGATGAAGCCGTGACTCAGGAATCCGAGCGCCATTTCGACAAAGGGACATTCGTCGCCGATGAGCTCCTGCATCCGCTCGGCATGGCCGATGTTCGGCGAAAGCAGTACGCAGCGGAAGCCATCCTCGTTACGGGCGGTGAGCGCTTCCGCGAGCGGCGAGATTTCGCGCGGGAACTCCGGCTGGGCGCTTATGGCAAGCGGCATGAGTCGGCTGCCGGGAGGAGCGCCGAGCGTATCGCAGTAGACCGCGTCGAACTCGTTGAGCCGTTCCCCGATAAGCGCGGGCGCGTGCAGGAGATCGCGCGGTTTCGAGACGAAGGGGGCCAGCATCTCGGGCGCCCTCGAACGATGCCGCTCGTAGTTCTCCACGGTCTCATCGAAACGGCGCGAAGGCCCGATGAGATCATCCCATACGACAAGCGTATCCCGGCTGACGTAGTCGAGAATCGATGCAACGGGCGAATCGAGCCAGTGCAGGAACCATTCGATCCCCTCCGGGTCGGCCATCCCCTTCCACTGGTGTTCGAGCCGTCCGACGGCGATCGGCTCGCCGCCGACTTCCTGGGCATGGTCGCTCATGTTGATAAGCGCGGCCGCGACATCGGTTTCGGAGAAGCAGAACTCCCGCATGGGGAACAGCTCGACGCCGCTCCTCGATGCGAGCGATTTCTGGGTGAACACATCGAATTCACGGATCGAATCGATGGCGTCGCCCCAGTATTCGAGGCGCAGCGGATTTTCGGTGAGAAAGGGGTAGATGTCGACGATGCCTCCCCGTATCGCGAAGGCGCCGAGGTTCGCGACCTGGGTTTCACGGTGGAACCCGATCTCGGTAAGCCACCTCGCAAGGGTGTCGATCGTAACCTCGTCGCCGGGCCGGAGGCGGATGATCCTGTTGAAAAGGACTTTCGGCGGCGGGATCTTCTGGGTGAGCGCCGAGGCGGGCGCTATAATGACGATCCGTTTCCCTTCGAGAAGCCGCGCCAGCACGCGAAGACGGGCCTCGGTAGTCGGGCCGAAAGGGGATTTCATGTTGTACGGCACCGCATCGCGCGATGGAAAAAACGCCACCGCCTCCTCGCCCAGGAAAGTCCGGCACTCGTCGCAGAGAGTCTCGGCCTTCTTGGCGCTCTCCACAATGGCCAGCACCGGACGATTCGAGGCAACGAAGAGATCGCTTATGAGCAGGCTGTCGGCCGAACCCGCGAGCCCTTTGACGAGTGCGCAGTGCGGCCGCTCCGCCATCCACTGTTCAACGACGGGCAGGAGAGGGGAGGTCCATTGTTCCGAAAAGGGCCGGATGTTCCGGTTACTATCCGCGCCGTTGTCCGCGTTTTTGTTTATGTCCATGATTTATCGCATAATAAAAATACATGGAAGACTTTTTATTAATGCCGAGCTTGAATATAGGCCACAAACATTTTATAGATGACCGAGCCGTGTCGCCATGGGTGAGTGTGTACCCAGGAAACAAGCGTATGGTTGGGGGGACGCACAAAACCCTTCCGGAAAAAAACGTGAACACATTCTCGATTTCTTCGGCAGTCAAACCGTGCAGCTCGTAAACCAGTTCATCAATACGCCAGTCGGTTGATTCGATTCAGCGCGAATAAAAAGATTTTTCTATCTCGGAGATCTATTCCTAAAGGTAGGAAACAATAGGGACTTATATACTTAACTTCCTTTTACGGTAATATCACAGAAAAATCAGTATTTTGATCGAGGCCTTTCCTGAAAAGAAGCGATATCTTCGCTTTTTAAAGAAGTTTGATGTTTGATCATGCTTCCGAATTTAACGAAGGAAGTCAAGTATATAATTCCCAAACAATAACTCTCAACCGGCGTGAACGGGTGGGTTCCAATGCACCTCGCAATATTGATGCATCTCACGCGGCGTCAATTTAACTGTGCTTGCAGAACGGCGGATATAAAACTCCTCATGATCTTTAGTCTTTTTGCTGATTGAAAATACCGGATTATTCGCACTTGATTTTACAAAAACGACGCAAATAGTTTTTCCTTCGAGTTCATGAAATGTTATATCTAAATAATTATAAACCGTATTGCCTAGATTAGCTTCGATAAGCCGATCAAGATGCAGAAGAAATGCATCCGTTTATTTTCTTTTGGGAAGGAATTAAAATCGTCTTCCAGTCCAACTACTATACTGTCATTATCCCTTATACCGATTAAAAGTGTGCCTCCCTTAGTATTTAAAAAGGCGGCGATAGTTTTAATGCATTCCCATTCAAGATCATTATTAATTTCATGCGTTTTAATATCAACACGAAGCGACTGCTTGAATTCCACGATTTGATTCTCTCCAGATTTAATGAGAGTCGAAAGGTCTTTATCGTCAAGCTTGGATGCTTCCGTTGGGGCTGCCTCCTGCTTGAAATTTATACGCTTGCTATAAGCGGCTTCAATAACATCCACATCTTGAGGATCATCGGCAAGCATTAACAACAGGGGTTGAATTTCTGTTTTAAAACCTACTGGAATAGGTTTTCCTTTTTGGGTTGGTATAGGGGGGAATAGCCCTTTGTATGATACCTCCCCCAGCATGCTTTAATTGCATCTCCGTTATGCGGGCTGGAAGAAACCGATTTTCTTAAATATTCGTTGTCTTCAAGCATGCGGATCATATTGTCCAATGCCTGTTCCTTTTTTCCATCGGAAGGGATTCCGGAGTTAAAATCTGTATCTACTGAAAATTGCTTAAACTGGGATAATTCTTCAAGAAAATTTTTTAAATCAGACATATTGCCCCTTTCCTGCATTCCGCTCTTTAAGATTAAGATAGGAAGGCAGGCAGCGGAAAGGATGCCTGCTTTATCGGCTTCACCCCGTCGGGCAAAGTCTATCCATTTCAATTCAATTTCATTTTCTCATTTGTTCTTTAAATCTTTTACTTTTATCCAAATATTAAATATAGTTAAAAGAGCCTCACATACAAAACGAAGAATGATCATAAAATTTACCACAACAAAAATAGCAACAATTGAATAGATGAATTTATCCCCCGAAGAAACTAAAGGCAAGCTGAAAATGGTATAAATCGTTGCAGCTAGGCCTATAATATTCACGGCTACAGTAAAATGGAATGATGGAATAATGCCCGTATGAGCATAAACTTTATCGAATTGAATCACCGATAAATCGGTTTTTTCCGTGTTAGGTAGTGCATTGCTGTTTACGGGCGCCTCTTCTCGCTGTTGGTTCTTTTGACTCTGTTCCGCTTTCCCCTTTGCCTTTAGCACTTCCTGGTAGCATTCTTCACAATAGCATTCATTGTTAATTATTTTAATATCTGAAAAGCCATAATCATCGTCACCTTTTAATGGTTTTTGACATTTAATGCATTTCTTTGACGCTTTGCCACATTCTGAACATAAAGGCTTTTCAAAGTTGCCGAAGTTTTCAAGAAATGCAAGCTTCTTTCCGCATTTAGAGCATTGTTTTGCCATATATATTCCTTTCGCGGCAGATTGCTTTTATCAAATATTGGTCTAAGGTAGATTGTTAAACCTCGTGGATTATTTCTTCTTTTTTTATAGCTCTCGATCCGCATTTATGGCATTTGCTTAAATCAATTACCTTTTGTTCGGGTATGAATATAGCAGGCAAACAACCAGTACAGCACATCATGTCTTTCCCCAAATTACCCATTGCTTTAGAAGCGTTTTCTAATACTTCCTGTTTTCCAAAAAACCAAATATTCCCGCAGGCGCTACAAGTGCATTTCGTTTCCTTAATTGTTGACATAGCCAATATTTCTCTAAGCGGTTTATGGTAAATCGATACAACTATCAAAATTATCGGGTCTGCATTTAATCAAACGATGGTATGCTTTGGCTATACCCTTTATTGCACCATATTTTTTAATCGAAAGAGCAGCATATTCTGAACATGATGGATAAAAACGACATTTCAACCTGCGGCCTAAGATCTGTGAAAATCTTTTTTGGTAAACTCGTATACAAAAAATGGCTAATTTGGAAAGAAGATTATTCATCATACTGTGTACCATTTAGTTTTTCTGTACCTCTTCGATTATGCAAAATAGTTTCGATCAAGGCTCATCGTAAAGGTTTTTTTGAAGCCTCCCGGTGTGTCTCTGGCGGGATAGGTTTCTGTGCCTATCTCTTTCTGCTTGCCTTTCCAAACCCCATCTTCTTCCCTTCCCGCCCCAACTTGATATCACAATTTGTGATTTCAAGTTTTTCAGTTCGTCACCGGTTAGCTGAAACATAAAATCATCCGGGAATCGTTGCGGGTTTCTTCGTACCGCTTGATTGAATGGTTCTTTTCTAATGGATCATAAATAAATTTCGCCGTGATTTGAGTCAAATTCATTCTAAAACACCCAAAAACTTAAGCTCGATACCTTTGCCCCCTCCTTGGTCCATCTTTGCCCGCTGAATGAGCGTCTTAAAGCCTGCATCCCGGCCCCGACCTTCTGGTCGTCACTTGCCGTATTCAGCTTTCTACGCGCCCAGTTGTGCGTCAAGTTTAAAAAGTTGATTAACTTATGCCCGAACAAAGTTTGAAAAAGCGCATGGCTGAAGTGTACAGGTTTTGAGGGTATTCTGAAGTGCTTAAGGGGAGATGCACGGCAAAAAGTGATAAAACAAAAAAGCCCCGACCACTTGAAATTTCAAGGAGTTCGAGGCTTTTAGTTTATATTTGTAAAATTATCCTTTATCTACTCCATTATCTCTTTTTCTTTTGCCATTAAAATGTCATCCACCATCTTGATAAATTTGTCGGTCAGCTTCTGAATCTCCTCGATGGCTTTCTTTTCCTCGTCTTGGGTCATCTCCTTG
>Ga0187871_10000922_pt1 | contig 26557 bp, 27 predicted proteins | sample June2016WEW_16_1_FD_132988 | JGI IMG/M metagenome (GOLD analysis project Ga0187871, IMG submission 132988) | Peatland microbial communities from SPRUCE experiment site at the Marcell Experimental Forest, Minnesota, USA - June2016WEW_16_10 | ecosystem: Environmental > Terrestrial > Soil >...
ATCCAGGTAGATGGCCGCGATGAGGGCTTCGAGCGCGTCCACCAGCAGCGTCTTTTTGGCGCGCCCGCCGCTCATCTCCTCGCCGCGGCCGAGCTCCAGATATTCTCCGAGGCATAAGCGTTGGGCAGCCTCCAGCAGCCAGGCCGCACTGACCAGGTGCGCCCTCAACTTGGATAAGCGGCCTTCGGCGGCTTCCGGATGGCGCTGTAGCAAATCTTCGCTGATCAGGAACCCCAACACGGAGTCGCCCAGGAACTCGAGTTGCTCGTTGTCGCGACCGGTGGCGGGCCCGCCGGCGAGCGCTTGTTCGTGAACGTGCGAACTATGGGTCAGCGCGCGGCGGAGGATCTCCCGGTCCGCGAACCGGTGACCGGCGGCGACCTCCAGGGCGTCCAGATCCGCGCGCATATTGGGAATCTACGGCTGCTTCGGGGCGTCCGGTTTGGTTGGCGCCGGAGTGGCAGCGGGGGGCGCGGCGTCGGCGGGCTTGGCGGGGCCCTTTTTCTGGAACGCGCGCACGCGCTCGGCCTGGGCTACCTGTCTGACCTGCACGTTGATATCCTGCATGGCCATGACTTTGTCGAACTGCGCGATAGCGTCGTCATATTTCCCATCGTCCATGTAAGCCTTGCCCAGCCGCACCATGTTTGACGGATCGGGTTTCTGCGCAGTGTCGATGGCGATCTTGAATTCGCTTTCGGCGACGTCATACTTCTTGCGCGCCATGGCGCCCATGCCGAGCGCGGCGTGGCCATCGGCGGCAAAGTCCTTCTTGGCGCCGGCCCACTGGTCGTCGGTCAGGTTCGGGTTCGGCTTGGGGGCGTCCTTCAGCAACTCGAGGGCGGTGTTGCAGTACTTCTCCACCTGGGCGAGCTTGTCCTCGCGATCCAGATCGAATTCCTTGGTATGCGCCGCGATCACGGCGGCCAGCATCAGCATCGCCTGATAGTGCTTGGGGTCCGCCTCGAGGGTGCGTTCGCCGAACACCACGGTGTGCTCGTAGTCGCCCTTCTCGCGATAAGAGGCGGCCTCGAAATAGAGCGCCACGGCTTTGAAATCGGTGTCCTTGAACTTCGTGAGCACATTCTCGGCGGCCGCGATGCGCGCATCCGCGGTTTGCGCGCCGAACATCGCTTTCAGCGCTTCAAGCTCCTCGTTGGATTTCGGCTTGAGTTGTTGGGCCAGGCCCGGCAGGGCGACGGCCAAGGCGATCGCCACGGCCGGGACGCCACGCAAAATGATTCGTTTCATAATGACTCCTCTAATTGGACTTCTTCTCAAAACTCCGCTGGGCGCCCTGTTCGGCGGCATCGTGGGCCGCCGGAGAAGCGCCTTCCACGGCCAAGGCTTCACGATAACGCCGCACGGCCCGATCGCGCTCGCCAGCCGCGTCGGAGAGACGCGCCAGATACACCAGGGCCCAGGCTTTCACTTGCGGCTCGGGGGCGGATTCGAGCGTTTTTTCGAACAGACGCTCGGCCATTTCCGGATTCCTTTCGAGAATCGCGATTCGCGCGAGGCCATAGTAAGCTTGCGCATGCAAGGGCCGCTCGCTGGTCTCTTCCAGCGCTTTCAGGAAAAGCTGACGGGCGGCTTCCAGGTCGCGATCCGTATAACACTGTTCAGCCTGCGCCAGCGTTTTATGCGCTCCTTTCGGCTCGGGAGGCCGGGGTTGCTCCACCACCTTGGCGGGCCGCACGGGCGCCTGCGCGACAAACTCGATCTGCGAGAGGCGCGCGTCTTCGTGCTTCAGGTCGATGGCCTTGATCATTTCCGGATAATAGAAGCGCATGGCCTCTTCCTGCTTCAGGTAGGCCTGCAATTGCGCGCTGAAGTGGGCGGTCAGGATATAGCCCTCCAGCATAGCTTGGTTCACCAGGGCCGGCTGCTTGTCGAGGCGAGCTTCGACGGCCTTGATGAGCGACTCGGTGACCAGCAGCAAATAATCCGACTTGAAGGATTGGTCGAGGGCTTGGGCGCGTTGCGCATGGTCGGACAACGCGCGCGTGCGCATGACGATTTCCTCATGGCGGGTGGCATACGGGTCGAGCAAATAGTGCAGGTAGGCGTGCCGCACGTCGTGAATGCGCGGCTCGGCAGAGGGCGTGATGACGACGTAGTAGTTCCGGCCATAGCTGCGCGTTTGGATTTGATTCGGTGCGCCCAGCAGGTCGATATAGATCTGGAACCAGTTGGCCGACGTGCCGGAGGTTTCGTTGCGCAGGAAGCCGTTCACTTGGAGCACGGCCGCCGAAACCGGTTCGTGATAGCGCTCGATGGCCTGCTCGAAGGCGGGTTGCGAGCGTTTCCAGAGGTCCTCGACGTTGGCCTCGGTATAGAACCTGGCGAGCAGCGGGGCGAAACCGTCGAGCGGCTTCACATCCGGGGGCACTTCGACGGCGCGGCCTTTTGGGGCGAACTCGGGAGGGCCGGTGACGGCCAGGGCGAACGAGATGTACTGGCTGAGATTGGCGGTGGGATCGTCCTGGCGGTGCTCGCGGTAGAAAGCCTGGAGCGCCGGCAAGCTGGGGATTTGCTTGCCCGCCAGTTCTTTGCGGACGGTTTCGCGGAGCGGGCTATTGTTGGGTGAAGCGATGTCGGTATCGTAGCCCGCGGCGTTGATGGCCGCCATGACGGCGAACAGCGTGGGGCTGGCGTCGAGTTGGCCCTTTTCGGGTTCGGCGGCTTGGGCGGCCAGGGCCAGCAGGACGATGCCCGGTAAGACGATTCGGCTCAGGATAGGTCCAGTTTAGCTTATGGCGCGCTCGTGGGGCGGCGCCGTGCGCCGCCTTGGCAGGGCATGGCCCTGCCCCACGGACATTACATCGTCAGGGTGACTTTTGTAATCGTCCGCGGTTTGTCGGGATCGAGGCCTTTTTGGCTGGCCAGGCAGGCCGCGAAGAACTGCGCGGGAATGATATAGGGAATCGGCGTGTAGAGTTCGGGGAGCTTGTGCGGCAGTTTGATCACGCGCGTGGCGCGGGCCGCTGCCTCGGCGTTGCCGGCGTCGGTGATGACCACGGTTTCCGCCTTGAGCTGGTCGATCTTGTCCAGCGCTTCGGCCATGGAGTTCCAGGTGGGACCGGAAGGCGCGAAGGCGAAGACCGGGAAATCGGGATCCACCATGGCGATAGGGCCGTGCAGAAAATCGGCGGAAGAGAATCGTTCGGCGACCACGTAGCAGGTTTCCATCATTTTCAGCGCGAATTCGAAGGCGGTGGCGTAATTCAGGCCGCGGCCCACCACCACGGCATGGTCCATGAAACGATAGCGGCCGGAAAGTTCGGCGATGGCGGGCTCCAGGTCGACCGCCATTTGGGCGCGTTCGGGCAGGCGTTTCAAGTCGTCGATGCGGATGCGTCCGCCAAGCGCGTAGGCCAGCAGATAGAGCATCAGCACCTGGCCGGTGTAGGTCTTGGTGGCCGCCACACTTTTTCCCGGCCGGCGTGCACCAGAAAGACGTGCTCGGCCAAGCGGGCCAGCGTACTGGAAGACTCGTTGGTGATGCCGATGGTGAGCGCACCCTGTTCGCGCGCGCGGGAGAGCACCAGGTTGGTGTCGGTGGATTCGCCGGATTGGGAGATGGCTACGACGAGGGCTTCGCGATAGTCGATACGGGCGTTATACAGCGTATGGATGGCGGGCGCGGCCAGCGACACCGGAATGCCGGTCGTGATTTCCAGGAGATAGCGGCCGAACTGCGCAGCGTTGTCGGAGGTGCCGCGGGCGGCCAGCACGATCAGGCGCGGGCGGCGCTTGGCCACGCGCAGTTTGAAGCGCTCGATGCGGCGGAGTTCGGTGGACAGGGTACGTTCCAGGGCGTCGGGCTGTTGGCGGATTTCTTCGAGCATGCGGGACATGGTTTGGGGGATGGGCGTGGGCTGAGAGCGGTTCGTTATAGGCTCTGAAGCACTTCAATCGCCTTGTTGACTTTCTCGCCGCCATGAACGGCTTGCCATCTCGCCCTTTCGTACAACTCCCGCATGGCCCCCGGCCGCACGCCTTCCTCGCTGTCTGTTAGGGTGGCGATCGTACTACTCATATCGCGCAGGACTAAGACATACTCTTGACCGGGCCTTGAGGAGCCAGCTAAGGTCTGGACCATCGTAAACATGGAATCGAGTTCCGTCGGTCCCGAGATGGAGAGCGTGAACTGCCCGCCGATAGCAGCAATGAAGTTTGATTCTTGCGCAGTGGGCCCCCACGGGATTTTCCCGTCATTTGTTTTCGACAGGACGCCCTCAAAGAACTTGATGATTTTATCGTCTACCATTAGCCGTTACCCACTCCTGCAGCCTTTGTGGCCAAACCTTGCTCCAAGCTAAGAATTTCGCTGACCTCTTGGCAAGATCTCGCCAGGCGAGCCTTGTCGTCCGGGCCTGGGTCGCCGGCGGCACCCAGGAGCTGGTGCATCGAACGCAACAGTCCCTGCGCGCGGAAGAGGCTATCCTTCGATTTCTTGGGGAGCCGGTCTCCCCATCGTCCGCTGAGATAACCGTTATGGTTCATAAGGTCTCCTATTCGGAGAAGGGCCATCTCGTTTCTCTCGGCTCTCACAAACATGACGATCTCACTGGCCATTCTCGCAGATAGATTCGCTTAGCGACTGCCGCATCGCGGCATCCCGCGCTTCCCTCGCCGCCGTCGACGCGCGCTTCGCAAAGACGAACGCCAGGATGCTGAAAACCAGCCCAAACAGGGAGGACAAGTTTCCCAAGAAGTTGAACATCTGCCACTGGAAAGATTATGGCACGTCAGCGCAACGATTTCTGTACCTGATCGCGATACTCGCGCGCCTTCGCTTCGATCTGCGCGGCGTTGAGTGTCAGCGGCTGCGCGTCTTTCACTAGCAGTTTGCCATTGACCATCACGTCCTCCACATCGCTGCCTTTCAGCGCGTAAACCATTTGCGAATAAACGTTGTAAAGTGGGACCGCGTTAGGGCGGTCGAGGCGGATGGAGATGAGATCCGCGCGTTTGCCGGATTCGAGCGAGCCGATCTCCTTTTCCATGCCCAGCGCGCGCGCGCCGCGGATGGTGGCCATTTCGACGGCCGCTTCGGCGGGCAGGCTGCGCGGGTCGCCGGTAGTCACTTTTTGCAACTTGGCCGCGAGATCCATTTCTTCAAACATGTTGAAGTCGTTATTGCTGCCGGCGGGGCCATCGGGGCCGAGGCCCACAGCCAGATCCAGCGCCAGCATACGGGTGACCGGCGCGATGCCGCTGGCCAGCTTCATGTTGCTCGAGGGACAATGCGCAATGCCCACGCCGCGCGATTTCAGGATGGCAAGATCGGCCTCGTCCACCCACACGGCGTGCGCGGCAACGGTCCGGCCGTTGAAGACGCCCAGCGCGTCGAGGGCTTGCGTGGGGGTAAGGTGACGCTTCGCCAGGGACTCGTCGTTCTCGTGTTTGGTTTCCGAAAGATGAATCACCAGCGGCGCGCCATGCAGGTTGGCGAGCGCGCGGCAGGCTTTCAGGGTTTCGTCCGAATTGGTGTAGATGGCGTGCGGCGCTACGGCGGGCACGATCAGCGGGTCGTCATGAAAGCGCGTGAGGTACCGTTCCGTGAAGGCCAGCGCGTCGCTGGGAGTTTTGGAATCGGGAGATGGGAAGCCGATGATGGTTTCGCCCAGCACGCCGCGCATGCCGGCCTCTTTGGCCGCTTCGGCCACCACGTCCTCGAAGTAGTACATGTCGGTGAAGGTGGTGGTGCCGGAGAGCAGCATTTCCAGGCAGCCGAGACGCGTCCCCCAGCGCACGAAATCGGGCGTGACGTTGCGGGCTTCCGCGGGGAAGATGTAGCGCTCCAGCCAATCCTGCAAGCGAAGGTCGTCGGCGATGCCGCGAAACAGCGACATGGCGGCGTGCGTATGGGTGTCGATCAGACCGGGCGCCAGGATGGCATCGGGCCGGTCGAGGCGTTGGCGCGCCTGGTAGCGCTGTTCGATTTCGGATTTCGGGCCAACGGCCAGAATGCGCTCGCCGCGGATGGCGATCGCGCCGTTCTCGATTACGCGGCGCTGCGCGTCCATGGTGACGACGTAACGGGCCGTCCAGATCCAGTCGGCGGATTCGGCGGCCAGCGTCGCGATGAAGAACAGGAAGCTACAAAAAAGACGCATCGAAGGGCCTCGGGAGGAGATCTTTCAGACGGAAGGTTTCAGTTTTGCCTTGGAGGTTCGCGAGCACCAGTTCGGCGTCGCCGCAAAACTCCCACAGGATCTGGCGGCAAGCGCCGCAGGGCGGAGTCAGCGTATCGGTGTCGGCCACCACGGCTACGCGGCGGAACTGGCGGGCGCCTTCGGAGACGGCTTTAAAGACGGCCACGCGCTCGGCGCACAGGGTCAGGCCATAGCTGGCGTTCTCGACATTGCAGCCGGTGTGGATGCGGCCCGTGGAGTCTTCGAGTGCCGCGCCTACGGAGAAATGGGAGAAGGGGGCGTGGGCGTTTTTTCGGGCTGCGAGGGCGGCTTCGATTAGGGGGTCCATTTTGGGGGTCGACTCCAAGTCTAAGGACAGCCGGGGCGGGTCTGGAGACCCGCCGCAGGACTGGAGTCCTGCCCCACTTTAGGCAGGAGGGCGCGTAGGAAGCCGACAAGAGTTGCGCGCACCATTTCGCCGGTCTCCAATACTTCGGAGTGGCTGATTTTTTGCGGAAGGATGCCGGCGGCCATGTTGGTTACACAGGAGATGCCTAGCACGCGTATCCCCATGTGATTGGCTACGATCACTTCGGGCACGGTGGACATGCCTACCAGGTCGGCGCCGATGGTCCGCAGATAGCGGATTTCGGCGGGGGTTTCGTAGCTCGGTCCCAGCACGGCGGCGTAGACGCCTTCGGCCAGCCGAATACCGAGCTCGCTGCCCACTTCGTGCGCCAGCGTCCGCAGTTGGCGCGAGTATGCTTCCGACATATCCGGAAAACGCGGACCCTGTGCGTCGTTATTCGGACCTACCAGCGGGTTGGACGCTTGCAGATTGATGTGGTCGGAGATCAGCACCAGGCCGCCGCGTTCCAGCGCCAGATTGATGCCGCCCGCGGCATTCGTAAGTACGATGGATCGCACGCCCAGCGATCCCAGCACGCGCACGCCGAAGGTGACTTGCGCCGGCGTGTATCCTTCGTACAGGTGGACACGGCCGGCCATCGCGGCGACTTCCAGCGTGCCCAGCTTTCCGAAGACGAGCTTGCCCGCATGTCCGATGGCGGTGGAGCAAGGCCAGCCTGGAATTTCGGAGTAGGGGATTTCGGTGGGGTCCGCAAGTTCATCGGCGAAAGCGCCCAGACCGCTGCCCAGCACGACCGTCACGCGCGGACGCAGCGCAGTGCGCGATTCCAGGAACCGAGCGGCGCCGTCGATTGCGGCGTCGGTCACAGCAGCATCCCCGCGATGCAGGCCGACATGAAGTTGGCCATGCTGCCCGCGGCCACGGCCTTCAGGCCCAGCCGCGCCAGGTCGGATTTGCGGTTGGGAGCGAGCGCGCCGATGCCGCCGATTTGTATGGCGATGGAACTGAGGTTGGCGAAGCCGCACAGCGCGTAGGTGGCGATGGTGAACGAGCGCGGATCTAGCTGCGGCTTGAGCGGTCCGAGCTGCAGAAACGCCACGAATTCGTTCAGCACCAAACGCGTGCCCAGCAGATTGCCGATGGTGGGCGCATCTTTCCACGACACGCCCATCAACCAGGCCAGCGGCGCGAATACTACCGCGAAGATCTGCTGCAAGGTTCCCGGCAGCCACGCCATATGCGGCAGCGTATGCACCCAGCCGAGAATGCCATTCAGCATGGCGATCAATGCGAGAAACGCGATCAACATGGCGCCGATGTTCAAGGCCAAATGCAGGCCATCGCCGGCGCCTTGCGCGGCCGCGTCGATCACGTTGACGGCGGTTTTTTCAATCTTCACTTCCACACGGCCCGCGGTGGCGGGCTTGTCCACTTCAGGGTAGAAAATCTTGGCGAGCATGATCGTGGCGGGTGCGGTCATGATGACGGCGGTGAGCAGATGCTCGATGCTGACGCCGGCGATTTTCACATAGGCGGCCATCACCGCTCCGGAGACGTGCGCCATGCCGCTGGTCATGATGGTGAACAGCTCGGACTGCGTCATGCCGGCGATGAAGGGCTTGATGGTGAGGGGCGCCTCGGTCTGGCCCATGAAGATGCTGGCGGCCACATTGAGCGATTCGGCGCCGCTGGCTCCCATGACTTTTTGCATCACGATGGCCATGGCCTTGACGACGAATTGCATGACGCCGAGATAGTAGAGGATCGCGAAGAAGGAGGCGATGAAGATGACGATGGGCAGGACCTGGAAGGCGAACACCACGCCGAAGGGTCCGGACTTGATGCCCAGCGGTCCGAAGACGAAGTTACTGCCCGCCTCGGCGTAATTCAGCATGGCATTGACGCCCACGCCGATGGCTTGGAAGATCTTGCCGAAATCGGTCTTCAGCACCAGGAGGGCGAAGGTGATTTGGAGGCCCATGCCCCACAGGATGATGCGCAATTTGATGGAGCGCTTGTGGGCGGAGAACAGCCAGGCTATGGCCAGGATGACGATGAGGCCGAGCAGGCCGGTGAATCGTTGCATTATAGTGGGGCAGGCGTCCACGCCTGCAGCGGGTCTCCAGACCCGCCTGGGGTGGGCCGGTCTGGAGACCGGCCGCGGACCTGGAGGTCTGCCCCACAATTGCCGAGAAATAGAGAGCGCCGGTGGCACTGTTTGTTCATGGAAGTATCACACCGACGTTTGCCACATATCTATGCGATTGGACAGCCGCTTTTCGTTACCTTTCGGCTTTTCGGTAGTTTGCCCGTTGGGCGCGAGTTCCCAAAGGAAAGTATGACATCCGGGGAGGCGTTTGTGGCGATGGACCGGTTGCTGGATACGGCGCGCTTCGGACCCTGCGATCTGAAGCGGCCCGAGGTTGCCGGGCTGTTCCGCGGTTGCATTCAACATTGCGCCCGGGCGGATTGCGATATGCACGCGTGGGTGATTATGCCCAATCACGTTCACTTGCTCTTTACTCCGCATGGCGACGCATCGCGTCTCTTGCGCCGGCTGAAGGGCTACAGTGCCCGACAAGCCAACCAACTGTTGGGACGCACCGGGCAACGGTTTTGGCAGGATGAAAGTTACGATCGGTTGGAGCGGAATGGGGAAGAATTTCGCCGCATTGGGAAATACATTGTCAACAATCCTGTCAAGGCTGGGCTGGCTGCATCTGTTGAAGAATATCGATGGTCCAGCGTCGCTGAGAGATAACCCCGCACAGGCGGGTCTGGAGACCCGCCGCAGGTGTGGACACCTGCCCCACATCCACATCAGCTTACGACTTCCAGGATCAGTTCCCGGTCATCGGGCCGCTGCGCCGAAATGCGGAAGGCGTCCTCGACCATCTCGGCCGCTTCTTCCACGCGATCTTCCTTAGTGTGGTAAAGGCGGCACAGCACGGAACCCGCCTCCACTTTTTCGCCGACCTTGACCTCGAGGATCACGCCGACGGCCGGATCGACCGCGTCCTCCTTGCGGTCGCGGCCCGCCCCAATCATGTTGGAAGCGAGGCCGATATCCCGCGCGTTGATGACGCTGACGTAGCCGCCGCGAGGCGACACGACTTCCCGCATGCCGGTGGCATTGGGCAGCAACTCGAACTTGTCGAGCGCCTGGGCATTGCCGCCCTGCGCATCCACCGCCTGCTTCAACTTCCGATAGCCGGAGCCATCCACCAGCAATTTCTCCGCGAGGCGGCGGGCTTCTTCGAGCGAGGGCGATATCTTGGCGACGAAAATCATGCGCGCCGCCAGTTCGATGCAGAGGCGCGTCAGATCCGCCGGGCCGGCGTTTTGCAACGTTTGGGACGCCTCCATCACTTCCAAAGCGTTCCCCACCGCATAACCCAGCGGCTGGTTCATATCCGTGATGAGCGCTTGTACGCGCTTGTCCATGCGGCGCCCGATGCCCACCATCACCTGTGCGAGCCGGCGCGCATCCACCTGCTTCTTCATGAACGCGCCATTGCCCACCTTGACATCGAGCACCAGCGCATCCACGCCCTCGGCAAGCTTCTTGGACATGATGGACGACGCGATCAGCGGGATGGATTCCACCGTGGCAGTTACATCGCGCAAAGCATATAGCCGGCCATCGGCTGGAGCCAGCTCGGAGGTCTGACTTAGGAAGCAAAGTCCCACCGCGGCGAGCTGCTCTTTGAGCTCGTCGACGGTGAGATTGGTGCGCATCCCCGGGATCGATTCGAGCTTATCGACAGTGCCACCGGTATGGCCGAGGCCGCGCCCCCCCATGGTGGGCACGATGACGCCGGCGGCCGCTGCCAGCGGCGCGACGATCAGCGTGGTCTTGTCGCCCACGCCGCCCGTGGAATGCTTGTCCACCTTGACACCCGGAATCCCGGAGAGATCGAGCGTTTCGCCCGACTGCATCATGGATTCGGTTAACCGGCTAACTTCCCGGTCCGTCATATTGGAATAAAAGACAGCCATGAGAAAGGCCGACATCTGGTAGTCGGGTATTTCTCCGCGAGTGTATCCGTCGACCAGGTACGAAATCTCTTCGGGTGACAGTTCGCCGCCGTCGCGCTTTCTCTGGATCAAGTCAACTGTACGCATTATGAAGCACTTAGCGTATCATATTTGGGGAAGGGAAAGTAAAGGACGGCTGGCGGCGGCGCAAAGGCTGGCGGCGGCCGGTTGTCGTCCCGTGGAACGGCCAACCTGAGGGCAGTCCTGACGCCCGCTTCGACAGATGCTTCAGCGCCCCGCTCTGTCGCCCTCTTGACATCGTCCTCGCCGAGTTCGTCTTCGGAATTCGGTGCGGCCGCCACGCAACGCACAGACCTGATACGGGCCTTGTCCACTTGTCTCGGCCGGCTGTTTGGATGGAGTCGGGGGTATTTGGTGACGGTTCATTGAAGAAATGCGGGTGTGACGGTGACTGCGGCGGCAAACTTCGATGGCGTGGCCTCCGGGCTAGTAAGTTACCGCGTAGGCCTCGGTTTGCGCGCTGCCGGTGTGGTCGTCGCGCGCGGCTCTTTCACGCAGGCCTAGCAATCCGGCGAGACTCCGAAGATCGGGGTAATCCCCGAGGTCGTTTGTCAAGGCGCGCTCCGCAGGCGTGTGGACGAGCTTCCGCTCGTCAGACGAACCCAGGTCAAGTAAAAGGGCGGCCTCATTAGCGGCTGGCAGTCGGGATCCCCCTTTAGTTCCCGGCGAAACCGGACCGGCGATGATGAACCGGCTGCCCGGCCCGGTACGCGATCCCCGCATACCGACTGGCCGTTCTCCCGCGAAACGGGTTGCCAGGGTTCGCCAGGGGCACGCGGCCGGAGGCTGGCGGCGAGGCCGCGTCAAGAGCGAGCCGGAGGCAGGCCGGACGGAAGCGGGGTCGAAGGGGGAGCGAATTGGCGCGATCAGCCCTTCAAGTCCTGGAAAGCTTCCTCGATCTCGCGCTTGGCTTCGGGGGTGGGGACCGACAACGGCAGACGCGGCGGACCGCCGTAGTAGCCATTGAGATCCATGGCGTGCTTCAAGCCGGGGATGCCGTATTTTGAGGTGACCAGCGCGGCGGCGCGCGCGATGCGGTTCTGCCAATCGCGGCCGGCCTCTTCTTCGCGCGTGCGGTAAGCTTCCCAGATGGCGATGGTGGCGTAGGGCGCGGCGTTGGCGAATGCCAGGATGGCGCCGGTGGCGCCCATCAGCAGCGAGGGCCACAGCGTGGGCGCCGAACCCACGGTCACCTGGAAACCGGGCCGCGACTCGCGCATCATCTGCATAACCTTTTCCATGTTCCCGGAGCTTTCCTTGATGCCGACGATGTTCGGGTGGTGCGAAAGCTCCGCCACGGCCGACGCCGGAATGTCGAGCTGGGTAGCCTGCGGAAAATTGTAAATGATCACGGGAATATGGGCCTGGTCGGCTACCGCGCGGTAGTAAAGCGTCTGGGCATCGGCGCGGTTGAGCAGGTTCTTGTAATAGTGCGGCGTCTTGACGAGCGCCGCCTTATAGCCCAGCTCCGCCGCGCGGTTGGTGAGACACACGGTCTCGCGCACGCTTTCGACGCCGGTGCCGGCGATGAGGAGTTTTTCGGGGGCGGCGTAGCGCGCCACCATTTCCCACAATTCGACCTTCTCCTGGGCCGTCAGCAGGACGCTTTCGCCGGTGGAGCCAGTGACCACGTATCCGGCGAGCGTGGTGCGGTTCCACTTCTCGATATTGTGCTGGAGCTTGGCGGCGTAAATGTTGCCGGCGTGGTCGAAGGGGGTGGTGATGGGGGGGAATATGCCTTGTAGTTTCATGGGTTGATTGTCCGAATTACTAGGAGATTCGGTAAACGTAGGCGTCTTCCACCCAACGATTGCCGCTTTGTTGTCCGCCCAAGCGCATACCTGCCACGTTCCTGGCCTTTCCGAAGATCCGGCGTAGCGCGCGAACGGTGGGATCCGACATGGGCAGAATCAAGACGGACGGCTTGTTCTCGATTGGAAAGCCCGCAACCCGCAACGCGTCGTTCACGATCCCATGCGCTTCGAGCGGGCCAGCCGCGTCAAATCGGCGGGAAGCGAGGACAAGGCGCCAATTGTTGTACTCCTCCAGGCGCGCCCATAGAGCAACGCTCGCTTTGAGGTTCGCCTCATCGAGAATTCGAAGGATTTCAGCTCCCGTATCGAGATCGATGCTTACCAATAACGCTTGACCCATTTGATCACTCCATGACTTCTGTCGCCGATGGCTTCAATGAGCGCTGGTGCGCTCTCCGCAGAGTGCTTACCATAACGGCTCTGCTCCGACCATGATTCCACGATATCCCAGTATTTGAGAAGCAGCGGATCGCTCTTGGTCGCGGTTCGAAGCGCGGTTTGCAAGTCGGCGACTCTGACCAGTTCTTCGAGGTCGTGCGTGTGGCTGGCGTTGACTCGCTTCTTCTCGGGGAATTCGTACCGCTGTGTCTCCTTGGCGATGCAGGCCTTCAGCGCGCATTCCACCGCATATCCGGCCAGATAATACGCGCCGTCCGGCAGGCCCGCCTTCAGCAAAGCCCCGGCCTCCGAGGGCCGCACGAGGGATAGCGAGCGCAGGTCTTTCCGGTCCATCTGAAAACAATGGTAGCGAAGATCGGAGGCGTTCGTGGGAGAATGCGGTTGAGCGCCGATGTTCTCCGTCGAAATAAACTGCCCGCCGGAACAGAACGACCTGTTGATCGCAGAGCTCTGGGCGGAAGGCTCGGCCGGCATCGTGGAGCTGGAGGGCGGCGGGCTGCGCGCGTTCTTCGAAGACGATGCGGACCGCGGCGCGCTGGCCGGGCGGTTTCACGCGGTGAACTGGAGGCGGGAAGAACAGCGCGATTGGGTCGAGGTGTCGCGCGCGAATTGGGAGCCGCTGTTGGTGGGCGAGCGATTTTTCCTCGTGCCGGAATGGCGGAGCGACCGGGCACCGGGGGGACGCTTCCGCATGGTGGTGAATCCGGGGATGGCGTTTGGCACGGGTAGGCACGAAACCACGCAGTTGTGCCTGGAGGCGCTCGAAACCTATGCTCGGCCGGGAGTGCCCATATTGGATGTGGGAACGGGCGCCGGCATCCTGGCGCAGGCGGCGGCGCTGTTGGGCGCGAGGCCCGTGTGGGCATGCGACCTCGACCCGGAGGCGGTGGAGATCGCGCGGGACAAGGCCGGGCCCAACCTGTTTATCGGATCGGTGGATGCCGCGCGTGCGGGCGCGGCTGGATTGATCGTGGCCAACATCGGTCCGGAGACGATCGCGCGTCTGGCGCCGGAACTGCTGCGCTGTCTGCGTGCGGGCGGCGTGGTGCTGGTGAGCGGCTTTGAGCGGCACGAAGCGGCGGCGGTGGCGGCGGAGATGGAGCGGCGGGGCGGTGCAGTTTGCGAGACGCGCTACAAGGGGAGCTGGGCGCTGTTGGTGGTTGGCGTTAAACTCGTGGGGGGAGTTTAGGATGTCCACCACCAGACGTCGGTTTCTGAGCGCGGCTGCGCCTTTGGCCGGCGCGGGGGCGCAGCGCGCGGCCTCCGCGAACGACCGCATTCAGCTTGGCGCGATCGGCCTGGGCGGGCGCGGCACCGCGGATGTGCACGTGGCGCTCGATGAGGTGGGAGGCGCCGCGCTGGTGGCGGTGGCCGATCTTTATGCGGGGCGGCGCACGCGGGCGCGGGAGGTGTTTGGCAAGGACATCTTCGCGACGGCCGATTATCGCGAGCTGCTGGCGCGTAAGGACATCGACGCCGTCATCGTAGCCACGCCGGACCACTGGCACGCGCAGGCATCCATCGACGCCATGAACGCCGGCAAGGATGTGTATTGCGAGAAGCCGATGGTGCATGCCATTGCGGAGGGCCACGCAGTGATCGCGGCGCAGCGCAACACGGGGCGGATCATCCAGGTGGGCAGCCAGCGCGTGAGCTCTATCGTTTATCGGAAGGCCAAGGAACTGATCCGGGATGGCGCCATCGGCAAGTTGAATTTGATTGAAGCCTGGTGGGAGCGGCCGGTGGACAGCGACGAATTGGTGTTCCGCAATTCGATTCCGCCGGACGCTTCGACCGCGACGATCGACTGGGATCGGTTTGTGGCCAACACCACGCGGCGGCCTTTCGACGCGCAGCGGCTTTTCTGGTGGCACAACTATCGGGATTACGGCACGGGCATACCGGGCGATTTGTTTGTGCATTTGTTTTCGGGCGTGCACTTCGTGCTGGAGGCGGAAGGGCCGGAGCGGGTGATCGCCACCGGCGGCACCCGTTATTGGAATGACGGGCGGGAAATTCCGGACCTGATGCTAGGGCTGGCCGATTATGCCGAAGGGGCGCACCACCCGGCCTTCAATTTGGGGTTGCGGGTGAATTTCGCGCAGGGGTCCGAGGAGACCTCGGGATTCCGGTTCGTGGGCGAGAAGGGCATCCTGCATATCCACGGCGACGGCGTGCGGCTGGCGCGGCATAATCGTCCGCCGGAGCCGGGCTACAATATCGAAACCTTCGCGGAGGCGGCGCAGGAGGAATTCTTGCGGGAGTACCGCAGGCAATACCCGGCGCGGCCGGCCACGCCGGGGAGCATGCGCCAGACACCAATGGAGGACTTCCTGGCGCCTGAGGATTATAGCGATCACGCCGCGCACATGGCCAATTTCTTCGCGGCGTTGCGCAGCCGCAAGCCAGTGGTGGAGGACGCGGTATTCGGTTTGCGCGCGGCGGGTCCGGCGCTGTTGGCCAACGTGAGCCACTATGAGCGGAAGATCTGCGGTTGGGATCCGCGGGCGATGGAGCGGTTATGAGGCGCCGCGGGCGTGCGTCACATCGCCGGGAAGTAAGGCAGGCGGAACCGCCCAATGTCACTTAGTTTTCGTAATCCTGGTACTCTGGGCTCGATTGGAGGGCGGCCAATCCTGGCCGCAGCCGCCTTTTGAGGCGGCTGGAGCCAGCTGCGGGCATAATTGCCCGCCCTCCAATTTATGCGGAATCGAGTCTCATTGAAAAACTAAGCGGCTTTGGGCGGAACCGCCTGCCCCACTCTGCCCGGGCCGGTTTACATGCTTTTGCGTTTGCGGCGGCGGGCCACCAGCAGCACCAGCACCACTCCGGCGGCGAGCCATAGAACGGCCTGAAATATCGTGTTAGTCATTGTGCGGTTCCTCCTTTCTCATTGAGTCCCCTTCATCAGGGGGAATAAGTATTTGAAAACCTGTAAAATGCCCGGTCCGGCCGCCACCACCAGGATGGAAGGCAGGATAAAAAAGAAAATCGGGAATACCAGCTTCACGCCCACCTTAGCGGCCCTTTCCTCGGCCTCCTGACGGCGGCGCACGCGCATGAACTCGGAATGCGTGCGCAACGCTTCGGCCATACTGGTGCCGAAGCGGTCCGACTGGATCAGTATGGCGGTCAGTTTGCGGAGTTCGGATTCGCCGGTGCGCTGGGCCAGATTGCGCAACGCCTCGGCGCGGCGCTTACCGGCGCGCATTTCAAGGGTGACTAAACCGAGCTCGTCACTGAGTTCGGGATGCGCCACGGCCAACTCGCGGCCGACATTTTGCAGCGCCTGATCCAGCCCCAGGCCGGCCTCTACGGAGACGACCATTAGATCCAATCCGTCGGGCAGCGAGAGGCGCAGCTTCTCTTGGCGCTTGGAGACTTTGCGCTCCAATAGGAAACCGGGAATCCAGTATCCGGCCGCGGTGGCCGCCAGAGGCAACACGATGCGCAGCACCGGGTTCGCGGTAATGCTATCCCGGAACAGGATCGAGAGGATTGCCAGGGTTACCGCCATGATCAGCTTGATGCCGTAGAGCAAGGCTACGGCGCTTTCCGAGCGGTACCCGGCCGCCATCAGGGCACGCCGGGTGGTCTGCGCGTCCGCGGCCGAAATGGGGGCATGTTGTCCGATGGCTTCGACACGGCGCGCCCAAGCCGGCTGTTTAGGCTGGCCGATGCGGTCGAGCGTCAACGCGGCGGACGGCTCGGGGTCCAGTTGCTGCAGAAGCCGCGCCGGTTTGGCGTAACGTCCGTAGCCATAAGCGGTGATAGCCGTCGCCAGCAATCCGAACAACGCCACGGAAACCAATAGAACCATATTCCAACCTTTGTCCTACACCTTGATCCTGATGATCTTGCGAATCACCAACTGACCCACGATCTGACCCACAATGGATCCCGCAATCAGCTTTTTGCCGTCCGGATCGTTGAGCATCGACTGTAGATACGTGGGCGCCGCCATCATCATGAGGACGGCAGTGGCCGCCGGCAGAATCGTGAGCACCAGCGCCGTGACTCTGGCGTGCGCGCTAGCAGCCTTAACCTGACCCTTCAACTGGAACCGTCCGCGGATGATTTGTCCCAGCCGGGTGAGGATTTCGCCCAAATTGCCGCCGGTTTGCTTCTGCAAGACCACCGCCGATACGAAGAAACGCACATCCAGCAGCGGAATCCGCTCCGCCAGGCTGGAGAGTGCCGTATCGAGCGGCGCGCCGAGATTCTGCTCATTGAACAGCGTGCGGAACTCCAGGCCCAGCGGATCGGGCAAATCCTCGCTGGCCATGCGGAGGCTGATGGTGAAAGCGTGGCCGGCGCGCATGGAGCGCGCCAGAAAGTCGAGAGCCTCGGGAAACTGCTCCTCGAAGGCCGCCAAGCGGCGCGTGCGCTTGCGGCGCAGGAGGAGGTAAGGCAACGCGGCGAAGAGCACGGCCAGAGCGGTAGACGTCCCTGCCCAGACAAAAAGGGCGGGCAGCATCAGGGACAATAGCACCGCACCCACCGCGCCGCCTGCCATGGTCAGGAGCAATCCGCCGGGCGTCCAATTCACGCCGGCTTGCCGGATCAGCTTTCTGGTCTTCTCCAGCAGCGTTAGGTGCTCCAACCACACCTCCAGTTGCGGCCGCTTGGCGGCGATACTTCTCAGCAGCGGAGTGTTTCCCGGGATAGGATCTTCGGCGGCGGTGCGCAGCATGGCCGACATCTCGCGCTTGCGCCACCACTCATAGAACTTCAGCCCGAGAGCGATGGAGAGCAGCACCCAGGTAAACAGAACCAAAAAAAGAGGAAGGGAGACGTGCACGGCTAACCCACCTCCTGATAGGTCTCGAATATGCCGGCGGGCAGCAGCAAACCGCACGCGGCCAACCGTTCGTAGAACTTGGGCCGGATGCCGGTAGCGCGGAAGCAGCCCCGCACTTGTCCCTTTTCCGTGATGCCTTTCTTCTCAAACACAAACAGGTCTTGCAGCGTAACCAAGTCGCCTTCCATGCCGGTGACCTCCGTCACGTGGGTGACTTTGCGGGAGCCGTCGCTGAAGCGCGACACTTGCACGAACAGATCCACCGCGGAGGAGACCTGTTGCCGGATGGAACGTACGCCCATGTTGGCGTTGGACATCCCCACCATCACTTCCAGCCGGCCCACCGCATCGCGCGGAGTGTTGGCGTGGACGGTGGTGAGAGAGCCGTCGTGGCCGGTATTCATGGCTTGCAGCATGTCCAGGGCTTCTTCGCCGCGCACCTCACCCACGATGATGCGGTCCGGGCGCATGCGGAGCGCGTTGATGACCAGTTCCCGTATGCGGATGGCGCCGGTGCCTTCGATGTTGGGCGGGCGCGTTTCCATGCGGGCCACGTGCGTCTGCTGCAACCGCAGTTCGGCCGCGTCTTCAATGGTCACGATGCGCTCGTCCTCCGGGATATAGCTGGAGAGCGCATTGAGCAGTGTGGTCTTGCCGGAACCGGTGCCGCCGCTGATCAGGATATTCAGGCGGGCCTTCACGCAATATTCCAGCGTCTGGCGCATGCTCTCGGTCAGGGCCAGGCTGCGTACCAGATCCTCGGGGCGCAACGCGTGCCGCCCGAAACGCCGGATGGACAGCAGCGGGCCGTCCACCGCCACCGGGGGAATGGCGGCGTTCACGCGCGATCCATCCGGCAGCCGCGCGTCGACCAGGGGCGTGGATTCGTCCACGCGCCGGCCGACTTGCGCCACGATCTTCTCGATAATGCGCAGCAGGTGGGCGTTGTCTTTGAACTGCACGGGCGTGCGCTGCAGTTTGCCGGCCCGCTCCACGTAGACCAGGTGGGGAGTGGTCACCAGGATATCGGAGATAGTGGAGTCCTGTAGCAGAGGCTCCAGCGGGCCGAGCCCGAAAACTTCGTCGAGCACCTCTTCGACGACCCGGTCCTTGTCCGTGCGGCTGAGGGGAGTCTTTTCCTGATCCACCAGGCGGACCAGCGCCGTGCGGATCTCCAGGCGCGCACGTTCTCCGGGGATGGAAGACAGGGCTTCCAGGTTGAGGCGGTCGAGCAACTGCTGGTGCAGCGAAAATTTCAGTTGCTGGTATTCCGGCGTAGACGATTCGCTTTGGAAAAGCCGCGCCACCCATCCCGATTCCACCGCTGCCTGCGGCGGCGTATGCCATCCATTAGCCGTCATAGCGCTCCTTTATCCGAACAACCCGAACCGGCGCTTGCTCTTCTCCACCGGCGTGCCCGCCAGCCGCATGGCAAAGGCCGACAGTTGACGGCTCAGATGACTGCCCGGCGGCAGCAGCTTGCCTTTGCAAAAAGCGTCGTAAAGCGCGTAGTAGTCGTTGGGCAACATCGTGTCGATCGGCAAGCCCAGAATGCGCTCCAGTTCCTCGGCGGTGACGTCCGGCCGCTGCGGCGTACGGTTCAGGACCGCGTGCAGCCGGTTTCCAAAACCGGCATTAATCAGTGTCTGCACTGCCTGCTTGGCTTGGTGCAGCGCGGGCACTTCCAGCGTGGTGACCAGGAAAATATCGTCGACTTCATCGAGCACCGTGACGGTGGCCAGATTCAGCGTGCAGCCCAGATCGACTACCGTCCAGGCGTAGTTGGCACGCACAAACGCGAGTACTTTCGCCAGCGATTCTCCAGGAACGGGATCCTTGGGGAGATAGCCGGAGGGCGCCGCGACGATCTCCAGCCCGGGCCAGTCGGCCGAAACCAAGGCGTTCCAGTAACTGACATCCAGCCGATGCAGATTTTGCACCGCATCCAGCAGGGAATACGGCGATTTAACCTTCATCAGGAAACCCACAATTCCCGACTGCAAATCCAGATCGGCCAGTAAACTGTGCTCGGCGCGTTGTGCGCTAACGCGCCCCAACTCCGCCGCCAAGTGGCAGGCAATGGTGGAGGCGCCGCAGCCGCCTTTGGCCGCGAGGAATCCCAATACCTTGCCGGGCGGCCGGCTATTCTCTCGCGGACGGGGACGGACTTCGGCCCGGCGCTCGACCGCCTTCCGGAGATTGTTCCCGAGCGGCGGGTATAGAAACTCGTTCGCGCCGGCGCGCATGGCAGCCAGAATCGTGTCCGGTTGCGCGGTCGTGTCGAGCGTCACCAGCATGCAATCGGGCAGGGCGGCGCGCACGCCGCGCACGGCCTCTTCGAGCGGCTGCGGCAGTCCGGTAATATCCAGCAGCACGACTTCCGGCCGCAGAAACTCCAATCGTTCGATCAGGGAGGGCCAGTTGCGGAGGTCGCGCTGCTCCATGACCACGCGCACCGCCAGACCCCGCAAGCCTTCCTGCACGGGTCCCCACAAATCGGCCGCCGCGATGGCCACCCCCACCGTGGTCGGCGTGGCTGGGGCTTTGGAAGTGTCGTGCTCGAACACGAGGGAAGCCATTACCGTATTCCTCCGGGCGCGCCGCCCGGCGCCGGACTGGCCTGCGGCGGTGCTTGCGCGTCCGCTTTATGTTTCTCGATCTCGAGCATCTCCTCGAGCGGTATATCTTTCCTGGCCGGCGGTGAGGGAACCGCTCCGGTGACCGGCGGGCCGGGAGTCCGGGGGGCGACCGCGGCGGTGCCCGGCAGAAACTCCTCGGGCATGCGGATCTCCGGGAGGGCCGCGCCCGCCGGAATCGGCCGCACCAGCTCCGGTGTGATGAGGACCATCAATTCGGAGTTATTCCGCGTGCGCGAACGGCTTTGGAAGAGCTTGCCCAGCAATGGAATGTCGCCTATGCCGGGCATCTTGTTGAGGCTTTCGGTGATGGTGTTGTCCAGCAGGCCCGCGATCACGAAGCTCTGGCCGCTCTCCAGCTCGACTTGGGTCTGCACGCGCCGGGTGGCCAGCGCCGGGATGGTGAAACCCTGGAATTGCAGCGCATTGGCGTAGTCGAGCGAGCTGACCTCGGGGGACACCTGCAGGCGGATGGTTCCACGGGGCGTCACCACCGGCAAAAAGTTGATGCGCACGCCGTATTCGCGGAACTGAATGGTGACCGCACCGGCCGAGGCGCCGCTTTGCACCACGGGAAAGGGAAATTCGCCGCCGGCCACAAAGCTGGCAGGCTTGCCATTGAGGGCCAGCACATTCGGCTCGGCGAGCATTTGCAGCAGGTTTCTGGCTTCCAGCGCCTGGATCACGGTGCCCAAGTTCAGGTCTTTGCGAAACAAAAAGACGTTGAGCGCATCGGAGAGCGTAAAATTGACGGCATTGCCCTGGACGCTGGGCGTGGCTGGCCCGAATTGGCCCGTGGTGATTTGCCCCACGGTGTTGGCCGCGCCGGTGCTCAGCAGGTTGAAGCCGAACGAGGCGGTGGCGGAACGATCCACATCGGCGAACCGCACGCGGAGCAGAATTTGCGGTTCCGCCGCAGGCACCTCGACGCGCAGCAGATTGACGACCTTTCCCAGCGTGGCCGCCATGCCGGCGGCGCGCTCGGCGCTGGAGAGGTCTTTGACGGTGCCGCGCAGAAAAACCGTGTCGTTGGCGAAGTCGAGGCTGACGTCCTGCCCATCGAGTGCGCGCCGGAGTTGTCCCTGGACGGCCTGGAGGCGGGTCATATTCGGGCGCACGGTGAGATCGTACATCGTGCGCACGCCATCCTGCTGCCACAGAATCAGCGATGTCTCGCCGGGCGCTTTGCCGTTGATCAGCACCTCCCGCGGATTCACTGCCAGGGCCTCGGCGAGGTCGCCATTGGCCACCGCGACGCGGCGCAGGTCGGCGGGAGTATCCAAAACGATCGACTTGCCCACGGTGACCGCCAGATCCACTGGGCTACCGTGGTTGGCGCATAGCGCGGGTAGCGCCACTGAAACCAGGGATGCCACCAGCCAACAGCCGCGCCGTGTCATGGCCGGACCTCCCCCCGTACTTCGAACTGCGTTTCCGTCCGCTTGATGCCGTGGATCACCTCGACCACGCGCGGCTTCGGCAACGGAGGTACTGCCGCGGGTGGAGACATAGGGCGGGCGGGTCTAGTCTGCCCGACAAGCCCCGGTCTTGATTCGGTCGAGAGTGGCGCACCCGGATGGAACAATTGTGCGACCGCGCTGCCGGTGGTTTTGGCGATGGCATTGTCCAACGGATTGCGCAGCACCAGTTGAATGCTGGTCTGCGTGCTGGCCAGACTCAACGTTTCGGCGTCCTCCGGCGAAACCAACAGGTTGACGACGGGCACCGAGACGGGCTTGCCCTCGGCATCTTTCTGGAAGTTCTGGCCGGCGGAGAGCACTTGCACGTTTTGCAGCAGGGTCTTGGTGACGCCGCCCAAGGCGGCCTCTCCGGGGGGACTGCCGGATACCAGCACGTCCACGCGCATGCCGGGCACGGCAAAACCGGCCACGCCTACAATTTCATTCACACGGATGGCCACGGCGCGCATGCCCTTGGGAATCAGGGCCGCCAGTCCGGCGCCTCCGCCTTTGGGAGCCAAGCGGCTTTCCATCAGAGGTTCGCTGTTCATGATGGGTGAAATCACGCCGCGCCCCACGATATCCTCTTTCTTTTGGACCGCGCCTTCGGGCATGGTTCCGGTCCAGTCCCCCACGCGGAGATCCGCGTCCCGGATCAGGGTGCCGGGCTCGAGGTCCCGCGCAGCCAGGATGAGTTTGCTGGATCTGGGCGCCGCCTGCGTGCTTACGCGGCCAGACAACAGCCGGTACAGCAATAGGCTCGCGCCGGCGGAGACGATAAAGGCAAAAGCCAGAACGGAAATCAGTCGTTGATTCATGCTTCGCTCCCGGGCCGTATCCACTCGCCGGATCCCCAGCCCCGATCCGCTTCTCTCTCCGGAGACCTTAGGACATGTCCCGGTGCGGCTCGCCTTGTATATCGGCGGGGGGGTGGCGGGGCTATAGGCCGGGCGCTAGGAACCCGCCGCGGTGCTCAACTGAGAATTGGTGTCCGACCAGATGGTATTGATGCTGCCTCCGGCGGTCGCAAACAGGGCTGCCGAAGCCAACGCCACGAAGGCTAGCATGAGGGTGTATTCGATCAGGTCCTGGCCCTGGTCGTCGCTCCAGAAACGGGTCAAAAACTTCGTCATAGGTGTTTGTCCTTCCTAACAATGGTTCGGATGGACCGCCGCCGCCGGAGGAATGGGCAGAGGCTTGTTGCAGGGGCAAGGGTGCGGCGTGGGCCGACCGGAAGATCAAGGCCACGCCATCGTCGTAAATCAAGCGCCAGGCGCTGGATTGCCGCAGCGCGCCGGCCAAAGGCGCATCCGGCGGCAACAGAACGGTTTCGACGCCATAGCGGCTCAGATACGGCTCCCAGCCGGCCATCGCTCCCATGGCCTGGATGTACTTGCCGGCGAACTCCGCGCCGTAAAAGTCGCTGCGGCCGTCGATGAAAACGCGGCCGCGGGGATACTCGCGATAGATGAGGTAGCCGCCCCAAAGATCTTCCGTGAAGACGCCGCCGTAGAGGCCGGCCTTCTCGAGGCGGACGGCGGCGGCGACGGGAAAGGACTTGGGATCGTAGGACGCGCGGAAGGCGGAGGGCGGTTGCGGAGCATAAACCAGCGCTCCCAGCGCCAACAGGGCCACCATGCTGGCGGCGTACCAGCGCGGCCCGCCATCGAAGGCGTTCCATTCGTGCGTGAAGTCGGCCAGTTCGCCTAGACCGCGACGTAGCCATCCGGCCAGGCGCAGGGCTGGCGCTCTCCGCACTCCTTCGGACACGATTTCAGCGGCCGGAGTGGCCGCCAGCAGCACGAAGATCTCCACGTTGCGGGCGGAGTAGAGCGCCAAATGCGCCCACACGGCAAACAGCAGCGGCCACACCAATCGCCCCCGCCGGAACCCCCACAAAGCCGCGGCCGCGCCCGCCGCCAGCAGGATTTCGAAATAGCGCGCTTGGCCACTTTGAAAATTCAGCGACTGGAATTCCATGATGTTGCCGCGATAGAACCCGTCGGACAGGTACTGAAAGATGTGCGCGTGCAGCCGGTAGACGTACGGATTGATGAGTGTAGCCGCGCCGCAAGCGGCGGCGGTGAACAGATAACGGCGGCCGCGCCGGAGCGCCAGGCGGCGTTCCGCGTCGCCGGTTTCGCGCAGCAACACGGCGAACTGCCCTGCCGCATAAGCGCCAATCAACAGGATGCCGACGAAGAAACCGCCATGCAGGTTGGTCCACAGCACCATCAGGGGAGCCAGCATCCACAACCGCCGCGGGACGCCGGGTTCGCGATCGGTCCGCTCCAGAATGGAATAGAAGACCACCGTGAACAACATGGTGAACAGGTGCGGGCGCGCGAGCCAGTGTCCGGCGGAGCCGGCGGCGGCCACCAGCGTGATCGCCAGCGCCACCAGCGCGTCGCTCGAGCGGCGCGCCATGCGGAACAGCAACGCGAAAGTCAGCGCCAGGATCAGGCTGCTGGCCAACACCACGGCAGCCATGCCGGCATGCAGATGCAGCCAGCCGAACAGCACATCCCACAGCCACTCCCAGGCGAACCACGGTTGCCCGGAGCGGGTAAAGGAAAAGATATCGCTTCTAGGCACGCGCCCGTGCGCCAGGATCCATTCGCCGGTGCGCAAGTGCCAGCCGGTGTCGCCGTCTCCCAATAGTGTGTGCGCGCCCTTCATTCCGCAGAACAGGAATACCAGAGGCATCACGAACGCGGCGTCCGTCATGGACGGGAGCCATCGGAGAGAGCGAGAGGGCTTAGACGAGTGCATGCGTGCCGGTAAACCATGGGCACGGGCGGGGCCAAAGAAGCGGCGTGCCGACGCAAAGTATCTCGTCCGTTTTCAATTCGCGCAAAGGAACCGCAGGGCCAGACCGCGGAGTAGGTGTACCAATCGGAGAAGAGTGTCTGGAATTGAGACACGCTCCGGACGGTACTCCGACAGTACGAATAGGACGCGGCGATCGGGCGGGCGCTGGGTAAAATATCGGTTGAACGCACGCTATGAGTTTGTTTGTCCAAACGGCGCCCCGGTGCGCTCCGTTCCGGAACACGCGGCTGAGTATTTCGCCGTGCGTGACGGATGCCGGACTGGCCGTGTTCGACGCCATTCTGAGTCGTCCGCGCGGCCCGATTTTGCCGCCGGGGATTTCGGCGGGGCCGCTCCCTGACGGTCGCGGCTCGGTAACTCGCGGCTCGGTAAGTTGCGGCTCGGCAAGTTTGGGCTCGGTAAGTCGCGGCTCGGTAAGCCGCGGCTCCGCCAACCGGGAGCGGCGCGGTCCAAGCTGCGGCTGGACGGATGTGCGCCGATCCGTGGCGCACCACTTCAGCGATTATGTCCTCAGCGTGGTCGGGTTAGTGCCTTACCGCTGCCGGACCTGCAGCGACCGGTTCCATCGCGCGCGTCAGACGGCGCCGAGTCCCGGCCGGTTCAACCCGGAAGTGTCCAGCATGCCGTCGCGCACTTTGAAGATACCGGGGAATTTATCCTCCCACGGCTTATTCGCGGCCGGGACGTACTCCCGCGCGTTGGCTTCCATGGCGGCCACGCCTGGAATGTGCGCCGCCAAGCCGGCGGAATGGATCAGGGATGCACCGGGGCAGGTCAGATCCTGAACGCATAGGAACATATTGTATTTTTGGGCCGCGGCGGCCATCAGCAGCACCTGGCTCTGGCCTTTGCAGGCCTTGAGCGCCGCGCCGGAGTAACCCATTTCGCGCGCCAGCATCAGGCTCTCGATATCGGTGAGCGACTCGTCGATCACCACCGGCCGCAACCTGGCGGCCGCGTGCATTACGTTGGCGCGGTCCGCTTTCAGATCGCGCGCGGTGGGCTGCTCCACGTATTGAATGCGCGCGAACCCTGCCGCGGTGCGCTCCCGCAGGCGGCGCAGGAACTCCAGCAAATAGTCCACGTTGGGACACTGCTCGTTGAAATCCAGCGAATAGAACCAGCCGGCGACGCCGCGTTCCCGTTGCGTTTCGGTGGTGGCCCGGTCGATGTCGATCACCCGCGCGAGGTCCCAGGCGAGGTCGTTGCCGGCCAGTTTGATCTTGATGCGGCGCAGTCCGTTGTAGCGGATCCATTCGGGCAGCGTTTCCGGCAGCCCGTCGGCGATGCGGGTGCGGATGTCGGAGGCGACGATCGGGTCGGAGGCGCCCACGGAATGATACAAAGCCATACTTGACGTGGGCTTGGGCAGCACATAGCGGCTCAGATATTCGCCCTTGTAATTCGCCCCTAAGTAGTGCGCGAGATCGTACGGCATGGCGTCGCTGCCGTAAGTCAGATAACTGCTCAGGCCCAGCGCCTTGCCATAGGCGTCGTGGATGGCAGCATCGAACGGGCTGGCGGTCACCAGCGTGCATAGTTTCGGAATGGGATCGGTCAATTTCAAGCCGGTGGAAACCGCGTGGGCGGCCTTGAGATACTCGGGTTCCAACGCGCAGTTGATATCCACCGGGTGACCTGGATCGCGATAATCGCCGGTGATGCGGGCGATGCGCGCCGCCAGGGATTTCATGGCGCCGAGGGTTGTATCATAGGACATGGTCCGCGACGGAAACGACCAGGCGTTGCCCATGGTCATGGAGCCGAAGCCGCGCACGGGAGGGCCGGTGCCGATGCGGACCGTGCAATCGACGTTCAGCAGCGTGACACGATCCACGGTTTGCGCGCCGAAGCGGTAGGGAGTTCGGTAACGGAAGTCTTCGTAAGAGAAGCGGACCCCTTCGATGCGCATGGCCGGACGGTCCAGGGCGCCGCGGCAGATGCTGAAGGCTGCGGGGGCCAGGGCAGCGGATTGGAGGAATCGACGCCGGTCCATATGCGACCCTGCCATGGTATCCTGTTCGTCAACGGGATGCACGCGAG
>Ga0187871_10000923_pt1 | contig 26545 bp, 21 predicted proteins | sample June2016WEW_16_1_FD_132988 | JGI IMG/M metagenome (GOLD analysis project Ga0187871, IMG submission 132988) | Peatland microbial communities from SPRUCE experiment site at the Marcell Experimental Forest, Minnesota, USA - June2016WEW_16_10 | ecosystem: Environmental > Terrestrial > Soil >...
CGGCTACCATCAGAATCGCTCGCATCCTTACCAGTCTATGCGCAAATCTGTGCCACGCCGGCAAGGCCCTCTTTTGCGCCGTAGTTCGGCGAAGCCGACGTTATAATAGACCCATTCCATGCGTAATGCCAGGCAGCAAGCAGTGTGTCGCAGACTAACACAATCCGCTATCGCCCTATCGTTCTCGGCGGCGGCGCTGTCGCAAACCGCTCCTGTCAGCGGCAAACGATACCCGCGCCTGGCCATCCGCAATGCCATCGTGGTGGATGGCAACGGCACTCCGGCTGCCGGCCCTAAGGACATCGTCATCGAAAACAACAGGATCGCCGCTGTGGTAGCGATCGACCCCGTCGCTTTGAATCATGGCGCGCGCCGCCCGCCCGCGGAAATCGAAATTGACGCTAAAGGCAAGTACGTTCTCCCGGGACTGATCGACGCCCACGCCCACATCCAGGACGAACGCAACGGAATCCCGCAACCGGTGGAATACGAGCTCAAGACCTGGCTCGCCTGCGGTATCACTACCGTTCGCGACGTGGGCAGCGACCTGACCAAGACCCTGGCATTGCGCGCCAGGAGCGCCGCCGGCGAAATCGCGGCGCCCCGCATTTTTGTTTACCCGATGTTTGGCAAAGCGGGGGGCGCCGCCGCCATCGAGCCGCGGAATCCCGCGGAAGCGCGCGAGGGCGTGCGCCGCGTCAAGCAGTCAGGCGCCGACGGCATCAAGCTGATACAGGTTCACCGCGACATCATGGAGGCCATCGAGGATGAAGCCCACAAGTTGAACCTCCCTGTTGCCCACCATGTGGGCGTCGAAGAAACCACGGCCTGGGACGACATTCGCCTGGGTACCCGATCCATCGAGCACTGGTATGGGATCCCCGACGCGGCCATACCCGATGGCGTGCAAGATTTCCCGTCGAGCTACAACTATAACGACGAATCCGATCGCTTCCGGTATGCGGGGCATCTCTGGCGCGAAGCCGACCCCAAGATGTTGCACGACGTGCTCGCGGCCATGGCGAAAGCCGGTGTCGCCTGGGTACCCACCTTCGACATCTACGAGGCCAGCCGCGATCTCCAGCGCGCCCAAAGCCAGCCCTGGTTCCGCGATTACCTGCATCCCGCGCTCTCCGAATACTTCCGCCCGAACGCCGGGAACCACGGGTCGTACTTCCTGCATTGGACCTCCAATGACGAGGTGTTCTGGAAAGAGAACTACCGCATTTGGATGGCGTCCGTCCGGGATTTTGAACGGCTGGGCGGCCTGGTTGGCGTCGGTGACGACGCGGGATTCATCTATCAACTCTACGGTTTCGGCCTGCTTCGCGAACTGGAATTACACGAAGAAGCCGGCTTTCATCCCATCAAAGTCATCCAGCACGCCACCGGCAACAACGCCAGGATATTGGGAATGGAAGGCCAGCTGGGCGGCGTGCGTCCCGGTTATCTCGCGGATTTGATTGTGGTGAACGGCAACCCGCTCGACGACATCAAAGTGTTGTATCCAACGACAGAGGGCGCTGGCATCGAGTGGACCATCAAGGACGGCATCCCCTACCACGCTCCCACGCTCGCCGCGGACGTACGCGAAATCGTCAGGAAGGCACGCGAGTCCAGAGCGCCGGGAAAGAAATGAACGGCAAATTCCGAATTTCCACCTTCCTCTCCGGCAGTTCGCGCTAAGCCCCGTCCCACGTCAACCTGTTGACCTTACAGCGAGACTAACGGAATTCCGATACCTGCCGATTAGCAGAGTGTGTAGCACTCGTAGTGTGCGGCACTCGCACAAGGACGGATCAACTGATGAAATCTACTTACCGGCTTCCACTGGGCGCCCTGATCGCAGCGTGCTCGATGTCCATGCCGGCTTACGCCGACGACGCATCTCCGGACGGCAGCCCGCCGGCCACGACGAATGATATCTACGCCATGGATCTGGCATCGCTTCTCAACATGAAGGTGACCACGGCTTCGAAGTTCTCCGAGAATCTGGCCGACGCTCCCGGCGTCATGGAGGTCGTCACCAAGGATGAATTGCGGAGATTTGGCGGCATGACCCTGGGTGAGATTCTGGACCGCGTCCCCGGCCTCAGCATGACCACAGCGTCGTTCACAGATCGCAGCATGGTGGCGGCTCGCGGGGACCAAACCCAGATTAACGGCGGACATATCCTATTTCTCATCAATGGACGCCCCACCCGGGAGGTTCTGGAAGGCGGCATCATCAGCGATTTATTGGAGTCCTTTCCAGTGAATATCCTTGAGAGAATTGAGGTCGTCCTGGGGCCAGGGTCGGTTCTTTACGGGTCCAACGCGTTCTCCGCGGTGGTGAACCTGATTACGCAGAAGGCGGAAGGCAATGCGCTCGTCGTGACGGGCATGGGCGGCGCCTCAAGCGCCGCCACATCCGGACAAGTCATGTTTCAGCGTGGCGGCCTTAGCATTGTCGGCGCCGGGCAGTTTCACCAGGACCCCAATTGGAACACGCCGGTCTCCACAACTTATTTCGGTGTTGTGAATGCCGACATACCGGACCGCTAAGGGAGCCTATCTGGAGGCGGACTACAAGGGACTGAGCATCATGTCGTCCTACACCGATTGGACCACTTCGTACCTGGAAGGTGCCGTCGGTCTGGCCCGATGGAGGAGGGGCTTTGCCGACCTGGGATACAAATGGAAAGCCGGTTCGAAATGGGACATGAGCCTCGATCTCACTTATACACGAACCACGCTCGATGCCTCCAATTCGATTCCGTTCATAACCAGAGATTCGTATGAGGCCCTGCTCGAATGGACCAACACCGTCACGCTCACCGACAAGGACCGCCTGACATTTGGCAGCTTGTTCGACTACCGGCGCGGCGAGGAGCTTTTCTATTATGGTCCGCGTCCGACACCGATAACGGACGGGAGCCAGTCGGGAGGCGCATTCTACGCCCAGATCGACCATGCCCTGCGCGACAATCTGAAGCTCATCGGCGGCTTTCAGGCGAACAAGATGGATGATATCAAGTTGGACGTCGTGCCGCGGGGCGGCGTAATCTGGAGCCTGACTCCGCGGTGGATTTGGAAGGCGCTCTACAGCGAGGCGTTCCGCGCCCCCAGCCTCAACGAAACCCTCTTGCATTACATCCCGCCGCCCGCGGTGGGAGGCCCAAGTCTGCTGGGGAACCCCAATCTGGCCCCGGAGAAGGATGCCACCGCCGATATCGGCTTGAGTTATCAAGGCGCGCATTTCCAGACGGGGGTTGACTATTTCCATAGCAGACAAACCAACATCATCGTACTGGGAGATGTTACGGCTGCTGGAGAATACGTCAATCTGGGGAAAGCTACTTTCCAGGGCGTTCAATTTGAGGAGAAGTATTACTTCAGAAAGAACTTTTTCCTTATGGGTTCGGTGATCTATCAAGCCAATCGAGATGGGAGCGGTAATTCCGATGTCACTCCCGTCGCCAACTTCGGAGGCAAGGCGGGGATAAGCTACGAATCTGCGAACGGGATCACTGTGGGTTTCTTCGACGTCCATGAAGGCGGACTACCGGGCTACGGTGCCGCTCTAAATCCGCAGCCTGGCGCCTACGACATGCTGAACGCCAATCTGCGGTTCGATTTGGCGAAGCTGTTGCACACAAATGCCGCCAAGGGGATCGCCCTGGTCGCCCACGCCGAGAACCTGGAGAACAGGCAAGTGTGGCTCCCCGATTGGCAGGACGTTCCGGGCGACTCCATTTTCGTGAATCGCGGCCGCACCATTCTCGCCGGCGTTGAGTTCGCGCTGAAAGCGGAGCGATAGACGGCCCATGGAGCTCTCCGCCACGCGGCCGAAGACCCTTCCGTTCGCTGGGCCCGGAGACGGAAGCAGGGCTTTGGGTGTGGTGTGCTCGCCGCGGTGGGCCAAGACAATACTGCGCATCGGTCCCGCCGTAATTCTGGCGGCATTTGCCGGCGGCGGTGCCGTGCGCGGGCAGGCGGTCGACGAATATCAGTTAAAGGCGGCCTTTCTCTCCAACTTTGCCAAGTTTGTGGAATGGCCGCCGGCATCCTTCAGCAGCCCCCAGGACCCCATAGTAATCTGTATCCTGGGCGTGGACCCATTTGGCGATGCGCTGCGGCAGGCCGTGAATGGGAAGATGATCGAAGACCGGAAACCTGTCGTACACCAGATCTCCGACGTGCGCCAGGCCGGCGGTTGCAGCATCCTCTTTATCAGTTCGTCGGAGCGAAAGCGCCTGCGGGCGATCCTCGCCGAAATCAAGACTAACGGCATCCTGACTGTCGGCGATACCGGCAACTTTGCGGTGGAGGGTGGGGTCATCAATCTCAAGCTGGAGGGCGGCAGGGTCCGCCTGCAAATCAACCTGGACGCCGCGGACCGGCAGAAGCTGCGGATCAGTGCCAAACTCTTGAGCCTGGCACAGATCGTCAAGAACTGAACCCATGCGGATCGCAGCTCATTACTACAATCTTCCGACCGGGCACAAGCTGCGGCTGATCATCGTGTTGACGGTAAGCGTTGCGTTGCTGCTGGCGTCGGCGGCGGTTCTGACCTACGATCAGATTGCTTCCCGTATAGAAATGCGCAGCGAGTTGGAGGTTCTGGCCGAGATCGTAGGCTCGAACAGCACAGCGGCATTGACCTTCGGGGACGAACGGGCCGCCGAGGACGTCCTTGCCGGGCTCAAGGCTAAGCGGCATATCTCCAGCGCGGTGATCGATTCCGCGGACGGCAGACTGTTCGCCAGTTATGGCGCTAAACCCAAGGCTCTGGTGGCGCCTCTCGCTGGACGCGCCTACGGAAGCTGGTTTGAAGCCGGCAGGTTGATTGCATACAAAGGCATCGAACTCCGGCGTCAAAACATAGGCTCGGTTTATCTGGAGTCGGACACGTTAGAGCTACGTGCGAGGTTCACCCGTTTTGGCTGCGTCACACTGGTCATCTTGCTGGGCGCCGCCGCGCTCGCGCTGGGCCTATCGTTCAGGCTGCAACGGGTGGTCTCGGTGCCGATCGCGCACCTGGCGGAGGTGGCCAAAGCCGTCTCCGATCGAAGGAACTACTCCGTGCGGGCGACCAAGCGCGCCGACGACGACCTGGGTCAGCTCGTCGATACATTTAACGGTATGTTGTCCGAAATCGAATTCCGCGACGCGGCACTCCTCGGCCGGCTGAACGAGTTGAACCGCGCACAGGCCGAGTTAGTGCACGCCAAAGACGCTGCCGAGGAAGCCAACCGGGCCAAGAGCGTCTTCCTGGCCACCATGAGCCACGAGCTGCGGACGCCGCTGAATGCCATTATTGGCTATAGCCAGATGCTCACTGAGGATTACATCGGGCCGGAGCAGGAAGAAGTACGGCATGACCTGGAGAAGATCGAGCGCTCCGGCCACAACTTGCTCGGAATCATCAACGACATCCTGGATCTCTCGAAAATCGAGTCCGGCCGGGAAGCGGTCAAGGCGGAAACTTTCGACGTCGCGCCGGTGCTTGAGGACATCTGCGGCACCTTGCAGCCGATGGCGCGGCAACAGGGCAACGTGCTGGAGATCGACTGTCCCGAGCATGCCCGGCTGGTCTATGCGGACCTGGCCAAGTTCCGGCAAAGCGTCCTGAACCTGGTGAACAACGCCTGCAAGTTCACTGAGAACGGCCGCGTTACGGTGGCCGTGGACAGGCGGCACAGCCCAGACGGGGAGTGGACTGAAGTGCATGTGTCCGACACGGGCATCGGAATCGGCGCGCAAGACTTGAGCAAGCTGTTCCGTCCCTTCTCGCAGGTGGACGGCTCGTGTACCCGGAAGTATAACGGCACGGGCTTGGGCCTGGCGATTAGCAGGAAGTTCTGCCGGATGATGGGCGGAGACATTACGGTCGAGAGCGAACCGGGCCGCGGCGCGCGCTTCACCATCCGGCTGCCCGCTGGGAGAACCATCGCCGGTCTTCCTGCGAGTGCGCCATAGGGTTCATAAGGCAAGTCCAATTTAGCGACATCCCTCAGCGCTTTTCGACGGGCCGGTCCGGCAGATCTTGTAATACCTCGATGCTCCCGTGCCCCATGCGCAGATAGATCCGCCGCTTCGGGATCTCATTTGCAGAATCGAAGTGCGAGCCTACCGCCAGTTGGCTAAGATGGTTCAGATGTTTTCCGGTGAAGTCCGAAGAGACGCTGCCCAGTCTGGTTCTGGCGTCGATCGAATATGGACCTGCTTCCGGCAGCGTTACGATCAGGTCTCCGCTGTGGCTGCGCAGATCCAGGTCTCCTGTCACCTCGCTTACCCATACATACCCGTTGTCATGACGGATTACCAGACGCGAGTCGCGCGGCACATGCATCTTGTACTCAACCGTGACGCCGTGCTCTCCCCGCGGTAGAAAACGATGGCGTTCGGAACTTGTCGAAATCACCAGCTCTTTATCGGAGCGTCGTTCCGCGGCCACGCGAACCTCGGCAAAAGGCTTTTCCGCGTGCGCCTGCTGGCTGGGCGGATAAAAGCCATCGGTCGACTTAATGACGACGATCTCAACCGCCGGTTCGTCCCAGCCTTCCACCGTCAGGTAGCCGTACGAGTTGTTCAGACGAATCGTCCCGCCTGGCGCGAAAGGCACCCGCTCCGTGTTGGTTATTTCAAACGACTGCTTGGGCCCTTTCTCGTAGACGTCCTCCGCGGCCGCCAACAGATGTATCGCCGCCAGCAGACCCAGCCCGCAAATCACCGCCAGTCTGTTCGTCATAGCGGTCACCCGCCCTCCTTTTGCGCGCGGGCGGCTTTCACGATCCTCAGATACCTACGCGCCAGTTCCCGGATCTGTTCTTCTTTCATCATGGGCAGGCCCTCTGGGTTGATTAGCTCCGATCCGATGCCGAGAGCAGTGGCGCCGCTCAGGATAAAATCGCCGGCGGTTCTTTGATTGACGCCGCCGGTAGCGATCAGCGGCACCTGTGGAAACGGCAGCTTCAAAGCGCGGATGTAACTGGGACCTCCCAACGGTCCGCACGGGTAGATCTTGATGAAGTCGGCGCCCATCTTCCACCCCGCGATCAAGTCAGTGGGGGTCATCGCGCCCGGAAAAACGACGATATCGTTCTTTAGCGCGAATTCGACAACCTCCGGGACCAGCCCCGTGCTGGTCAGGAACATGGCGCCGGCATCCACGCAGCGGCGCGCCGTCTCGAGATCCAAAACAGTTCCGGCGCCTACTACCATTTCCGGGAAGCTGCGGGCCAGATGCGAAATCACATCGAGCGCGCCCGGCACGGTCATGGTGATCTCCGCGATGGGAATGCCGGAACGGTTGACCGCTTCCGCGGCGAAACGCGCGTGCTCGGGCGTTGCCACACGAATACCTGGAATGATGCCGATATCTTCGATGCGCGCGCGGACCTCTGCCTTTTTCATGATTTGATCAATGTAACTCCCGGCTTCCCACCGCCTGGCGAAGCTGCTCCAAGGCGGTCAAGTAGGCCGCCACCGCTTGACGGTAGGCGAGCTGTGTGGCGCGATAGCTGCGTTCGGCATCCAGGAAATCCAGCAGGGCCAAAGCGCCTTTGTGGTAAGCGTATTCGCTGATGTCGCGGCTTTTTTGCGCGACCTCGAGATAGGTGGACTTATAGAGTTGGGCCACGCGCGCGCTCTCCTGTATCCCTTCGTAGGCGTCCTTTACGTCGGTGAGGACCTGCCCGCCGGCCGCCTTCTGCTGCTCCTCGGCTTGCCGGATGGCGATACGCGTCTGTGCAATATTGCCCTGGTTCCGGTCGAAAATTGCGAGCGGAATGCTGAACGACCAAGTGGCGCCGTTGATGCCGTTGGCGTGCGAATAGTTGCCGGAGATCGTGGGATCCTGCTTGCCATTCGCCTTGGCCAGAGAGTATTGGCTGTTGGCGGCCGTAACGCCCAGCACGGCTGCGCGCAGGTCCGGCCGGTTCTGCAGGGCCTTTGCCTGCAGTTCCTCGATGGTGACAGCCAGCGGCCGGTATTCGAATTCACCCACGACGCCGTAATCGGCGGGGACCGATTCATACCCTAATTGTTGCCGGAGGTCCGACAGCGCCTGTACCTTGTTGACCAGGGCCTGTTCCACGTCAGTCTGAAATTGCACCAACTGGATCTTGATCTTCAGGTAATCGTTCTCGCTCATGCCGCCATCTTTATATTGGATTTCGCTGATGTCGACAGTCTTCTGAAAGCTCTTTACATCCGTCTCGGCGAGCTCCAGAGTGGACTCCGCGAGTTGGGCATTGACGAAGAGAGAACCCACCTGAAACGCGACGCCGCGCTCATTATCCGTTACCTGCGCCCGCGTCACCGCCGTGGCCGCCTTGGCCGCTTCCAGGCGGCGCGCCCGTTTGTGGCCGCGTTCAATCAGGTAGCTCAACCCCAGGTCGCCCTCGGTCGAGGCTTGCAGATAAGTGGAAAAAGACACGCCTGGCGGGGGGGACAGCGGCAGGTATTCCCAATCCGTGAACAACGTTGGGTTCGGGCGAAGGTTGGCGGTGATTTCCGCGGCCTGGTTCTGTTGGATGTTGGTCCGCGCGGCCAGAAGGCTATGGTTGTGCGCGAGCGCTAGCCGGATGGCCTCGTCGAGCGTGATTTTGACCGGCCCCGGCGCCGCCTGTCCGAATACCGGAACCCCACAGGCCGTACCGGCCAACACCGCGCAAACCGCCCAAGCTCCACGTTTAGTGCTCAAAAGACTCCTCCGGTTTCGGCAGTACGTCTTTATCCCCCGCGACCCAGACATAAAAAGTAGGCAGAAGGACGATGCTCAGCAACAGGTCGGAAATCAACCCGCCTACAATAACGATCGCGAAGGGCCGCTGCGAATCCGATCCGATGCCATGCGAGAGAGCCGCCGGCAGGAGCCCCAGCGTCGCCACCAGCATCGTCATCATGATGGGACGAAGCCGCAAGACCGCGCCTTCCACCGCGGCGTCCGCGATCGAGTGGCCTCGCGCGCGGAGTTGGTTGATGTATTCGAGCATGATGACGCCGGTCTGCACCGACACACCAAACAGGGCCAGCATGCCGACGCCCGAGGAAACGCTGAGGTAAGTTCCGGTAATCACCAGGGCCAGGAAGCCTCCGACGCGCGCCAGACCTACGTTTAAGAGAATCAGAATCGCCCACTTAAACGACCGGAACATGGTGTAGAGGATAATGAAGATCACGAGAATAGTCAGCGGGACAATGACTGCCAGCCGCGCTTCCGCCCGCTTCTCGCTCTCGTACTCGCCCGACCAGCCGATGCTATAGCCCGGCGGCATTTTCACTCTTGCACCTATCTGTTTCACCGCGTCTTCGACCGTGGTCCCCAGGTCCCGGCCTCTCACGTTGAAGGTCACCGCCACGTACCGGCTGTTGCCTTCCCGGTAAATGTCGTACGCGCCATCCTTCACGTCCACTTTGCACAACTGTGCCAAAGACACCCGCTCTCCGGAAGGAGCCACCAGACGAACGTTCTCAATGGCTCTCGCCGTATTGCGATAGGGCGTCTGGTAGCGCACCACCACGTCGTACCGCTGCTCGCCGATCAGCACCTGGCTCACGGCATTGCCGCCCACGGCCGTTTGGACGGCGTCTTGTATGTCCGCCACGTTGATTCCAAATCGAGCGGCCATGCGCCGGTCGATGGTTAAGTCCAGATTTGGCTGGCCGAAATCGCGCAAGAGTTTTACGTCATGCATGCCCGCAATGCCCGACATGACATCCGTAACCTCTTCGCCCTTTTGCTCGAGAAGCTTCAGATCGTCCCCGAAGATCTTCAGCGCCAGCGAACCTTTTGTGCCCGTCATCGTTTCTCCCACGTTGTCTTCGATGGGTTGCGAGAAGTTCCAGATCGCGCCCGGATACCTTTGCACCGCGCGATTCATGGCGGCGATCAGCGCCTCCTTGTTCTTATGAAACACCGGGCGCCATTGGTCGTGCGGCTTCAAATCCACGAAATACTCCGTGTTGCCGAATCCCCCGGTGTCGGTTCCGTCATCCGGCCGGCCCACCTGCGACACGACCTTACTTACTTCCGGGAAAGACGCGAAAACATAGCGCTCGTTGGTGGTGAATTTCTCGCCCTCCGAAAGACTGGTGCTATTCGCCAGCGTGCCGCGCGCCCAAATCGCGCCTTCATCCAGGTGCGGCAGGAACTCCGCTCCAATGACGCCGCCAAAGCCCATATAAATGGTTCCAGCCAGCGCGGCTATGCCTATGCAGGCGACAAACCAGCGATGCTGGACCGCCCAGCGCAGCCGCCGGCGATACTGCTCCGTGAGAAAATCCATGATCGGGTTGCGCCGTTCCTTGACCCCGTTGCGAAAAAATGTGGCGGCCAGCACGGGCGCGATCAGAATCGAAAACGTCATGGCGCCGAGAAGAGCGAAAACCACCGTCCAGGCCATCGGCCGGAATAACCGGCCTTCCACGCGCTGCAGCGTGAAGATCGGCATGTAGGCGGTGATGATGATGGCAATGGCATAAAAGACCGGCCTCTGCACCTCGTGGCATGCTTCGCGAATCATCTCCGCTGTCGTCTTCGGAGTTCCCGCCGAGGTGCGGCGGCTGCCGCGGCTCAGGTGCCGGATGATATTCTCCACCATCACTACCGCTCCATCCACCACCATTCCGAAATCCAACGCGCCCAGCGACAGCAGGTTTGCCGGAATGTGACTCAAATCCAGCCAGATCGACGCGAATAATAGAGAGAACGGAATGGTCAGTGCGACGATGATGGCGGCCCGCGCATTCAGCAGAAACAAGAACAGAATGACGCTTACCAGAATCATGCCTTCGGTGAGGTTATGCATCACGGTGTGCAGGGTGAAGTGCAGAAGATCGCTGCGGTCCAACATGGGAACCACTTCCACCCCGGGAGGTAGAATGCCGTGGTTCAGATCGTACACCTTCTTGTGGATAGCTTCGAGCGTGGGTTCCTCTTCCGCGCCTTTACGTAATAACACTCCGCCCTGGATCACATCGGGCTCATCGACGATGCGCCCATCCTCCATGTGGTTGGCTCTGGCCATGTGGCCCAGCCGGATTTTGGGGCCCTGCGTGACTTCCGCGATGTCCTTTACCCGCAGGGCGGTCCCACTTTGAGTCTTCAAAACCGTCTGTTCGATGTCGCTTACGCCGCCGAATAGACCCAGTGCCCGAACGTTCATCTGCTGCATGCCTTCTTCTACAAAGCTGCCGCCGGCATTGATATTGTTGTTGGCAAGTTGCTGTTCTACCTGGCCGATGCTCATCCCGTAGGACACCAGTTTGTTTGGATCCACGCGCACCTGATATTCGCGCACCGTGCCGCCGAAATCGGAAACGTCCACCACGTTGGTCACCGATTTGAACTGCTTCAGTAGCACCCAGTCTTCGATGGATCGCAGTTCCATCAGGTCATAGCGGGGATTGGTGCTGCGCAGGGTATACCAATAGATCTGGCCCGTGGTGCTCCAGTCCGTGCCAATTTGCGGCTGCAGGTTCTGTCCTGGAGGAAGATTGACCTGGGTCAGTCTTTCCAAAACCTTCTGCCGGTTCCAATCGTTCACGGAGCTGTCGTCGAAGATCATGATCACAAACGATAGGCCGAAAATCGACTCGGAGCGCAGAAACGTCATGTGCGGCATTCCAGCCATTTGGATTTCAATCGGAATGGTGACCTGCTGTTCCACCTCCTCCGCGGACCGCCCCGCCCATTGCGTAATCACCGTCACATAGTTGTCGGCGATGTCGGGATAGGCCTCCACCGGCAAGTTATGAAACGAGATGGCGCCCCAACCGAGCAATAGCACGGCCGTAGCCAACACAACGAACCTGTTGTTAAGCGCGAAGTCTACAAGAGCGCGGATCATCCCTGTTTCCTGTTTTCGTTTGGCCTTGGCTTCAGATCACTGGGCGAGCACGTGGTCCAGCACGAGCGCATTAGTGACCACTTGTTGGCCCGGCTGGAGTCCCGACTTGATTTCCTGCAGGTCCGTGTTGTCCGGCAAGAGGTCGCCGCCCACTACTTCTATGCGGCGAAACTTACTACCGGGCGCGGGAAGAAATACGAAATCCCGATCGTGCATATGCAGGATGGCGGCTGCGGGGATCACGGTGTGCATCTCGGTGGTTTGTCCGCGAAAGGTGGCCTTCACGAACATCCCCAGCCGCATGATTCCTGGATTCGGAACTTCAATGCGAACTTTGCCGGTACGAATATTCGGATCGAGGACCGCGCCGATGTTGCTGACCCGTCCTTTAAAAATACGATCTGGATAGGCGTTCAGGCTAATATCGGCCGGGTCGCCCAGGCGGACAGTGGCCAGATCGTTCTCATATACATCGCAGACAATCCACGTGGACGAAAGGTCGGAAATCGTAAACGGGTATGGGGTATTGTACGCCTGCACCAACGAACCGGTGGTCACTTGCTGATCGGTAACGATCCCCGAAGTGGGAGCGAAGATGTCCACCATAAAGACGGGCTTTTCGGGGTTGTTGCCCAGCAAACGCAGATGCTCCGCCGCCGTATCCACCGTGATCTTGGCCTTGTCTTCCGTGTCTTGCGCCACCTGCAGATCGTTCAGGGCTATGGCGCCGTGCTGATACAGATCCTTCGCGCGTTCGCATTGTGTTTTGGCGAGTATCTCGTCCGCCACGGCCATCCGGTAAGTCGAATATCCACCCGATACGTCGTCGCTGCGAATGGTCATCAGCAACTGGTCCTTCTTTACGGTGTCCCCGAGCCGCGCGTGAATGGACATCACCCGCCCGGAAGCCAGTGACACGACCGGGACATTGCGCGTAATGTCGGGGGTAACCGAACCGGTCACCACCAACTCTGAAGTGGTGGGATGCCTGCCAGCGGTTGCCAGGGGAAATTGCTCCGGGTGGTCCACGGCGAAAAGGTTGATGTCCGCGCCGGGCGTTACTTTGGCGGCCGGCGGATCCTCCGCCGCCTGATCGGCTTTCGCGCCGTGACAGGCGGCCAGCGTCAGCAATGACAAGATAGCGACGAGTAAACCGGCAATTCCCAGACTCTTAGGTTTCATAAGTAAGCCGTGTGCCAACAAGGAGGCGCATTTGATTCAGATTAGGACAAGCTGTATGAGGACGGCATAAAGAGAGAACCAAAATTGCAATCCTCCCCATAGAATCCGTCTATCGGGCGGGCTTGTTCAGGTGCTACCCGCTAAGATGCTTCCCGGAAGCGATAGCCGAAGTGAAGTTCTGTCAGCAAGTACTCGGGAGCGGACGGATCGGCTTCCAGCTTCCTCCGCAACTGATGCATGAATGTGCGCAAGTATTCCAATTCCGCGCCATATTCCTCGCCCCACACCGCGCGCAGGAGCTTCGAGTGGGCGATAGGTACTCCCGGGTGGCTCATCAAGTAATGTAGGAGGTCGAATTCTTTGGGCGTTAAACGCAATACCGCGCCGGACTTGCGTACGATGCGGCGGATGGGATCGAGTTCGATCGCCCCGATTGAAATCGGTATTCGCGAGTCGAGCATCGTGGTGGCGGAACGCCGGACCGCGGATCTTAAGCGCGCAGCCAGTTCCGGAATCGAGAACGGCTTAGTAATATAGTCGTCGGCGCCCGCATCCAGAGCTTCAATCTTGTCGGCTTCCCGGTCGCGAACGGTGAGCATCAGAATCTGGCAGCGCGGGGCGTTCTGCCGGATTCTCCGGCAGGCCTCGATTCCACCCATGCCGGGCATGTTGACGTCCATGAGAACCGCATCGAACGAACGCATGGCCGTCGTCCGCACAGCCTGCTCGCCATTGGCGGACTCGGAAACTTCGAAGCCCAGGGCGTCCAAAGTGCGGCTGAGCACCCGCCGCAGATCGGCGTCGTCGTCTGTAACCAGAACGCTGCCTGGTGTGGAACACACGCTCATTGAATGTCCGCTCCCCCCGCCGGGATACACGCCGGCAGTAACATCGAGAAAGAAGTCCCGTATCCCGCTTCCCCTTCGGCCCAAACACTTCCCTGGTGCGAGGCGACGATCTTCTTGACGATCGAAAGCCCCAACCCAGTGCCGGCAGGCAAATGCTGCGCTTCCGGCGCGCGATAAAACCGTTCGAAGACCCGCTCGCGGTCCTGTGGCGCGATGACCAGGCCTTTGTTGCGCACGGTCAGGACCACCGCATTTCCTTTGGCTGTACCGGCAATCTCAATCGGCGATGCGGGTTCGGAATACTTGATGGCGTTGTCGATAAGCTGGACGATGGACGTCAGGATCAGTTCGCGGTCGGCAAAAATCGGCAGCTCCGGAGCGGGCACGGAAACACAAAGGCGCTCCCGGTCAGCCTGTCGATCGAGTCTCCCTATGGCGGCGCGTATCAGTGCCGAGACCGATGACCTTTCCCGTTTGGGCTTGAATTCCGCGCCATCCAACATAGCGGCGCTGAGCAACCGCGAAGCCAGATGGTCCAGCATGCAAACTTGCTGGTCGATTACCGTGACCAATTCTGTTTGCAGCTCGGACAGACCGCCGACCGCGAGTAGCCCCGAGCTGGCGGTGCGAGCCACCGTGAGCGGTGATTTGAATTGATGCGCCAGGGCATCCAGCACCGCCGTCCGCAACTGTTCCGTCTGGCGCGCCGCCTCCGCGCCGGCCTCTCTCCGCAGGGCGCGAGCCCTTTCCAATGCCACCGCGCTTAACGACGCCAATGCCGTGGCCACCAGTTGAGTCATCCGTGTCTCATGCAGCGCCAGTCCGCCCACCGCGCGCGCCCCCAGGCGGAGGACGCAGTACCAAGTGCCCGTTTCGGAATCGAACCTGTCCGCGGCGAGAAAATAGGCATCCCGCGTTTGCTGTTCCGCCCCCGCCGGCATCTCGCCGCTTTGATAGGTGGTACCGGAGAGAGCATCGAACAAACGAACCGCCTGCAGATCGAACATCTCGCGTATCAGCGATGCGATCGGTTCCCCGCACTCCCCGCGATTGTCCAGCAGCAGTATCCGTCGCGACGCTTCGTAAAGGCGTTCCATGTCGCGCCGGCGCGCGATAGCGTCGATGGCTTGAAGCCGGGCATCCAGCGAAAGCCTGCTGATGACCAGCGCGGTGAACTCAAATGCCCCCAGCGCGGCCCAGTTGGCCGGACTGTTCACAAAGCTGAATATGGGTGGCACAAAGAAATAGTTCAGGCAGGTAGCCGCCGCCACCGAGATCGCGGTTGCCTGCCAAAACCCGCCGTACACGGCGGCAAATACTACGATGACGAGGTGAAGAAATCCGGTGAACGCAAAACTCTGTCCCCAACGAAACGACAAGTAAGTAGATGTGGCCAGGGCGGCGAGGCAGAAGCAGAATGATAAGCCGAGTCCAAGCTTCCGCGCCGCGGTTACCGCGGGCCAATCTCGGAACACAGGAGTGCGTTCGCGGGACATCTCAGGCTCCATCGCACGTCTCAACGTCAAAGTTCCAGCTTGCCCATAAACTCCATTTCGTTCAGGTCAAATGTTTGCGCGACAACAATCCGGCCGATCTGCGCCTCGAATCGGACCTGTCCGTCTCTCTTGACGACTTCGGCAGACAGAGGAAACAGATAGACTACTACCACGTCCTTCTCCCGCAGGAAGACCTCGACCCTGACCGGCTTCACATCCTTCTTTCCCTCGCGCTTCAAGGCCGCCAGGTTCTTCAGAGGCTTGCCCAATTCTCCAGGATCGCCCTTGAAATCGCCCCCGGGGACGCCATAGACCGCCACTTGATAGCCATCACCCTCCAGCGTGGGAGGCTCCATCTCGTGCGCCTTAATCTCCGCTAGCCGGACCGGGAGCGCACTCTCCCAACGCACTTGTAACGTCATGGGCCGCGGGAGAGACCTCGAGCTGCGGTCATCGCCGCCAGGGCCGTTGAAAACATTCGGTGACACTTTTTCTCCGCTGATCTTCGCGTCTATCCCCTCGTTGCCGAGGCCGCGGGGTTGTCCCATTTGACCGGCCTCCCTTAGTTGGTCCTCCGTCAGCCGGCGCGTAACCGTGGCTCTATTCTCCTTCACCCAAGGTGACCGGGCGAGGATCTGCCTGGCGTCCTCTTCTGTCCACTGATCGCCAGGCTTGCTCTTCCAGGCGGGATCCGCGCCCATGAGTATCACCGCGGCTGCCATCACGCAAACCGGCGGTATCGCGAAACAACGCATTTTCGTGACTCCGTTCGCATCAGTACCGCTAAAACTTCACCATCACCCCAACAGAGGTCTTAAACTCGCTGCGGCGTAGGTCGGGGAACCAGACACTGCTGAGCCCGCCGCCGCACGCGGCTTCCGCTCCCGCCAGGCTGTTTGTGCCCGACGTAGCGCCGCTGGCGCAAGTATAGTATTGTGGCTCGCCGTTGTTACCGCCCGGGGGAGTGACCCCGCCCCGCCCCGCGAAATACGGAACATCCGAGTGACGGTATCCAGCTTCCGCCCACCAGGTAATGTACTGTCTGGGCATGTACTGGAAAGTGATTGTGCTATCCCACATGTGGGCCCGTTGCCCCGGATTCTCCGTGAAGTAAGGCGTACCCGAGACGGCGTCGGCGCCGTCGATCGGCGGCAGCAGCGTCAGATAACGGCCCCAATTGCTCATCTCTCCGCCGCCCAGCGTGAGCCCGTACTTATCCTTGTGGAACCACATGCGGTCATAGAGCATCCATCCTATGAACGTCGACTTGCCTTTGCTGGGTGCGCCCGTACACTGCAATCCGCCGCCATATTGGCATCCCGCGTCGGCGGTGAGCGAGAATGCCATCTTGGAGAGACCCAGGCTTTCCGGCTTGCTGTAGTACCTGACCAGGATGCTATCGTCCGTGTGAATGCGCTCCGTCTTGGGGAGTCCGAGATTATCCTGTCCAAAACCGTATTGGTTCGCCACCAGCTTGAACCATTCCTTCGGCTCCCAAAGAAGCTGTCCTCCCAAACCCGGATGGCCGTTATACTTGGCGTAGGATTGCCATCCGTTGATGAACCAGGGCTCGATTTTGAGCTTGTTCGTCGGGAACCACTGAACGCGCAGGCCGTTGAAGAACCAGGGCGTGTTCGACGACACGTACGACGGCTGATAAGTCCAGTTATCGAAATTGTAATAACTGAACAGGCCGATGTACGACACGAATATGCCGGCGTCTACGTTAAGCCCATGGTTCACATTGAAGTGGTAACCGCCATAAGCTTCGGAAACGTATTTGTAGGCGTCGCGGAGGTCCCACTGCCCAACACCCGCGCTGGCGTCGTTGCGCGGCGTGGTGGTCGCAAACAGGCCATCCATATACAAGACTCTGCCGCGCACGTTCTGCCAGTGGAAATCGCCGCCGACGCTGATCTGCTCAACCTGGACTTCGCCCGATCGGAACGACTCGGTGGCCCCGATAATCGTGTGGTCGATCGGCTGGTTGTAATCCTCCATGTAGTGAGTGTCGAACCGCACCTCCGGAGTAAAGAACTTCGTATCCAGAACAGTGTCCTTGTTGCGCGGAGTTCCATTGAGCCAAGTAAAGTCGCCGTACGCGAACGGCGTGAAGTTGTCCACCCCGGGAGTGGATTCGGGGGCCTGCAATGCCTCTGGAATGGTTGGCGCAGGGGGCGCGGGGGCTGCCGGCGCGGCCGCGGCTTGCTGCGGAGCCGGCGCGGCCCCGGCTTCGGGCGCAGGCTTGGCCGCAGCCACCAGTGGCGCTCGCTGCCCCTCTTGGCGGCCGCTCTGCTTCTGCAATTCCGCTTCGAGAAACTCAATGCGCGCCTTCATAGCCGCCAACTCGGCCACCACTGACGATTCCGTCACGGGAGGAGTGCGCGCCTTCAGGCCCGCGTCCGGTACGGACGAATCGGGCGGCTGGGCGGGCCCATCGTCCGCGGCGAGTTGGACGTTGGCGTAAGTAACTTGATTTTGCGCAATCTCGACGGTAGCCGGGGCGGCCGCGCCGATCCCCTCAGCCCGCGCGGACAGACGGTACCGTCCCGGCTTGAGATCGGCAATCAGGAAGTTGCCGCCGCGGCCGCTCAACACGGTTCGCTTAAACGGTTCGTCCACGTTTTGCACCGTTACTTGCACACCGAGCACACTTTGGCCGCCAGGCCCCTTCGTGACTCCGTGCAGGACACCATATGACACCGTACCCGCCGTCGCGGCGCTGGGTAATTCCGCCGCAATCTGGAACGCCCGCCCGGGCAATGCCACTGCCGCCAAACCGAGCAGGCTGAAGATCGACTTCTGAAACCGCTGACTACCGTTAATGAATCTCATAGTGTATTCTCAGACTCCTGGTACAGCGCAACCCGGACGTCGACAGGGGATATTCTGATCCGGCTACTCGGCAGGACTACTCTCTCAGGCAGGGAGAAAGGTTTTCGGTAGACGCTAGTATGGCAAAGCGTTCTCCTAAGAGGCATAAGAAAGGCATTAAGACTCGATAGAGTTTTCTGATCGCCGCTATCTGATATTTGGATGATCCGTCCCGCGCCAAACAGTCACTACGGTAACGCCGGCTTCCTTAGGAAGATGTGAGAAACACGTAAGGATTCTATTAGCAGGGTGTTGTTCCGAAGGGTCCGCGCGAAACCTTGCGGCGAGTAGGGGCGGTAGTCCTCGGTTCGCGCTCCGTGGGAAACACCTCACCTCGGTTACGTAGACTGGCCTGTCTCGGTTAACCCCGGCGGATCTCGGAATCGATCCGGTCGACAAACCGGTACAATCCCAGGCAGGCGGCAAACAGGATCCCGGAGATCATGGCGCCCGGCAGGGCCGCTTCCGGATGGCCCGCGAGGTACGATTCCAGGGTCGCCGAGAGCAGCCAAATCTGCATAATCAGCAGAATCGCAATCAGCGCCATGGCGCCATCGATCGCCGTGAGTCCACGATTCTGCGGCGGGTCGGCATTCATGCGCTCTCTCCTTCCATCCGCACGGCAATTAGTTGGCCGCCTTGCCGTTCCAGCGCGACGCGCGGCAGGGCACGCTGCGGCGGACCCTGTAAGACCGAGCCATCCGTAATCGAGAAGAATCCCAGATGGCACGGGCACTCCAGCCGGCTCCGCTCTTTCTCGTAATACACGGCGCAGGAAAGATGCGTGCATTTCTGGCTGTACGCCGCGTAGGAATCGTAGCCCGTACGCACCAGAATGCATGGATCGCCGGGCGTAGGATACCCGAAGATCTTCACGCCACCCACGGCGATCTCATCTGCCGCCGCCACCGGCATCCGCGGGTAATTGGGAGCGCGGTGGAGCGCCGATTTCGCCAGAATCCAGACGTTCCCCACTAGCATGCCGAAGCTCGTCAGTGTCAGGAACTTCGTGAACTGCCGGCGATTTACATACCTTTCGTCGGCCGTATGCACCGGGAACTCGTCCCGCCACAGCGGTGTGCTAGAAGGCTTGCGGAACCAGCTCATTCTCCCCCTCCCATGTGTAGTCCGCCACGTCGATGGCGATCTCACCGGCATCGGCGGGAGCCATCATGTAGACCTTGGTTGTGATCTTCTGATTGCCGAACCAGAAGGTGTTTACGGGCTTCTCTCTCCGCGTCGCCGCAATCGTTTCCGGCGTGACATAGGTCAGCGCCTGGCTCGGGCATACAGTCGCGCACATCGGTTTCTTGCCCACCGAAGTGCGGTCGTAGCACATGTCGCACTTCATCATCTGCTCGTATTCCGGCACGAGCTTGGGAATTCCGAACGGGCATGCCAGCACGCAATTGGAGCAGCCGATGCACCGCGGTTTCAACGACGAGCCGACGATTCCGTCGTCATACTTCTTGATGGCATCGGCGGGACAAACCTGGGCGCAGGTGGGCTCGTCACAGTGCCAGCAGACATAAGCCGCCGTTGCGATGGACTCTCGGCGATCCACAAAATCGAAGTTGATCATCGAAATGCCGCGATGCGTGTCGCATTCCTCGCAAGCCTTCAGACAACTCTGGCATCCAATACATCGCGAAGGGTCGACATAGAATTCCCTCCCGAACATTACCAACGGCCTCCGGGTCCCGCGGCCTTCTCGATGCGGCAGGCCGAGACTTTGTATTCCGGAATCTTACTTCGTGGGTCCAATGTCCGGTGCGTCAAACGATTGGCACTACGGCCGCCGGGCCAATGGTAGGGAATAAATACCGTGTCGGGCCGGATGGTTCGCACTACCATCGCCTGCAAGGTAATCGCGCCGCGGCGAGACGTCACCGTAACCCAATCGCCGGTATTGATCTTGTGCTGCTCCGCCAGCCGCGGATGGATCTCTACCTTCGGTTCGGGGTTTTGATCCACCAGCGCCCCAATGCGGCGGGTCTGCACGCCGGATAAGTATTGGCTCACCACCCGGCCGGTGGTGAGGTAGACCGGGAATCCGGCGTCCACAGGATCTCCGCTATCGCGCCACGCCAGCCTCATGAAGCGGGCCCTGCCATCGGGATGGAAGAAGCGGCCGCCTTCAAACAGACGAGGCGTACCGGGATGGTCAAGGGTGGGGCACGGCCAAAAGACCCCCATGTTTTGGTCGATCTTCTCGTAGGTGATGCCGTAATAGTCGGCGATTCCGCCTCGGGATGCCAGACGCAGTTCCTCGAAGATCTCGCGTGGCTCGGTGAACGGGAAATACTGGCCCCGGCCCAAACGCCGCGCCAGGTCGCAGATGATTTCGGAATCGCGGCGCGCATTGCCGGGCGGGTCCACGGCCTTCTTGATGTGAATCACCCGCGCCTCCACATTGGCCGTAACACCTTCTTCCTCTTCTTGCAGGCTGCCGGCCAACACCACATCGGCATGCGCTGCCGTTTCCGACAGAAAGAAATCGATGACCCCGAAAAACTCCAGTTTCTCCAGCGCCTCGCGGGTGAAGTTCGCATCGGGCAGCGATACCAGCGGGTTGAAACAAATGGAGAGCAGCCCTTTGATCTCGCCCGCATGGATGGCGTTCATGATTTCCACTGCCGTGTATCCGGGGCCAGGCAGCTCGTCTGGCGAGATGCCCCATACTCCCGCAACGTGCGCGCGCGCCGCGGGATCGGTGAGGCTGCGTTGCCCGGGCAACTGATCGCACTTTTGCCCATGTTCGCGTCCGCCCTGACCGTTGCCTTGCCCTGTAATCATGATGGGACCGGCGCCTTCCCTGCCGATATTGCCGGTTGCCAGCGCGATCGCCACCACCGCCTCGCAATTCTCCACGCCTTTCGAATGGTGCTCCAGTCCGCGCGCGTGCATCAGCATCGCTTTGCGGGACTCGCCAATCCAATGCGCGGCCTTCTCGATGGCCTCCGGCGCAACACCGGTGACATCCGCGGCGCGCCGCGGATTCCAGGGTTCCACCGATTCCGCCGTCTTCTCGAAGCCCGTGGTGTGCGCGTCGATGAACTCACGGTCCGTCAGGCCATCGCGAATGATGACGTGCAGCATGGCCATCAGCAGAGCCAGATCGGTTCCCGGCCGAACCGGAAGATAGAGGTCGGCGTTGCGCGCGATGGGCGTGAAGCGTGGATCGGCCACAATCAGCTTGGCGCCTTTGTCGCGGGCCCGCCAAATGTAATCGGTGGTGATGGGCGCGCATTCACCCACATTGGCGCCAATTGCCATCAGCACCTCGGCCTGCATAATGTCGTTCCAGGGATTTGGGGCGCGGTCCACACCGAGCGCCGCCTTATATGCCGTGCCGGCGGAGACCATGCACAGGCGGCCGTTGTAGTCGATGTGGCGCGTCTTCAGTGCCACGCGCGCGAATTTACCCATCAGGTAGGACTTTTCCGTGGTGAGCGACGCCCCTCCGTAGACAGCCACGGAATCGGGCCCGTACTGCTCTTGCAGCTCGCGCAAACGCCGCGCCGTGAAATCGAGGGCCTCATCCCATGTCGCCGCGCGGAATCCATCGGCGGTGCGCATCAGCGGGTCCATCAGCCGATCCGGATGGTTGCCTTGTAAATAGCGCTTCACGCCTTTGGGGCAAAGCATGCCTCGATTGAACGGAAACTCCTCCCAGGGCTCAAACCCGGTTACCCGGTTATCGCGAACCTTGAGTTGAATTCCGCACTGCTGGCCGCAGAAGCAGCAATGCGTCTTCACCAGTTGATCGCCGCGTTTGTCCGCATCCCGCTGCCAGCCGGCCGGTGGATTGTAATTCAAGTGCGGTCCGAAGCGCCGGCTGAGCTCTTCCTGCGTACTCGGCAGTTTAGCCACGGGCGGTCTCCTGAATCCTCAGTTGGGCGCTGGAGAGCGATTTCCGTTTGCATGCCGGACAGAGAGCTTGCCAATGGCCGGCGGGGCCGGCGATGGCGTAGTCGAAGCCCAATTGAGGCAGCACGGCACGCAGATCGTCGATGTGCATTTTGGATGCAAACCTCTCTCCGCACCGGCTGCAATTCGTGCCGGGATCCTGCAGGCCGGCGTCCTGATACAGTTTGACCCCGAGCTGGGCGGGCCGCTGGAAGATGTGGAAAAACTTTCCGAATGGCAGGAAGAGCAGCGCGGCAATTACGGTAATGGCGTGCAGGATCGCCAGGAAACTATAGGCCGAGCCGCGCAGCCATTCCTGGGAAACGGTCAGCGCCAATCCGGTGACGGAAATGGCGAACAGCATGATGATCGGCAGGAAATCCATCGTGAACTGCTGCAGCGTTCGCGCACCCTCATCGGTCATGCGCCGCCGTAGCGACAACGCGATGCCCGCCAACACCAGGATCGCCGAGATATCCAGGCCATGGAACAGCAGCCCGGCGGTCACCGTATGCAAGTGAAATGCGCCCATGGGAAAGCCGAATAAATAAGTGACATAGGTCAGTTGATCGCCGGCCAGAGTGCGAAAATGAATCCAGCCGAAGACTAGCGGAAATGTGATAGCGACGGCCAGCAGGCACCCCCAGGACAGACACATATGCATCCACCAGCGCAGGCGTGAGCGCCGCGCGATGAAACGCTGCGCCGCCAGATGGGTGATGGCGACAGTTCCTACCCGAAGCAGGCTCCTGAAGAATCCGCGCTTACGGTATAACTCCCAACCGCGGTCCCAGTAGAGCCGCGTGGGCGGCTTCTCCAGCCAGACGTTGTAATGGTAGACCACGCCCCAGCTCGCGAAAACCACGGCGAATGTGTAGATCACCAGCGCCGGGTCGAAGTTCTGCAGGTTTCGCGAGCCCACCACAATCGCAGCCACCAGAATCGCGGTCCACAGCGTTGCCCAGGCGCCCGCCCGTACGCGGTCGGCGGTTCGGCGCAACTCGGCCGGTAGTCCGATATCCAGCGTCTGCTGGCGCGGCACGAAGACCCGGTGGTTCGCCCACCAGAGTATCCAGGCGGTGACCGCAAGTAGCAGGAATCCCGGCCAGATGGCGCCGGTACGGCTGCGGAAGAACGCCAGCAGGAGTGGCGGGAAGAACCCGCCGAGTCCTCCCATGGCTCCCACAAGTCCGGTCACCGTTCCGGTTTGGCTGGGGAAATACTGCGGCACCAGCTTGAAGACCGCGCCATTGCCCAGACCCAAAAGCGCGGCGCAGCCGAGGGCGCCCACGGTGAAGGGAATCATCGCAGGCCAGGCCATCAACATGCCAAACGGCGCCACGCCGAGCAACACCGCGGATAATACGCGCGCGCCTCCGATCCGGTCGGAGAGCCATCCGCCCAGCGGGCGCATGGTCGTAGCCAGCACCACGAAACCGGCCGTCCGAAAACCGGCGTCGGCCGGCATCAGATGAAATTCATCTTTCAATAAAGTGGGCAGGTAGATCGAGAAGGCAACGAAGCCGCCGAAGGTGAGGAAATAGAATGCCGATAGCAGCCAGGATAGACGTTCATGGGTGAGCACGTCGATCGTCGCGCCCAAACCCTTGCGCTGCGCGGTCGCCGGCGCCGGAGCATTGCGGGCCAATAAAGCGAAGGCTCCCGCCCACAACACCAGTGTTACGGCAACGCCATGGAATACTGTCGCCATGCCGGCCCGCGCCGCCAGCACCGGTCCCAAAAATACGGCCGCGGATTGCCCGATGTTGCCCAAGCCGTACACGCCCAGCGCGCTTCCCTGGCTCGCCGGAGGCGTCCACCTGGAAACATAGCCGACGCCAATGGCGAATGAGGATCCCGCCAGCCCAAGCAGGAAAGCGACCACCAGCAGATTCGCGTAAGTGGTCTGCCGCGGCACAATCCAAACAGGGATCGCTACGGAAGCCAGGAGGATCGCAAAGATCCATCGGCCACCGAATCGGTCCGTCAGGATTCCCATGGGGATGCGGGCCAGCGAACCCAACAACACGGGAACCGCCACCAACAGTGCCGTCGCGGAAGGTGTCAGGTGGAAGGCTTCGCGGAAGCGCGGCGCAAAAGCGCCGATTAGCCCCCATGCGGCGAAGCACACTGCGAAGGAGATGGTGCCGAGTATGACGGGACGGCGATTGCGCATATGCCTGGCTTCTATTAACCCACAAGTGTACGACGTGCTGCGTTCACTGCCGGTGACTGAAGTCACGACATAACATCCAGGTCCGTCTGTTTTTTGAGGACGGGCAACTCTGCCCGCAGCCGGCTTTCAGCCGGCTTGGCCGCGCGTATTACGATAGAGACTTGCTACCCAAGATCGCGGCACTCTCGCAAATCGCGCTATTCGCGGCCTTGAGCGAGGCCGAACTTCAAGGCCTGGCCCAAAGAGCCGTAGAAAAGCGATTCGCGGCCGGCGACATGCTCTTCTGGGAAGGTGAGGCATGCGCCGGCATATTCCTGATGATTCAAGGAAGCGTCAAGATATTTCGCACCTCGCCTGTCGGGCGTGAAGTGATGCTCTCCATCGAGACCGCTCCTGCTACCGTAGCCGAATTGCCGTTGTTCGACGGTGGCCCGTATCCGGCGTCCGTTCGCGTGGTTGACCCCGTGGTCGCCCTGTTCGTCAACAAAGCGGATTTTCAACAATTCTGCCGTCAAAACCCGGATGTTGCGCTCAAAGTCTTGGCCGTCGTAGGACGGCGACTCCGGAATCTGGTGGGCTTGGTGGAAACTATGACCTTTGGAAGCGTCACCGAGCGATTGGCCAAAATGCTGTTGGACGCGGCTGGCCGAGCTGGCTCCGAGGTTTTCGACCTGCCGGCCACCCACCAGGAACTGGCCTCTCGCCTGGGCACGGTTCGTGAAGTAGTTTCCCGGAATCTCGGACGTTTTCGCGCCCAAGGCCTCATCAAGATCCAGGATCGTCAGGTCGAAATCATAAACCGCCCTGGGCTCCGGCAAGAGGCGGATCCGCGCGCTATCTCAGACTAACAGGTCTGCAACCCCTTGATAACATCGCCGTAACCTGATATAGTACGTCACATAGTGTAGTGGCGCACGCTTCAGCGTGCTTCGGCGGACTTCAGTCCGCCGTTAGACCCGCTGGAAAGCGGGTCCGCGGGCTGAAGTGTTATGGTCGTAGCAAGATGGTTGGCACATGATTGCTGTCGTCACAACCGTCGCTGGGCTTCGAATCGCGAATGAGCTCGCATGTGTTCAGCCGCGGTCCGTCTTGCGCGTCTCGCCCAGGCCAAAGCTTAAGACGACCCAGATACCCACGCTCATCTATGCAATTGCCCTGACGGTGCTGCGCACTCTCTGTCTCGACCTTGGTTCGAACCGATTGGCAAATGGGATCTCGGCCTACAATTCGGGTTATTTCCGGAACTGCGGCGTTGGCAGATTAATAAGTGGGTTGCGCAGTTCAGAAGACAGAATCTATTTCCAAATGCTACCGAACCCGAATTGCGAGAGTGGGCCAAGGATTTGATTTTGGGATTCCGTATCCAGAAAGACCGGAAAGGTGTCAAGCATGAGCGTTACCATAGTTCAACCTTATTGTGAATGCGAAAGTCGGGACTGTTTGCTCAGGGAGGTGGCGTCGGATGGAGTATGTGCAGTCACGCTCGCAATAACCGACAGCCAGTGGATGGCTTTGTTGAAGAAATACGATCACGCGATTTACGTCACATCGGCCGATTGCTCGAAGAGTGTAGATCCGCGCTTCAAGCTGATGGAGAAATGTGACTCTTACTGGATTTATGGTTTGAACCAGGTCGCCTCCGCCCCCAACCTGTGCAATACCCAGGAACTCCTCATTCCAACGGCCGGCCTGGCTCATCGAATGGTCGCCGATTACCCGGCCTGACGCCACGGCTTTACTTCCACCACCAGAATGCCGGTCAGTATCAGTCCCGCGCCCGCCGCGGCCCGCGCGGAGAGCGACTCGCCGGTGAGCAGGTAAGAAGTGATCCAGGCGAAAACCGGCTCCAGCATGAAGATCAACGCCGTGCGCGTCGAAGTAGTGTAGCGCTGCGCCCATGCCTGGAACGTGAAAGCCAGCGCGGTGGCGAAAATACCGGTAATCGCGATAGCCGCCCACACTCCCAGCGTCCATCTGATATGCGGTGTTTCCATCGCACGAAACAGCGACCAGGCCAGCAGAGCGGAAATCCCGATCTGCGCAGTGGCTAATAGCTCGAAGCTCGCCGTGGCCGAATACCGGCTCAGAGTGAGAATGTGAGCCGCGTAACATGCGGCACAGCATATGGTCAGCAAATCGCCGCGATTGATCGCGCCGCCGGCTCCCGGAAGCGTCATCAACGCCATGCCGCCGGTGGCCAGCAGGACGCCGCCGATCTCCAGC
>Ga0187871_10000924_pt1 | contig 26543 bp, 22 predicted proteins | sample June2016WEW_16_1_FD_132988 | JGI IMG/M metagenome (GOLD analysis project Ga0187871, IMG submission 132988) | Peatland microbial communities from SPRUCE experiment site at the Marcell Experimental Forest, Minnesota, USA - June2016WEW_16_10 | ecosystem: Environmental > Terrestrial > Soil >...
CGATCTGGGCGGCGGTCTTATGCGCCTTGATGGCCTCCACAGCGACTTTGGCCTTCAGGCTGGGTGGGTGATTCTTACGCGTTCGTGGCATTGTCTCTCCTCCGTTTTCAATGCCGCCGACCATCTAAGCAAAGGCCTTTTTCGTGTCCAAATTTTGGGGTCCATTACAGGACTCGCCGTCTACAGCCAGCCTCTCTTCAAGCACGCGCAGTTCTTGGAATCCCTCCACATGCTCGAAAGCGATGGCGTACTCGAAGATTCTGGACCTCAGCTCGACCTCGATCTCAAATCGCACTGGCGCATCACGGCGCCCGAGATATAGGTCTTTAGACTTCAGCAGCCTGTCTACCCGGTTTGTGCCGCGCGCGATCTTTCGGAGAATTTCCAGCGCGAGCCCGACCGTTGTCTTGCCCGAGCCGTTCTCCCCAATCAACAGGACGGAAGACTGCCCCGCGAGCCGCGACTCGAAGTTTTCAAGGCATCGAAAATGATTGACGTAAAGTCGGCGGATCACATACAAATGATACCGCGCGGTCAAGCTGAGCCGTAGAATTGCCCTTGAGTGACAGCCCTACTTCGGCGCGTCGGCCGCTGGCGGCGCTGCCACGGCCGTAGCCGCGCTCTGCGCCTTCACCATGGCCCGGATCATATCTTCGGGAGGCACCGAAGTATATTCCTTCGGAATCTCGAACGACGTTATGTCCACCGGCGCGCTGGAAAGCTCCGCCACTTCCTGGTTGATCTCCATCAGCGGCGCGTCCGGATCTACGGCGATCGGAAACTGCTTGCCCTGCGCGGCCATCTGCTTAGCCAATGTGGCCAGAATCGGCGTGTAGATTTCCATGTGCGTGCGCAGAATCACGGCCTGGTTCTTGAACATCTCCGTGAGCAAGGGGCCTATAATCTCGGACACTCCCGGCATTTTTCCGGCCACCTTCTCGAACACGCCCGCGGGATTCATGATATACCTTTGCCACGCCTGGTAGCCGGTCAATTCCCGGATGGCAGGCACGCGCATGGCTTCCTCGTTCTTGGCCGTCCAAATGTGAATCACCATTTTCATGGCCGGGCCGTTCTGGGTCATCCCTGGCGGCAGGGGAAAGTCCATGGTCAGGGTGACCTCGCGTTCTTCGGCCTGCACGCCCTGAATCTCCGCGGTCTTGCCTGTAACCTTGGAGTCCACATTGCTCTTGATCGACGCCAAGGCCTGCCCGATCCCCTGCATTTGCTGGCTTGACATCTGCGGCATCGCGCCCGCCATCTTGTCGGCGAACTGCGCCACCGGCAGCGTCGTGAAAGTCTTGTGCGCCGGATCGACCAGCGTCATTTCGCCTTTCGCGAAATCGAAAATCTGGGTCCAGTTGCCCGTTGTGGTGTACGCCCGGTTCCCCTGTACGATGACGGAGCTGTTGGTTGCGGTCTGCATCGTCTTCATGAACTGCTCCATGATGGGCTGCAAAGCCGCGGAGGGTTTGAATTCCGATTGGTAGCGGATGGTTACATCCGCGCGAAGTCCCGAGGCCACCAGGACGATCAAGGCAAACATACCTTTGGCGAGCTTCATGGCTCTATGATACCGCCGCCGCGCGCCGCTACGGCGCAACCGCAAACTCGATCGCCGCGTATCTCACCACGTGGTTAGGCTTGTCTGGCAGCACCACCCGCGCCAACGCGTGAATCACGTGCCCCGCCGGACAATTCGGCTTGATCAGCGGCAGCGAATACTTTGCCGAAGCCCCCACCTGGTCGTACCCGCTCCAATCGTCGAACGCCCGCAGCGTGTTGTCCACGCACGCGTCGTTGGTGAACAACTCGGCCACGCGGTAAACGTCGTCCTCCGGCAGTAGAATCGCGATCCTTTCGCCCGCATTGGCCTTGCCGTCGCCATTGCCGTCGCCCAGCGTCACCTGTACCTTTTCCGTCGCGTGCTCGAATACCCGGACCTGCTGGCCATCCACGATCCGGAAATCCGGAAACGCCTTCGCCGGCGGAAACAGCGGAATCTCCACCGGCATACGTGTATCGCCCTGTACCGCTACGATCCTTTCGATAGCCCGCTTTGGATCCTTCGCGGTCACGGTAAGCTCGACGTCCGTCGACTGTCCCGGCGCGATCGCCGGCAATTCCGACGACATCGGCGTCAGATCCACGCCGGGGTTCGGACTCAGCCAGCGCAGCGCGCCCGCGCGCGTGGGCGCCGCGCCCTTGTTCCAAACGCGCACCCGCACCTTCACCGGCTCGCCCGCCGTAGCCCACGCCGCGCCATCCACTTGGTATCCCGAAATCGCCGGCACCGGTCCGGATGAAATGCCGACTTCGTATTCGTCTCCATCCAGCTCCAAGCTCAGCCGCCCGTCCGCGCCGGCCGTGACCGCCTGCCGCCGCACGTCTCCGTCGCGCACGCGGACAATGGTCACAGTCTGCGGCTTGCGCGGCGGATACAGCTTGCCGGTTTCGATGGATAGCTTCACACCCGGGATCGTGGCCCCGTCCGGCAGCCACTCGCGCACCACCGATCGGAACCCCGTGGCCGACACATTCTCGAGCGCCGTAAAGCCGGGCTGCTTGCGATCCGAGGCCACCTCCCAGCCCCAAACTGTGAAGTTCGGATACACGTCCGCATGGCTCCAGACCGCCGGACGCGGCAGCGGATGCGCGAACGCGTTCATGTGAAACTCCAGCGTCTTCGCCATGCCCGGCGTGCCGTGATCGGAATCGAAATCCTCCGTTTCGTGCCAGTCGCGCGCGTATTTCCAGATGCCGTTCAACTGGCGGTGATAGAACTGGATGAAGTCGCGTGTGCCCGTCACCAGGCGCGTGCGCACGCCGTCGTAGTTCCCGTACATCGGGTCGTGGCTGTACTCCACGGGGAAACCCCGCGGGCCCACGAAGAACTCCGGCGATCCCATGAAACTCGATGCGCTCGAAACCAGGTCCGGATACTTGCCGGCGATCCAGAACGACATGAATCCGCCCATCGACAAACCCGCCGTGGCACGATGATCGCGGTCCGCGATGGTGCGGTAATTCTGGTCGATGAAATCCACCAGTTCTGGGAAATAAAGCGGGAACTGGCGGTTGGTTTCTACCGGGCTGATATTGTACGGCCGCTTGTAATTATCGCCCGAGAAGCGCGGATTGAAACCGTCCCACTTCACTACGATCACATCGTGCGCGCCCACGAAGTTGGCGATGTTGTCGCCCCCGTAATCCGTCCCCGAATCGTAATTGCGGTTGGGCGGATCGTCCACCGGTTTGTTGAAGCGTTCGCTCCAGCCGTGGAACCAATAAATGACCGGGTAGCGCTTACCGGAAGTCGCGTAATTGGGAGGCAGAAAAATGCGGAAGTTGCGAGTCTCTTCGAAAACCTGGCTGAATTGGACGCGATCCTCAATAGTCGCCTCGGCGCCCAGGAGCGGAAGCGCGCCGAGCAGTAGAAATAGCAAACGGGCGTTCACTCCATCATGTTAGCGCGCATGTTAACGCGCCTGCCTGGAGTCCGCCCGTCCCCCGGTACAATAGAGGAGATGGCTGCAATCTTCCTCATGGCCGCCCTTCTGGCGGCGTCCGGCCCGCTCGAAACCGCCCGCGACCGCCAGGATCGGCCCGCCCTGGAAAAACAGATTTCCGAGCTTTCGATCGCCGCCCAAAAAGCCCCTCACGACGCCGAAGCGCAATACCGCGTCGCGTTGGCCGCTTCCTACCTGGCCGAAGTTTCGCTGGAAATGCGGGACAAAAACCAGGCCCAGCGCGCGGCTGACTCCGGCATCCAGGCGGCCGGACGCGCCATCGCCATCAACTCCAGGAATGCCGAATACTATAGGGTATTGGGCACCCTCTGTGGGCAGGTGATTCCCGCCAGCGTGCTGTCCGCATTCTCCTATGGCAAGCGCGCCCGCGAAGCCATCGACAAGGCGTTGGAACTCGATCCGAAATCGTCCCGCGCCTACCTCGCGCGCGGTGTCGGAAACTACTACTTGCCGGAGGCCTTGGGAGGCGGCGCGTCCCTGGCCGTTCCGGATTTCCGGAAGGCCGCGGACCTGGACCCAGCGTCCGCCGAGCCGCACTTGTGGCTGGGCCTGGCACTACGCAAGGAGCATCACAACGCCGAGGCGCGCCAGGCGTTTGAAAAGGCCATGCGCCTCGATCCCGCGCGGATTTGGATCAAGCTGCAGTTGGAGAAGACGCCCGCGCAATGAGACGCCTCTCGCCGCTGGCGTGGAACGCAGCGGGGATTCTGGCTCTCACCGCGCTCACGTGGTTCGAGTTCCCCGGACACACATGGCTGCAGCAGGATACCCAGATCTACGTCGCCATCCTTGAGCATCTGCGCGATCCGTCCGTGCTGCGGCGCGATCTGCTGGCCACCCGCCCGCATGTATCCTTCACGCTGTACGATGAGACCGCGCGCGGATTCGCCCGCCTCACCGGCCTCGGTTTTCGTGAAGTGCTCGAAGGCCAGCAGTTCGTCACGCGCGCGCTAGGCATCTGGGGACTCTTCCTGATGGCCGGCGCCCTCGGGCTCTCCGCGCCGGCTTCGCTGCTCGTCGCTGGGATCGTCTCGTTGGGCGCGACCATCGCCGGCCCGGCCGTCCTTTCGTTCGAGATCGAGCCGGACCCCCGCGGTTTCGCGGTGCCGCTGCTATTCCTCGCCATCGGACTGGCCGCGCACAAGCGCTATTTCGCAGCCGGCACCGCCGCCTCTGTCGCGTTCCTGATGCACCCTCCCACGGTAGTCCCGTTCTGGGCTGTGTACGTGCTGTTGTTTGCGGCACTGTGGGGCAGGCGTCTACGCCTGCAAGGGGTCTCCAGACCCCTCGCCGCCTTCATCCCCTTATCCCTTGCCTGTATCCTCCTGGCGATCTCCGCCCATTTCCAGCAAGGCGCATCCGAACGGCAGGTCTTCTTCTCCCGCATCTCTCCAGCCGTCGAAAATCTGCAACGCCTGCGTGCCCCCTATTCCTGGATCTCGGAATGGTGGCGCGATGGGCTGCCCTACTATTGCGTCCTATATGCGGTATCCGTACTGGCCTACACCCGCTTGCGTAAAACAGCCACGCGCAATCTGCGGCTTTTCCTGATCGGCTTGCCGTTACTGGGCATCCTGAGCGTCCCGTTTTCCTACGTCTTCCTGGAAAAACTGAACTGGGTCCTGCTTCCGCAACTGCAGCCTATGCGCGCGCTGCTGTTCCTGGTCGTGGTCGTGCAGTTCTCCGCCGCGGCTGCCGCGATCCTCGCCGCGAACAGTCGCCGATACGTTGAAGCCTTCGCCTGGTTCGTGCTCGCTTACCTGATCCCGCAGGGCGCGGACGCCAACCTCTATGCCGCCGTCCTGCTGGCCGCGGGCGCGAGCCTCGCCGCCTGGGCCGGTGCGTGCAAATTCCGCTGGTCTGCTCCGGCCCTGCTATCCGTCGCGATGGCCGGCTTCTTGCTGCTGCCCATCCTCGGCGGCGTGACTCCGCATCCGCGCCTGCACACCCCGGACTTGGCGCAACTCTCGGTTTGGGCGCGCGCGTCTACGCCAGTCGACGCAGTGTTTCTGTTCGCCGACGCGGGCAAGCAACTGCAGCCGGGTATCTTCCGCAGCGAAGCTCTACGCGCCGTGTATGTCGATTGGAAAGGCGGCGGACAAATCAACTATTTGCCGGATCTCGGCGTCGAGTGGTGGAAGCGCTGGCAGCAGACGATGGCCGCCCCGTTCGACCCGCGCGGCTTTGCCCGTTACCGCCCGCTCGGCATCGACTATATCGTGCTCACGCCCCGAAATCGCCTGCCCGGCCGCGCGCCCGTCTTCGAAAATGCAGCCTATCTGGTTTACGCATCATAGAGATGGGCGACGCCGGGCGCGTCAGTCTTGTTGACTCTTCGGAGGGATTTGCGGCAGTTACGAAATCTTCTCTGCCCCGACGTGTGCGTCAACCATCCGCACCACTTCGGACTTGCCGACCGCGCCCACCCGCTGTTCGACCACCCGTCCGTCCTTGAACAGCAATAAAGTAGGAATACCGCGTATGTTGTAGCGCCCGGCCGTATTGATATTGGAATCCACGTCCAGTTTGCCGACCTTCAACTTGCCGGCGTATTCCTGCGCCACCACGTCGATTGTCGGCGCCATCTGCCGGCAAGGACCGCACCATTCGGCCCAGAAATCCACTAGAACCGGCACTTCCGACCGCAAAACGTCCTGATCGAAGCTCCCGTCGGTGAAGGTTAGGGTGTTTTGACCCGCCATTATTCTTTCACTCTCCTAAAAGAATTAGATCCTTTTGCAGGGCAGGGGATTCAATCCCGCATTTTAAGTGGGTTTAGGCCCTTGCCAACCAAACGCTGGTAAAGCCGCGCATACTCCGCCGCCGAGACGCTCCAGGAAAAATCCTTGGCCATGCCGGCCGTCATCATTGCCCGCCAGCCCTCCGCATCGGCGAATGCCTCGCGTGCCGCCCGCAAAGCGCCTACCAGCGCGGCACTGGAGTATTGCCAGAACTTGAAACCCGTCCCAGGTTCGATGGTATCATCAAGGCCCCCAGTCGCGCGCACCACCGGCACCGTGCCATACTTCAGACTATAGATCTGGTTCAAGCCGCAGGGTTCGTAGCGGCTGGGCATCAGAAACAGGTCGGCACCCGCCTCGATCTTGTGTGCCAGCGCGTTATCATATCCGATGCGCACCGCGATCCGTCCCGGATGCCGCGCCGCGATCGACTGGAACAGCTCCTCGTATTGCGGCTCACCCGCTCCCAGGGCCGCCAGATAATAACCTTCGGCTACCAGTCCGTCGGCCGCATCTGCTACCAGGTCGGCGCCTTTCTGGCTGGTGAATCGGGAGACGATCCCGATCAACGGCGCATCCATGGCTTGCGCCGGCAACCCGAACGCGTTCAGCAGATCCTGCTTGCAGATCCGTTTCCCGCTCAGATCCGCGCTCGCATAGCGCGCCGCAATCAAAGGATCCGTCTCCGGATTCCACTCCGTATAATCCACGCCGTTTAAGATGCCGGAAAGCACCGAACTGCGCGCCCGCAGCACGCCATCCAGTCCGAAACCAAATTCGGGAGTCTGGATCTCCCGGGCGTAGGTCGGGCTGACCGTGTTCAGCGCCTCCGCATAGTTCAGCCCGCCCTTCAGATAACAGACCTTCCCAAAAAATTCTAACCCGTCCGGGCGGAATTCCTCGGTTCCGGCGAGCCCGATATCCGCCAGCGCAGTAGATGGAAACAGGCCGTGGTATCCCAGGTTGTGAACCGTAAACAACGAGTGGATTCCCATGTATGTGGGATCGTTTCCATATATGGCGCGCAGGTAGGCTGGCACCAGCCCGGCCTGCCAATCGTGACCGTGCAGGATGTCCGGCCGCCACACCCACCGGCAGAAGGCCAGCGCCGCCTGCGCCAGCACCGCGAAGCGGATGTGATTATCTGGATAGTCCTCGCCGCCTTCGGTATAGAGGCCCGGCCGATCATACAGTATCGGGCACTCCAGGAAGTAGAAAGGCGTTTCGCGCTCGATCAGGTACAGAGACGTATCGAAGCGCCGCGGCGGCAGCCAGATCGGCAGCGAATCGTACACCCGCCGTGCGTTCTTCAGGTCCACCGCCGCATATCGCGGCAGCAGCACCGCCACCTCGTGTCCCAGGGCTTTCAGCGCCGCCGGCAACGATCCCACCACATCCGCCAACCCGCCGGTTTTGGCGAAGGGCGCCGCCTCGGATGCCACCATCAGGACTTTCATGGGTTAAACAATCAGTCTACCGTGCTTTTGGCGCCACCAATCGTGCCGGAAAGCCGCGGGCTTTCCACCGTGCAGCCAAGCCCCTATCTCGCCGCCCAGAGCAGAGGCGCGATACCCGCCAGCGCCAGCGCCGCCAGCAGACACAAGCTGCGGATGCCGGTCCTTCGATCCGCCAGCGAAAACGCATAAATCCCCTTAACCAAATTGTTGCTGGCCGCCGCAATCAGGATCGCGGCAGCGGCCACGGTCTCGGCCGTTCCCGAGCCCGCCGATTGCGTCATGCCCATGATGAACGGATCCACATCCGTGCATCCCATGATCAGCGCCAGTGAGTAAACCCCCGCCCGGCCCAAATACGTCGTTACCAGGTGCGTTGCGATCAGCATGCCCAGAAAAAGCGCGCCAAAGAAAAATGCCGCCTTTAGTTCCAACGGATTGTTCGGTTCGAACTTGCGTTCGACAGCGCCTTCTTTGCCGTCCGGAATTCGCGTCCACAACCACCCAATCCCGATGCCGGCGCCCGCCAGCGCCAGGAACGGCATCCACAGCCGGTCGATCAAACTGCGATTGAACATCGCCACCAGGCCCGCCAGCCGTAAGTACATGACGCCTGAGGCGATGAGCGTACCGCCCGAGAAAAGGTGCGGCCGCAGTTCCTGTTTCGCCCGCCTCGCCATCACGATGGTGGTCACGGTGGAGGAGTAAGCGCCCCCCAGGAGCGCAGCCAGGATCACCCCTCCCTTCCCCTTAGTCGCTTTCTGAATCACATAGCTGCCGTAGGACACTGCGCTTACCGCCACCACTACCAGCCATGCCTTAAACGGATTGATCTGGAACGGGCCGAACTCCCGGCTCGGTAATACCGGCAGGATCACCGCGCTCAGCAGCAGGAATTTCGTGAAAGTGAAGATCTCACTCGGCGGGATGCGCTTCGTCAGGCCTTCCAGTGCGCCTTTCAATTCCAGCAGCAGCATGCTCGCGATGCTGATGGTGGTCGCGATCCAGAATTGCTCGCGGTAGACCAGCGCCCCGGCCAGGTAAGTGGTCAACGCCGACATCTCGGACGTGAAGCCCGGCAATCCCGACGTTGTGACCTTATGCTGGTACGCCAGCATAAGGAAACCGGCGACCACCGCGAAACCCACAGCCACCCCTAGAAACTGCCCGCCCGACAGAAACGCCATGGCGTAGCCGATCAGGCCGATCAAAGGATACGTGCGCACGCCTCCGAACGAGTAGTGCTCGCTGCCGGTGTGATGCTCCTCCCGCTCCAGGCCCGTTAGAAATGACAGAAACAGGACCAGCAGGATCTTGGCGCCTTCCGGAGGCAGTGCCCGGTAGAAGTCCAGCATACGGTTTAGCTTCTCACCTGGTGGGGCGGGCGTCTACGCCCAAGTCATCCTTGGGTCCGCTTCTCCAGAACCCGATCACTTCCTGACCGCCTCTGTCTCCCGCCCGCCTTGATGTATCACCAGATGGGTCACCGCTCCGCCGGCGTCCAGGAAAAACTCAACCTGGGCATCCACTACTTTTAAGAAGAACTTCTTCTCCGACTCTGCGAATAACTCAAATTTCGGCTGTCCCGTGATCTGCGTCATCAGCTTGCCATCTTCTACGGTCATAGCCACGGTCACTCCCGGCGCCAGTTCGTAGGTACCCGCGTACTTTGCCAGCACCTCCGGCGAAACCGAAACCTCCTTTCGCGCCGGCGGCGCCGGTTTCTCGCTGACTCGCGCCGCCTTCTGATCGCGCCCGCCCTGATGCAACACCAGGTCCGTCACTACGCCGCTCGCATCCTTTTCGAATTCGATCTGCGCATCCACGACCTTCAGGAAGAACATCGTCTCCGATTCCGGAAAAATCGGGAACGTATCCTGTGCGCCCAGCTTCTCGGAAAGTTGCTTGCCATCGAGCGTGATCAGGATATTCACCCCGGGCGCCAGTTCATAGGTCCCGGCGTAGCGGGCCAGCACATTCGGATCGATGCTGACCTCCTTGTGCTCGCCTGCCAGCTTCACCGCTTCCCCATGCGCCAGCGCTCCCAGCTTCCCGGCGATATCACCCGGAGCCACGCCGTTCACGTTCGCCAGCACGATCACCGTCACCTTGTCATCCGGGTAGTACGCCAATTCCGTGTTGAAGCCTTCGATGCCGCCGCCGTGGTCGATCCGTTTGTGTCCGTCCTTCGTTTGCACAGCGAGCCCGCACGCGTAATCGTTCTTGAAGGGCTTGGTCATCGTTTCGAGCGATGCCGCGGACAGCACCTTCCCGCCGAACAGCCCCTGCTCCCACTTCAGCAGGTCTTCGGTGGTCGAATACAACGAGCCTGCCGAAAACGGGATGGTCATGTTCACGAAACCGGCATTCACCAGGACATCCCCTTGTCGCGTATACCCCGCCGCCCGCCGCGCAATCAGCGCGGAGTTCGAGTCGTAACCCGAATCCTTCATCCCCAGCGGATCGAAGATATTCTCGCGCACGAATCTCCCATAAGTTCCGCCGGTGATCTTCTCGATCAAATATCCCAGCAGCACGTACCCCGAATTGCTGTAATTCCACTTCTCGCCCGGCTCAAACTCCAGCGGCTTATCGCGGAACCAGCCCACTTCCTCCTTGGCCGTGGCGGCGAAGGGCTCCCATTTGGAGTACTCCGGAAAACTCGTAAAACTTGGAATCCCCGAGGTGTGTGTCAGCAAGTGATAAATCGTGACCTTGTCCCATGCCGCCGGCGCATCGGCCATGTACTTTTTCACGGGGTCCTGCACATTCAGTTTGCCGCGTTCCTGAAGCAGCAGAATCGAAGCCGCGGTAAACTGCTTCGTAATCGACCCAAGGCGAAATTTCGTCCCCGGCGAATTCGGCACATCCCATTCCAGGTTCGCCGATCCATAGCCTTTGCTCAGGAGCACCTGCGTGCCTTTCGCCACCAGCACCGTTCCCATAAACTCCCGGTTGCCGGTGTGCGTCTGAATCACCTGTTCCATGCGGGCGGTGTCTTGCGCCCAGGCACAGGATGCCACCAGCAGTACAATTACGGCTCGAAGGTTCATGCCCTGTAGAGTATCCCTTTTCGAAGGAACCGTGGGCTTTCGGTCACCGGGCGCTTCAGGCGCGCATCCAGGCCAAGCCATCCAGGCCAAGCCATCCAGGCCAAGCCTGGATGCGTATTTAACGCATTTAGATACAACAGGATGGGCTTTGTTCGTCCGTTCCGTGGCCTAGGCAGCCTTGGCCAACCGCGGCGTGATCTCCTGGACATTCGCCCGCGGCGGTTCTGTGAAGATCTCCAGCAGGGCGGAACGGACCTTGAGGTAGCGCTGGCACTCGGAACAGCCGCACCGCCCATTGCGTGCCGCATGCTCGATGAGGTATTCCAGTTGTTCGCGCAGGATGTCGCTTTCATCGACTGGTTCTGGGATTCTCGCTAATTCAACTTGTGGTGCCATCGCATCACCTCCGTACTCACCTAGATAGATGTATAAAGAGCAAAACGGGGTCCATTTGGAAGTGTAAATCAATGTCAGTTTTGGATGAGTAAAGTTTCACCTGGGATCGGTCGATACGAATAATATGGAAGATCCACCGGACCTAGAATTGATGGCCAATCGCTTCAACCGGTTGGTGAAGGAGTTACTACAAGGAGAGGTTCGCCGCACCTCGTTTCAGCCCTGGGAAGTCCATCTCTTGCTTGACTTGCAGGCATGCCGGCTTACCCGCTCGCGTCGCGACGAAGCTCTGCGCCGCTACCAGCGCGCGGTGCAACGCAACTTCGAGCGTAGAGAATTGCCGCCAATCCGGTTCGCGGATTTCGTCGGGCGGCGGAAACGCGGACCTGTACTCGTCCCACCCCACTCAGTCCCGGCGCAGGACCCGCCGTCCCTCAACTCGTAACCTGCCGCTCAATACCATCTGGATCGCTTCGCTATAGATCCGATGCTCCTGCTGTAAGATACGGGCGGATAGATCCTCCACGGTATCGTCGTCGAGCACCGGAACGGCCGCCTGGATCAGAATAGGTCCCGCATCCAGGTATTCGTCGACAAAGTGTACCGTGCAGCCCGTCACTTTCACCCCGTGCTCCAGCGCCTGATGCTGCGCATCCAGGCCCGGAAACGAGGGCAGCAGCGATGGATGGATATTCAAGACGCGGCCCGCAAACTCGCGGATGAAACCGGCACTGAGCAGGCGCATATAGCCCGCCAGGCAGACCAGGTCGACGGCATGCCGATTCAATTCCGCCGCTAGCAAACTTTCGTAGACCGTGCGGTCCAATCCCTTCGACGGGAGCGATACCGCGGGCAAACCGCGCCGCCGCGCGGCTTCGAGTCCTGGCGCCTCTGCCCGATTGGAGATCACGATGGCGATTTCCGCGTCGATCGCCCCGCGCGCCACGTTATCGGCGATGGCCTCGAAATTGGACCCGCGCCCCGAAAGCAGAATCCCCAGGCGCTTCACCGGTACACCACCCGCGGACCGCGCCGTTTCTGCGCCACCACCTGTCCCGCGAGCACGTAGGGCTCCTCCAACTTCTGTAGCACCCTCGCGGCGCACCGGAACTGCGGATTCCCCACAGGGCCCGGCACGGCCAGAATCATCCCCAGCCCCAGGTTAAACGTGCGCCGGTAATCGTCTTCCGGGAGGTTGCCCAGGCGCCGCAGCAACTCGAAAATAGGTGGGATGATCCAGGCGCCCAGATCGATCTCCGCCGCCAATCCCTCCGGCAGCATCCGCGGCGTATTGTCCGTCAGACCGCCCCCGGTGATGTGGGCAGCCCCGCGCAGCAGCCCCTTCTCCACTAGCGCCTGTATTGGCCGCAGATAGCTGCGATGCACCTGCAGCAGCGCATCGGCTACCGTTCCGCCCAGTTCCGGCAAGGCGCTATCTGGGGCGTACCCCGCCACCTCGAACAATAGCTTGCGCGCCAGCGAGTAGCCGTTCGTGTGCAGCCCGTTCGAGGGCAGTCCCAACAGCACGTCTCCCGCGCGAATGCGCTTGCCCGTAATTAGCCCGGCGCGCTCGGCCGCGCCCACGATGAAACCGGCCAGATCGTATTCCCCAGGCGCATACAGGCCGGGCATCTCGGCGGTTTCGCCGCCGATCAGCGCGCAGCCGTTTTGGCGGCAGCCGCGCGCCAGTCCCGCCACCACCTGCGCCGCCACGCCGGCTTCCAGCTTGCCGGTTGCGAAATAGTCCAGGAAGAACAGCGGCGTCGCGCCTTGCACCGCGATATCGTTGACGCAGTGGTTCACCAAATCCTCGCCCACCGTATCGTGGCGGCCGGTGAGAAAGGCGACTTTGATCTTCGTGCCCACGCCGTCCGCCGAACTGATCAGCACAGGCTTCTTCCATCCGGCCATCGAGTAGCATGCGCCGAACGTGCCGATATCGGTCAGCACCCCGCGTGTGAATGTCTCGCGCGCCAGCTTGCGTATAGAAGAAACCGCGCGATCCGCTTCATCGATGTTGACCCCCGCATCCTGGTATCGCATGATTGGAATTCATAGTATAGCGGCAGGCCCAGGTAGCGGCATTACCCCTGGCTCTCGCTGGTGGACGGGCCGAAGCCGCACCGTTCGCGTATGCCTTGGCGGAATCGTTGCCGCTCTTCGGCGGTCATGGCCTCCCAACCGCCCTTGCGGCTGCGGAAGCCGGATCGATGCGACCCGTGCCGTCCGAATCCACCGAAGAGAATCCGGCATAGCGCCAGAATTCCAAGTCCTTGCCAGAAGGTGATCAGGCGCCAGCCAAACAGCGGGGGAAGCAGCCAGTTCCACAATTGCTGCACGATCACGCCGCCGAGGGCGACAAATGCGAACAACGCCAGGATCGCCAGCGGAGCCAGAAAAATCCATTTCCGTTTCATGTTCAGTTCCTCATCCTTTCGTAAATTCGTCGTGAATATCTTCGAGACGCGCGCGCAGGCGCAACACGGCATAGCGTTTACGGGAGAGCAGCGTATTCACGCCTACGCCGGTCTCCGCGGCGATCTGCTTGAAACTTCGGCCTTCCACCTCGTGCGCGATAAATACCTCGCGCTGCTCCGCCGACAGTTCGTCCACCGCCTTCTCAAGTTCCTCAAGCAGCACGCCGCGCGCGTAGAGAGCCGCCGGCCCAGCGTCGGGCGAAGGCAGCAAATCCTCCAGTCGCAGCAGTTCGTCTTCCTCGTTCACCACGGCCAGATCGCTGAAACTCTCCGGCTTCCTCTTGCGGAAGAAATCCGTGATGCGATTGCGCGCCACGCGAAACAGCCACCCGGTGACGTGTTCGATCGGCATCAGCAGGCGATTGGCTTCCACCAATTCGTAAAAGACATCCTGCAGGATGTCCTCGGCGTCACGCGGGTCGGGCACACGCCGGCGAATGAAGTTCCGCAGCCGGGACTGCTCCCGCTTGAGCGTTTCGGAGATCCGCTGGTCCTGTTCGAATGCCATCTGCTCCAGGCTCGCCACGTCCTTCACCTACGGTTATAGACGAATCAGCTAGCCCGGATATTGTAAGGAGAGCCCCCGCCCGCAGCCGAATCGCTATACTGGGCGAATACCCCAGGGTTTTACCAAGTGGAGTTGATCATGCTAAAGACGATGATGCTTTCGGCCGCTCTCCTGGCATCGGCAGTGGCTGCCCCCACGGTTCCGCCCCCGGAGGTCCAGATTGCCGCCGCGGTCCTGGCCGCTCCAGCGGATCTTCGCGACGGCGCAGCCGTCCTCGGCTACAACCCGCGGGGCGAACTGGTTAAACTCCGCGAGGGCAAGAACGAACTCATCTGTCTGGCGAGCGACCCTGGCAAGACCGCATTCAGCGTCGCGTGTTACCACCGGGACCTGGAGCCCTACATGGCTCGCGGCCGTGAACTCGCAGCGCAGAAGCTCACCGGAAAAGAGCGCAACGACATACGCTGGAAGGAAGTTTCCGAAGGCAAGCTATCGCTGCCGCGCGAGCCCCACACGCTGTACGTGCTCACCGGTACGGGTTTCGACGCGAGCAGTGGAAAAGTGCAGGACTCCTACCTGCGATGGGTCATCTATCTGCCTTTTGCCACGCCCGAATCCACGGGGCTATCCACGAAGCCCAGTGACGGCGCGCCATGGCTGATGTACCCAGGTACGGCAGGCGCTCACATCATGATCAACCCGCCCAAGAAATAGCGGCCCGATCCGGCGCCTCACTTAGCCGGCAGCCGCAGACGGAAGCAGGCGCCGCGCCCGGGCTCGAATTCCGCCCACAGGTCGCCGCCGTGGTCCAGAACCGTTTGCCGCGCCAACGCCAGCCCCAGGCCCAGCCCGTTCTTTTTGCCGGCGCTAACGAACGGCTCGAACAAACTGTCGCGGATCTCCGGCGCGATGCCCGGCCCTGTGTCGCGCACATCCGCCACTACAAACCCGTTTTGGGCCGCCGCCGAGATCTGAATGCGGCCGCCATCCGGCATCATTTCGAGCGCGTTGCCTACCAGGTTGGAGAATACGCGCTCCATACGGTTGCGCTCCAGCGGCAGTTCGATCTCATCCGGAATCCCGATCTGCACGACCACGCGCTGCGCCTCGGCGGACGCCATCAAGGATTCGCAGCCGGCCGCCGCCACGTCCCGCAGATTACACACTTCGGCGCCGCGGGCGCTGCCCCTGGACACGTTCAGCAGGTCTTGCAGCAATTCCTGAATGCGCCGCGATGCACGGTAAATATTGGCGGCCAGGCGCTTCACTTGCAACGGGGCCAGGTCTGCATCCACCAGCATCTCGGCGCCTCCATAGACGGCTGCCAGTGGATTCCGCAAATCGTGTACGATGGAACTCGATAGCCGCCCGATCGTTGAAATGCGTTCCTGCCGGATCAGTTCCTGGCGCGCCTGCTGGATGGAGGCGCACATGGCATTAAAGGTTCGGGCCAGCCGCCCGAGTTCGTCCTGGCTCACCACTTTCACCCGATGCGCGTAATTCTGCCGCGAGACTTCCGCCGCCGCGCGATCCAGTTCTTTCAGCGGCTCTACGATCCGCCGCGCCAGGACATACGTCAGGCCCAGGCTGGCTGCGATGGCCAGCAGCCACAACAGAATGATATTCCGGCGCAGCGCGGCCAGGCGCTCGCTGGCGGTTTCGAACGACCGCAGGATCCACAGATTGCCGATCGCCTTGCCCTCGATATCCAGCAATTGCGTGGGCCGCGCGGCATATTCGATGCCGCCGTCCGAGACCCGCTCCAGGTTGGGATGCGCGGCCAGCCGGGCGGCTACCTGGCGGGCCGCCTCGGGCGCCAGCGACGAGGCCACGGGCTGGCCCTTGGAAACAAAGAGAAACTCGCTGCCGCCGGTGTCGGCTTTCAATTGTTTGGCCACCAGGCTGTCCACGCCATACCCCGCAACGAGCACGTTTTGCGGCACATCCTCCAGGTAGACCGGCGTGAAAACCGTTTGGTAGAGGCGCCCGCCGCGCACCAGGAAGCCGGACACCTGTTCCGGGAAGCGGGCCGCGGCGGTACGCACGTCCTGTTCCGCCACCGGCATTCCCCCCACCGACGCGATCACTTTGCCGGGCGCGTCCGTGACCAGAAAGACGGCATTCTTGATCGCCAGCTTCTTCCACAGTTCGTTGGCCGTATCGCGGATGGTGGCGGGGTCCCGCGTACCGAAGGCCGAGCGCACATCCGACATCTGGCTTAAGGTCAGACTCACCGAGCCGAGCAACTCGGCGCGCGCTTCCCACAGCGACTGGTAGGCCTGGAAGCTGGCGCTCACTTCGTCCTGCATGGTGCTGGTGGTGGTCTCAACCGCGTTGCGCAGCACGATCCAGCCGGTTAACGCGAAAAGCAGGGTGACGGCCAGGGAAGTGGAGAGCAGGATCTTCCAGAGCAGCGAGAGGCGTGAGAAGCTGGGGATCATTGCTTTGGTCCGTACGCCGGCTGGCCATCGATCGCCGGCGGATAGTCTTTGTCCCACTTGTTCTTGTGCGGAGCGGGAATATAACCGGTTTCGGAAATGCGGAGGATTGGCAGAATCCGCGGCGCTCCGCTCTCCACGCCGACCGGCTGCGTCAAGGCATTCAGCGTCTCGTCCGTGGCCCTTTCGTGGAAGATATGCAGGGTGTAATTTCCCGGCGGCACGTCGTGGATCTCGAATGCGCCCGAACCGGCGGAGACGGCGAACCAGGGCGTATCCAGCACCGCGATTACCGCGCTCATGGTCGGATGAATGTTGCAGAATACGCGCACGATGCCGGGGCGCCTGAAGACCACGTCGCGGCTCGTGTTGGGTTTATATAGACTCAAATCGAAGATCTGTCCGTTGTAGTTGGAGAAGACGTTATGGAAGATGGGATCGCGATTCGGAAAGTCCACCGTGGCGCCCACCGGGATGGCCAATACGTGCGGCCTGAAATGCTTGTCTTTCTGTTCCATCCGGTAGCGGCGGGAGGGGATCGTGTGCGGAGGATCGCCGTTGGCGGGTTCCAGCCACAGCACTACGCCCGAGAAGTCCTTGTTGCGGCGTACGCCCGGATCTCGCGAATCGGTCAGTGCGACCGCGCCTTTCACGCTGGCGCACCAGGCCGGCGCGAGCCACAACAGGCTAAAACAGGTACGCCAGAGCCAGGTCATAGTGATTGTTTATCCGGAGGCTACTATCAATATAATTCGTGCGCGCCTGCGAGACTTCGGCGCCAAGCAAAACGTTGGGCGCCAGCCGGTAGAAGAAGTTTGCGCCGTACACCCAGTTCCGTCCAATGGCGTAGTACGCCAGGTCCGCGGTGCGGCCATTCTCCAGGCCGGAGAAAATATGGAACGAAAGGCGGGAGGCCGCCGCCAACGTCAGTTGGCTCCATCCCCCTTTGCTGTGCACCGGGATGGCCGCGCCGGTGGGCAGGATGGTATAGCCTTCCAACCCTCCCACCGGCGCCACGTTTTGCCCGCTGAAGAACGCGCCGGTGAATTCCACTTTGGGCAAAGGGTTGGTGAACCAGTCGAGCGCGAACAGGTTGGACGAAACTGATGTGCCCGCCACATGCGTGACGCTGCTGTGGAATCCGGGCGCGATTTCGATGCGCGGGCCATCCGGCGCCTCTCCCTGGAAGCGATGGTAGAATTCGAAGCGCCCTTCTATCCCCGGCCTGACAGCCTCGGGCTGCGGCCCGCTCTGCTGGTAAGGCGCAACCTCGTTGGTCTGCACCGCGCCGATTTGCGCGCGCACGCCGGTCCGATCCGTAAAATGGATCTTCTGCTCGAAGCGCACCTGCGGCGTCCACAGCCACAGATTGCCGGCGCCCGAGAGCGGCGCAAATTCCACCTGCGCCAGCGAATCCGGCTCGCGCGGCGCGAAGATAGGGCTTTCCACGCCGGCCAGGATGCCGCGGTCCGCCCATTCGATCTCGATCTCGCCGGTGCGCAGCCGGAAGCCGTAATCGAACGGTGTTCCCGAGCCACCCGCGAAATCCATATAAACGTTGCCGTGAATGTTCCCGCCCAGGAACTGTGGGCCTGAATATTCCAAGCCCAGCACGGTCTGGTAGAGACTGCCGCCGCCGCTGGCCTGGTTTCCCGGCCAGGCGAATAAAGGATACTCCTGCCCGCCGCTGCCCTTGGAGTTCAGAAAAGCGTTAAAGAGAGCCATCCCGGTAACCCGGATGGGGAAGCGCTGGGAAGCCTCCACCTTGCTCTGCGCGAGTTCGTCGATGCGGGACTCATCCACCGCGACCTTCTCTTCCAGCGGCGCGGCCGCGGGCGGTTGCGACGACCCGCGGGCTTCGGCCAGTTCCTTCCGCAGTTGCTGGACCTCTTCGGCCAACGATTGGTTTTGCTTTTCCAGGCGGTCGAGGCGATCCATGATTTTCTGTAGCTCCGGGCTGGCAGTTTGGGCCGCCATCTGGGACGTAAGAATAATACCCGGCGCCAATAGTGTGAGCAGCACACGACACGTGCGGCTACGGGGAACGATCGGCGGACTTTGCATCGAGAAGTTGCTCCAGTTTGAGCCGCACCTGTGCGGGCGAGTAAGGTTTCGGAAAGAACGCGTTCGCGCCGAGGGACACCAGCCGCTCCGGCGTGGCGGGATCCGTGTCGCCGCTGACGACAATGATGGGCAACCTATGGTGGCGGGGTTCGGCGCGGATCCGCTCGATGAATTCGAATCCGTCCATGCGCGGCATGTTCAGGTCGGTGACCACCGCGCTCACGACGCACTCCGCGCTCGCGAGCAGGCGCAAAGCGTCCTGAGCTGTCGGCAGTACGGTCACCGCGATGTCCGGTATTGCCAGGAATGCCATTTCCAGGGTCGTGGCGCAGGTGGCCGCGTCTTCGACTATGACGACGGTACCGCCCGGCATATCCCAGCTCCGTTGCACATCATCTGTACATCTTCGCGCATCCGGGCAGGCAGGGGGTGGGCCGGTTGTAAAAAAGCTGTAAAACCACGAAGCCATGTTATCGCGAGAGATCCACCCTCGTTGAGTCGCTTACTCGGCGCGCAACGCGTCCACCGGGTTCACCGAAGCGGCGCGGCGTGCGGGGACGTAGCTGGCCAGCAGCGCCGCTGTCCCCAGCAGCACGGCCACTGCAGCCATCGTCTCGGGATCCGCCGCGTGCACGCCAAACAGCAGGTCGCGCAACAGGCTCGCCGCCGCCACCGAACACACCAGGCCGATGGCGATGCCGCCGGCGATCAGCCCAGCGGCTTCTTTCAGGATGAGCCGGTACACCGCGCCCGGCTGCGCGCCCAGCGCCATGCGCACGCCGATCTCCCGCGTCCGCCGGCCCACCGAATACGCCACCACCCCATAGAGGCCCGCGGCGGAGAGCAGCAGGGCCAACAGTGCAAAGCCTCCCACCAGCCATGCCGAGCCGCGCCGCAGATATGCCGCGGGCGTGCTGTTAATGCGGTCGCTCATGGTCCGCTGTTCGTAGGTCGAGATGCCCGGATCGAGGCGATGAATGGCCGCGGCCAAAGTCGGCAGCAGCGCCTTTTCGCTCTTAGATGTCCGCACGACCAGGGAGAAATGGTCGTCCGGATCCTGGTTGAAGGCGACATACAAGGTGGGCCAGGTGGCCTCATCGAGCGGTCCTTCCTTGATGTCTTCCACGATGCCGACGACCTGCATCGGCGTCGACGATGCGCCGGAGTAGGCGATCTGCTTCCCCACAGGGTCTTCACCGGGGAAGTATTTCTCCGCTAGCGCGCGGTCGATAATCACGACTTGCGGCTTCGAAGCGTCGTCCGCCTCGCTGAAATAGCGGCCGCGCAGGAGTTTGGCTCCGAGCGTAGTGAAATAGCCGGCGCTCACCTGCCGGTAACCCACTTCATTGTGCTCGCCATGGAACGGATGGCCGATCACACGAATCCACATGGTATTGCCGCCGCGGACCGGCAACAGGCTGGAGATGCCCACCGATTGGACACCCGGCAGGCTCGCGAGACGGCTGGTGATTTCGCGCGTCAGGGCCACCACTTTCGCATTGTCGTCGTGAATGGAATCGGGCTCTGCAATCTGCAGTGTCGCCAGGTGCTCAGGCTGAATCCCCATGTCGATGTGCAAGAGGCGGTAGAAACTCTTGCCGAGCAACCCCGCGCCGACCAGCAACACCACGGCAATAGCCAATTCCAGCACCACCAGCTTTGCGCCAAAGCGTTGCCATGTAGTGCCGGCTGAACCGCGGCTGCCTTCCGCCAGCCCCTCCCGCAAGTCCGGCAGGAACGATCGCCACGCCGGCGTGATGGAAAACAGCGCCGCCGCTGCCACCGCTGCCGCGGTAGCGAATGCCAGCACTCGCAAATTCAGGCCGAGGCCATTGAGAAACGGCATGGCGGCCATCTGGTCCGGGCCGATGAGGCTGATGAGCAGCCGCATCAGCCAACGGGCCGACACCAGGCCGAGCGCGCCGCTGGCCGCCACCAGAACGACCGCTTCGGTTACGAACTGGCTCACCAATCGAGCGCGCGATCCACCCAGGGCGGTGCGCACCGCCATCTCGCGTCTGCGGCTCTCGGCCCGCACCAGCACCAGGCTGGTTACGTTCACGCAGGCTATGAGCAGCAGCAGGCCCGCTCCGCACAGCAGCACGATCAGGATGGGGCGGATGCGTCCAACTTCGAGCTCGGTCAAAGCGATTACCGAGCCACCCTGGCCAAGGTTCGAGGGATACTGCTTCTCTAATTCCCCGGCGATCAATTTGATATTGGCGTCCGCGGCCTGGACGGAGACGCCGTCGCGCAGCCGGGCAAGTCCATGCAAGCTATGGCACCCGCGCTGCTTGTAACAGGAGTTGGCATTGGTGTGGAGCGCCGTCCAGTATTCCGACTCCCCGGTAGCGGCAAAATGAAAATCCGGGGGGAGGACGCCGACGATCACATGCGCCTCGCCGTTGAGCGTCGCGGTCTTTCCCAGGATGGCGGCGTCTCCGCCATACCGTTTCTGCCAGGCGGCGTAGCTTAGGATAACCGTGGGAGCCGCGGCGGGCGAATCCTCGCCTGCGCGAAAATCTCGGCCCAGCATCGGCGCCACTCCCAGCGTCCGGAAAAAGCCGGCCGTCACGCTGGCGCTCCGCACCATCTCCGCGCCGGCTCCGGTGCGCAGCGTGAAACCCGTGCCTTCAAAGACATCCAAGGCGCTGAAGACTTTGTTGAGCCTTTTCCAGTCGAGGTAATCCGGATAGGAAAGCGGACAACGCGGGCAAAGTTGGACGGTCTCGAAAAGGCCGACCAGGCGGCCGGGATCGCGGTAGGGCAGCGGCTTGATCAGCGTCGCGTCCACGAACGCGAAAATAGCAACACTGGCGCACAGGCCGAGCCCGAGCACCAGAACGGCCGTACAGGTAAATCCGGGATTCTTGCGTAACTGCCGGATCGCGAAGCGCGTATCCCGCAGCAGATTCTCGAGCACAGGAATGCTGCGCCGGTCGCGGTAAGCTTCCTTGGCCGGCTCGACGCCGCCCAGCTTCAGCAGGGCGTTACGGCGCGCCTGTTCGGGAGGCATCCCGGAGCGCAGGTTGTCGTCAATGTTCATTTGAAGATTGGATTCGACCTCGTCCGCCAGTTCGCGGTCTCGGCCCGCAGCCCGCAGCAACCCGGCGAGCCGCATCATCCACGCGCGCATCCGCTTCATGCCGCGCCTCCCGAGGGCGACAGGAAGCGCGCCAGGATGGCGGTGGCCTGCCGCCAATCCCGCGCCTCTTTTTCCAACTGCTTCCGGCCCGCGCGCGTGAGCCTGTAGAACTTGGCCTTGCGCTTGTTTTCCGACAATCCCCACTCCGAGGCGATGGAGCCTTCCTGTTCCAGTTTGAGGAGCGCGGGATATAAGGTCCCATAGTTCAGCGAGAGGAGGTTGCCGCTGGTTTGCTCGATACGCCGCGCAATGCCGTACCCGTGCTGCTCTCCCATGGTTTCAAGTGTTTTCAGCACCATCAGGGCCAAGGTGCCCTGCCAGACGTCCGGTTTGTCGTCCATAGCCATCCTATTGTTTACCAATAGAAATAATAGCAGGCTTTGTATGGGGATGCAATAGGAGCCGCTTCTGGGTCCACGCCCCGCCGTTTGGCGCTCCTGGTGACTGCTTTTCTATTCGAATTCTTACTTTCTGTGGCTTGAATTCTTATCGGTCTTGCTATCTTGTGGCCTCATTTGACAGTGTCCCGTCCGCGGAGTACAGTTGCCATAAGGGTGACTTAGTCCAGTGTTAACCAAAGATAGAATGTCCTCTATCGGCTTCGCCGTGCTTATCCTGGCGGCGGCTCCCCGGCTTCCAGCCCAGAATCCGGCCACTTATGTCGCCGTGGATGCGCACGCGGACCGCCATGCCATCAATCCAGACGTCTACGGGTTGGCTTTTGCCGCCACCGGCGATCTTGTCACATTGAACGCGCCTCTGAACCGTAGCGGCGGAGATTCCGAAACTAGCTATAACTGGCAGCTCAACTCGGATAACCGCGGCGCGGACTGGTATTTCGAGAGCATCGCCGATCCGGTCTCCACGCCTGGTTATCGCGGCGATAATTTCATCGCCACTACGCGCGCCGCCAATGTGGGTGCACAAGCGCTGCTCACCATCCCGATGATCGATTACATCGGCAGCCTGGGCCCCAACCGGTCCACCATCTGGTCTTTTTCGATCGCCAAATACGGACCGCAAACCGGATGGGATCCATACAACCCGGACGCCGGAAACGGAATCGGCACTGCGCCGGGCAATCCGAATATCACAGGCAACAACCCGCTCGACGCGCAGGTTCCAAACAGTTCGTCCATTCAGCAGGCTTGGGTGCAGCATCTGATCGCCACGTGGGGACTGGCTTCCGCCGGAGGCCTTAAGTACTATCTGATGGACAACGAGCCGTCCATTTGGTTCAGCACGCACCGCGACGTGGCCCCGGCCGGAGCGGATTATAGCCAGATCTACAACGATTATCTGAACTATGCGGGAATGGTGCGGGCGCTGGATCCCACGGCGACTATTATCGGTCCCGAGGAATGGGGATGGTTGGCGTTGTTCTATAGCGGCTTCGACCAGCAGAATGGCACCGGCCCAGGGTCGGACTATGCGACTCACGGCAATACTTATTACTACCCTTGGCTATTGCAGCAACTTGCCGCGTACCAACACAGCACGGGCACTCAGCTTCTGGATGTACTGAGTGTGCACTACTACCCGCAAGACGGGTCGTTTAGCAACAACGATACGCTTGCCGCACAACTGATTCGAAACCAATCCACCCGATCGCTCTGGGACCCGAACTATGTAGATCAGTCATGGATTGCCACGGTGGGGATCGACGGGGGTATCGTGGATCTGATTCCCAATCTGAAGAAGCTGGTCAGCCAATACTACCCTGGGTTGAAGACCGCCATTACCGAGTACAACTGGGGAGACGAGCCGAATCTCAATGGCGCGACCACCCAGGCCGATGTGCTGGGAATCTTCGGCCGTCAGGGGTTGGATATGGCGACGCGCTGGACCGTTCCGGTCAACCCGTCGCCGACCTATCTCGCCATGCAGATCTACCGCGATTATGACGGCAATAGCTCCACTTTCGGAAACACCAGCGTATACGCAGGAGTCGCCGATCCGGACTATCTGTCTTCCTTTGCGGCGGTGCGCTCTACCGATCATGCGCTCACCGTGATGGTCATCAACAAGCGACAGGGCAGCACGCCGGTGTCGGTCAGCCTGGCAAACTTCGCAACCACGGGCATGGCGCAGGGCTGGCAAATCTCCTCCGCCACCCAGACCGCGATTACCTCGCTAGGCAGTGTGGCTATAGCCAACAACTCGATCGGCGCGACCCTGCCATCGCAGAGCATTACCCTTTTCGTGATTCCGGCGGGCAATCTGACTTCGAAGCCTACGGTGCCGACCGGTCTGGCGGCGGCGGTGGGGAGTGGCGTGGTCCATCTGACATGGCAACCCGCGGGTGGCGCGACCAGCTACACGGTCAGCCGGGGCATTGCGAGCGGGGGGCCGTATGCGAAGGTGGGCACTGTCACCAGCCCTGCGCCAACCAGCTATAAGGACACAGGGCTTACGAATGGGACGACCTACTACTACGTTGTCTCGGGTACCAACTCGGCAGGCACCAGCCCCGACTCCGCACCCCTGGCCGCGACGCCCATAGCGCCGCCAACGTTCACGTCGTCCGCGACCGCGTCGCCGGACCCCGTCACCGAGGGCGCCGGCACCACCGTTACCGCGAAGGTCACTTGTACCGCCCGGTCGCTATCTAACGGAATCGTCCAAATATTAGTCATTGATCCCGATGGGAACACCGCTGCCTCGCAGAATTTCACTGCGCAGAACTTCACGAAGGGCCAGTCGCATAGTTACACGCTCACCTTGCAGCCCGCGCTGGCCGGTACGTATACCGTGGAAGTGGGCGTCTTCAGCGCGACCTGGCAGCAATGGAATTGGAATTCCTCGGCTGGAACGATTACCGTGAACTCGTCCGTCACCTTCACCTCTTCGGCGACGGCCAATCCCGCCACGGTCGCCATCGGCGGAACTTCCAAAATCTCGGCTACGGTTACAGAGACCGGAGCGGCCGGCCTGACGGATGCCAATGTCGAACTGCAGATCTTCAGCCAGTCGGGCAGCGCGGTGGCCACCACTTACTGGAGCGGCCAGAACTTCAGTGCCGGCCAGACGCTGCCTTACGCGTATTCCTGGGCGCCCACCAATAGCATTCCGCCCGGAGTTTACAACGTGGCGATCGGCGTATTTAACTCCGGCTGGACTTACGACTACTACTGGAACGGCAGCGCCGCGACCATTACCATGACGCAGTAGCGGCGGGTGCGCCAGAAACCTACCGCGCCACCTTCCACGGTTTCTGCGCATCATTAAGGTATGGGCCTTCAGACCGTCAAGATTCCCGTCAGCGGCATGACGTGTGGCAATTGTGCGCGCAGCGTGGAGCGCAAACTCTCCGCCAGCCCCGGCGTTTCCGACGCGCGCGTGGACTTGGCCGGCGGCACCGCGACCGTCGAGTTCGATGTCGACCGAACCAAGCTGCCCGACCTGCTGCATGCCATTGAGCAGCTCGGCTACACCGTGCAACAATGAGCGCGGCAGTCACCGCCGGCACGGCCAAGCACGTGGACCTGCCCTTGTCTGGGATGTCCTGCGCGGCCTGCGCGAAAGCAATCGAGAGTCACCTTGCGTCCACGGCGGGCGTGAGCCATGCGCATGTCAACTTCGCCACCGCCACGGCTACTGTGGACTTCGATCCCGCGCACACGGCCGTGGGCGAACTGGTGGCGGCCATCGAGGAATTGGGGTACGGCGTACCGCAGGCCGTCGATGGCGAAGATGTCGAAGAAGAAACGCGCCAACGCGAATACGCGGCACTGAAGCGGCGTCTGTGGCTGGCGGCCGCCTTCGCCACCCCGGTTGTAGTGCTGGGCATGTGGCCTGGGCTAATGCATCTGGCAGCTACGAGCTGGATCGAGCTCGCGCTCACCGCCCCCGTCGTGTTCTATGCGGGCGCGCCTTTCTATAGAGGCGCATGGAGCGCGCTGCGGCACGGTTCCGCGAATATGAATTCGCTGATCGCGTTGGGAACGGGGGCGGCGTTTCTCTATTCGCTGGTGGCGACTCTTCGCGGCGGACACCAGGTCTACTACGAAGCCGCGGCCGTGATCGTCACGCTGATCCTGCTGGGCCGGATACTGGAGGCGCGCGCGCGCGGAAAGGCGTCCGACGCCATCCGCCACCTGCGGGAACTGCAGCCCAAGACCGCGTGCGTAGTGCGGGACGGCGCAGAGCACGATATTCCGATCGAACAAGTGCGCGTCGGAGATATCGTGGTGGTGCGGCCCGGTGCCAAGATTCCGGTGGATGGAGCCGTGCGCGAAGGCGAGTCGGCGGTCGACGAATCCATGCTGACAGGCGAGAGCATGCCGGTAGATAAGAAACCCGGCGACGCGGTCTACGGGGGCGCCATCAATCGTTCCGGAAGCCTGCGATTTGAGGCGCGCAAGGTGGGACGGGCTACGGCGCTGCGGCAAATGATAGAATTGGTGCGCCAGGCGCAGGGCTCCCGCGCGCCTGTGGCGCGGCTGGCGGATGTAGTCAGCGGTTACTTCACTGTCGGCGTGCTGGCAATTGCCTTGATTACGTTTGGGGTGTGGCTGGCGTTTGCGTCACTGCCGTTTGCGCTGGTGAATTTCGTAGCCGTGCTGATCATCGCCTGCCCGTGCGCGTTGGGCCTGGCTACCCCAACCGCGATCATGGTGGGGACGGGGCGCGGCGCCGAGTGCGGCATCTTGATCAAGGGCGGCGAGGCGCTCGAGGCCGCGCATGCCATCGACACGGTCATTCTGGATAAGACCGGAACCCTGACGTGCGGGCAAC
>Ga0187871_10000926_pt1 | contig 26522 bp, 26 predicted proteins | sample June2016WEW_16_1_FD_132988 | JGI IMG/M metagenome (GOLD analysis project Ga0187871, IMG submission 132988) | Peatland microbial communities from SPRUCE experiment site at the Marcell Experimental Forest, Minnesota, USA - June2016WEW_16_10 | ecosystem: Environmental > Terrestrial > Soil >...
CCATCTCGATGACCTTCAGTGCCACCGTGCGCTCCTGATCGGGGTCCTGCGCCAGGTAGACGTCCGCCATCCCCCCGCGCCCCAACTTGCGTAGGATCTCGTATCGGCCGACCCTGCGCCTCTCCGGGATCACCATTAGCGTGGTACTCCTGCCCGGCTACGCGCGGGCGGCTTGGCAGGCAGAAAGAAATTGAACTTCGTAATGGGGTCCTTCTCCATTTCCGCCGGCAAGCGCATTGGCTCGCCATTGTCTGCAAAGGTGTTGCCGATCAGCACCGGACGGGCGGGTGCCTCCACCAGCACGCCCGGCCCTAACACGTGTGGCCCCCGGCCGTTCCGTAGGATCGCGTTGTACAACAGCCACGGCGCGGAATCGCCCGAGATGTGGACCCCGGCGTCGTGGCAATCCTGAATGGAATTGGCGCGCAATACCGCCGCGGATTTTCCGCGGATCTCCACACCCGTTGCCGCTCCTACGATTTCGGTGTCCTGTAATTCGAGATCGGAATCCGCGATGACCACCGCCGTCTGCAAGGGCGCCTTGTCATCCGCCCGGATGCGGAAACCCACCACTCGTGCGCCTTCGACGCCCTCCGCCACGATCGCCACCGGCGGCCCCGTTTGGATCGCGGCGGCCCGCAATATGGGAACGTCCGGCAATCGCCCGCGCACCGTGACGCCGCTCTTGAGCCGGAGTTGCTCCGGGTACTCGCCGCTGGAGACTTCCACCGTATCGCCGGGGCGCGCCTTCGCTAAGGCTTCGTTGATCGTGGCGAAACCGCCCTTGCCCGCGAAAAGCGTGCGCGGCGGCACGGTCTCCGGCGGCCGGGCCGGCACGCCGAAATATCGCAGCGCGGCAAACACCAGGGCGGCGCAAAGCAGCCCATAGACGAACATGGCCGGCTTGCCCGCCAGCGGGCTACCTGTGCGGCGCACGGCCGCCACCGGAATTTCGCGCGCCGCCGCAAACTGTTCCCCTTCCACGATCAGTACGCTGACATTGTCCTTGCCCCCCGCGCGATTGGCCGCCTCGATCAGTTCGTGTACAGCGCCGCCGGGATGTCCGGCATTGGCCAGCACCGTACGCAGGATTTCGCTCGAGGTCACCTGGTCGCTCAGCCCGTCGCTGCACAATAGCAGGGCGCTATCCGGCTCCAGCGGAATCTTCAGCAGCTCGATGAAATCCGGATCGTCCGGCGCATGCTCCTGCGATCCCACATCGCGGTAGACTTCGTTGCGGCGCGGATGCCGCATGGCCTCCGCCTCCGAGATCTGACGGCTGTCCTCCCGTTCGCCCACCGGCGAATGGTCGTGCGTGATCTTGCGGATTTCCCGCTGCCGGATCTTGTACAGGCGCGAATCGCCCACGTGGCCGATCGTCGCGCCGCCGTTCTCGACCACCGCCACGGTCAGCACGCAAGCCATCCCATGCCAATCGGGGTTGGTCGACGCCAGGCGCAGAATCTCGTTATTCGCTACCGTGATGCCTTCGCGGATGCGATCTTCGGCCGTGCCAATCTGCCGTTCCAGACGCGCCCGGATCCGGCTGATAGCCTCGTCCGCCGCCATCTCGCCCGCGGCCTGCCCGCCGATCCCGTCCACCACCATGAAGATCCCGCGGTCCGCATCGCAGTAGATGCGGTCCTCGTTGTTCTGGCGCAGCATGCCCACGTGGCTCGCGCCGGCGCTCCGCAGGTTGGTTTTTACGGGCATCTATGACGGTACGGGCGGCCGTACCTCGGCCTTCACATCGGCCTTGAATTCCAGGAAGACCACTTCCGCCAGGCCGATGCGCGCCTGCGCGGGTAACTTCACTTCCAGGTTTTTATCGCGCTTTTCACCATCCGCGAACTCCACGCTGGTGGGAATCGCTTTGCCATTCACGCTGGTCCCCAAACGGCTCAGATCCTTGATGAAGAACTCGCCGGTCTCCGCGTCCCGCCGCAAGCGAACGTGTTCACGCGAAATATCGGGCAGCGTGTTGAGCTTCAGATCGGTCCAATAATCACGGCCGCCGCGCCCGATCACGATCTGGTTCTTGGTCATGCGGTAAGTCTGCCGGCCGCTCTGGTCCTCGTACTCGATGGTGGCGTAGGCCTCCATGTCCTTCGTGGGAGGCAGTTGCTCTTCGTACTTCTGCGACGCCGTCAGCGCCCCCGACATGCGGCGCGTGTTGATGCGCTTGGTCATACTGCCGGCGCCGTATTCCGGCTTGGAAGGCAGCGCCAGCTCCGAATAGATAACAATATCTCCCGGCTCCACGTCGTCGTCGGTATTCTCGAAGAACTCCACGCGCCAGCCGCCATCGGGCGCCACTACCTTTGAAGATGGCTTCCGCGACAGCTTCAACCGCTCGCCCAGCGACGCGCGATTCAGTTCGGCCATCTCGGCGTCCAGCGCCTGCCGGGTCTCCTCCTGCATGCGCGGGAAGATCCCCCGCAGGCGCTCGAAATCTTCCGTGTGCAGGTAGATATGGTAGATGGCCGGAGGCAGCGTCGTGTAATGCAAAGGCTCCAGGCCCTCACGCATGTTCCGGACGACTTCCAGGATAATGTCCCGCGCGGTGGCGGGGCGGCGGGCTTCCTTGGTGCTCATGATCTTTTGGAGTGGAGAGCCGCGCGGCTCTTCCTAGATTCTAGCATTCGGGCGGCGAAACCAGTCGAACGCGGCAGGGTCGCCTCACCCGGGGCGGTCCTGAAAAAGGTAATGATAGATCACATCGGCGGCGGTCCGGACCTCGCGCTGGAACTCCCGCCGCGGCAGGCTCGCGCCGCGCGCCAGGATCGACCAGAAGTGCCGGTCCATCATCCGCGCGAAGGCGGGCAGGTCGCCATCCGGCCGCGCCCCCGGAAATTGTTGCAGCAGCCGGAAAACTCCCAGGATGCGGGCATTTGTCCAGGATTCGATGGCTGTCTGCATTTGGCCTAACCCGGCATCGGTGAGCGCCGCCTCCTGCCAGGCGCGCACCACGCCGTAGTATTCCACATCGGCCTGAAACACGCTCGCCAGAAAGGCGCGCAGGCCGTCGCGGACGCTGCTGTGGACCGCGCCGCTCTTCGGCCGCAAGTCGAGGCTGTGCAGACGCTCCAGCAGTTCGCTCATCAGTACGATCAGGACCTGGCGTTTCGAGCGGAAATAGATATAAAAGGCTCCCGCCGCGGTGCCTGCGCGTGCCGCGATTTCCTGGATGGACGCGGTGTGGTAACCCTTTTCGGCGAACAGTTCCCGGCTGGCATCCAGAAGCTTCTTGCGCGTGGCCAGGCTGCGCGCTTGCCGTGGCGCCGGAGGCAGCTCCTCGTCCGCTCCCAGAAAGGGCGGCCTGGGACCCCGCATCACGCCCTGCGCCAGACGCCCGCGATGCCCCCGCCGCAGCAGATCAACATCCAGCCGCCGAACGCGCCCGCCGCTGCCGGATCGAGATTCGGAAACATGCTGCTGAAAAACGCGCACGAGAAGGGGTCCAGGACCAGGGTCGGCAGGATCAGAAGTGTGGCGGCCCGGGGCCACTGCTCCTTTTCGAAACCCAGGCGGCGGCAAATCCGCGGCACCAGAAACGCCATCAGGACGAAGCTCGCCAGGTACAGGATGACGGTTTGCGCCCCCCGTCCCGGCTGCAGCAGGCCATGTCCCGCCAGCCGGATGCCGAGGGTGCCGCACGTCCAGATCGAAATGCCGGTAATCAGGGTACGGCGCCACATAAAATGAACCTGAATTCATATTCACATTTAAGGCCGCTTTTTGTCAAGACTCATTTTGCATCGGCAAGCGTTCTAAAACGCTCCGGCGGATTCGATGCCCGCCGATCGCAGGCTGGCGGCCATCTTCTCCAGCGCAATCTTATGAATCTGCGAGACCCGGCTTTCGTTCACCCCCAGCACCTCGCCGATTTCCTTCATGGTCATTTCGCTGGTGTAATAAAGGAACACGACCTTCTGATAGCGTTCCGGCAGGCATTTCATGGCGCCCTGCAGCACGGAGTGCAATTGCCTCCGCGCGCAGATCTGGTCGGGTTGCGAATCCGGAGCGGCCGGAAACTCCACAGGGGTGCTGTTCTCCGGATCGGGACGCAGCGAGGAAGCCGATACCAGGCCCAGATTCTTGAGTTCCAACGCCACGCGCCGCCACCGGTCGATTCCCAGCCCCAGCGTTTCCGCAATCTCTTCCTCGGTCGGCGTCCGCCCCAGGCGCGTCATCAGGTCGTGCGTCACTACGTCCAGTTGCTTCTGCCGCTTGCGGAGGTCGCGCGAGGCCCAGTCGAGCTGCCGCAGGCTGTCCAGAATGGCGCCCTTTACGCGGTGCTTGGCATAGCTTTGGAAAACCACTTTCTTGTCCGGATCGTATTTCGACGCGGCATCGAACAGTCCCAGCACGCCCGCGTGCACCAGATCGTCCAGATCCACGTGTACCGGCAGGCTCTCGTGAACGCGAATCGCGATGGCCTTCACCAGCGAAAGATTCTCAAGCACGACCCGGTCCCGCGCCCCCCTGGCTGCGGCTTCTTGCTTGCGTGCCGTTCGATTCACGCGTCCCATTTTGCCCGGCTCCTTTCGATTTCACCGGATCGCTTCCGGCAATGGACGAAATGCAACGCGATAACCAGAACACCAGTATCGGAGAAAGGCCTTAGTTTCAATAGTCTTCTGGCTTGGAAACAGATAAAACGGCCTGATTCGGAACGCGGGTTTCAATGCGGAGCACCAAAACGGAAACCGGCGCGGTGAATTACCAGCCGGCTTTGTACGCGATCAGGGTTTTAAGCGTCAGCCCGCCGAGAAAAATGCAGACCGCCGTGCGCATCTCGACCAGCCTGCCGCCCACGTAAAAGCCGGAGCTGCCCAGCGTGAACCAGGCCAGCAGGCCCAGCACCGCATAGCAGCCCAGCGCGAAGGGCAGACGTTTGTGCATGAACTTTCATTGTGCCATGCCGGTTGCGCGCCGAAAGCGCGGATAATAGGAAATGAAGACGCGGCTGGTTGAACATGCCGGACATCGCGCTGCTCTCGTCTCCCCAAAATCGCGCCCGCGCTCTCGCCGCCGCTGCCGCCCTGGTCGCTTTTGTCGCCGGGGTCGACTGGGCCATCAAGCCGAATTTTTCCCTGAACTTTCTGTACTTGTTTCCCATCATGCTGGCGGGCGGCTTTCTCTCCCGTTGGCAGATCGCGGCCATGGGCATATGCTGCGCCGTGCTCGGAGAGGTTTTCAGCCCTTTCCCCGAAGCGGATGCCGCTACCCGCATGGCCATGATGAGCGCCGCGTTTACGGGCACCGGCCTGTTCGTCTCCGAACTGGTGCACAAACGCCAAATGGTGGTGGAACATCTGCAGCAGCTCACCGATCAGATCCGCCAGCGCGAAGACGCCGAACAGCAGATCCAGATTCTGATAGAGACCAGCCCCGCCGCGATCGTCACCGTGGACTCCGCCGGCTCCATCGACTTGGCCAACCAGGCTGCCGGCCAACTGCTGGCGCCCGGCCGTCCCCTCGCGGGCGAACCCATCGGAAATTATCTGCCGGCCCTGGAATCCGTAGCCCGCGGCCACCGTTCGCAGTCCTTCCGCACCACGATGCAATGCAAGGGGCAGCGCCACAGCGGCGAAGTCTTCTTGGCCGCCATCTGGTTCTCCACCTACAAAACGCTCTCCGGCCCCCAGCTGGCGGCCATCGTCGTCGACCTCTCCGAAGACTTGCGCGACCGCGAAGATCTCAGCCTGAATCATCTCCTCAAGAACACCCGCATTCTGATGGGAGCCATGTCGCATGAGATCCGTAATCTCTGTGGCGCGGTCTCGGCCGTGGGCCGGAACCTGGCGCGCGTGGAAGGTTTGACGGGCAACCAGGACTTCGAAGCGCTGCAAACTCTCATCCAGGGTCTCGAAAAGATCGCCTCGCTGGAGTTGCAATCCTCCCCCGAGGATCAGGCCATCGCCGTGGATGTCACTGAAGTGCTCGATGAGTTGCGCGTCTTGGTCGAGCCTTCCTGCCGCGAAGCCGGGATCGCCGTGCGCTGGCAGGTGGCCGCCGCCCTGCCCCTGGTGTGGGCGGATTCCTACGGACTGCTGCAGGCTTTCCTGAACCTGGCGCGCAACAGCCAGCGGGCCGTCGAGACCAGCCCGCGTAAGGAACTGGCCATCACGGCCAGCGCGGAGGACGCCTCCGTGGTCATCCGATTCGAGGATACCGGCATGGGTGTCCCGTCTCCGCAGCATTTGTTCCGGCCCTTCCAGCCTGGCGCCGACGGAACCGGCTTGGGCCTGTATGTATCGCGCGCCATCGTGCGCAGCTTCCGCGGCGAGTTGCGCTACGAGGCGCGCCCCGCCGGCTGTTGCTTCGCGGTCGTGCTGGCGCCGCTTCTGGAGACTTGATCGATGGCATCCCCCGGTCGCATCCGCATCCTGGTAGTGGACGATCACACCCTGTTTCGCGAGAGTGTCGCCCGGCTGTTGGCGGCCGAGCCCGATTTTGAAATCGCCGGCCATTGCGCCTCGGCCGCCGAAGCGCTACGCCTGGTGGCCAAAACACCTGTCGACGTCGTCCTGCTGGACTATGATCTGGGCAACGGCAAAGGCGTTGATTTCCTGGCTAAAGCGCCAGGCGCCGGATTTACCGGCCGCGTGCTGGTGGTCACGGCGGGTGTCAGCGAGTTGGAAGCGGCCCAGATGATCCGCCACGGGATCGCCGGCATTCTCCGCAAACACTGCTCACCCGCCGCCCTGGCCCAGAGCATTCGCGACGTGCGCGGCGGCAAGGATTACTTTGAACCAGGCTACTTGCGCTCGGTGCTGGCGGGAATCGCCTCGCCCGTTCCCGAATATCAGCGCAAGCGGTTTACCGATCGGGAGCGCCAGGTGCTGCGATACGTCTTCGAGGGACTGGCCAATAAAGAGATTGCCGATCGGCTGCAGGTTTCCGAGAGTTCCGTGAAGGCCACCCTGCAGCAGTTGTTTTCGAAGACCGGCGTGCGCACGCGCAGCCAGCTTGTCCGTACCGCCCTGGAGAATTACAAGGATCAGCTCTGACTTGAGCGCCGATTTCTGGGTTTCTGAAAGAATATCCAACGCTTCGGCCCGAGCTATCTGGCGCTGCAAGTCGTTCGAGAAAAATGCCGGCCTCCAGGTGGCGCGCGCTTTAGCGTGCCGGCGGGACTTTTAAGTCCCGCTGCGGGGAACCCGCGCTTTGGCGAGACCGGCCGTGGCTACGTCATGTTAGCATCACAGCAGATGCCCAAAGCGCTGTGGATGGCGGTCGCGGCTACGTTCCTGCTCTCCGCCTGCCATCGGCACAAAGTTGCCCAAGCGCCTCCTCCGCCGCCGGCCTCGCCCGCCGCACCGGTCGCGGCCGCGCCCACGCCTGAATCCGGCGAAACCGGCCTCGCGAGCTGGTATGGCCATCCCTACCATGGCCGCGCATCGGCCAGCGGGGAAATCTACGATATGGAGCAGATGACCGCGGCCCATCGCACCCTGCCCTTCGGCACCGTGGTCCGCGTCCACGACCTGGATAATGCAAAATCGGTCGACGTCCGCATCAACGACCGCGGTCCGTTCGTGGATGGGCGCATCATCGACCTCTCGCATGCCGCGGCCCGCGCCATCGAAATGATCGGGCCGGGCATCGCGCGCGTGCAATTGGAGATTCTGACCGCCCCGCCCGCCGTGGAGCCGGCCCATTTCGCCGTGCAGGTGGGCGCATTCCGGAATCGTGACAATGCCGAGCGCCTGCGCCGCGCCATGGAGGCAAAATACGGCCGTGCGCGCCTGGTCCAGCGCACCGACACGCCCGGCATCTGGCACGTGGTAGTCGGCAAGGAACCCACCGAGGATGGCGCCTCCGCTCTGGCAAATCGAATCCGCGGCGAGGACGCCTCTGTAACCACCGCCTTCGTGGTTCGTCTGGATTCTGTATAATCGAAGCAGCCAAATGGAGCGTGGTGCTACCGGCTTGTCCCACGGCCTGGTGGGACAGTCGCCGCAGATCTGCGAGATCCGCCGGCTCATCGAGAAACTCGGGCATTCGTGCGCGCCTGTCCTCCTGCTGGGCGAAAGCGGTACCGGTAAGGAGGTGGTGGCCCGCGCCATCCATGCCGCTAGCCCGGCCGGCGAATTTGTGCCCATCGATTGCGGCGCGCTGGTGGGACCGCTGGTCGAGAGTGAGCTGTTCGGCCATACCAAGGGCGCTTTCACCGGCGCGGCGGAACCTAAGAAGGGCCTCATCGAGGTGGCCGACGGCGGCACGGCCTTTTTCGACGAAATCGGCGACCTGCCGCTCGATATGCAAGTGAAGCTCTTGCGGTTGCTGCAGGAACACGAGTTCCGTCCCGTCGGCTCCGTGAAGCAGCATAAAGTGACCATCCGCGTGATCGCCGCTACGCACCACGATCTGGCGCGTGATACGGCACGGGGCACTTTCCGTCAGGACCTCTACTACCGCCTCAACATCGTCAGCGTTCACCTGCCGCCGCTGCGCGATCGAAAGGTCGATATACCGGAACTCGCCGCCCATTTCCTGCAGCGCTTCGGCTCGGGGCACCGGCTGACGCCCTCTACTCTGGATGCCATGATGGAATACGATTGGCCGGGGAACGTGCGCGAGTTGCAGAATTCCATTGAGCGTATGGTGGCCCTGAATACCGGACCCTGGCTGCACGCCGCGGACCTGCCGTCCGCGCTCCAGAACCAGCGGCTGGCCGAGCCCGCGCTGGCCTCCGCGGTGGCCGCGGGTTCTGAAACCGGACCGTTGCCCCTGTTGCATGTGCCGCCCCGCCAGTGTGATTTGTTCCTGCCCACCGTGGAAAAGGAGACCATCCTCAAAGCGCTCCAGGCCACCCACGGCGATCGCGCCAGGGCCGCCCAGTTGCTGGGCATCGGCCGTACGACCCTATACCGCAAGCTTAAGGAATATAAAATCGAGAATTGAACATTGCGCTGGATTCCACGTATAGCGTAGGCGCGGACCTCTCCGGCGTGGGCGTGTATTCGAGGGAAATGCTGGCAGGCCTCGCCCGCGCCCATCCCGCCGACCGGTTCGCGTTCTGCTACCGGCCACACCGGTACTTACGTTCTTTTCGCGAGCGCTTGCCCGCCAATGCGGGGAGGTTCCTGCTGCGAGAGGCGCACGCGCCCCGCTCCGCGGATCTCTTCCATGGGCTGAACCAGCGGCTGCCCCATGCCCGCCTGCGCCGCGCCGTGACCACTTTCCACGATCTTTTCGTGCTTACGGGCGAATACTCCACGCCCGGCTTCCGGCAGCGGTTCGCGGAACAGGCGCGCGACGCAGCCGGCCGCAGCGACCTCATCATCGCCGTCTCCCGGTTCACCGCACGACAAGTGACCGGTTTGCTGGGTGTGGAGGAATCCCGCGTGCGGGTCGTGCATCACGGGGTGCGGCCGCCGGCGCTCGCGGCTGCTGCCCGTGAAAAGATCATCCTGCATGTGGGTGCCATCCAGCATCGGAAGAACATCGCGCGGCTGGTGGAGGCGTTTGAAAGGGTGGATCGGGATTGGCAGCTCGTGCTCGCCGGCTCGAGTGGGTTCGGTGCCGCCGGGATTCTGGCCGGAATTGCCCAGTCGCCCAGCCGTGAGCGCATTCGCATCCTGGGTTACGTTTCCCCGGCAGAACTGGCGAATTGGTATGCGCGCGCCATGCTCTTCGCCTTTCCCTCGTTGGACGAGGGCTTCGGGATGCCCGTCCTCGAGGCCATGGCCTCTGGCGTGCCTGTGCTCGCGTCCAATCGTTCCGCAATCCCTGAAGTGGCCGGCGACGCCGCCTGGCTCGTCGATCCCGAACAGACGGAAGAGATGGCAAACGCATTGGTTGCCCTGACTGGCGATCCCGCGCGCCGCGCAGACCTCTCCGCCCGCGGCCTGGAGCGCGCACACATATTTACCTGGGATGAAACGATCCGGAAAACGTGGCAGGTCTATTTGGAACTGGCCGGTGGCAAGCCAGGCTAGCGGGACTCGTCGTCCACGGCGATTTTGAGCGCCTTAAGGAATCGATGGTCCTGGGTGGTGAACTTGATCTTTCCCGCGCTTTCGAAGCCGTGCTTCCGTTCGGTTTCGGCGGATGGCTCTTCTTCGGAGCTTTCGTCCCCGTTTTCGTCCCGCTTATTGAAGCCGATGGTGGCTTCCAGCACTAGGAATACGTCGTACCCTGCGCGTTTAATTTCGCCGATGGCTTCCGCGATCCGGTCCGATTCTGAGAGCGAGTCGTTGATCGCGTTCCCCAGTTCCTGCATTAGGTTCTTCAATGGCTCGTCCACAACGACCTCCCCTATATTGTGGGATGCAACCGCCTAACGTCTCGTTGCAATTTCGACGTGGCAACTTCTATACCCGCTTAGATTGTAGTGGAGCCCCCAACGCTTCACAAGACCCCACCTGGTTTTTTATCGGCATCTCGCACCCAATCCAACAGGTACCATTACTTCTGATAACATCAAGTTGTTGTGCCTAAGCGTAACATTTATCGGGACGGAGCGCGAGCTTACCAACAGGGTCGCCGTTTTTTCGGATTTGTAGTTCCGGCGGTCATGAAGCCAGCCCGCACTCTGTGGCACGAAATCCTCGGATTCGTGTTCGTATTGATGGCCATCGCCTTTGTTTTCTCGGGTTTCCGCGCCATCCGCCAGTTTGACGGCAGCGCCGGAGCCGTAGCGCGGCTGGCCATGCTGGGCATTGGTGTGTGCCTGCTGGGCGGATACGGCATCTCCTCGTTCCTCCGGGCACGCAAAATTTCTCGCTCGTGACGGCCCCTCCGTCACGGGCCCTAGACGTGCATTTCGATCGCCGCGCTCGGAGGCCCGTAAACTTCGCGTAGCGGCTCCGCAACCTTCTCGGCGGGCTTCGGACGCAATCCTAGGCGGTGCATCAGCCGGCCGACGTGATCCGGATCGTACCGGATGCCGAAACGCCCCTCAATCGCGCGCGCCAGCCGCGCGGTGGTCCACCGGTCCGTGTCGAAGCCGAATTCCCGAGGTCCGCCGGCGAAAATCTCGCGCACCTCCGACAGTTGGCTGGATGACAGCCGGCTGGGGCGCCCAGGCGCCTTGCGCTTCCGGAGGCGCTCCATACCTTGGCCCTCCAGAGTGCGGTACCAGCGGGACGCCGTGGTCCGGCTCACCCCGAACTTGCGGGCGACCCGGGCTTGTGTGGTTCCCTTCAGCAGGTCCTCGGCAGCTTCCAGGCGCCTGCGTTCCATTTCATCGCGATTCAATGTAACCGTAACGGTAGCGTACATTCCTCGCGCGGATTATTGGCCAGAGCAATATCAATATACACTAAAACATTTTCGATGTAAATTGATTTTTCGCGCGAGCGGCGAATCTTTTGGGATCGCCGCGCGAGGCGAAGATGACTCAAATAAACAGTTGCACGCCGACATGGAAGAACTCAGCCAGTTTTTTGGCTTGCTCCTTGGTCATGGGGCGCTTTCCGGCGAGAATCTCGGATACCCGGCTTTTGGAACCGACTACGGGCCAGAGATCCTTGGGCGCTAGCCCGCGCTGCTCCAGCAGAAGGCGACGATCTCGTGCGGCTCGGATTTCGGTCTCGGGTACTCCTTCTCCTCGAAATCGTGAATCAGGTCCGTCAGGAGTTCGAGGAGCGCAACTTCCTCCGGCGTCATGTTCTTCTCGCCTTTCTCCATCAGGGATTCGACCACGGCGAGGGCGCGTTCGTTCTCCTCCTCAAGTCTTGATGACCTTGGGAACCGCTCGCGCCAGAAGTCGTCCATACCGCTTTAGATCGAGATCTTCAAGTGTGGGGCTCATCGCTTCCATCCCCCCTCGTCATACTCCTCGTGCGTGAGAATGCGCTTTATGTGAACGATCTGGCGTCGATAGTGAACGAACGCGGTCAAGCGATACTTGTTTCCGCCCACATTGAACACCGTAAGAGCGCCCGCGAAGTCGGCCGAGCCGAACCCCGCCTTCAATGCGCCCGGACCGTTCCACTCCGCCGCCTGGAAGGCATTTGCCCACCGCTTTAGAGGCTCGGCCGCCTCCGGGAACCGCTTCCCGAATTCGCGAATCCGCGGGTTCCTGGTGATCCTCAGCGCCAGGTTCCCATATCTGGAACCCGCGAGTCAAGGAAGGCGGTCTGCACGGTAGCGTGTAGCGTTGGCCTCGAAGCGATGACGCGCGCGAGGCCGCATTTCCCCATCGAGTCTTTGACGTAAATAACCGATCACGTCGCTTCAGCCGCGGGAAAGTGTGCTTTCTACCGCACCCGGAACTGCATACTGCTCGCGAGCGTGCCGCTGGGAGTGACTACCTGGACCTCGCCGGTGGTCGCGCTGGCTGGAACGGTGGTCGAGATCGCAGTGCCTGTGGAGTTGACGGTGAAAGCCGCCTGAGTCCCGTTGAACGTGACGCTGGTCGCGCCGGTCAAAGCGGTTCCCAGGATGGTGACCCTCGCTCCCACCTTACCGGAGGCGGTCTGCGTTTTCACAAATGCGCCGAGACCCACGGACAGGTTGTAAGCTGTGCCCGAAATCAGAGACGTGCCGCCGCCCGCCCAAGTCGTCCCGTAGAAGTTGCCATCGGTACCCTGTACGACTGGGGCGAAGCAGTCAAAGCCGTCGGTACGGTCGAAGCTGTGCAGAGTGGTCAGCACGCCGGCCGTTGTAAAGCGGTAGATCGTGCCACATCCGCTGTCACACAAGGGGTTTCCCCCGTACGCGGTTGTGCCATAGAAATTCCCGTCGGTGCCCTGAACCAGAGACGCCTGTGGAGATTGGCCATCAGGGCACCCACTTTGGGGGCAAAAGCTGTATAGCGTCGTCAGCACGCCGGTGGGAGTGATCTCGAAAATGGTCCCGGCGCTGTTGTCCCCACCGCCGGCAGTTATCCCATAGAAGTTCCCGTCGGTGCCTTGGACGAGAGCGGCGCTAGCGCCGCCGGTGAGACTATTCAGGGCCGTGAACGTGCCCCCTGACGTAATCTTGAAGATTGTGCCGCTCGCGGCCCCATAAAAGTCTCCGTCGACACCCTGGACCAACCCGGCCACGGGATAGTCGCCGTCGGACCCATCGAAAACATGCAACGTCGTCAGCTTGCCCCCCGGCGTGATCTTGAAAACCGTGCCACAGGTGGTGCCGGTACTAGGGCACACGTTCGGTCCGCCCTGTGACGTTGTCCCGTAGAAGTTCCCGTCTGCGCCCTGCACCAACCCCGCGAAGGGGGCGGCACCGTCGGCACCGCCAAAGACATGAAGGGTTCTTAGTGCGCCGTTGGCGGAGACGCTGAACACCGAACCGTCCTGCTGGACCCCGCCACGTAAGGTCGTTCCGTAGAAGTCTCCGTTCGTAGCTTGAATCACGCCGCCATACACGTCGGGGACGCCCGGCGCGCCCTTGAAGCCATACACGGTCGTCAACACGCCCTCTGGGCTAATTTGAAACACCGAACTCTGCCCCGAAGTTGTGCCATAGTAATTTCCGTCGGTGCCCTGAACCAAGCCCGCGTAGGGAGAGCAATATCCGTTATGGTCGCAGTGGGCTCCCGGCACATCGGCGAACACGGCTAGGGTGGTGAAAGTCTGGCCAGGCAGCGCCATTGCCGTCGCGACACACAGCAGGAAAGCGACGGATGCCCTTCTTCCCAGGTGCAATTTCAATGTCCACGCGAGCCACATCAAGGGCGCACGCTTTCCGATTCGCATGTTAGTTAGTCTCCTCCGCACAGGGGCCATTCCATACGCCCGCCAGTATGCTATCACACATTCAGCTCTCGACCTCCCATTTTGCCGGAGCTGGCTGTACCAGACGAAGTAGCCCGGGTTCCAACCACCGGTAGAGTCTCTTCCATCCCATTTTCAGCAACTAGGGCACATTGCCCCCACTCCACCCCATTTCCGGCGTGTATGATGGAAGCGTAAGGAGACCACCACCGGAATCAGCCTCCTCCAGCCGCCATACGATGCCAACCCATCGCCGCACGGGCTTGGCTTCGACCATTTTTCAAGTACTAGCAATCAAGCCACTTATTGGGTTCGTTGGTCAATAAATCGATTTTCGGGCGACAAATCTTTTGGGAAGAACATTGAACACCGTAAGATCGCCCACGAAGTCGGCGGAGCCGAAGCCCGCCTTCAATGCGCCCGGAACGTTCCACGCCGCCGCCTGGACGGCATTTGCCCAGCGCTTGAGAGGCTCGGCCGCCTGCGGGAACCGCTTCCGAATTCCCGAATCTGCCGCCTGCTGGTGATCCTCACAATCCAGGTTTCAATATCTGGAACTAGCGGTCAAGAAGGGCGGGGTCGGGCAGGATGATGCCGCTGATAGCGTCGGCGCGGAGCTGAATCAGCCTCTCCAGCCGCCATACGATGCAAACCCATCGCCGCACGGACTTGGCTTCGACCATTTTTCAAGTGCAAGTAATCAAGTCACTTATTGGGTTCGTTGGTCAATAAATCGATTTTGGCGGCATCCCGTGAAGCCAAATCCGCCCCAATCTGGCGGGAGCCCGGCCCGTTCCGCTAACATATAAGAGATCCCCTCGCTCCGAAACAGGCCGAACAGCACCCCATGAACAACGTTATTCATCCGATCCGCAACATCGCCATCATCGCCCACGTGGATCATGGCAAGACCACCCTCGTCGACGCCATGCTGAACCAGAGCGGCATCTTCCGCGAGAACGAAGTACACGTCGAGCGCGTAATGGATTCCAACGCCCTCGAACGCGAGCGCGGTATCACCATCCTCGCGAAAATCACCGGCATCGTCTATCAGGGCGTCAAGATCAATATCGTGGACACCCCCGGCCACAGCGACTTCGGCGGCGAGGTCGAGCGCGCCCTGAAAATCGTCGACGGCGTCATGCTGCTGGTGGACGCCAGCGAAGGCCCCCTGCCGCAAACCCGCTACGTGCTCTCTAAGGCCCTCGAAGCCAAGCTGCCGCCTATCGTTGTGATCAATAAAATCGACCGGCCCGATGCGCGCGTTCCCGAAGTCCTGAACGAGATCTACGACCTCTTCATCGATCTGGATGCCACCGAGGACCAGCTCGATTTTCCCGTCCTCTATACCGTGGCCAAGACTGGCGTGGCCAAGACCTCCATGGAAGACGATTCCACAAACCTGAAACCGCTGTTCGACGCCATCGTCAAACACATCCCGGGGCCGTCCGGCGATCCCAATGCAGTGCTCCAGATGCTGGTCGCGAACCTGGATTACAGCGACTACCTGGGCCGGTTGGCCATCGGCCGCGTCTTTGAGGGCACTCTGAATTACGGGGACACCGTGGCGATCTGTAAGCTGGACGGATCCCAGCACTCGACGCGCATCACCAAGCTCTATTCGTTTGAAGGGCTGAAGCGCGTGGACGAAACCATCGGCCGGCCCGGCGACCTGCTGGCGATCGCCGGCGTGGAAGGCATCACCATCGGCGAAACCGTCACCAACGCCGAGACTCCCCTCCCGCTGCCCCTGGTGCAAATCGACGAGCCCACCATCGCTATGACGTTCACCATCAACACGTCGCCGTTCGTCGGCCGGGAGGGCACTTACGTGACATCGCGCAATCTGCGCGAACGGCTCGACAAGGAACTGCTGACCAACGTTTCCATACGGGTGGAAGAACTGGGTCACGATACGTTCAAGGTGATGGGCCGCGGCGAACTGCAATTGGCCATCCTCATCGAGATGATGCGGCGCGAGAGTTATGAATTGATGGTGGGTAAGCCGGAAATCCTCACCCGCACCATCAACGGCAAACTCAATGAACCCGTGGAATTGTTGGTGATCGACTGCCCGGAATCTTTCATCGGGGTGGTTATCGAGAAGTTGGGCAGCCGCAAGGGTAAGATGAACAAGATGGTAAACCACGGCTCCGGGCGCGTGCGGCTGGAGTTTCACATCCCCTCGCGCGGCCTCATCGGCCTCCGCAGCGAAATCCTGACCGACACCCGCGGCACCGCCATCATGAACTCGCTGTTCCACGGATACATCGAGTGGCAGGGCGACATTCCCACACGCCCCACCGGCTCGCTGGTGGCGGACCGCGCCGGCAAGGCCACCGGTCACGCCATCTTCAATCTGCAGGAACGCGGGGAAATCTTCGTCAGCCCCGGTACCGAGGTTTACGAAGGCATGATCGTGGGCGAGAATGCGCGCACGGCCGACCTCGACGTCAACATCGTCAAAGAAAAGAAGCTGACCAATATGCGGGCGTCCACGGCGGATGAAGCCATTCGCCTGGTGCCGCCGCGCGTCTTGAACCTCGAGCAATCCATCGAGTTCATCCGCGACGACGAATTCGTGGAAGTGACGCCTACATCGATCCGCCTGCGCAAGAAGACCCTCAAGTCCAACCAAAGGTAGTCTCCATGTCTCGCGCGCGGCCCAACGCGGTGTGGATTCTGATCGCCGCGTATGCGGCGCTGGTCTTCGCTGTGTTGGGGATCGCGCCCCTGTGGCTCGATGAATTGCAGCAGCTCGTCGCGGGCCGCGAGAGCTTAGCGGGCTTGTTGCGCTGGGTCGAGTTGAATCCCGGCGCGGCGCCGCTGCCGTACCTGGCGCAACGAGCCGCCGTCGATCTATTCGGCACGTCCACCTTTGTAGTTCGGATTCCAACAGCTCTTTGCAGCATCGCGGGTGCGGTGGTATTCGCGTTTCTTTCCCGCAGGTTCGGAGTTCGCTCGCCGGCTCTGGCTACCGTCATGTTCCTGGCGCTGCCGTTACAGTTCCGGTATGCGCTGGAAGCCCGCGGATACTCGTTGGGATTGCTTTGCGCGTTGCTGTCGCTGCTTTTGTTTATGCGGGCCCGCGCGCGATGCACCGTGGAAGCGGCGGTTCTCTATGGACTGTCGGTTGCGTTGGGCCTCTACTCCCAGCCCTTGACCATCCTGCCGGTATTCGGCGCGCTTTTCTGGCTGATTGGCGAGCGCCGGGTGAACTCGCCTAGCAAGCGGCTGATCCTAGGCGCGGCGGCGCTGGGAATGCTGTCGTACATTCCCTGGTATGTGCTGCAACGCCAGACGCAAGAGGCCTTCGGGTCGATGGCCTTCTACTTCTTCTCCTGGCGGCAGGTCACTCCCGGCGGCTTGCTGCACGAGGTCAGCGGCGGCGGATATATCTGCAGCGCCGCCCTGTTGTGCGCCGCCGCGGTGGGGCTGGCCAAGCTGCCGGATCGCCGGCTGCTGGCATGTATGGGGCTGGCCGCGCTGGCTGGACCCATCGTGGTGGATGCGCTGGTCAACTATTTCTTCGCGGCCCGCCAGCTCTTGTTCGCCGCCCCGGTGCTGGCTCTTTGCGCGGCCGGCGGCATCGAAAGGCTTCCCGGCGGCGCGCGCCGCTGGGCAGGCTACGCCTTGTGCCTGGTCTTCCTGGCAGCCGCGGCGGTGACCGACTACCGTCTGGCCACGATTCCGAAAGATGGATTCGGCGCCCAAGCCCGCGCGCTCGCGGCGCCTTTGCCTGCCGGCGCCTGCGTTGCGGTGGCGCCGCCGAATCACGCGGCGTACTACTTGTTCCTCCGGCCCGAACTGGAGCGCAGGATCTGCGCCGAACCGCCGGACGCCGCCCGCGTGATCGCGGTGATGAGCCCGTACAGCCGGAAACTGGAGCGCGATCAGTTGTCGCGCCTGCTCGACCGGAATTACGACCAAGCGGCTGTCTTGCAGTCCGGCGCCGGTGCAATCGTAGCTTATCGCCGCCGCTGACCTCGTGGCGCACGCTTCAGCGACCTGGCGGGACTTTTAAGTCCCGCAACGGCGAACTGAAGTTCGCCGCTCGTAGGCCCCTGCCGCATCTGTAGCACACTGGTAACATGCCCGCTGAATCGGCGGACCCCGGCGAACATTTTACTCCCACGGATTAAGCACCTCGATGCCCAAGCCCGCGAAATCACCCACGTTCCGCGTAACGAGAATAAGGTCGTGCTCAAGAGCGGTTGCGGCGATCAAGCCGTCTGGCGCCGCGACCGGTCGCCCCTTCAACTGACATTCGCCGTCGAGGATGCCCCACCGTTCCGCAATCGCCTCGCTGACAGCTCTAGTACACGGTCCCCAGACCAGGGGCGCAACACAGCATCGAGCCACCGTTGCAAATCGGCGCGCCGGTGCTGCTCTGGATGAACCGTGATGCCCTTGCAAGACTCGCCTATGCTGATGACGCTGAGATAAAGCAGATCGTCGTTTGCGGCTTGCAGCCAGCGCGTCACGCGCGGATCGGGTTTGGGGCGGCGCAATTCGGACGGGACATTGGTGTCGAGTAGAAAGCCCTTGCTCTTGCAAGATCAACCGGACGGGAAGGCGTCCTGTTCCGGCTGAAATCAAGGTCAACCCCTTTCCATGGTGAATCCTCGAACAGCTCAACGAGGCTCTTGCGCCCTTGCGGCCGATGGTACGGCGCGGGTGCCGCTGATACGGTCGCCCTGGTTTCCTTTTCTTCAAGAGCGTCGAGGGCCTTAGTGAGCAACTCGTCGGCGTTCTGAAATTGGCCGCTCTGAATCTGCGCGCGCACACGTTCTTCAACGGCGGGCGTATGGATCTCGAGGTTCATGGTCGCGGCTCCTCTCTTCTCAGAACAACGCTGTTACATTAGCGCACCGCTGGCGCAAATAGGCACTCCTCAACAACTAGCCCATTATCTCATGCGCGGTTTTCGGGCGGCCGGGATGTCCGCGCGGTTACCTTAGCGCGCCGGGCCGGGCGGCGCGAAACGTCCGAGTCGCCGGCAAGGGCGGCGATTTGCCGCGCCCTGTAGCACACTGGTAACATGCCGGCTGAACCGGCGGACCCCGGCGAACCCGTCCGCATCCCGATCACCGATGTCTTCGACCTGCACAGCGTCCCGCCCCGCGACGTCCAAGGCGTCGTCGAAGCGTACCTCGAAGAAGCGTGCCAAATGGGTTTCCGCGCCATCCGCATCATCCACGGACGCGGCATCGGGGTCCAGCGCGAGATCGTGCGCGCCGTTCTCGCTCGCACCGCCTTCGTCGTCTCGTACCGCGATGCGCCGCCGGAAGGCGGCGGATGGGGCGCCACCATCGCCACCCTGGATACTCGAAGTGCCCGCTGAATCGCCGGCGGCAAAAATCGGGTGACCGCGAAGTTGTATACTGAGCCGTAGGGTTGCGAGGGGGATCTTTCATGAATCTTTATAATGCGCTCAAGGTTTGCCTGTTTTTGGTACTCTTAGCTTTTTCCGCGGCCGCCGCCGATCGCGCGGCCACAATCGTTTCATTTGATGCGCCCGGCTCACAGGCCACGTTTGCTTACGGCATCAACAAGGCGGGCTCGGTCACCGGCTACTGGGTGGATTCCACAAACGTCTATCACGGGTTTCTGCGCACGGCCGCCGGCGTCATCACCTCGTTCGATGCTCCGGGCGCAGCCGCCACCTCGGGACTGGGTACCTTTGCCCTTACCATCAACACCGCGGGCACGGTCGCGGGATATTATGCCGATTCCTCCGAGGTTTACCATGGCTTCCTGCGCTCTCCGGCGGGAGTCTTCACCACTTTTGACGCGCCCGGTACCGGCGCGGCGCCCGGCAAAAACACCGTCCCGCAGAGCCTCAACGATGCCGGTGCCGTCGCTGGATATTGCCAGGATGCCAACGCCGCGATACACGGGTTTGAGCGCGCCGCCAACGGTGCGATCACCGCGTTCGACGCGCCCAATGCCGGCAGCGGTGGCACGCTCGGCACCTACGCCGAGAGCATCGACACCAGCGGCGCCATTGCCGGATACTACGCCGACGAGTTCTTCGAATACCATGGATTCCAGCTTTCTTCCAGCGGAACGCTGACCGAATTCGACGTGCCGGGCGCCGGAACCGGCCCCGACGCGGGCACGGAAGGCACCGGCATCAATGCGGCGGGCGCCATCGCTGGAGACTACACCACCCCGGCCCCGCACGGCTTCCTGATGACCTCCGCCGGCGCATTCACCACATTCGGCGTCAGCGCGGCGGGTTCACTCGGCACCCATCCTACGGCCATCAACCAGGGCGGCGCCGTAACCGGCTATTACGGCACTAAAGGCTCGGGATATCGCGGATTCGTGCGCGCGGCGAGCGGCTCCATCGCTACCTTTGGGGCAACCGGCGCCGGCACGTCGAACTATCTGGGCACGGTTCCGCATTCCATTAACCAGAGCGGCGCGGTCGCGGGATTCTACACCGATGCGAGCAGCGTCGCTCACGGCTTCGTTCGCACACCATAGCGCAACCAGGCCGGATTGCCGCCCGGCAAGTCGCGGCAGCGGCTTTCCGCGCACTTGCTAAAATAAGGTTTATGCCGCTCTGCCAACCCGCGCTGGCAGTGTGTCTATGCGCCGCGGCGCTGCACGCGGCCCAGCAACCGGCTCCGGCGGCGCCCGATGCCGAGATGAACAGCGCGATAGAGGAGTTTAAGGTCCAGACACGTAATTTGGGCCTGCGCGCCGACAGTCCGGCCAAAGCCGGCCGGCACAACCCGTTGCTCGACTGGCACGGCCGCCTTTTCGAGAATTTCCGCAACGACGCCTTGGACGCCGTGCCGCACGAAATCCGCCAGAACGGCGGCGACAAAGGTTTGCTTCGCCGCAATCAGTTCGGTTTCAACGTCGCCGGGCCGGCCGTGCTGCCGCATCTCATCGCCGGCCGCAATACCTACTTCTCCCTCTCCTACGAAGGCGTGCGCGAGGATATCGCCCGCACTTCGCTCCAGACCATCCCCACCATGGCGCAGCGCACCGGCGATAACTCCGATGTGGTGGACGACGCCGGCAACGTGATCCCGATCTACGACCCCGCCACCACCGTGGCCAATCCCGCTTACGATCCCACCCAGCCGGTCTCCACCAGCAATCTCCAATATTCGCGCCTGCCGTTTCCGGGTAACATCATCCCCGCGAGCCGGCTCGATCCGGTGGCCCTGAACGCGCTGAAGTTTTATCCGGCGCCCAACGCCGACGTGGGTCCCTTCTTTCACAATAACTACTTCATCGATTCGCCGGAAACCAACACGGCGAACGGCATGATCGGCAAACTGGACCAATCCCTGCGCGAGCGCCATCGCGTGACCGTGGAACTGGCTTTTTCCGATGGGACTCTGGGCGCGGCCCGGTGGTTCCCGACTGCCGCCAATCCAGGCCCGTCCAATCGCGATTTCCAGACCCGCCGCGGCTCCCTCGAATACGTGTTCACCGCTTCCAGCCGCACGGTGAACACGCTCACCTTTGAAGCGAACTCCAACGTCTCGACCAGCGGCGACGCCGGAGACCAGACCGATTATGCCGCCCAAATCGGCCTGTCCGGGATCGCCGGCGGAGGCTTCCCGGTGATGCAACTGGGGCCCTATCTAAGCATGGGCCAGTCTTACCCCTTCTCCCGCAATGCCCGCAACGTCTATACGTGGACCGACGGCTTGTCCACCAAGCGCGGCAAACACACGCTGCGGGTCGTGGGACAGTACACTCGACAACAGGTGAACAGCTTCTGGCCGCAGTATCCGGCAGGTTTATTGAGCTTCGACCAGGGACTCACCAGTCTGCCCGGCATCGTCGATACCGGCGATGCGCTGGCCACCTTCCTGCTCGGCACCCCCTATTTCGCGGAACAAACCATCGATACGCAGCCCTCGTATTTCCGGCGCGCGGAGGGTTCGCTGGCATTCCGCGACCGTTACGAGGCGATCAAGGGCCTCACCATCAACATCGGGCTCACCGCCCGCCTGTTCACGCCGCGCACCGAGAAATACGACCGCCAGTCGAATATCGACCTGAGCGCCATCAACCCCGCAAACGGATTGCCGGGGGCGCTCGTGGCCGCCGGCCAGAACGGTTTCGGCGGCGCTTTCCAGCCTACCCTGGTGCGCCTGGCGCCCAGCATCAGCTTCGCCTGGAATCCGATGAACGACGCCAAGACCGTTGTCCGGGCCAGTTTTTCGCGCGATTATTCGGGCATCCCGATCTACTCCGGCCAGTTCGGCACCGAAGGGTTCAACCAATACGAGACGTTTCTTTCGCCGGACTCGCAGTTGCAGCCCGCGCTGACCCTGCGCAACGGCGTGCCTCCGTCGGCCACCCCCATCCCGGATCTCCAGCCGGATGCGGCCAACAACACGATCGCCGACCTGATCGACACGTCGGATCGGGTCCCCACCTATCAATCGGCTGGGCTTTCGATCGAGCGCGAGCTCCCGGCATCGGCGATCGTCACCGTCGGCTTCTCGTATTCCGGCGGCAAGAACCTGCTGGTCGGCAACGGAGCAGCCAATCCCAATGCCATTCCGCTGGCCGATCTGCAGTATGGCGACGAATTGAACAATCTGGCCTTCAGCCAGTCGCTGCGCCCGTATCCGCAGTATCAGGGCTTCAATCTGTACGGTGAGTATCCGGTGGGGCGCTACCAGCGCGACGCCGGCTATGTGCGTGTCGAAAAGCGCTCGTCCAGCGGCCTTTCGGTGAACGCCTATTTCGAGTTCAACAAACAGATGGACGACTATTCGGGCCCCTATGGCACCCAGGATTTCTTCAATCGCCAGGACGAATGGTCCGTAACCGCGGGCAATCGTCCCGAACGGCTCGAACTGACTTGCACCTACGAATTGCCGTTTGGGGCCAACAAGGCGTTCCTGCGTTTTCCCGACTGGCGGCGCTACGTGATCGACGGCTGGTCCGTCAGCGGCACCGGCACCGTGGCCAGCGGCGATCCGATGTATTTGACGCCGCTCTTCAACAATACCGGCGGTGTCGTGCAGGCGCTGCATGTGGATGTCGTGCCGGGTGTCGACCAGCATGTGTCCAACCAGGGGCCGGAGCTCTGGTTCAATCCTGCCGCGTTTGTGCAGCCCCCGGATTTCACGATTGGCGATGTATCCCGCACCATTTCGACCCTGCTTAACCCGGGCTGGCAGAATTTCGATATGTCGCTGAACAAGCGCTTCGCGCTGGCCGCGGAGCGCACGCTGGAGTTCAACGCCACCGCCTTCGATTTCATGAACCATGCCAATTGGAACGATCCCGATAATGTGATCGGATCCGTTTCGACGCCCAACCTGGACGCCGGAAAGATCACCGGTTCGCGCGGCGGACGTGTGATCCAATTGGGTTTGAGGCTGAGCTTTTGAGGCGCGCCGCGGTCCTGCTGTCGCTGGCGTGGGCCCTGATCGCGGCGCCGCCGCCCAAGGTCGGCGACCGCGTCCTGAAAGTCGCCGTCTGGGCGGACGCGCCCTTCGCGGCCAAAGATTTGACCGCCACGCTGGCAGGCTCGGAATCGCGTGTGGCCGGCGTGAAAGGACCCGCCGACGACCTGATCCTGATCGCGGTGCTGGATCTGGCGGGCGATCTTTCCCTGGCGGAGCCCGCTAAGGACGCTCTGGCCACCGATATCGCGAAGTTGCCTTCGCGGGCTACCGTGGCCGTGATGCGCGCGCAGGATGGCGCCAAGGTGCTCGCGGATCCCGGCGCGGACCGCGACGCCGCCGCATCCGCCGTGCGCGATCTGCCGGTGAGCGGCAAGGCGGGCTTGCTCGATACGGTGGAGACGGTTACCCGGTTGGCGGACGCCATTCTCGCCAAGTCCGGCGTGCGCGTCGCCGTGCTGTACGTAACCGACAGCGATCCGGAGAACTATCGCGAGGATTTTACCAATCCGGTGATCAATTCGAGCGATACGCACGATCTGAGCCGTAAGTTTCCCGAGGCTTTGGTGCAGGATAAGATTTCAAAGGTGGCCGCTGTGCTGGCCGAGCGCCAGGCGCCGCTGTTCGTAGTGCATCTTCGCTATCGCAGCGACCGCTTGGGCGAGGCGTATCAAAACGGATTGAAGCAGCTTGCGGAAGTCACCGGAGGCAGCGCGATCTTTTGCCGCTCCAGCGAGGAAATCCCGGATGCCATCGAGCGCGCGCTGGGCCTGATTACGTCGTCTTATAGCGTGGCATTGGCTGTGCCGCAACTCCGTTCCAAGAGCTTCGAAGTGCGCCTGGACGCGGGCGGCAAGTGCAGCCTGACATACCGCTCGCGCTTCGTGCTGAAAGAGAGGTAATACGGTGGCAGTGAAACGCTGGATTATTCTAATCGCGGTGCTGGCGGCCGGAGCTGCCGCGGCGGCCCTTTGGGAGGCCCGTGCGAACCGGGAACAAGCCGTGCGTCTGGCAAAATTGTCCGCCGAAGTCGCGCAGGCACGGAAAACCGCGGCCGAACTGACGCGCGCCGCCGCGGCCCCCGCCGTCGCGCCGGCTCAGCCCGCCGCGGAGGGTCCCAACTCGCCGCGCGCTTCCAGGCAGCCGGTCAATCCGGAAGATGCTATCGCTTTGCAGCGCTTAAAGCTCAATCTGGCGGACGCCAACGCCTCGATCGCGCGGCTGGAATCTCGCGCGGATGAGGCCGAAGCCCAGGTCCACAATCTCAGCCTGGAAAACAAACGGCTGTCGGGGTCCGAAGCCGATTTGAAAGAAAGCCTGGCGTCCGCGAACCAGTTGGTGGACACGCTGCAGAAGGAACTGAAAAGCGACCGCGACCACGTGACCCAGGTGGAGATCGCCTATCAAAAGCTGCGCGACCAGTCCGGCGGCGACGCGCAGAAGATGGCGCAACTCCAGCAACTCGCCGCCGAGTTGCAGGATATCCACCAGCGGCGCGAAGTCTACCTCAACAGCATTTTGAGGCGCTATAAACAGATCACGGAGCAATATCGCTCGATGGCGGGCGTATTACAGGCGCAGCGCACCGACGGGCCGGCGGCGGGCAGCGGAGACCTGGCGCGCATCCAGGACTCCATCGCCATGGCGGAGGAGGATCTGCGGCAGTTGAATAACCTGAATGCGCAGGCGCGCCTGGTACAGAAAAAAATGGCGGGCAAATAGGCCGCGCATTTTGCGCCATACTATCGGATAGGCGTGGCGCACGCTTTAGCGTGCCGGCGGGACTTTTAAGTCCCGCTCACGGCGAACTGAAGTTCGCCGCTGCACGCTGAAGCGTGCGCCACGGAGGTAGCCGCTATATGCATGATTTGGCAAGTGGCACGCTCTACCTTGTGGCCACGCCCATCGGCAACCTGGAAGACATCACCTTTCGCGCCGTGCGCGTCCTGAAAGAAGCCGATCTGATCGCCTGCGAGGACACCCGCCAGACGCGCAAGCTGCTGGATCATTACGGAATCTCTAAGCCTGCCGTCAGCTATCACGAACACAACGAAGCGCAGCGCAGCCAGGAGCTGGCAGCCAGGCTGATCGCCGGCGACAGCGTGGCGCTGGTGTCCGACGCAGGCATGCCCCTCATCTCCGACCCCGGCTACCGGCTGGTCCGCGCGGCCATCGACAACGGCATCCGCGTGGAGGCCATACCCGGCGCCTCCGCACTCTCCACCGCGTTGGCGGCATCCGGCCTGCCCACCGACGGTTTCCACTTCGGTGGATTCCTGCCGGCCAAATCCGGCCAACGGCTGCGTGCCTTGGAAGCCCTCAAGGATGAGACCGCTACGTTGATCTTCTACGAGGCCCCGCACCGCATTGTGGAGGCTTTGGCGGCGGTCGAGGAGGCGCTGGGAGACCGGCCGGTGGTCGTGGCGCGCGAGCTCACCAAGATCCACGAAGAGTTCCTGCGCGGCACGGCGTCCGAAGTCCGCGCCGTATTAGCGGCCCGCGAAGCCGTCAAAGGCGAGATCACGCTGCTGGTCGGCAAACCGACCGCCGCACCCCGGGATGAAACTCCCCTGGACGAGGCCGTTGACGCGTGCGTCGCGGAGGGCATGAGCCGCATGCAGGCCATCAAGGCTGTGGCTCATCGCCGCGGCTTATCCAAGCGCGAGGTCTACGCCGAACTCGAAAAACTGAAGTAAATGCCGTGGCGCGCGCCTCAGCGTGCAGGCGGGACTCTTAAGTCCCGCTTTTATTCACTTCGCTACAGGTTTGTCGGCGGGCTTCCCCGCGGACTCGCCCGGCGGCGCGACGAACACATTCACCGCCGAAAGCTTCAGGTCCCCGTCCCGGGTGGCATCGAGCGAGATATGCGTGCCCACGGCGAGATCGGACGGCTTGATGGCTTGATCGCCCTTCATGAACTTGGTCTTCTTGGAGAAGCGGAAGGTGAGGCTCTGACGTTCTGCGTCCGCGTCGCCCGGATCCAGGTCCACTACCAGTTCCTTTTTGGTGAGCGTCTTCAACGTGCCGTTAAAAGTCACCGCCGGACCGTTATAGGGCCCCGAGGTTGCGGTCGCCGAGGAGGGCAACCGCCGGCGGGAATACTGTGCCGTCAACCCGCCCGGCAGCAATAGACCTAATATCGCCGCCAGGATCGCAATCTGCCGCATGGTTTCATTCTCGCCCGAATTCAGGCGGATTTCTAGTGCAACCTGCGGCGCCGTTGCCAACGTCTGAAGCTTATTAGGAAACAGCATGTCTCAAAATCATCGACTTAGCCGTCGTGCGCTCCTGTTGCTCGCCGCCGGCGCCGGCGCACAGTCCCGTTTCCGGCTGTATGCCTCCGGTTCGGATTTCTGGAACAAGAAAGCGCCTGCGGAATGGTCGGCGGACGAAATCGACCGGCTGGTGACCAAATCGCCTTGGGCCAGGCAGGTCAATGCCGCCTCGTCCG
>Ga0187871_10000927_pt1 | contig 26507 bp, 20 predicted proteins | sample June2016WEW_16_1_FD_132988 | JGI IMG/M metagenome (GOLD analysis project Ga0187871, IMG submission 132988) | Peatland microbial communities from SPRUCE experiment site at the Marcell Experimental Forest, Minnesota, USA - June2016WEW_16_10 | ecosystem: Environmental > Terrestrial > Soil >...
AAGACGGCCTCGGCCGAGTTGGCGGATTTGGATTTCGCGAAAATGTTCGATCATTTGATTGTCGGCCCCACGCCTTATGTCTGGCCTATGTACGAAGCCTTCGTTGATGCTCTTACTGAAGCCGGGGTGGGGGACGCCCGGAACCGGTTGGTGCCCTCAGGCATCCCTATCCGAGCCTGAACGTCCCCCGTATTCAATTTCACGCAATTCAGCAGCAAGCCGTGCCCGCCCAAGCGGGTCGGTCATACGCGGCCATCGAGCCGCGAAGGAAAGAACCATGTTATCTACAGACGTACCGTATCGCCTGAAAGCCATCCGGGCGCACCTGACGAGCGGAGCATCCTTGCCGATGAACGTAAGCCGGGAAGCCGACGCTGCCTTCATGCAAGAACTGAAGCGCATGGACCCGAAGAGACACGCCCGCTTGATTAAGAATCTTCAATTGGCGCATTTGTCCGCATTGAAAGATCAGTACGGCCCTTCAGGTCGATGCCAGAATTGTGGCTTGGTCCTGCCTACTGACATCCGCAAGGACAGCGTGTATTGCGACCGAACCTGCCAGAAGAACGCTTACCTCGCTCGCAAGGCGGCTTGATCCGCCCTAGGTAGTCCCGTATGGGCCAATAGCCATCACTTTGACCCCGTTTTTGTTGGGTTTTTGATAGGTCGCAAGCTTTCCTAGTGGGGATATAGCCAAACCCCAAAAACAACCACATTCAGCCCTCAAAACAGGCTTAGCGGTTTTCGAACCGCAAGGAGCAACATGAGTCTTAACTTAACACCCCTAGGCGGTGATACGTTCAACCGCCCGGATGAAAGCCCGCTCGATCCTACAATCTGGCAAAGCATATCGCCGGAAGACACGATGCAAATTGTCAACAACGTCTGCGTCCCGAGCGACCTCGAAATAGGATGTCTGGAGCAATTTCTTGTTACGGCACCGAACGACCAATACGCTCAGTGCACGGTAGCTAGCTTGTCCGGGGACGCGGACATCTTTTTCAGATTGCGTTTCACAGACCTCAACAACAACTACGCCTTCGACTTCGGCCCCGAAGCGGGTGGCGATATGTTCTTCTCAATCGTCGTTCGCTCAACCGAGGGAGGGTTCGTAGCTCTTTATGAGGCGCTTCTCCCAACAATACAAGTGGGAGACATTCTAGTCGCGGATATTGTTGGCAGCACTCTTAGCGCTTACCAGAACGGCAATCTATTGGTATCCGTCACAGACCCAAACGCCACTCTTGCCTCGGGCAGCGTCGCATTCGGAATGGATGCAGAGGCATGGACATGCAAAGCTGCCGGGAGTGGTATCAAAGACATGTCCGAGGAACCGAAGAGGATTTTCAAAAAGCCGTCGAGGTAGCCCGACAGAAAATCATCACGGAGCTTCGGTCTCCAGACTTTCAAGCCGAAATTTGGGAAGTAGCGAAGGAGTTTGAGTGGGAGGTCTTCGGTCGGCGTTGATAGAAACGAGCGACCGCCCTTCCGGACCGCTATCGAATTGCTCCCAACGTTGCGTCAAAGGCGGAAAACAAGTGTGGGAAAATCCAGTGCGCAAGCACGATTCCGGGAATTGTAATGGTGTTGAACTTTATCCACAGATTCCACCAGCGAAGTCGTTTCTTTCCCTCCCAGATCGCTATACATAAATGGGGAGTAAATGAAAGAAATCCCAGAACGTAAACAGCGCCCAGACACCAAGCAATCGGTTTCCGTGCTCGCGTCGGTTGAGTATCCGGCGGGATGTAATCTGACTCCAACGCCAGTAACAACCGAAGCGCTTCGGACTGGTTGTGCTGGTCGATTCCGGTGCGTAACAAGGCACGAGCCTGCTGCTTGATAGTGTCTTTGTATTCGGCTGGCGTTGGGGACGTTTTGAAGAGCATTATCACAAGGAGGACAAGAGCGAAGGCTAAGCCGATTTGATACAGAGGACGGAGTTCAAACAGTAGCCACTGTTGCCATAGCGGAGCTTCTACACTGTCCGCCCAATTTCTCAACTCCAGAAAAATGTCATACCCGATAGAACCCGATAGTGAATCGACTCGGATTTCAAGGAATTGCTCTTCTGAATCCTTCTTTTGTCCGCCCGTCTTGTTAGGCACTAAGCGCACTAAGGCTGCCGCACCGGGTGCAGTCGCCTGATATTCAAAACCGCGCGCGGTCTCGTCTTGCGACGCGATGTGGGACATCGCTTCCTTAAAGCTGTTGGTTTTTAGTTGGCGCTCTTTCGAGAGGAAAATGGTGAGTGATTTCTTGTGTTCCTAGTTGGATGCACTCACCGGATTACGAGAGCAGAATCGTTCTAGAAGTTCATCAAGAGCAAGAAGTTGGTTCGTTTCGAGCAGCCAAGGGCCACGCATTCTGAGTGCGGTCGGATAGAGTAGCTCTTGTGCCCCCACGAACACATTCTATCCGGTAAATCAGATACTCGGCGGTACTGTGCCCTAGAGATTATCTACGGCGTCGCTCCCAGTGATACGCGCCGGTGCAGTCTGCCCCGAACATCCTTGGGATTACTTGGTGATGCCTTCGCGCTTCAATGTCCGCCCAGTTCGTAAAAGGCCGCTTCGATTTGGTCGTCGTGAAACGGAATGACTTGCAACCCGGCGAGATTCGAAAACTCCTCGACGCCTCGCAATTGGAGCAGCGCGACCTTCTCAAAGCCGAGGCGTCCTTGGAACAGCCCGATCTCATGAACAACATTTTGCCGCGCTCGGACTCCGACATCCGCGGTTGAGTCCTCTCCCGTGGCAACAATAACGGCAAAGGTGCACGAATCCAGGATGGTTTTCAAAACATCCACGGAATGAAGTCCAGTTCGTGGGTTGGATTCCCACGCTTCGACATTCAGATGTAATTCGTCCTTCAGGTACATATGCACCCTTGCCCACAGCTTGTTGCGCCCGTGACCAAGGAAAATTTTAGGCGGCTTGGATATCGGCTTCGAGGTAGATTCGCTCGCAGCGGCCAGCTTATCCAGATAGTGTTCGGGATGCGCAGAAACATCGTCTAGGAGAGCGTTTAGCCTGTCCCTCATTTTGGCTCTTCTATCGACTCCATCGTACATAATGATGTGCGAATGGGGGCCGATGAGTGCATGGTTTTTGGAGCATCTTTGGAGCAGCTCAAGGATGGCTCGGAACTGGTAAGCGCAACCGCAGCAACGACTTAGATTGAATTCGCGACTGCTTAGAAGGCAGACGCTCTATCCACCTGAGCTACGGGCGCTCCCTGACTAATTTCTCACAAACGGAAGTGCCTAGGCCAGAATTTCTTACTCTGGTTTTGACTGTCCGGAAGATGTATAGGCTAAGAACGGGAACGACACACTCACATCTGCATTCACTCTGGAAGATGCTTGCGTTGAAGTCTTCGCGTGTTGCGAATGTTTAATGCATCAATAAAAACTTAGCGCGGTCCATGGCGATCATCGTGCATCTAACCTTCGGCAGCAGACCTGACCAGACCGAGTTGGCACATGACACTCTCGACGTATCGCAAGAAGCGGAATTTCCGGGTTTCCCCGAAACCGGCCGGAGGTCAGTCGCAAAGTTCCTCCGCAGGTACGTTTTCGAAGGGAACGCTGTCATTAAAGTCCAGCCGGCGCCGGATCTTTCTACTCTCACCGGCGAACGCTTCCGGCCTCCGCGCTAAGTTGATTCTGGGAGAAAATGGGCGCTCTCCGTTGGCGTTGCGACTTCGCAACGAGGGTGTGCCGCTGGGAGAAATTTTCAGTTTCATCAGCGGACTGTACTTCCGCGGCAAATTGACGTACGCGCGAACCCATGCCAATCCACCACCCGGTATTCCTGGTGTTGTCGTGATTACGGCTGCCGGAGGTTTGGTGTCGCCAGACAAGGCGTTCACTCTGGAGGAATTGCGCGAGATTGCGGCAGGGAGCGTGGATGCCGGCGAGCCGCGGTATCGCGTTCCCCTCGAGCGCGACGCGCGACTGCTTTGCGAGCACATGGGCGATTGCGAAGTCGTTCTGCTGGGTAGTGTCGCGACACCGAAATACGTTGAGCCTCTGCTCGGAATTTTTGGAGAGCGGCTGATGTTTCCCGCGGAGTTTGTCGGCCGCGGAGATATGAGCCGAGGTGGTTTGCTATTGCGATGCGCGCGCCAACGGGTGCAGCTCACTTACGTTCCGGTGGCTGGAGCAGTGCTCCATGGCGCGCGTCCTCCAAAACTACCGAAACTCGCACGGCGCGTCGTTCGAAAGGGCACCTCGGGTGGTTCCTAATCCGCCGATGGAAGCTGTGATCTTTGTGGGCATTCAGGGATCGGGGAAGACATCTTTCTATCGTGACCGTTTTTTCGAGAGTCACGTTCGCATCAGCCTGGATATGTTGCGAACACGGCAGCGGGAGCAACTCTTGCTCGCGGCCTGCCTCCAGGGGAAACAGTCGTTTGTCATCGACAACACAAATCCGTTGCCATGTGACCGATCGCGCTATACCGGGCCTGCGCGGGCATCTGGCTTTCGGGTCGTTGCGTATCTTTTTGAGACTACGCTACAGGACGCCATCCGGCGAAATAATCAGCGAGCTGGGAAGCACAGAATCCCAGTGCCGGGTATCGCGGGCACTTTCCGAAAGTTGCAAGCCCCCAAGCTCGAAGAAGGCTTTGACGAGATTTACACCGTCAGGATATCTCCCGAGAATGGCTTCGTCGTTGAAAGAGAATCATCACCGCTGGCTGAGCGATAGAAATCCATTCGCGACACCGGTTGCTACACACAGTCTGCACGATCGCAAGAATTCGGGTGATTTCTGGCGCAATGACGTAGCGACGCGCTACTGTGTTCATCGATACAGGATCTCCAGTGATTCGCTACAGCAAGATTTTCGGGTGCTCGCCCGCCTTTAGTCGGCTCCGAGGCGTCTATTCCCTGATAGTTCAATTTTTCGGTAGAGGTTCGCCAGTCTCGGCACATCTCATTAGAAGTGATAGGAGGAAGCATGGCGCGATATGGTAAGGCAGCAGCTAAGACGGTGAAGAGTGCGATGCGTCGCAGGAAGCGTGGCACCTTGCGATCGGGTAAAGGCGGGAAGGGCGGAAAAGTGAAGAGCCGAAAGCAGGCGATCGCGATCGGTCTTTCCGAAGCCCGAAAAAAGGGCGCCAAGGTCCCGCCGCCAAAGAAATCTAGCTGACCGCACGACCGGGCAGGACCGAGCGGCTCACGGCGTCACAAAAGTGGTAGGGGTTCCCGCGAACAAGCCACATCTGTATCTACCGAAGCAATCACAGTACGTTGCGAAACTTCCACGAGCGCTTGAAACGCCGCGATCCCAGGCGCTAGAGACAATTAAGCTCTATCTCGTGCCTGGCAAATGTGTATCTTCGTGTTTCCAGCCCGGCCCGCGCAATCCTTCTCCGGCCATAACTCCAGTTAATTTTCCATTTTCAAACTCCAACTGCCCATTCACAAAAACATATTTCACACCCTTGGAAAGGCTGTCCGGCTTCGCATAGGTAGCCGTATCTTCAATGGAGTTCGCATCGAACACTGTGATGTCGGCGAAATATCCTTCTTTGAGGAGCCCGCGATCGGACAAGCGCTCGCGTTGCGCGGGCAGGGAAGTCATTTTCCGCACCGCCTGTTCCAGCGGGAGCAGGTGCAAATCGCGTACGTAGTGGCCGAGAAATCTCGGCATCGTTCCGAATGCTCGCGGATGTGTATGCGGTTCGTAAAGCGGCCCGTCCAGAGATAGTTCGCCGGCATCCAGGCAGAGACTCGTCCACGGCTGCTTCAAGCCATACTGCAAATCCTTTTCGCTCGCCATGAAGTAAAGCGCACCCGTTTGACCCTTGTCCGCAATGATGAAATCGAAAAGGGCGTCGAGCGGCTCCCCCTTTTCTGCCGCGGCAATTTGCTCGACTGTTTTCCCGTCAAATTTCTTTAGCTCCGGGTTCACCACGCCGGAAACCATAACGCCGTTCGCGCCGCCAGTATCGAAGTACAGGTTTTCCCACTGCGGATGATCCGCGGCCATCTCCGCCTTTATTTTTGCGCGCGTTGCGGGATCGTGCAGTCGCTCGAGAAGTTTCTCCATCCCGCCATCCGCAACCCAGGGCGGAAGGCTCGAAGCCAGCGCAGTGGCGCCCGCGATATACGGATACATATCCGCGGAAACGTCCTGCCCGGAATCGCGCGCCGTCTGAATCATGCCTGCAATTTTCGGCATGGAGCCCCATCGTGTTTTTCCGCTTACCTTTAGGTGAAAAATCTCCACCGGCAACCGCGCTTCCCGCCCAATACGCAGTGCCTCCTCGATCGCCTCAGGCTCGCTCTGTCCCTCGCTGCGCATGTGCGAGGCGTAGATCCCGCCATATTGCGACGCCACTTTCGCGAGTTCGATCAACTCTTCGGTTTTGGCGTAATGTCCAGGCGCATAAATCAGAGCTGTCGATAAACCGAATGCGCCCTGCTGCATCGCCTGCGCTACCAGGCCTTTCATTTGCTCCAGCTCCTCTGCCGTTGGCGCGCGGTCCACGTCTCCAAGCACGGCCTCGCGCGCCTGAGCAGCTCCAACATACGTTCCGATGTTGAGAGGCGTGCGGTTTTTCGCCAAACGCTCGAAGTACCCGTCAAGCGTTGTCCAATCTACCTTAAGATTGTAGTGGTCCAGCATCGGTTGAAGAGTAGCCAGTGTGAGTTCGTTTTGCGGCGCGATCGATCCGCCCTCGCCCGTGATCTCTGTCGTGATGCCCTGGGACAGTTTGCTTAACGACCGATTGTCGATCAGCAACGCAGCTTCGGATTGACCCAGCATATCGATGAAGCCCGGCGAAATGACCAGTCCCGTAGCATCGATCACGCGCTTGGCGCGAGCACTGTCCACTTTTCCGATCGCCACGATGCGATTTCCGCGAATCGCGACATCGCCGGAAACCCACGGATTTCCGGAGCCATCGATGATCCGCCCATTCCGAATGACGACGTCATACTCATCACGATTCTCGAGTTTCGCTGGCGCGGGCGGCGCCAAGGGCGCGTCATAAGCCGCCGACGCAATCTCACCAAGCGCCTCGCCAACAATCTTCTGTGTTGCTTCCGGATCGTCCAGTGAAACGGCGACCATGTTGGCGTACAGCGCCAGAATAAGGTGCTGTCCGCTCGCCGTATCCATGTAGCCGGCGAGGCCCTTCCCGGTCACCATCAAATCTTTGTTCAGCGCATCGTAAACACCGTATGTTCCCGTCTTCGCGTGGACGTGCCCGGCGGCCGGTGAGTTTACTTGAATCTTGAACAGGGTACCGTCCTTCCCCAGAATCGGCAGCCCGCGATGGAAGTCCGCGAAGTCCTTCTGCTTCGACATGAACAAGAGGTAGTGGACCATGAAGTCCGGCGAATAGTATGCGTTGCCCCCGGCGCCATCCGTTTGCGCTGCGCCGGCAAGATCGAGGCCGGCTGCCGTCAGGAATTTGTTCTCCAAATCGAAACCGGCCTGGTCGATTCGGGTGTCACCGTGAGCCAGCAATGCCCCCAGAACGAAAGGCGTCATGCTCGCGTGCAGGTTCTGGCTTACCTTCAACGTAATTCGGATGTCTTCCCTCAGCGGTGGCGAAACATGTTCGGCAACCACGTTTTCTGGTTTGTAGTTGGAAGCGAGCAATTTGAAGTCGGTCTTGTCTCCTGGCGCGGCAAGCGCGCAGCGCACGCCTTTCTCCGCCAGCGCTTCCATCAACACGGTCGCCGCAAACCGGCCGGGCTCTGGAACCGGGTAGGCAGCCATGGGCGGCCGCGCTCCAAGCGCGAGGTTTCCCGTAAGTGTCACGCTCCGCGTTCCATCCGGGTTAAGTTTTTCGTCCGAATAGTCGAGGCTCGTCTTTGATCCAGCCTTTCCGGTCGTCGCTTGATTTATGAAGGATGCGTACGCCGTTTTCGGCGAAATCTTCAAGCTTACGGGCGCGCCTTCTGTCGGCCCCGGACTCGCGATCACGTCGATCACGTTGTCGTTCACGACCATCGGAGAAATCACAACGCCCGTCCCCAGCTCGCGCTCGCCTTCAGGGAACAATGTGGCGTCCACCAATAATTTTCCCTTAACGCGCTTGATGCCTTTGTCCGCGATTTGCTGCGCGAATTCGCGCACCACCAGCAGCGTATCGCCCGGCAGTCCCTTGCTGTCCGGACCGCCGTACGAGTGATCTTCATCTTCAAACGCGAGCGTGCCGTCCGCCTGAATCCGATTCGACAGATCGTAATCGCCGCTCGCCACGAGGATCAGGTCCCCGTCCAGCGTCCCATTCTTCTTGACCGGCCCAGTCCGATAAATCTTGGTATGGAAGCGATAATCTCCACCCAGCAGCTCAAGCGCTGTGCCCTCGGTAAGCAGCTTCGTGGTCGACCCCGGAACGAAAAGCTGCTGCGCGTTCAGTTCGTAGACGACCTTGCCGGTATCCGTCGAATAAAACTTGATTCCGAACCGCGCGTGCGCAAATTCCGGGCGGTCCATGATTTTCTTGATCCGCTGCTCCAGCGTCGCGTCGGTCTGCGCGAACAGAGAACTGCACCACGCCCCATGGAGAAGGAACGTTGCGACAATCAGCAAAAGCCTCAGAGACGGTATCTTCTTCATTTGCGCCTGAACCTCGAATCGTCAGATTTACGCATAAGATTACGGGCTATCCCATCAGCCGCGTTGCCGCCACCTGCTGTTTTTCTGGCGCGAACGCCAAATTCTTGATGTAATCCAATAGCCCCGCCTCCCCCGTCCGGAGGTCGCGAGCGGAACTCTACACCAACGCCCACTGAGGAACCCACAACCAATGCCCGATCGCGTGCTGGTCACTGGAGGCGCCGGATACATCGGAAGCGTCATCACCTCGCAGCTTGTGAAAAAAGGCTCCGAAGTAATCGTCTTCGACAATCTAAGCAACGGCCACAAAGCCGCCGTTCCCGGTCCCGCCAAGCTCGTCGTCGGCAACATCTCCGACCGCGCCGCCCTCGATCGCGTTTTCACAAAGCATCGCATCAACGCCGTCATTCATCTCGCCGCCTCCATCGAAGCCGGCGAATCCATGAAATTCCCCGAACAATATTTCCGCAACAACACCGCCAACGCGCTCACGTTACTCGAAGCCGTCCTGGCCCACAAGGTTCCGCGCTTCGTCTTTTCTTCCACCGCGGCGCTCTTCGGCACGCCCGATCGCACGCCCATCGAGGAAACCGATCCCGTCCATCCCACCAATACCTACGGCGAATCCAAACTCCTGGTCGAACACATGCTCGACTGGTTCCACCGCATTCACGGCCTGCGCTACGCCTGCCTCCGCTATTTCAACGCGGCCGGCGCGACGCCCGACCAGGGCGAAGATCACCACCCGGAGTCGCACCTGATTCCTCTGATCCTGCAAGTCGCGCTGGGAAAGCGCGAGTATATATCCATCTTCGGCACCGACTATCCCACTCCCGATGGCACGTGCGTCCGCGACTACATTCACGTCGGCGACCTCGCCAGCGCGCATCTTCTCGTCCTCGACGCGCTCCGCGAAAGAGACCAGCTGATCTACAACCTCGGCAACGGCAAAGGTTTCAGCGTGCGCGAGGTGATCGAAACCGCGCGCCGCGTCACCGGCCATCCCATTCCCGTTCGTGAGATCGAGCGCCGCCCTGGCGATCCCGCGATCCTCGTAGCCAGCTCCGAAAAAATCAAACGCGAGCTCCACTGGCAGCCGCAATACGCCAGCCTGGAAGATATCGTGCGCAGCGCCTGGGACTGGTTTCGCGCCCATCCCAAAGGCTACGCCGCGCCCGCCACGCCCGCCACGCCACGCCCAGCATCCAAATCCAAGAGCGAGGCCCAGAAAAAAGTTTCGCCCGCACCACGCAAGAGGTGCCCATGATGCAACTCTCCTCGGTCGTTCGGGTGCCGCACCCTTTGCGTCTTTCAAAGGGTACGGATCTAGACTCAAATTCAACCGAGCCGTTTCGCTCGCGAGCTCTGTTAAGCCCGAAGCACCAGGAGAAAATAAAGCATGAACCCTAAACTCCCACGCCGCGAATTCCTCACCGGAGTAGCCGCCGCGGCGGCTGCTTCCTGCCTCCCGTTCAATCGTTCAAGCGCCCGCGAGCTTCTCTATCCTCCAGCCGATCTCTCCTATTTCGACACGCCGATTCCGCCGGGCCCCAGCGAGATTCACTGCGGCTACGCCGCCATCACCTGGGGCGGCAACGATCGCCAGGCCATCGACGACATCTCCGCGCTGAGTTTTCCTGGCATTCAGATTCGCTCCAATTGCATTGAAGAATTCGGCAGCCCGCAGCCACTTCGCGATCTCCTCGCAAAACACAATTTGGCCTTCGTCGCACTTTCCAGCGGCGGCATCAACATCGACGGCGTGGAAGCCGAAGAAATCGCCAAACACGTAGCCCACGCCAAATTTCTTCACGACGCCGGCGGGCTATACCTCCAGGTCACGGATGATCGCCCCAAGGGCCGCGCTATCACCGCCGCGGATTACAAACGATTGGGCCAGCTGCTTACCGCCGTCGGCAAGCGCACCGCCGATATCGGCATCCCGCTCGGCTACCACAATCACATGGGCTCGCTCGGCGAACGCCCTGAAGAAGTCGACCAAATTTTAGAAGCCAGCGATCCGCGGTACGCCAAGCTGGAGCTCGACGTGGCCCACTATTTTCAAGGCGGCGGCGATCCCGTGAAATGCATCGAGAAATATTCCGACCGCTTGCTTTTCCTCCATATTAAGGACGTCGAGAAGCTGCCCGGTGCCGCCGATCCCAAGAAAAACTACCGTTTCGTCGAACTCGGCCGCGGCGAAGTCGATCTGCCTGCCATCTTCACGGCGCTTCACAAAGTGAACTTCCGCGGATGGGCCGTCGTTGAACTCGACGATGTTCCCGACAAATCTCGCACGCCGAGAGAATGCGCCGCCATCAGCAAAACATATCTCCAGGAGAAACTCGGGATCACCATATGAAATCGCCCTTTCGAGTCGCCGTCATCAACGACGAAATTTCCCAGGACTTTGGCCACGCCTGCGAAGTCGCCTCCAAAGAATTTGGTATGGAGTGGATCGAGCTCCGCGGGATGTGGAATAAAAACCTGCTCAAGCTCGACGCCAAGGAGATCGCCGAAGCCCGCCTCATCCTCGAAAAATACAAGCTCCGCGTCACCGACATCGCCAGCCCGCTCTTCAAGGTCGATTGGCCCGGCGCGCCGCGATCCAAATTCAGTCCCAAGCACGACCAGTTCAACGCCGACTTCACCTTCGACCAGCAGCCCGAAGTGCTGGAACGCGGCATTGAACTGGCCAAGGCGTTTCAAACCGATCGCGTGCGCTTCTTCGACTTCTGGCGTCTCGACGATCAAGCGCCCTATCGCGCCGCCATCGACGACAAGCTTCGCGAGGCCGCCGCCACCGCCGCAAAATCGAAAATCATTCTCCTCCTCGAAAACGAAATGGCCTGCAACACCGCGACCGCCGCGGAGTCCGCGAAAGTTTTAGCCGCGGTGAAGTCCGAAAACTTCATGCTCAACTGGGATGCCGGCAACGCCGCGGCCGCCGGCGAAATCCCGTTTCCCGACGGCTACCAGTCGCTGCCGAAGGAACGCATCGGCCACTGCCACTGCAAAGACGTAACCAAAAAGCCCGACGGCCAAGGCACCGACTGGGCCGCGATAGGCCAAGGCATCGTCGATTGGAAAGGCCAATTCGCCGCGCTCAAGCGCGACGACTACCACTATGCCGTCAGCCTCGAAACTCACTGGCGCGGCGCCGGCACCCCGGAAGAATCCTCGCGCCAAAGCTGGGCCGGCATGAAAGAAGACCTCCGTTCCGCCGGCGCCCTGTAGGCGCTGGCCTTTAGGCCGGCGAATCCTTCCGTGCTTGGTGCTAAACTACCTCCATGAATCCGGTCGAAACTCTCGGCCTTGCGCTCGGCGCTGGATTCTCTTCCGGCCTCAATCTTTACGCGACGATCGCTACGCTCGGTCTCCTCCAGCGTTTCGGTGTGATTCACTTGCCGGCCCCGCTGCAGGTTCTTTCGCATCCCTGGGTCCTGGGCATTGCCATTGCGCTCTACTTGATCGAATTTTTCGCCGATAAGATTCCTTATGTCGACACGGTTTGGGACGCCATCCATACCGTCATTCGTCCGCCCGCTGCCGCGCTGCTTGCCTACGGCGCTGCCGGTGGTGTGCCGCCGGAATGGCGCTGGGGCGCCGCACTGCTTGCCGGTGGAGTGGCGCTCACTTCGCACGGCACCAAGGCCAGCGCCCGAGCCACGGTGAACGCCAGTCCCGAACCGTTCAGCAACTGGACGCTAAGTTTTGGCGAGGACGCTCTGGCGGTTTGGTTGACCTGGATGGCCACCGTTCACCCTCGCGCCACAATTGTCGTGGTGACCCTGCTGATCGCTATCGCCGTCTTTCTTCTGTTCCATCTCTTCCGATTCTTGCGCCGCGCCCTTCAACGCCTGTTCGCCACTTGACCGGACCACTCTAGCCTGGAGCCATCCGCGGACATCGAGTTTCGCCAGGCTGAAGATTCTGTGTGAGGTCCGTGCTTTTCGTCAGGGCACGGATTCAGCCGTGCCGCACCTGACCCGAATCAAGAAGGCTTTAGCCGCTGAGGGCGTTCAGTTCTCGCACAGACCCTCACGCCCCAGCCTCCTGAAAAGGGGACTTTCTACGACGCCGCCATCATTTCAAATACGTAGCCAACCAATCCAGGAACGTCTTGTACCAGAATTGGGCGTTCTGTGGCTTCAGGATCCAATGCCCTTCATCGGGAAACACAACTAATTTTGACGGCACGCCCTGGCGTTGCAACGCGCTGAAAAATTCCAGCGACTGCGTGTACGGCACGCGGTAATCAACTTCGCCCGCGATGATCAGCGTTGGGGTCTTATATTTGCCTAGATCGGCGGCATACGTGGAAGGCGACCATTTCTTGTAGTTGTCGGGCGCAGTCCACGGGGTGCCCTGCATGTCATGGTCTTCAAACCAGAGTTCTTCGGTCGCATACATCGATACTTTGTCGTAGATGCCCGCGTGACTGATGATGGCTTTAAAGCGGCCGGTGTGCGTGGCCAGCCAGTCGGCCATGTAGCCGCCATAGGAGCCGCCGGCGGCGGCGACCTTCGTGCCATCGACATATTTGTACTTGGCGATCGTGGCGTCGATACCTTTCATCACGTCGGCGTAGGCTTTGCCACCCCAATCATTCGTGATGTCGTCGGTGAATTTCTGGCCGTAGCCGGTCGAGCCGCGGCGGTTGATCATCAAACTGACGTAGCCAGGCGCGGATAATACCTGCGGGTTCCACCGGTAGCCCCACGCATTGGAAAACATGGTCTGCGGCCCGCCGTGCAGCAATACCAGCAGCGGATATTTCTTGTCGGCATCGAAATTCGGCGGACGCACGACCATGGCTTGCACGCGGACGCCGTCGGCGCTCACGAACCAGAACGTTTCCGGCGCGTTCATTGCCAGGTTGGCCAGGATGGAATCGTTGTGATGGGTAAGCTGATGCTGACCGGAGCCGTCGCCGTTCGCGGCAAATAATTCCGCGGGCATGGTCAAGCTGGTGCGCTCAAACGCGAGAGTTTTGCCATCGCTGCTGACGGACAAACCCGTGTTGTACGCTTCGCCGACAACTTTCTGAGGCTGCGCTCCCGCTCGCGCTTCCATCGCATACACTGGTTGCAGCGTTTCATTCTCGGCCACGAAGAAAATCTTCTTGCTGTCCGCCGACCACGCGAGCTGGTCGGCGCTGCGGTCGAATCCTTCCGAAAGGTTTTCGCTCTTCCCGGCTTCGCGGTCGTAAAGCATCACCCGCCAGCGGTCCGATTCGTACCCCGCGGTGAGTTGCGCGTGATAGGCGATGTATTTCCCGTCGGGCGAATAGACGGGGTTGCCGTCGAAGCCGGGATTCGTGGTGATTTTCTTTGGTGCGGCGCCACCTGCCACCGGAACCAGGAACAAATCGCCGTTGGTGCTGATCGCTTCCACTTTGTCGGTTACCGCCGTGAAGCAGAGTTCCTTGCCGTCGGGGGAGAAATTAATATCGACGGGACCACCGCGCTCGTCCGGAGGTACGTCGTAGTCCGCGCCTTCGGTCAGGTCACGCGGCGTTGCGCCTGCCTCGGCCTGGTCTGGCGCGGCGGGTGCCGAAACGACGAACAGATGACCACGCTTGCCCTCCGACCAGTGGGTCCAGTGGCGATAGAGAAGGTGTTCGGCGACGTGCGCTTTTACCTTGTTCTTTTCCTTGTCCTCGTCGCGTAATTTGTTGCAGGCATCGTCTTTGCAATCGGGATACACCGACGAGGTGAAGGCAATGGTCTTTCCATCGGGCGACCACTTCACGATGTCGGCGCCAGTGGAGAGATGCGTCCACGCGTGCGCTTCTCCGCCCTCCAGCGAGAGGATGTAGACCTGCGAGTCGCCGGCGCGCGAGGAAATAAAGGCGATCGTCTTCGCGTCGGGCGACCATACCGGCGAGGAGTCGTGCCCGCTTTGCGTCAATTGAATTGGTGCGCCGCTCTCCGTGGACACCAGCCAGATATTGCTCGCGTTGCGGTTCGCGTCCATATCGGGCGTCGTCAGCGTGTAGGCCACCCACTTGCCGTCCGGCGAGACTTGCGGCTCGCCGACGCGGTGCACCTTGATCATGTCGTCGAAGGTGATGGGGCGTTTTGCCGCTTCCTGCGCTACCGTGATGCCGAGTGAACACAGGCTGAGTGCCGCGGCAAGCAGGCCGCTTCGCAAACCGATCCGGATCATTGTTGGTCCTCTCGTGATGCAGGCGCGATGGTGGTGAGGGCGCCGACCGGTGAATATGTCACGAATTTGCTCCGAATCCAAGCCATTGCCGTCATACGCACCGGTCACGCTGACGACCGGCCCGTCATGGCCGCGAGACGCAACTGTCATACAGAACGGTAGTCATCGCCGTCATACGTACTCGTCAAGCGGAGCACGCACCTGTCATCCTGAAACCTACCCGATAAGGATAGGTGAAGGATCTCAACCGAAACGCCTCCGCCCGCCAAAGCAACCGCCCAAAATGTCAAACCAACCGCAACTCCAAAGCCCTAGCCAAAAAAACTGCCGTTCGAAACACCTCCGCAAAATCCCGCCCTATCTGGCACGCCTTGATGCACTTGCAAACCCCCTGGATCGTTCGAATGAAGTACCATAAAATTATCTATTGACAAGGTTAATAAACCATGGTAATATGTCCCGTGAATTGTCGATCGCTCACCAGCCAGGCCCGGTTCTCGGCCACTTCACCTCCATTTTCACCCGCCTCGTCCGGGTTACTGATTTCTCTGAAGGAAGGACGGACGCGTCCGTCCTTCCTTGGAATTCGCTTTCTGCACAATCATCGCTTGAGGTCTTTGATAAATGTATCGTGCCCTACAGGGGATGGGATGGCGGGCCCCCTCGGAATGTCGGGGTCGGCGTGGGGGTCGAGGTTGGCGCTGCGGTATTTTTGACGACCACCCAGTTCAGGGTGGCCAGTATGGCTGTGCCGAGCACTACAGTTGAATTGCTGAGCGGCGCCCGGGCCAACAGGACGGCGCAGAACAGGATCGCCGTTATGGCTAAAGCTTTCCCTCCCGGCAGGCGAAAGGCGTTGGCATTCGGGTTTCGTTTTCGCAGCACGAGCAGCCCTATCGCGACGGAGCTGTAAGTGAACAGGCGAACGATGGCCGAGAGCGTGATGTTCCAGCGAAAATTTCCGGCCAGCGTAAAGGCTAGCAAGAGGGCAGTGTACAGCAGGATGGAAACGTGGGGGGTGTGAAAGCGCTTGTGGATGCGCGCGAAGATTTGCGGGAAGTCGCCGCGCTCGGCTAACGCAAAGGTCAGCCGGGGCGTGTGCAGCATGTTGGCGCTGAGGTAGCCGTAAATCGATAGAAGCGCGCCGGCGGCAATCGCTGACGCGGCGCCTTGGCCGAGGATGCGGCCCGCGGAGTCCGCGAGTGGGCGCTGGGTTGCTGCCGGGTCGGGGAGAGTTCCTCCGACGACCACTTGCACCAGGGTGTAGATCACCGCGACGCTGGCGATGCCGATCATCAGGGCGACGGGGGCATCGCGGCGGGGGTCGCGCATCTCGCCGGTCGCGAGCAGCACGGCTTCGAAGCCGCCGTAGGCGTAGACCAGAACCAGGACTGCCTCGAGCCAGTCCGAACCGGTAATGGCGTGCGGCAACGGGACCGGGGTGACCGGGCCGTGGATGGCCATCCACCAGAGGCCCGCACCGATAAAAAATGCGAGGAGCAAGAGTTTGGTGGCAGTAAAGAAATCGCTGAGGCGGGCGCCGGATTTCACGCCGATGTAGTTTGCGATCGCGAGGACGCCGACAAGCAACGTCAAGATCGCGAGGCGGTAGGCGGGTTGCGTGGCTTGCGGAAAGATTTGGCCGAGATAGGTAGTAAAGAGATTGGCGGTGCCGGAGCCCGCGGCGATTCTGGATAGCCAGGTCATCCAGGCGATCTGGATGCCCCAGAAGCGGCCCAACGTTTCGCTGGCGTACAGATAGGGTCCGCCGGTTTCGCGGAATTGCGAGGCTACTTCGCTTAGGCATCCGGCGATGATGGCCATGCCTGCGCCGGCGATGAAATAGGCAATGGGGGCCATGCGGCCAAGGCGGCCGGAAACTACGGACGGGAGGCCGAAGACGCCGCTGCCGATGATGGAATTGATCACCAGGGCAGTGAGGCTCCAGCGGCCAATGGTCCGGATCAGGGTGTTGGCTGGCTGAGGCGGCACTGGCGGTGAGGAATCTGTTTCGCGCATTTGGTTATGTAGCACAGGCACTCCTGCCTGTGCCAACGTAGCCCACGGCACTATGGACCCGCCTGGCAACAAGCGACCGCGACCAGGGTTCCAACAGCACGCACCGGCGGCCCGCCGCGATCAAAGCAGGAAGGAGCCAGAATTTTCCGGCACGGAGCCACGCCACTGATTTACCGCGGCCGGATCAAGAATGCTTGTGCTCCTGGAAGCGCGTCAGCGTAACACACGTATTCTTATTTTTCCGGTGGGCGCTGCTACAATCTTTTCTGCTCATGGAAAATTTGTCAGCGCTGTTCCCACGGAGTTTTCGGAAGGCTCTACCTATTGCCGTTCGCGGCGAAGGTTGCTGGATTCACACGGCTGATGGGCGGCGGCTGCTCGATGCTTCGGGCCAGGCGGCGGTGGTTAGCATCGGGCACGGAGTCGCCGAAATTGGGCAGTCGATGGCAGAGCAGTCTTCGCAAATTGCGTTCGCGCACACATCGCAATTTCGGTCCGCTTCCGCGGAAAAACTTGCGGCGCGGTTGCTGCGCATAGCACCGCAGAATTTTCACGATGGCGGGCGGGTTTATTTCACTTCGGGGGGATCGGAGGCGACCGAGACGGCCATCAAGCAGGCGCGGCAATATTATTTGGAGACCAACCAGCCAGGACGATTTCGCGTCGTTTCTCGGCGGCAGAGCTATCACGGCAGCACGCTTGGGGCCATGTCGGTCAGCGGGAATGCCACGCGGCGCGCGCCTTACCAGCCGCTGCTTGCGGGGTGGGGGCACATCGCGCCATGTTTTTGCTATCACTGCCCGTTCGGTTTGAAGTTTCCGGAGTGCGGGCTGGCGTGCGCCGAGGATTTGAATTTATTTCTGGAGCGGAGCGACGGCGAGAGCGTAGCCGCGTTTATCTTTGAGCCCGTTGTTGGCGCCACGCTTGGGGCCGCGGTGGCAGCACCCGGTTACGCCAGGCGCATCGCTGAAATTTGCCGCCAGCGCGGCATTCTTTTGATCGCCGATGAAATCATGAGCGGCATGGGCCGCACGGGAAAACCGTTTGCGGTGCAGCACTGGGACGTCGAGCCCGACATGATTTTGGTGGGGAAAGGAATTGCGAGCGGGTACGCCCCGCTGGGCGCGGTGCTGGTGGCGCCGCATGTTGTGAAGGCTTTTGCGGAGGGTAGCGGCGCTTTTCAGCATGGGTTTACATACCAGGCGCATCCGGTCGCTACCGCTGCGGGAAACGCGGTTCTCGATTACATCGAAGCGCACGGGTTGTTTGATCGAGTTGCGCCGGCTGCGGAGATTTTTCGACGGCAGCTAGCGGCGTTGGAGTCTCATCCGCACGTGGGCGAGATTCGAGGGCTTGGGTTGCTGGTCGGCGTGGAGTTTGTGAAGGACAAATCCACGCGGGAACCATTTGCGCGGGAAGAGAATATCGCCGAACGGATTCGGCAGGCTGAGCTGGACGAAGGCGTACTGACGTACCCAACGCAAGGGTGCGTGGACGGCGTGCGTGGCGATCACGTGCTGCTGGCGCCGCCCTTTATTGTGAGTGCTGAGGAATCTGCGATAATTGCACGGGCTCTAACGGCCGCACTGGCGCGCATTTTTGCGAACTGAATAGTTGCTAGTGGACACGACCCGAAAAGCCGGCTGGAAGCCCTTCGGAAGCTCAGGGCGAGCCGGCGCTACCATGTTTGGGACGCCTGAATCCTGGAGATAAACCTGAATGCGTTTTGCTTTGCGGCAAGTTGCGTTATTGATGTGTTTTTTCATTCTGGGGATGGCGCCGACGCATGCGCAAGAGAGCGGCAAGGCTAAACCGCGTGCGCGCGATCTAGGCATTCCGTTCGACGGGACACCTGGCCCGCTCAACGCCATCACGGACGTCTCCGGCGTCACCGTTGGGCATACGACCATTATTTCCGGGGAAGGCAAGCTCGAAGTCGGGAAAGGCCCGGTGCGGACGGGCGTGACGGCGGTTTTGCCTCGTGGAAAAGATTCGATGAACAATTCGGTGTTCGCGGGTTGGTGGTCGCTGAATGGAAATGGGGAGATGACCGGCACGACGTGGGTGGAGGAATCGGGATTTCTGGAAGGGCCGGTGATGATCACGAACACGCACAGCGTTGGCGTGGTCCGCGACGCGGTGATCCAGTGGCGGGTTACCCACGGGCAGCCCGATCCAACCGGCTATTGGTGGTCGCTGCCGGTGGTGGCGGAGACCTGGGACGGGTGGCTGAACGACATCAATGGATTTCACGTGAAACCCGAGCACGCGTTTCACGCGATTGATTCCGCGGTCTCTGGGCCGGTGCCGGAAGGCGCAGTGGGCGGCGGCACGGGCATGGTGTGTAACGGGTTCAAGGGCGGCATCGGGACTTCTTCGCGCAAGTTTGACGTGAAAGGCGATGGGAGCCACACGGTCGGGGTGCTGGTGCAGTGCAACTACGGAACGAAGAATAACTTGCGCGTGGCGGGCATTCCGGTCGGCCGAGAAATCAATGCGGATGATCCTTACGCGAGCACCGCGTTTGCGGGGGAAGATCGCGGGTCGATTATTGTGGTTGTGGCTACCGATGCGCCGCTGGTGGCGCACCAACTGAAGCGACTTGCCCGGCGTGTTGCGCTTGGGTTGGGGCGCGATGGGAGCATTTCGGGTAATGGGTCGGGCGATATTTTTATTGCGTTTTCGACGGCGAATCCCGGAGCTTCGGCGACGGATCATGTGGTGGATTTGAAGATGTTGCCGAACGACCAGATCGAGCCGGTGTTTGCGGCTACCGTGCAGGCGACCGAGGAGGCCATCATCAACGCCTTGATCGCGGCGGAGACGATGACAGGGATCGAGAATCATCGGGTGCGGGCCTTGCCGCACGACGAATTGCGGGCAGTGCTGAAAAAATACAACCGGCTGAACCCGTGAAGCGAAGGTCTGCCACCGTGCCATATCCTGCCGAACTTCGGGAGAGGCGCATCCAAGATAGATCGTGACACGCGCTATTAAACTCTTTGTCTCGCTTGGGCTTGTCTGCGCAATTCTCTGTGGCTGCTCCAGGCGGCAAACCGACTCTTCTCTGGCAATCGTCCACGTAACCGTGATCGACGCGACGGGCGCGCCGGTTCAGTCGGACATGACCGTGCTCATCGCCGATCATTTGATTGCCGCTATCGGACCTTCGCAATCCACATCCGTGCCTCGCGACGCACAAGTTATTGACGCTCGCGGAAAATTCCTGATCCCAGGATTGGTGGATTCCCACCTGCACCTCACCGGCGCTGGCGAGCCTAGCGGGAGCCGCGATTTCTTCGTTCCGCTGCTTTTGGCTAACGGCATCACTACGGTGCGGGACATGGGCGGGTACCTGGAATCTTTGGTGCCGTTGCGGCGAGATATTCAGCAAGGGAAACGCGTGGGGCCGCAGATTTTCTTTGCGGGACCGTACCTGGATGGGAGTCCGCCTTCGTTTCAGCCCTCGCTGGTGGTGAGCAACGCTGTCGAAGCTTCTGAAGATGTGCACACACTTGTCGAACAGGGAGTCGATTTCATCAAGGTGCAGTCAATTCTGAGCCGCGACGCCTACTTTGCCATCGCACAGGCTGCGCGAAGCGAGCACATCACTTTCGTTGGGCACGTTCCCGATCGTGTGACGGCAGCGGAAGCTTCCGATGCCGGGCAAAAAAGCATCGAGCACCTTACTGGCGTGCTGCGCGCGTGTTCCAGCGATGAACCACGGCTGATGCGCGAGCAATTTCTGGCCGGAGCGAAGAATGCGACGGCGCAGAGCTCCCACGATCGGGAAATGGCATGGGAGCGGGAGTTATTGCAGACTTATTCGGAGGAGCAAGCTGCGGCGCTATTTGCGAAATTTGTACGCAACGAGACCTGGCAAACGCCGACTCTGGTATTGCTTCGCAACGATGCTTATCCGGGGCCGGAGACGGATTCGCCGGACGATTCGCAGTTGCGGTTTGTGCCACACACGATTTCCGAGAAGTGGAGGAAAGTGCGCGTCGCGCAAGACAAGTTGGCCGCGCCATCGGACTTTGCGCTGCGCGAGAAACTGCTGGCGCAATCGATGCATGTCGTCGCGCAGATGCAGTCTTCCGGAGTACGCATTCTAGCCGGGACTGACAGCGCGGCACCTTACGTCATTCCCGGGTTCGCGCTGCACCAGGAGCTGGAGCTGCTTGTGCAAGCGGGACTGTCTCCGATGCAGACCCTGCAGGCGGCGACGAAGAATCCAGCCGAATTTCTGGGGAAAAGCAAAACGCAGGGAACGATTGAGGCTGGCAAGACAGCAGATTTGCTGCTGCTTGATGGAGACCCACTCGAGGACATCCGCAACACCAGGAAAATACGCGCTCTGGTTCTGCGGGGCAAGCTGATCGACCGGGCGGCCCTTGACGATTTGCTTTCCTCCGACGAGAAATTCGCGGCAACGAATTAGATTACCGGCACGGCAGTTTTTCTAGGCGGATTGAAGAAGGGCATCGGCACAATTTTCGCGGACACGGTGTGGCGTACCGACTCGACGGTCATTTCCATATTCAGGGTGCTGCCGACCGAGGAGTGATCGCGGCCTACAGAAGCCAGCGCGATCATTTTCTTCAGGGTGGGGGACCACGTGGTCGAGGTTGCTTTACCGATGTGCTTTCCGTTGCGATAGACGGGCACAGGGACGCGCGAGGCCATGCTGGGAACTTGGGGCGCCATGCCCATCTTGTCGTACAGCGCTTCCACTTCGTTCCAGTTGATTTCCAGGCCGACCAGGGAACGCTCTGGGCCGTTTTTTTCTTGCGCGGCCAGAGCCTCGCGTCCAACGAACGTCTCTTTGTTTAGATCGACTAACTTGCCCAAGCCGACTTCTGCGGGAGAGTAGCGTTGCGATTCGATCAACGCTTTCTTACTGGAAATATAATCGACCTCGATGAGGATCAAGCCGGCTTCGATGCGGGCGACATCCAGCGCGACCATTCCGGCGGGGTGAATGTCGAACACTTCGCCTTCGTTCATCAGCTTGTCCCAGACGCGGACGGCATCTTTCCAGGGCATCCAGATTTCGAATCCGAGATCGCCGGTGTAGCCGGTGCGGGAAATATCGACTGGTACGCCGGCGATTTTCCCGTGGGTGACGCGGAAATATTTCAGGTTAGTGATATTGGCGTCGGCGACCGCGTGCAGAAGTTTTCCGGAGGTAGGGCCTTGGAGCGCGAGGGCCGCGGTCTGCTCGGAAATATCCTCGATCTTTACGTTCAGGCCGAGAGAGTTTTGTTGGAACCAGCGCAGGCTGGGGTCGGCGGCGGTCCAGCGGTAGTCGTTTTCGCCGAGGCGGGTGATGGTACCGTCGTCGATCACTTTGCCGTCGGGGTCGCACCAGCAGCAGTAGATGACCTGATCGACGCTGACTTTGTTGATGTCGCGAGAGATGACGCGATTGACGAATTTGGTGGCGTCACGGCCGGTCACGCGATATTTGAAGAGTGGAGAAATGTCGATGAGTGCGGCGGAATTGCGGATGGCGTTGTACTCGTGCTCGTGGTGCATCTCGTACACGCCGACGGTGTAATAGCCGGACCACTCGCGATAGTTGAGGCTTTCGCAGAGCGCCATGGTGCGCTCGTGAAAGGCGGTACCTACAGGCATGCGGTCTCCAAGTGCACTCGGAATGCAACGAAAGTATAGGGGCGAAGTTGGGCGGCGGCAAGAGAACCGAAAGTGGCGGCCGTTGGGTTAGTTACCGTGGCGGCGAAATAAGTGCATCCGGACTGCGGGTGGCAAACGTTAGCGTGTAAACTAGTCCGAGAGCGTATGCCCAAAGATTTCGCCATCGACAATCGCCTCATCCTGGAGGCTCAGAAGTTAGGCCGGCATCGTACTAAGGAAGAGGCTGTGAACGCCGCTCTGGTTGAGCACATTCAGCACCGCAAACAACAGGAAATTCTTTCCTTGTTTGGCACGATCGATTACGACCCGACATATGATTACAAACGCGCGCGCCGTGTGAAACGAAACTAATGTGCGTCCGGTAGGTAGCCGGAAATGTCTTGCAGCTTCAGGGGCTAAAGCCCGATTGATTCCAGACTACAGGCGTGGGGGCTGAAGCCCCCACCTCCTAAAGAGAAATACGCGGAACTTCGGTGACACCACACTAGTCTCATGCCGCGTCGACCATTCGACCGTGAGCTTTTTCCAGCGGGCTTGTGTGGTTGCGGCTCATCCCAGTAAACTATGCCGTCTCTTCCAGCCGCGTCTTCGTTTTTCATTGCGGATTTTGACTCACAGTGGAGCTTCAGGGAATGTCGCAGTCCTACGACGTAATTGTGATTGGCGGCGGGCACAACGGGCTCGTCAATGCGGCGTACCTTGCCAAGGCCGGCAAGAAGGTGCTGGCTTTGGAACGGCGCCATGTGCTTGGTGGGGCTGCGGTTACTGAGGAAATTATTCCGGGCTTTCTTTTTTCGGAGTGCTCCTACGTTGTTTCGCTGCTGCGGCCAGAAATTATTCGGGAGCTTGACCTGCCGCGGCATGGGCTTGAAATCTTGCCGTTGGATGGGACGTTCACGCCGATGGCCAACGGCGATTACCTTTGGCGGATGAACGACCACGCGCGCACGCGGCGGGAGATTCGGCGGCATTCGCGATTGGATGCGGAGGCCTATGACGAATTCTCGAAGATGATGACGCCGATGTGCCGCTTCGTGAAGCCGCTGCTGTCGATGATCCCGCCGGACCCGACTACGCTGAAACCGCGAGATTTGAAGCAGCTGCACTTTCTGATGCAGCGTTTTCGCAGTCTTTCATCGGACGAACGGTACACGCTGATTCAGCTGATGACCATGAGCGCGGCGGATTTTCTGGACCAGTGGTTCGAGACCGACGTACTGAAAGCCACGATGTCGGCCTCCGGAATCATCGGCACTTTTTTGGGGATTCGCTCGCCGGGCACAGCGTATGTGTTGCTGCACCACTACATGGGGGAAATTGACGGCGCGTTCCGGTCGTGGGGATTCAGTCGCGGCGGGACGGGAGCGATCTCCAACGCGATCGGAGCGGCGGCGCGCGAGGCTGGCGTGGAGATTCGGACGCAGGCTGCGGTCGATCGGATTCTTGTTAAGAATGGGCGCGCAGCCGGGGTCGTTCTGAAATCCGGGGAGGAAATATCGGCCACCGTGGTTTCTTCGAGCGTCGATCCGCACCTCACGTTTGAAAAATTTCTGCAGCCCAGCGAGCTTCCCGGAGATTTTCTCGACAGCGTACGCCGCTACAAATTTCGCGGCTCGTCGGGCAAGGTGAATATGGCGCTCGACGGCTTGCCCGATTTCAAGGCTATGCCGGGGCCGGGAGCGCACCTTCGCGGGGCGATTTCGATTTCGCCCGGGATCGAGTATATGGAGCGGGCTTACGACGATGCGAAGTACGGCCATTTCTCGCGGCGGCCGTACATCGACATGGTTATCCCGAGCCTCACCGATCCGAGCGTTGCGCCGCCGGGCAAGCACGTGCTTTCGTGCTTCGTGCAATACGCGCCGTACAAGCTGGCGGAGGGCACGTGGGACGATCAGCGGGAGGCGTTCGGCGACACGGTTGTCGAAACGATTGCCGAGCATGCGCCAAACATCAAGAAACTGATCGTTGGCCGGCAAGTGTTGACGCCGCTCGATCTGGAACGAGAGTTCGGACTGACGCAGGGCAATATTTTCCAAGGGGAGCTGTCGCTCGAGCAGCTTTTCTTTCTGCGGCCGGTTCCGGGCTGGGCGTACTACCACACGCCGATCGATAACCTATATATGTGCGGATCGGCGACGCACCCTGGCGGCGGGATTATGGGCGCGCCGGGCCGCATCGCGAGCCAAGTGATTTTGAAGGATTGGAAGAAAGCGGTTGCTGCATCGCGATCGAACGGGACCAAGTCCGCAACCCGACAGCAAGCGCCGCGGATCACCGCACCGGTAGACACCCCGCACGCTCCGACAGCGCCCGAGACTGTTGTCGCCACAGCGCCTGAGATTCCCACCGCAACCGATGACGACTCTTCGGTAGTCGCGCCGGACAGCGAGAAAAACTGACCATGCCCATCGGACAGCGCGTAGTTGTAGTTGGCGGGGGTCACAACGCGCTCATCACCGCGTTTTATCTTGCTAAGGGCGGATTCAAACCGCTTGTGTTGGAGCGACGCGAAATCGTTGGCGGCGGCGCGATTACCGAGGAGTTTCATCCCGGCTTCCATGTTTCCACACTGGCGCACACCGCCGGCCCTCTGCGGCCGGACATCGCGCGCGCAATGCGGCTCGACAAGCACGAGCTTCAAATGTTGTATCCCGACCCTCGCGTATTCGCGCCGGCTCCCGATGGCCGGGCGCTGCTTTTCTACAACGATCACGCCAAGACCGCCGGTGGCATCGCGCGCTTTTCCGCGAAGGACGCCGCGAGCTACACGAAATTCGCTGCTGCTCTGGAAGAAATTTCCGCGGTGTTCGCCCACATTGCGTCCATTACGCCACCGGCCATCGATTCGCCTTCACCGGAAGACTTTTGGAATCTGTTCAAGACTGGACGCAACGTCCGAGGGCTGGGGAAGAATGGCATCTTCAACCTGCTGCGCTGGGGGCCGATGGCGGTTGCGGATTTTGCCGCCGAATTTTTCGAAACGGAGCTGGTTCGGGCGACGATCGCGGCGCGCGGCATTTTCGGCACCGCGTTCGGACCCTGGTCGGCGGGCAGCACGGCTGTACTTCTTTTGCGGGCCGCGGCCGATTCGCATCCGGTGGGCACCGCCGCGTTCCCGCGAGGAGGGCTCGGCGCGTTGACCCGTGCGCTTGCGGACGCAGCGCGCAAGGCCGGCGCAGAAATCCGCACGAACGCCGAAGTGCAGCACATCGGCGTCAAGAATGGCGGCGTGAGTTCGGTGGTGCTCGCCGACGGCGAAGAAATCGCCACGGAGGCCGTGGTCTCGGGAGTCGATCCGAAGCGGACATTCTTCAAGCTGGTTGATCCTTCGCAGCTCGATCCGACATTTGCCCTGCGCATTCGCAACATCCGTGCATCCGGCAACGTAGCGAAAGTGAATTTCGCGCTCGATGACTTGCCGACATTTCCGGCGCTTGCCGACGCGGTGGGTCCCGACGGGATCCGGCAGGCACTTTCTGGCCGCATTCACATCGGCCACGAGATCGACTACCTGGAGCGAGCCTTCGATGCCTCGAAGTATGGAGAAGTTTCCAGCGCGCCGCATCTCGACGTCACGATACCGACGCTGCTCGATCCTTCACTGGCGCCCGACGGAAAACACGTGCTCTCGGCCTACGTGCAGTTTGCGCCCTTTAAATTGAAGGAAGGGAATTGGAACGCGCGGCGGAAGCAACTCGGCGATACGGTGATCAAGACACTGTCAACTCATTCGCCGAAATTCGCGGAACTGATCGAATCGACGCAGGTGATAACGCCACAGGATCTTGAAACGACGTATGGTTTTACGGGCGGCCACGTTTTTCACGGCGAACTGGCGCTCGATCAGCTTTTCACCATGCGGCCGGTGCTCGATTGGGCGCGCTACAAGACGCCGATTCGCGGATTGTTTCTGTGCGGTTCGGGCACTCACCCGGGCAATGGGCTGACTGGAGCGTCCGGAGCCAACGCCGCGCGCGAAATCATTCACGACCTGCGCTGACGCAGGATTCGCGCTTTCTCTTCAGCGATTACCGCGCTCCTGCTGCCGCTGCTGCGCGCAAGGGT
>Ga0187871_10000928_pt1 | contig 26496 bp, 21 predicted proteins | sample June2016WEW_16_1_FD_132988 | JGI IMG/M metagenome (GOLD analysis project Ga0187871, IMG submission 132988) | Peatland microbial communities from SPRUCE experiment site at the Marcell Experimental Forest, Minnesota, USA - June2016WEW_16_10 | ecosystem: Environmental > Terrestrial > Soil >...
CAGTGTACCCAGCCCCGCCACCGCGACCATCCATTTCGGCGGCGAAGGAATGGGATTCTCGACCAAAGGAGGTACGGGCAATCTCTGCTCGCCATACGCCAAGTCGTATTCCGAGAGCAGATTATCTTCGTTTAAACCCAGATAACGCGCGATTGCGCGGACAAAGCCGCGGTTGAAGACGCCCCCAGGGAGCTTCTCCCATTCTTCCCGTTCGAAGGCCTCAAGAAAACGTGGAGCGATCCGAGTCGCGACGGTGACCTCGTTCAGAGTCACCTCGCGCATCTCGCGTTCCCGCCTCAAAATTTCGCCGAAACTTCCCTTTGCCATGAACCCTATCCATATCCAGCCAAGCAAGTTAGATGCCACTGAGGGGTGAGAAACGTCGGGGAAGATCGCCAACCACCCGATACCTGCCAGCCGGGTGCCGCCGCCCAGCCGTTGCCAGTCATTGCCGGCCGCTTTTCAGGCCGGGAGCCTGACGGCACTATAAAAGGGGGCGCAGAGTGTGTCAAACAAGAGCGCCCGACCTCCTGGCGCACACCTTGGAGTATCTTCGCGGATGGTGGCAACATAGCAACGCCCGTACCACGAGTAGGTTGCGCCGCTTTTTGAGGGGTGCCTATACTGGCGAGTATTCGCGAACTTGGCCGGGTCGCGTTCGCAGCGCCTGCCGGGTCCATGATTCCGGACAGGGCCGGGATACATCTACTACCTAAAGGATCAGGTTCAACCGACGTGGAGGAAGTCAAACAATTTCCCGCCGTCGAACGCCGCCGTAATCCGGGCGTTCCTCATGCACAGCGCGAAGCCGGCGAAGTCGCTGTCTTTCAGGAACTCGGTAAGGCACTCACTTCCTCGCTGCAGCTCGATCAAGTCCTCCGCACGATCATGGAAAAAATCGACGAGTTCCTGAGGCCGGACAATTGGTCGCTGCTGCTGCTGGATGAGACCACGCAGGAACTCTATTTTGAGCTGGCGGTCGGCAAAGCCTCGCAAGCGCTCAAGGATGTGCGTGTCAAGGTAGGTCAGGGCATCGCCGGGTGGGTGGCGCAAAACGGCGAGGCCGTTGTTGTCACCGATACATCCAAAGACACACGTTTCTTCGGCAAGGTAGACGAAAAAACCAAGATGGAGACGCAGTCCATCGTCGCCGTACCGGTCAAGTTTCGCGATACCTGTCTTGGCGTGATCGAACTGATCAACTGCATTGGCCCGGATGGCTTCGATCCGCGCGACTTGAAACTCCTAGAGGCTCTCTCCGACTTCGCCGCGATCGCGCTCGAAAACGCCCGCCACGTCAAGCGCATCCATGAGCTCACCATCACCGACGATTGCACCACCCTCTACAATGCGCGCCACATGGGCTTCATCCTGGAGACGGAGATCTACCGCTCGCAACGCTACAACTACGAATTCTCGCTCGTCTTTATCGATCTCGATCACTTCAAGCAGGTGAACGACACGCACGGCCACCTGGTCGGTTCGCGGTTGCTGGCGGAGATCGGCAACGCGCTCAAGTCTCACTGCCGGCTCATCGATTTCGCGTTCCGCTACGGCGGCGACGAGTTTGTGATCTTGCTGCCGCAAACCTCGAAGGAAAATGCTTTGAACGTCGCTCGCCGCCTCCATAAATTGATTCGCGGAACCGTTTGGCTCGACAATGCGGGACTCCGCGTGCGGGTAACGCCGAGCGTCGGCGTGGCCTCGTATCCCGTAGATTCGCGCACAAAAGAGGGACTGCTCCACCTGGCCGACGAAGCCATGTATTTGGTCAAGAACACCAATCGCGACAGCGTCGCCGCCGCCAATATCGGCATTTTACCGGACACCGCAGCCAGCGCCGCTGAATCCGCGGGATAGACTGTCCTTCACGAGGCGGCCTCTAATTTCGAGCTCGCGGCAACTCATGTTGCCTCAACCTCCTTCTATACACTCTGAGCCGGGATTGCTTACACTGAGCTATGCGCAGAAGTGAAGCGGCGCGCTATGCGCGCTGGTCGGTTGCGGTAGCCCTGGTCTTGGCGGCCATAACCACGGCTGTCTATCTGAAACGCGATTGGGTGCGGCACATCGAGCGCAAGCAGGCTCCCCCGCCGCCGCCCATCGATGTAACCCGCCAGTCTTCCGGAATCACCTTCAAGAAATTCGACGAGCAAAATCGCGCCATTTTCGAAGTCGTGGCTTCAAAATCAACCGACTTCAAAGGACAGGACGCCAGCCTGCTGGAAGAAGTCCAGATCACCATTTTCGGTAAGACGGGCGATCGTCATGACGTGATTCGCACCCACAGCTGCCAATACAACCAGAAAGACGGTGGTGTAACGTGCGACGGCGACGTGCGGTTCGACCTGATGAGCGCCAACGATGCGAAATTGGTGGCGCAAAATCCGGCGCTGGCGGAATCCCGCAGCACGCGCGTGGAGACTCGCGGTGTCACCTTCAATAACGCCACTGGCGCTGCGCAAACCGACCAACGCGTGACCTTCGCTTTTCCCAACGGAAGCGGCGATGCCACCGGCCTGGAATACAAGACCGGGGAAGGAACGCTCCGGCTGCTGCACGATGTGCGCTTGCGGCTCACGCAGGCAGCGGCGGTGATTTCCGGCAAGAAACCCGCACCGGTGGCCCTGGAAGCGAAGCCAGGCCAGGACGTGCGCGTCAAAGGGACCAGCCTGGACTTCGCGCGCGATAGCCGCTTGTTGCATCTCCAGGGTCCCGCCGAAGCCGAGACGACTACGGAACGCCTCACGGCCGGCGAAATGTCAGTGATGCTGGATGAGCAATTTCGCGCGCAAACACTGGTGGCCACCGCCAGCGCCGATGGAAATCGTCCTGAGCTAAAATCCATTGACGCAGCGGACCAGACGAATCTAGACGCTGACGTCCTGACGGCGCACTTTGCGTCCGAAGGATGGATCAATAAGGTTGACGCGTCCGGCGCCGTGCAAGGATCCCGAAGCAGCGCGACGGAACAGGACGAAGCGAAAGCGGACGCGGGCACCCTGGACCTTTGGCCGCGCGTCAACCAGCCGAAAGAACTGAATTTGTCCGGCAATGTCGTGTTGAAAGCCAAGATCGAGAAAACCGGCGATTCGCGCACGCTGCGAACCAGCGCCTTCCGCATGGAATTCAGCGGCGGCGGGGAACATGAGGCCAGCAAGGCGAAAAAAGCCGAGACCCTGGCTGCGGGCGTCATGGAGTGGACCGACTCCAGCATCCAATCCGGCGGCCAGTCCGGAGGACCTTCCGCTCCGGCGAGAACCAAACTCCAATCCGACAAGCTGGTCATGAACTTCGCGGATACCGGAAAACCCAGCAATCTTCAAGCGGCCGGCAACGTGCAAACGGAACGCTGGATCACTGGACACCCGGTGCAAACGGCAACCGGCAGAAGCGGGATCGCGCAAATGTCCGCGGACGGCGACTGGTCGCAAATGGATCTGCAAGGTGACGTGAAGCTGAAAGAAGGTGATCGTAGCGGCCAGGCCGATCACGCTACCTTCCAGCGTGCCACGCAGACGGCCACGCTAACCGGCCAGGCGGTGACCCGCGACGCTACCACCGAGACGCACGCGCCTCGCATCACCTTTGCGCAGGACACCGGCGACATTTTTGCCGAAGGCGGCGTTCGCTCCACGGATTTTTCCGGAAAGAACGGCGCGGTGCAGCTTGCCCCCGTGCCTGCCAACATCACCTCTGATTCGTTGACGGCTAACTCAAAAACGGGCCGCGCCTTGTACACGGGGCGCGCACGGCTGTGGCAGGGGGATTCCGTGCTGGAAGCAAATTCGATCGAATTGCTGCGCGAGACCCGCATGTTGAATGGCTACGAGAACGTGCGCGCGGTCTTCCCTCAGGCTCCCAGTCCATCCGCAGACCAATCGACGCAATCTGCGAAGGATCACCCGCTCGATTCTCCCCCGAAACCCGTCAATACCTCACAGGTAGTGCCCCAAAAAACGCAGTTGTGGCACGCGACCTGCGCAAACCTCAACTATGATGATAAGGACGGCCATGCGCACCTGACCAAGGATGTCGTCGTGCAGTCCGCCGACCAGAAAATGCGTGGCCCAGTTTTGGATCTTTATTTCACCCGCAGCCAGCCGGCGAATCCATCCGCAAATAGCGCCCCCTCCACCGGGGGCGCCCAGCAAATCAGCCGGGCCGTCGGTACCGGAGGAGTGATCGTCGATGAGGGCGATCGCAGAGCTACCGCCGAGCGCGGGGAGTACACCGCCGCGACCGGCAAATTCGTGATGACCGGCGGAAACCCAACGCTCTACGACGGTACGGCGGGCACGACCAGAGGCCTTCAATTGACCTTCTTTTTAGCGGATGATACGATCATCGTCGATTCTGAAAATGGATCGCGGACGTTGACAAAGCATCGAGTCCAGCAGTGAAATTGAGTGTTCAGACCGCCCCGCGGTCACGAATGAAGAGGTATGCTGAAGCTCCAGGCCGTCGAGTTGAGCAAGTCGTATCGAGGACGCAAGGTCGTCGATGACGTCGAGCTGGAGATTGGTCAAGGTGAAGTCGTTGGGTTGTTGGGACCGAACGGCGCAGGAAAGACGACAACGTTCTACATCATAGTGGGTCTTGCCCGCCCCGATTCCGGCCGCGTCCTTCTCAACGGCGACGAAATTACGGACCTCCCCATGTACCTCCGGGCCCGCAGCGGAATCAGCTACCTCCCCCAGGAACCCTCGGTGTTTCGTCAATTGACCAGCGAACAGAATCTCCTCGCCGTCCTGGAGACTCTGCCATTGACGCCGGAACAGCAGCGCGATCGGCTGGAGGAATTGCTAGTGCAAATGGGCCTCGAAACCGTGCGGCAAAGCAAGGCCTATACCCTCTCTGGAGGAGAACGCCGCCGTCTGGAGATTGCCCGCTCGCTCACCCTGCAGCCCTCCTTCATCTTGCTGGACGAGCCCTTCTCGGGGATCGATCCTCTGACCGTGAAGGACCTTCAGGAGCTCATACGCGAGTTAAGCCGTTCGGGTATTGGCGTTTTGATCACGGACCATAACGTGCGGGAAACACTCAACGTCACCGACCGCGCATATATCCTCAGAAATGGGAAAATCTTCAGGAAGGGTCGCCCCGACGAGTTAAGCAACGATCCCGAAGTTCGGCGCGTTTATCTGGGCGATCATTTCCGCTTGAATTAAGGGACACGGAAAAGGGACCACAGCACACCCATGGCTTGGCAGGGATTAAAACTGAACCTGAAGGTGTCGCAGCGGCAGATTCTGACGCCAGGTCTGGTGCAGATGGTCAGCGTTCTCGCGCTCAATCGCCTCGAACTGCGCGAGATGATCAACCAGGAGATGATCGCCAATCCCGTCCTGGAAGAGCAAAACGAAGAGCCCACCCAGACCGACAACTACAGCGACGAAACCTTCCTCAAAGCGGAAACCGAGAAAGTTCCGGAAAAGCCTGAACCTAATCCCTTCGACGAATTCGACGTCGGCAGCTTCTTCAACCAATATCTGGACTCCGGCGGCGACGGCGGCCAATCGCAGGAGCGCGAAGTCTCCGAACGCCCGTCGTTCGAAAAGTTTTTGTCCTCGGCCACCGGCCTCACGGACCACCTCACCTGGCAGCTGAGCGTCACCATCTGCTCCGACACCGTAAAGGAAGTCGTCGAAAGTATCATCGGCAACCTCGACGAAAACGGCTACCTGACCGCCTCCACCGAAGAATTACTCCAAGAAGGCAAGTTTTCGCAGGATGACTTGGACGACGCCCTGGCCGTTGTGCAGGACTTCGATCCCATCGGCGTCGGCGCCCGCGACCTGCGCGAGTGCCTGTTACTCCAGCTGAAAGCTTTCGACCCCCAGAACACGCTGGCCCAGCAAATCGTCTCCGACTACCTCAAGCAAGTGCAGTCCAATCAGCTCAAGGATGTCGCCCGTGCTTTGAATCGCCCGCTCGACGTCGTCAAGCGCGCCCTCGAAGTCATCAAGAAGCTCGATCCTCGCCCCGGCCTGCGCTACAACAAGACCGAGCCCCGCCTGGTGGAACCTGACGTTTACTTCCGAAAAGTAGACGACCAGTGGCAAGCCTTCCTCAACGAAGATGATATGCCGCAGCTACGCCTCAGCCCGACGTATCGCCGCCTGCTCGTGAAAGACGCCTCCGACCGCGACGTCCGCAACTACGTAAAAGAAAGATTTACGGCTGCAATCCAGCTGATGAAAAACATCGAGCAGCGCAAGCACACCATTTTGCGCGTCTGCCAGTCTATCATTGCTCGGCAGGGCGATTTCTTCATTCATGGCCCCGACGCACTGAAGCCTATGATGATCAAGGAAGTCGCCGAAGAAGTCGGCGTGCATCCTTCTACCGTAAGCCGCGCCGTGGCCAGCAAATACGCCCACACACCCCAAGGCGTTCTCGAGCTGCGCTCCTTCTTCAGCGAATCCGTCAACGGTCCAGAGGGCGGTGGCATGTCGTTGCTCACCCTCAAGCGTCTTGTCAAGAAAATGATCGAAGAAGAAGACTCCACGAAGCCGCTTACCGACGATCAGATCGCCAAGAAGCTCGACGACAACGGCATCCACGTGACTCGGCGCACCGTCGCGAAATATCGCGAAGACATGCGCATTCCCAGCACGCACCAGCGCAGGGTAAAAAACTGAGCCGACAGCCCCTCCCCGTGAAGCGGCAACCCAGAAGTGACTCGCGTCAACTCGTCATCCTCACCGGCCTTTCTGGTTCCGGGAAAAGCACCGTCCTCCGCGCCTTTGAAGACATGGGTTTCTATTGCGTCGACAACCTCCCGGTTGAGCTCATTCCGATTTTTGCCGAGCTGCACGCCGCCGGCGAAGGCGATTTTGCCCGCGCCGCTTTGCTGGTGGACGCCCGCGAAGGCGCGCAGCTTGCGAAACTCCCCGCCCTACTGAAGCACATGCGCCGTCAACATCCCATCGCGCTCGTTTTCATCGACGCGGGCGAGGATGCCTTGCTTCGGCGTTACAGCGAGACGCGTCGTCCCCATCCTCTCGGCAAGCATCTTTCCGTGCGCGAAAGCCTGGGCCACGAGCGCAAGCTCATGGAGCCCATCCGCAAGCTTGCGGATGTGGTCATCGACACCTCCAAATTCAATGTCCACGAACTCCGCCACTTCGTCACCGAGCGTTTCAAGAATCCCGAGAAGCGCCCCATGCTCGTTTCCCTCGTCAGCTTCGGCTATCGCTACGGCGTGCCCACCGATTCCGATTTAGTCTTCGACGTTCGTTTTCTTCCCAATCCGCACTTCGTCCCGCGTCTGCGGAAGTACACCGGCCAGGATCCGAAGGTCCGCCGCTACATTCGATCGTTCCCGCAAACCGGCGAATTTTTGCGCCGCATCGAGGGCTTGCTCGTCTATCTCATTCCCCATTACATCGGTGAGGGAAAGAGTTATCTCACCATCGCCTTCGGTTGCACCGGCGGCAGGCACCGTTCCGTGATGCTCGCGGAGTCCGTGATGGAAGCGCTCGAGAAGCGCGGCTATTCCACCAAGGTCGTCCATCGCGACATCGAGAAATAAGGTCGCCCAGCCATGCCCGATCAACACCGCGTTACCCGCCGAAACTTGACACACCGCAACGCGGCGAATAGCGTACCAAGTGCACTACGCACGGGAGCCTGACGCGTGGCATCGCTGTTCTCACCACAATTGAAAAGACTTCTGGGCTATGTTCGGCCTTACGCCTTGCGGCTGGCGGTGGGTGTGGTATTGGTCGCCGTCGTCGCGCTCGCCGAAGGCTTGGTTGCGCTGATGATCAAGCCGGCGGTTGATTATGTGCTCGATCCGTCCGTAGTCGGATCAAAACTCCCACTTGGGAAGATCCCTTTTACCGATCACGTCGTTTACCTGAACACCTTCCTTCCCGCCGGTTTCCACAACGTTAAAACCATTTTCGCCCTTACTCTGCTGATGATCTTCGGTATCAAAGCGATCGCCGAATATCTGGGCACGACGCAAATCAAGTACGTGGGCCACGCCGCGGTCACAGATTTGCGCAACGCCGTGTACGCCAGGCTTATTCGTCAGCCGATCGGGTTTTTCCAGCACCATCCGACCGGCCGCCTCCTTTCCGTGGCTATTAACGACGTCGAGCGCACCCGCATCGCGCTTTCCGAATACCTGGCCGACCTTTTTCGAGAGGGTTTTACGCTCCTGGTTTTTGTCACCGTGGTGTTCTGCCTGAATTGGAGAATGGCGCTGGGCTCGATCGTGCTCTTGCCCATGGTGATGCTGCCGGTCAACAAATTCGGCCGCAAAATCCGCCGCTCCGCAGAAAACAGCCAATCGCGGCTCGGCGATCTCGGCCAGATTCTTCAGGAAACGGTGACCGGAAACCGCGTCGTCAAAGCCTTCGGCATGGAAGATTTCGAAATCGCCAAATTCCGCCAAACCGCGCGCCGCCTGCTTCGTGAAAACATGCGCTGGGTTCGCGCCGCTGTCATCACCTCGCCGATGATGGATCTCCTCGGCGCGATCGTGATTCCGGTGCTGATCCTCTTTGCGCGCGATCAGATCCACCAGGGCGTGATGACGCTCGGCGTCTTCTTCGCCTTCATCTTCGCGCTTCTTAAAGCCTACACTCCGCTCAAACGCATGGGCACCGTTTATCAGCAGTTTCAGGCGGCCCAGGGCGCGAGCACGCAGGTCTTTGCGTATCTTGATCTCGACGAAGAGCACACCGAGCAACCGGGTGCAAAACAGTTGCCACCCTTCTCGCAAGAGATCACCTTCGACGATGTCTGCTTCTCCTACGGAGGTTCCGCTGCCGTTCTGCAGAATATTCGCTTAAGAGCGCGGCGCGGCGAAGTCATCGCGCTGGTCGGCTCGAGCGGCGCCGGAAAAACCACGCTGGTGAACTTGATCCCGCGCTTCTACGAACTGACTTCCGGACAAATCCGCATCGACGGCTTGGACATTCGTTCTGTCACCATCCGCTCCCTGCGTGAACAAATCGCCATGGTCGCGCAGGAGAACATCCTGTTCCACGATACCGTCTGGAACAATATCTGCTACGGACTCACGAACGTCCCCAAGGAACGAGTCGAGGCCGCCGCGCGAGCCGCGCTTGCTGCCGACTTCATCATGGAATTACCACAGGGCTATGACACCGTCATCGGCGAGCGCGGCACTCGCCTCAGCGGCGGCCAGCGCCAACGCATCGCTATTGCCCGCGCCATCCTGAAAGACTCCCCGATTCTCATTCTCGACGAAGCCACCTCCGAACTCGACGCCGAATCCGAGATGTACGTCCAGAAAGCCCTCGCCAATCTGATGGTCGGCCGCACCACCTTCGTGATCGCGCATCGCCTCGCCACTATAAGGCGCGCGGATAAAATCCTCGTCCTTGAAGACGGCCAGATCCGCGAGAGCGGCACGCACGCCGAACTTATGGTGCGCGGTGGCACCTACGCGCGCCTCCACAGTTTGCAGTTCGCCGATGACGATTTGCTGGCCCCCGCGCAAGCGGCGCCAAATCTTTCTACACCAGGTACTTCCTTATGACCCAGAGCACGACCGGGCAGGCTAAGTCCACGCACGCAAGAAAAGCCGAATGCGTTTCCATGACCGGCTACGCACAAGCGCGCGGCGAGATGAATGGCTGGTCCATTCGCATGAGCGTCAAAAGCGTCAACCACCGCTTCCTGGACGTCAGGTTTCGTTTGCCCGAAGGTTTCGATGTCTATGAACTGCGCCTCCGCCAGATCGTGCGCGAAAAAATTCATCGCGGCCATTTGGACATAAACCTCAACGTGCAACCGGGGACCGCGGCTCCAGTGCAGGTGAATCGCGAATTGCTGCAAGCCTACCTGCACGCGGCGGAGGAGCTCCGCCACCAGATGAACGCCTCTTCCGAACTCGATATCGTTTCTCTTCTGCGCCTTCCCGGCGTGATCGGCGGCTTGGCGCCGCCATTGCCGGAAACCGACGAAGAGCAGGATCAACTTGGCGCCGCGCTTGACGCCTGTCTGCACGAAGCGCTCACGAAGCTCGATGAGATGCGCCACGCCGAGGGTCGCCATCTTGCTGAAGAGTTGCGCTCCCGTCTGGCCCGCATCGCCGAGCAGACCGACAAAGTGCGCGAGCTCGCCATCGCGTTGACGCCCGCATTCGCGCGCCGGTTGGAAACACGCCTGAAAGAATTGCTTAGCGGCACCGGCATCGAGCCCGCGCGCCTAGCGCAGGAAGCCGCGCTTCTCGCCGAGCGAAGCGATATCAGCGAAGAATTGGATCGCCTGCGCAGCCATCTTCAGCAGTTTGCAAAGTTGCTGGACGGCGCTGGCGAAACCGGAAAGAAACTCGATTTCCTGTTGCAGGAAATGCACCGCGAAGCGAACACCATGCTCTCGAAGACGCCTGGTGTCGAAAGCGAAGCACTCACCATCACCTCGTTGTCGCTGGAAATTCGAGCGGAGATTGAAAAGTTGCGCGAACAGGTGCAGAACATCGAATGAGTATCGGGACCGAAATTGCACCGTTGGTCTTGATTGTGTCGGGTCCGTCAGGGTCGGGAAAATCCACGTTGGTGCAGCGTATTCTGGAGCTGCCCGGCACCATGCCTTCGGTCTCGTGTACTACCAGGCCGCGTCGCGCGACCGAGGCCACTGGGAAGTGTTATGCTTACGTCACGGTAGAGGAATTCGATGCCATGGTCTCGCGCGGGGAGTTTTTAGAGTACGCGCGGGTCTTCGGCAAGCACTCGTACGGCACGCCGAAAAAATGGCTCGAGGAGTCTCGCAACAAGAATCTCGATCTTGTGCTCGAGATCGACGTGCAAGGCGCGGAGCAGGTGAAGCGGAAGCTTCCCGAGTCGGTGGCTATTTTTATATTGCCGCCCTCTCGCGAGGAACTTGAGCGTCGCTTGCGCAGCCGTGGCCAGGATGCGGACGATGAAATTGCACGGCGCTTGGCAAAAGCGCGGGACGAGATTTTGGCGTTTAGCAAATATTACGACTATTGTGTAGTGAACGAAGACGTGGAACGTGCGGGTAAGGAAGCACAGGCCATCGTAGTCGCGCTGCGCTGCCAGAGCGCGCGGCGCCGTAAGCGGGTGGAACAACTTCTGGCATCGTTTGGAGGGAAAGACTGAGATGAATGTGCTGACGAAAGCTCCCGAGAGCCAGTTTGCCTATGTGGTGCTGGCTGCCAGGCGGGCCCGCCAGATCATGGCTGGAGCGCCGCCACTGGTCGAAAATCCTAGGACGTTAAAGGCGACGCGCATCGCCTGCGAAGAGCTGGACCACGGCTACATCGAGTACGACTTCACCGAGCCAGACTCGATCGACACGGACAAAGACGGCAACAAGCGCCGCAAGTAGCACCCGGCGGCCCGGGTGGGGGCGCGCTTCAGCGCGTCCCGGTTTTGGGAGGGCACGACTTGAGTCGTGCCGTGACGTCGGGCCAAAAATCGGCTTCAGCCGCTGAGGGGCTCTCAACCTCAACGCAAGGCAAAAAAATCGTCGCCGCGAAATTTTCCCTCGATTTTCGCCAAGACGCCGCAACAACGAAACTGCCATGACCCAACTCCGCATCACTCTCGGCGTAACCGGTGGCGTAGCCGCCTACAAGGCCGCGGAACTAGTCCGCCGCCTCCAACAAGATTCCTTCACCGTCCAGGTGGTGATGACCCGCGGTGCCCGCGAATTCGTTACGCCGCTGACGTTCGCCGCCCTCAGCGGCCAAAAAGTAATCACCGACCTCTTCGCGGAATCCGGTGGCGAAGCCAATCTCGAAAGCGCCATCGAACATATCGCCGTAGCCCAGCGCACCGACCTCCTGCTGGTCGCGCCGGCCACTGCCGACATCCTGGCAAAATTCGCGCGCGGAATCGCCGACGATTTCCTCACCACGCTCTACCTCGCTAGCACCGCTCCGGTCGTAGTCGCGCCGGCGATGAACGTCAACATGTGGAACCACGCGGCCACGCAAGAAAACATCGAGACGCTGCGGGCGCGCGGCGTAAGAATTGTCGATCCCGACGAAGGTTATCTCGCTTGCGGGATGACCGGCGCGGGCCGCCTCGCCGGCCAGGAACAGATCGTTGCTGCCGTGCGCGAAATGCTGCATTTCCGTCGCGACCTCGAAGGGCAAACCGTTCTGATCACCGCCGGGCCAACCTGCGAAGATCTCGATCCGGTGCGCTATTTGACGAATCGCTCGTCCGGGAAAATGGGTTACGCCGTTGCGGAAGCAGCCGCTCGCCGTGGCGCCCGCGTGATTCTCGTCAGCGGGCCGACCTCCCTCGATGTGCCTGCCGGTGTCCCGCGCATCGATGTGCGCACCGCGGACGAAATGCATCGCGCCGTCGTGGAAAAGTTTCCGAATTCGACGATCGCCATTTTTGCCGCCGCCGTTGCCGACTATCGCCCGTCGCAAAAGTTCGACCAGAAGATCAAGCGGAACAAAGAATTGCTGACGCTATCTCTCGAGCCCACTCGCGATATTCTGGCCGATGTCGCGCAAAACAAGGGCGGCCGCCTGGTGGTTGGTTTCGCCGCGGAAACCGAGCGCGTAGCCGAAAATGCACGCAAGAAACTCACCGCAAAGAACGCCGACCTGATCGTCGCCAACGATGTGACCGCGGAAGGCGCGGGCTTCGACAACGACACCAACATCGTCACGCTGTTCGCCCGCGACGGCCGGGATGTACCTTTGCCACGCATGAACAAAAGCGAAGTTGCGCAGCGTATTCTCGACGAAGTCGTGCGCCTTCGCTCCGTGCTACACTCCCCGCAGCACTCCGCGACTTGATCATGCCCGACCGTCTCCCCGAAGCTCTTCAAGACAAACTCTCGAAACGCATGAGCTACTACGAAGACATTGGCATCCGCTTGTTTTATCGCGACCGGCTGGGCACCGGCAGCGCGGAAGTTGTGATACAAACTCCGGTCAGCATCCCCATTCCTCACGAGGAAACTTTGCCAAAGATTGCGCCTAAGCCGATCGTTCCGCAGGCCCCATCCGTCACCGCGCCCCACAGCCAGAAGATCAGCATTCTGCCCCCCGCGCCCAAAGTGTCCTTGTTCGATGCCGTGAACCGGATCGCGGACGACTCGCTGCTCAAGATTCGCGACGATCTCGGCGAGTGCACGCGCTGCAAGCTGCACAGCACCCGCAACAAAATCGTCTTCGGCGACGGCAGTCCCAAAGCGGAGCTTGTCTTTGTCGGCGAAGGGCCGGGCCGTGACGAAGACGCGCAGGGCCTGCCCTTCGTCGGGCGCGCCGGGAAATTGCTCACGCAGATGATCGAAGCGATGGGCTTGCAACGCAAAGACGTCTACATCTGCAACGTCGTGAAGTGCCGGCCGCCGGAAAACCGCCTGCCCGAGCCCGACGAAATCAAGACCTGTTCGCCGTTTCTGATGCGGCAACTCGACACGATTGCGCCGAAGGTGATTGTTTGCCTCGGTGCGTGCGCCGCGCAAACCCTGCTCGAAACCAATCGCGGCATTTCCCATTTCCGCGGCGAGTGGCTGGACTTTCGCGGCCGAAAATTGATGGCCACATATCATCCCGCCTATTTATTGCGAAATCCGGCCGCAAAGGCCGACGTATGGAAAGATCTTCAGAAGGTAATGGGCGTCCTCGGCTTGGAAGTAAAAAAAGGTAAGTCCGCAGGCGCGGACAAGCCCTCCTAACCGCTCATGGGAATTTTGCTGGGCCTTCTCACCGCTCTCTCCTGGGGCTTTTCGGATTTCCTCGCGCGCTTCGCCTCGCGCCGCATCGGCGCCCTCCGCACCACGTTTTATATGCAGTTGGCGGGCCTCGTACTGCTCACGGTTTTTCTGCCGTGGATTGGCGGATGGGGCCACTTGTTCGACGGTTCCGGCTGGCAGCCGTGGGCATGGGGAGCGCTCGCGGGCACGCTCAACGCGATCTCGACGCTGGCGTTGTACCGCTCTTTTGAAGTAGGGAAGCTGGCAGTCGTCGCGCCGCTGTCGGCCAGCTATCCGGCACTCACGGTCGCCATATCCATGTTTACCGGCGAGCATCTGACCGCGATGCGCGCGGTGGGAATTGCGTTCATTCTGATCGGAGTTATCGTCGTCGTCCGCGGAGAAGTCGAGGTGGAGACCAGTGCTGGCCCGTCACAAGCATCGCCGCGAAAGAAATCGACCAGCGGCGTCGGCGCTGCGTTGGTTTCGGCGATCGGATTCGGCATGCTTTTTTGGTTGCTCGGTAATCGTGTTGTTCCGCGTGTCGGTTTTGCCTCCACAGTTTGGATGATTCGTCTGACGTCCTCCGCGTTGACCGCGTTGGTAATCCTCGCAATGAAGCAGCCTATTTCGCTCCCGCGAAGCAATTCTGTCTCCCTCTGGCTACTCGGCATGGGCGTCCTCGATACCGCCGCGTTCGTCTTGAACAATCTCGGCATGCGGATCGAACAAGTCTCCGTTGTAAGCGTGCTGGCATCGCTCTACGGCGCCGTAACGGTACTGCTTTCCACGGTATTTCTGCGCGAACGAATGTCTCACTGGCAATGGCTCGGCATCGTAGCTATTTTTGCGGGCATCGCCCTGGTCAGTCTTTAGGTTCGAGCGCGTCTCTCAACCGCACGGGAACGTGCTGATACACTACACGCCGGGATGAGCTTTCCTTTTTGCAATGTTGCGTTGCCGGTGCCACTGCGCACGACGTTCACGTACGCCGTGCCGGAATCGCTGCGCGACCTCGTGCAGCCGGGGACGCGTGTGCTGATTCCGTTCCGCAAGAAGGCGATGGTCGGCGTAATCGTGGAACTCACCGATCGCGCGCCGGAAGATACGAAAATCCGTGAAATTACGAAGGTGATCGATCGAGTGCCGGCTCTGACGCCGAAGCTGGTCGAACTCGGACACTGGATCGCGAATTATTATCTTGCGCCGGTGGGCGAAGTATTTCGCGCGATGTTGCCGCCGGTCATCGAAATGCGCACGCAGCGGCCGATCGTGCTCACCGAAACGGGTCGCGGGGCGGTTGCGAGCCTGAGCGGCGGCGAACTGACGCATGGGCTCGCCCGCAACGAAGTCGAATTCCTGGCGAAGCTGTCGGCGACGAACGAACCGCTGCCGTACACGGCGGCGGCGAAATTTGGATTGAACGCTGGCGACCTGGAACGACTGCGGCGGCAGGGTTTGATCGAGATTCGCGAAACGATGCTCGGGCGAAAAGCGAAGACCCAAAAGGTCATCGCTTGGAAGAAGACAGCGGAAAAGGCAGGAGAGAAAGGTAACGCCGAGACGCAGGGAGCACAGAGTTTTCGCGGAGAAGGCCAAGAACGCAGCGAGAGTGAGTCAGCCAATCCGAATTCCGACGAAAGGGCCGAGCGGGTGCGGGTGGCTCTAATGGAGCGCGGGCCGCTGCCTTTGCCGCTGCTGTTAAGGCTGGCTGGCGTTTCGCGGGCAGTTGTCGAACGGATGCTGCGCGATGGATTGCTGGAGAGTTGGGAAGAGCGCATTGATCCGGCGGAGGATCCTTTTGACGTAGGGTATGAAGCGCCGGCGCACGAATTGAACGCGGAGCAGGAAAGCGCGTTCGGGGCGATTCGCGCGCGCTTCGAGCTGGGCGAATTCGGCGTGCTGTTGCTGCACGGCGTGACCGGCAGCGGGAAGACCGAAGTGTACATGCGCAGCGTGCAGGAGACGCTGGCGCGCGGCAAGACCGCGATCGTGCTGGTGCCGGAGATTGCGTTGACGCTGTGGGTTGGCCGGCAGTGCCGCGCCTGGTTTGGCGCGCGCTTCGAGGGCGTCGCCGTTTTGCACTCGGCGCTGAGCGACGTCGAGCGGGCGCGGGAATGGTGGCGCGTGCGGCACGGCGAGGCGCGCGTGGTGGTGGGGACGCGCTCGGCGGTCTTTGCGCCGCTGGAAAATCTTGGGCTCATCATTGTCGATGAAGAGCAGGAGAGCAGTTTCAAGCAGGAAGAAACGCCGCGGTATCACGGGCGCGACGTGGCCATCGTGCGCGCGAAGATGGGAAATGCCGTGGCACTGCTGGGATCGGCGACTCCTTCCCTGGAGACATATCACCACGCCCGCAACGGGAAATACGAGTTGCTGACACTGGCTTCGCGCGTGGCAAACCGGTCGATGGCCAGCGTGGAAATCGTCGACCTGCGCGAAGATTTTCAACGCACGCACCAGAGCAGCCCGATCAGCGCGGCGCTGCACGCGGGAATTCAGGAGTGCCTGGCACTCGGGACACAGGCGCTCGTGTTGATCAACCGGCGCGGCTATTCGTGGTCGGTGCTGTGCCGGAGCTGCGGCGCTTCGGTGCAGTGCGCGAATTGCAGTATTTCGATGACATATCACAAAAACCGCAACCGGCTGGAATGTCATTACTGCGGGTCGATTCAGGCAGTGCCGAAGAATTGCCCGAAGTGCCAATCGAAATATGTTTATTTTTTCGGCGAAGGCTCCGAGCATCTGGAAGAACGGCTGCGCAAGGAATTTCCGGGAGCGCGCATCGCGCGGCTGGATCGCGATACAGCACGCACCAAACGGCAATACCAGGAAACGCTGGGCGCGTTCGCCGGCGGCACGCTGGACATTCTGGTCGGGACGCAGATGCTGGCCAAGGGCCACGATTTTCAGCGGGTCACGTTGGTTGGCGTCGTCAGTGCGGACTCATCACTGCACCTGCCGGATTTTCGCGCGGCCGAGCGCACGTTTCAATTGCTGACGCAGGTCGCGGGGCGCGCGGGCCGCGGCGAACTCGCCGGCCGGGTATTGATCCAGACTTACTATCCCGAGCACTACGCCATTCAGGACGCGGTGCGTCAGGACTACGCGTCATTTTTCGAGCGCGAGATGCATTTCCGGCGAATGATGCAGTACCCGCCGTTCACGTCGCTGGCGAACGTGATCGTGCGGGATACGAACCTGGAGAGAGCGATCGTGTGGTCGCGACAGCTTTCGGAATATTTCTCGCCGCACGATGGCAAGGGCGTCCGAATCCTGGGCCCGGCGACGGCTCCTTTGGCGCGGTTAAAGAAGGAGCACCGGTTTCAGTTTTTGCTGAAGTCGCCGAGGCGGTCGGTGCTGACCAAGGTGCTAAGCGGAGCGATGGCCTACTGCGACGCGAAGGAGATTCCGCAGACGGCGGTTTTGGTGGATATGGACCCACTCAGCCTGTTATAGTCCCGCGCCGCCGTTGTGCGGCGAGGCTACTCGGCGGCTAGCTCTTTGCCCAGCGCCACGATCTGCAACGCATTTACCCGGGCACGGTCCACCGTCAAGCCCCAATGCAAATGGGGTCCGGTGACACGACCGGTGGCGCCCACTTTGCCCAGGATGGCTCCGCTGTCCACCATCTCGCCGGATTTGACGTCGATCTCTGAAAAATGGCCGTACAGGGTGTACACGCCCCAGCCGTGATCGACCACTACCGTATTCCCGGAGTAGTAGAGGAGTTCGGCGAGCACCACGCGGCCACGCTGAGCGGCGTGAACGGGCGTACCGGTGGGAGCGGGAAAATCCACCCCGGTGTGCGGCGAATTCGGATGGCCGTTCAAGACGCGGCGTTTGCCGAAATTTCCCCCGGTCTTTACGCCATCGAGCGGCACGCGGAATCGTCCGGTCCACAATGTTTCCGGCGTTACCGTGGCAAAAATTTCGCGGAGCTTCCTGCCGTCTTCCTGAGCTTTTGCCAGTTGCTCGGGATTCGGCTCGACGAAATTCGGCGCCACCGTAAGCTTCTCGGTTGCGAACTTTCCGGCCCGCACACCGATGGTCGCGGCGCATGCTACTGCTTCGCCGGCGTCCGACTTTCCGGAAACGCTCAGCTTGTATTCTCCGGCGGCTAGCTCCAGGTCAAGCCCGAGGAACGCCCGCCACCGATAAGTCCCCTTCGCGGCGGCGGCATTGGCCTGCCAGAACGGAATGTCTTTGTCGGTCCATGAGCCAGCGACGGCGGTCAGAGGCTTGCCGCTGCGCACTTCCACAAGCAGCAGGCTTCCCTGGCTCGCGGAGGCGGCACTTACCCGGAGCTCGACTCCATCGCCGCAGTCGTACTTGCTCCACGTCGAAGTCGCGACCGCCTTGCGGGACGTCTGTTGTTTGGTTTGCGCCGTGCCCGGTTGCGCCGCCGTCGCCAAAAAACGGGTGGCGCAGAGGAGCGCCGCGCAGACTATGCCGCATCGTGCCGCAGAAATTCCCAATGAATTCGTGAATCGCATCGCACCTCTTCATTTCCACATAGCCTGGCGAAGCACGGGGTTGCGCATTAGCCGATCGCAGCGTCGCTTACAATTTTCTTATACGCGCTTCAGGACTTCTTAAGCCCTGCTGCCCCAGTATCGCGTACATGGGGATGCGGCCTCCTTCCAGGACGACTGTTGTACTCACTCCTTGATACGGCCGCGGAAGCACGCGTCCCCCATATTCGTATGCCGACACTGATTTTATCGATGCTTGCTTTGCTTGGATGTGCCTTCCTGGTCTACGTCTTCTTCCAGTGGCTACGTGAGGAGTTGAATCCGAAGCGGCCCGTGAGTCGCGGCCGGCTGCAGCAGCCTACCCCGGGGCCGCGTGGTCTTTACGTGATTCGCAGGGCGAACCGGCAGAACCGGTAGAGGACTGTTCGCGGGTGATAGGCCATTGCAGCAAGACGCCCGCCTCGTTCGGCGGCCCCTCCAGCGAAAAAAAAACAACGTGGCGAGATGAACTCGCCGCTACAACGCGGGGGCTACATTTCCAGGCCGATCAGGCGCATTAGGGCCAGGGCGTTGCTCTTGGTCACTACGCCTTCGCGGAGTTTGTAGTCGAAACGCATCTTGCCGTCTTCCACTTGGTCTTCGAAATGGACGTTGCGGATGGTGTCGCCGAGCGCAGCGGTAATTTCGGTTAACGCGAGATCGTGGGTGGTGACGATGCCGATGGCGCGGCGGAGTAACAGCGCGCGGATCAAACTTTCGGCTCCGATGCGGCGATCCTTGGAGTTGGTGCCTTCGAGCAATTCGTCGAACAGGAACAGCAGCGAGCGGCGTTCCTCGACCAAAACGTCTCTCGCCAGATCACCATCCGGTAGATGGCCGTTCGCCAGGTCAAACACGCGGCGGATGTGCAGAATCTCGGTGTAAAACGTCGAGCGGCCCTCTTGCAGCGAATCCGTACTGTGAATGCGCGTGCCGATGGCCAGCGGAGTCAAACGCAGCGACTTCCCTCGAATCGGGGCGCCCGCCATCGCCAGCACCGTGTTGATTCCCACGACGCGCAGCAGCGTGCTTTTGCCGGACATGTTCGATCCGCTCACCAGCAGAACGCGCGTTTCCCGATCTAGCCGCACGGAATTGGGCACGCACTTTGCCGCCGCAATCAGCGGGTGGCCAAGCTCCTGGCCTTCGAAATGCGCTGGCGCATCCTGCGATTCGATGAGCTGGGGGAATGGATCGGCGGGATGCTCGTAAGAATACGTTGCCAGCGAAAGTAGCGCTTCGATTTCCCCCACGATCTCGATGCTCGAGCGCATGCGAGCACCGTAGCGGCGTCGCCAGGATTCCGCGGCAAAAGCCACTTGTGCGGTATATAGCAGGGGCACCTCGAGAAGATGTCCCAGCAAGCTGTGATGGGCGTCGATCCAATAGACGATGCGCGCAAGCTTGCGAATCAGCTGCGACGCCGGTTGGCCGTGGCGGTTGAGCTCCGCGGCAAACGCCTGCAAACGTGGAGAAACGAACGGCTCCCGTTCGAGGCGCTGCAGGATGTCCGCGAAAAGCAGAAGGCCTTCGGCGTTGCACGCGATCCCTTCAACGACGGCTTCCGCGCGGCGCCGCAACGCGCGCCGGAAAAAGACCTCGATCAACAAGATGGTGAGTAGCGGCCAATAGGTGAGGGTCGCCAGATAAAACACGATGGCCACGACGGCCGCGAGAGCCAACATGATCGCCGCGATGCGCGACGCGATGCCCGGCATGACGCGCGCGCCTTCCGCCCAGCCCATCAGCGATTCCGGATTCAGGCGTGCGCGCAATTCGTCGCCGGTGACGGCCAGATCCCGGTGCAAATCCAACTTCTCGCGCAGCTCCACGACCAAGCCCTGCCGTTCGAGGATGGTCGCCCTCGACGGCGGCGCGCACAGCCATTTTGCCAACCGGTTTTCGCCCATTGGCAAGCGCGCCGTCGAGAGCAATTCGAACAGGCAGCCGGGGCCGAAGAGATCGAGGTCGTCGGCATAGACGTGCTCGGGACTGCGAAAACGGTCGCCGGTCTGTCCCGTGCCGGTCCAGCGGTCTTCGATGCGCGCGATGCCCCGGCGGTAAAATGCAGCCGCGGATTCGGCACGCGATCGCGCGCGCAGGATTCGTTCGTGCAAAAACGCCAAGGCAAAGTACAGCACGACGGGAATCAGCACCCAGTAGGAAGGCAGCGCCTCCTTGTGAAGACAAAACCAGGCCAGGACCAGGCCCGCGGCCACGACAGCTAGTTTGAAATTACCGATTCGAATGTGGAGACGGTTCTTGGCGGCAACAATCTTCAGGTAGGTTTCCAGTCGCTTGGAGTATTCGCCGTGAGGATCGGACACGCTGCCTCTTCCGAAAGGTGCCCGTCCAGTCTACTCTTCGCCGATGTCTTCGTGCCACACGGCCGGATTCGCGGCGATGTACTTGGCAAGGAGTTCGACGCATTCCTGGGAGTCGAGATCGATCACTTCGACGCCGTTTTCCTGAAGCCAGTCGATGCCACCGCGAAAGTTGATCGATTCGCCGACGATCAGCGTGCCGATGCCGAATTGGCGCACGAGTCCGCTGCAATACCAGCAAGGCGCGAGGGTCGTAACCATGATTTTGTCGCGATAGCTCCGCTGCCGCCCGGCTTTGCGAAAAGCGTCGGTTTCGCCGTGGATGGAGGGATCGTTTTCCTGCACGCGGCGATTGTGCCCCCGCCCCATCAGCTTGCCGCTGCGATCGAACAGTGCTGCGCCGATAGGGATGCCGCCTTCGGCGAGTCCTTGCCGCGCTTCTTCGATGGCTATGTTCAGCATCGGCAAGTAGGTGGCTCTATCTTCTCGACTGTCCGAGTTCATGTCGCTCCGAAGATGGCTTACGCCGTGAATGAAGCAGTGATCTTGACGCAAAACCGATGGAAGGGAAAGCCGGGGTTCTCGCGGAAGAGGCGAGGTAGTAGGATCGTTGTGTGCGGCGCTTTTTATTTACGAGCGTGATAGGTCTCCTCCTGGTGACTTGCATTCGCGGCGATGACGCGCGCGACTTGCTGAGCAGTGTCGCGGCCGGATACCAGTCGATCAAGATCTATGAATTTGAAGGAACGGAAACGGTCGTCTTGCCGGGGACCGATTGCATGCTGGAGACTCCGATTTCAATCGCCGCGGCATCTTCTTCGCTGAGCGGCGGCATATCGTTTGGTCACGGGGCTAAGGTATCGAAGGCTTGCCTGGATGCGATTACGAAGATGGGCGGCTTACCGATAACCGGAGCGTGGTCGAATTTCAAGAGCATGGACGTCGGTGCGAAGTCGGCGCGTGAACTCTCTTCGCAAACTCTGAATATATCTGGCATTGACATCCATTGCATTGTGCTGGAAGTGCTCTACGACGAGTACTACCAGAAGCTCAGACACTACGATGGCCCGGTGAGATTTTGGATCGACGCTGCGACGCATCTGGTTCGGCATGTGGAATTCAGGGAGAAGTCAGAACAGGGACTCCGAGCGTGGACCGCAACAATTGAGAAAATCAGCATAGGCGGGCCACCAGCAGCGTGGCTTGCCCCGACGAAGGAGGCAGGGCAGTCGGACGAAACGGCGTGGATCGGCAAGCGAGCGCCGGATTTTGAACTCCGAACCGTCGACGGCGAATCGGTGCATCTTGCTGCATTGCGTGGAAAAGTAGTCGTGCTGGATTTCTGGGCGACGTGGTGCGGGTCGTGCCTCGAGGAGATTCCGCCACTGGAGAGACTACAAGCGGAGGCGGCGCCGGCAAAGATGGTGATCTTTGGCGTATCTGGTGAAGACGCAATGGTGGTGCGCAAATGGCGCGAGGAAAATCAACGGACGTTCCGAACACTGGTGGGGGCGGAGAAAACCGCGAAGGATTTCGGAGTCGGCCCGATTCCGGCGCTGGTGGTGATTGATCCGCAGGGGATCATCGCTAAGTACGTAGTGGGTTTTGACTCCGAACGTCAGTTGCGAGAATGGGTTGCCAGCGTGGCTTCCGACTGACGGAGTCGCTTCTGGCTTCTGTGGCTGCGGGTCGCCGGCGCAACAGTGTGGGGGACTGGCCACACCGCCGACCGCCTACCTTCTTAGTAAAACACTCATTATCAATAACTTACATCGTGGCCACTGTGATGCCCTGTACCTGGGAGAACCATCACGGGAGGCGGCGATGATTCGATGGGTCACGGCGTTGCTAATGCTGGTTGTTGCCGGCGGGGGTCTGGCCGGGTGCTCAAGCAAGGCGGCTTTGCCGACAAAGAAGGGCTCAGAACCGAATCCGGCGCAAGCGGCGCCTAGCCAGCCGCAGCAGCGTGCGGCCAAACCAGCGCCGCGGGAATCCGCGTTATCGACGTATTCGAATCCGGAATATGGCGTGGCGTTCCGGTATCCCCGGAACTTCGCTCTGGAGGAGGCCGGGCCTTCCGAGGAAGGCGCGGCTGGCGACAGTTCTGGAGTGCGGAGTCAGGGGGAATTGGTACGCGAAGAACCAGGCGCGGTGTTGGTAGCGACCCTGGTCGTTCCGGACGACGCCTACCCGAACACCACGTTTGCGGGAGGCTCGGTGCAGTTTGCGGTGAATCGCTACCTTACGGCGGGCAGTTGCCGGCAGAGTTTGCTTTCGCGACTGGGCGATTCGAGCGGGCGTAGCGGCGCCGAAACCATTCAAGGCGTGGAGTTTGCGTGGATTGACAACGACGAAGGAGACGCCAGCACGGAATTTTTCGAGCGGGATTACGCGGGCTTCGCGAACGGAGCGTGCTACGAGTTTTTCCTGCGGGTTGGCGTCGCCGCCGCCGTTGGCCCGGACGGAACGCACCCGCCGGATGAAAAGAAAATTCTTGGACACTTGGAGAAAGTCGTGGCGAGCTTGCAGTTCGAGCAGCAGCCCCTGTCGGTGCTGGAAGGCGCCCCATCCTTGCAAGGCGCTCGCGGCAGACACTAGAGCTGTCGCGGAGGGGCACAGAAGAATACGACGCGCAGCATAAATGTTGCACTTACAGCATTCCGGCTGAGCAAGGACTTGTCGCTTTCGGGCAGGAAAGTTAGTCTGGACTTAGGGTTTTAACGCAGTAAGCAGCCTTCCCCCCTTCCCGTCAAACCCTTCCCTTCGAATGCTTGGGTGAAGGTGTATCTCACCATGTCTGAAAATTCTCAGGTGGCCAACAATTCGGCCGCGGGAGCCGCGGCGCAGGAACGTCGCGAGCACCCGAGGTACCCGTTCAGCGCATCGGCGGAAGCAGTTCACCTGCAGGCCGATACGCGCCTGAACGGCCGGGTCAGCGATTTGGGGCGCGGTGGATGTTACATCGACACGATCAATCCGTTTCCTGTCGGCGCCGACGTAAAGCTCCGCATTGTGAAGGGAAATACCTCCTTTGTGGCGCAAGGACGCGTGTTATATGCGGCGTCAGGAATGGGAATGGGGCTGGCATTCACGAAGATCGAGCCGGAACGTATGCACGTGCTGGAGCAATGGCTCAAGGAGTTGCGCGGTGAATCGTCGCCCGAGGCCACGGCGCTGGAAGAGGACAACATTGGGCAGCTCCAAGCGCATTCGGCAAACGAACCAAAGTACGTGCTGAACGAATTGATCGTCGCGCTGGTACGGAAGCGGGTGTTGACCGAGAACGAAGGGAATGCGTTGCTGAAGAAATTAATGCAATGAGCTGCGAGGGAGATCAGCGGCTGACGCGGTGGCGGCCGGCGCTCAGCAGTGCGGCGCTCCTACAAGTTCGAGGCGTCGAATGGCTTCGGAAACAGGTCGCGCATTTGCAGGACTTCGGTTTTGCCTTTCAAGTTAGAGAGGATCACGGGAATGTCACCGCAAAATTCCCAGATCAGCTGGCGGCAAGCGCCGCAAGGTGGGGTCAGCGTGTCGGTGTCGGTGACTACGGAAATGGCATCGAAGCCGCGCTCGCCTTCGCTGATGGCTTTGAAGATGGCGGTTCGTTCGGCGCAAATCGTGAGGCCGTAGGTCGCGTTTTCCACGTTGCAGCCGCCGAAGATACGCCCGGACGTGGCACGCAGCGCGGCGCCGACGCGGAAATTAGAGTAGGGCGCGTGGGCGTTTTCGCGCGTTTGTTTGGCGATGGCGATCAGGTGGTCGAAGTCGGACAAGAGAATGAACCTCCGGAACGGTATTCAGTTTACGACAAGGCGACTGAGACGGATTCGCCGGGCTGAAGCCCGGCACCAACATAAAACCCTCGGACTCGCGACTACAACACTTGCGCCATGCGAGGGATCACGGCTCGCAGCAGTGCGATGAAATCGTTTTTCACGCGGGCGCCGGTTTCGAAGACTTCCTCGGCGGTCAGTGCAGCCCCTGTGACGCCCGCAGCCATGTTGGTTACGCAGGAGATACCGAGGACGCGAATGTTGCTGTGCCGTGCGGTGATAACCTCCGGGACCGTGGACATGCCCACGAGATCGGCGCCCAGCGTGCGGAACGCGTGGATTTCCGCGGGCGTCTCGTAGTTGGGCCCGGCCAGCGCGAGATAGACGCCTTCGTGGAGATTGAGTTTTCGTTTTTTTCCCTCTTCGGCGACGAAGCGGCGAAATTCGGGATCGTAAGCGCGAGTCATGTCGGGAAATCGCGGGCCGAAGCGGTCGTCGTTGGGCCCAATCAGCGGATTGGCGCCTTGGCAGTTGATGTGGTCGCGGAGCGCGACCAACGCGCCCTCGGAATAGTTGAGATTAATACCGCCGGCGGCGTTCGTCAGGATTACGGCTTTGATGCCCAGGCGTGCAAACACGCGGATGGGAAACGACACTTCCTTTGCGGAATAGCCTTCGTAAAGATGGACTCGCCCCTGCATCGCGGCGACCGCGACGTCCCCAACGTTTCCAATCACGAGCTGCCCCACGTGGCCGATGGCGGTGGATTGCGGGAAGTTCGGAATTTTCTTGTAGGGTATTCTTGTTGGCGTTTCCAATTCGTCGGCGAAGGCGCCGAGGCCCGAGCCTAGCACCAGCGCGATACGAGGGCGGAGTCTGGTTTTGCCCAGGATGGATTTGGCAGCGCTCGTGGCGCGGGAAAATTCAGAGGCCGTGATTCTCGTGGGCATGTGGGAGTAATTTACCGCAAGAAGCAGCAAGCACAAAGGCGTCGCTGGCACACTCGCGATTTCTTGCAGGCCGCAGGACTCCTGCGCCCATCTCGGCGCGATGTTAACGACTCACGTAAAAATCCCGACGATGGAGGCGGAAATCAGGTTGGCCATCGTCCCAGCTAACATCGCGCGAATGCCGAATTTAGCCAGCTGACTGCGTTGCTCGGGAGCAAGGGCGCCGATGCCGCCAATTTGGATGCCGATCGAGCTGAAGTTGGCGAAGCCGCACAGCGCGAAGGTCGCGATGGTAAAGCTGCGCGGGTCCAGCGAGCCCTTTATGGTGCCGAGTTGCGCGAACGCCACAAACTCGTTCAGGACCATGCGCGTGCCGAGCAAATTGCCGATGGCGCGCGCATCGTGCCACGGAATGCCAATCAGCCAGGCCACCGGCGAGAACATCCACCCGAGAACTTCCTGCAAGTTGTAGGGAAACCATCCGATGTACAGATGCACCCAGCCCATCATGGCGTTGATCAGTGCGAGCAGCGCGAGAAAAACGATCAGCATCGCGCCGACGTTGAGAGCGAGGTGCAGGCCGTCGACCGTGCCGCGAGCGATGGCCCCCAGAACGTTGGACTCTTTTTCCGTGGCCGGCATTTGCACGTGCCCGGCGGTGAGCGGCTGCTCGGTCTCGGGGACCAGCATCTTGGCCATCAGCAGCGTGCCCGGAGCCGTCATGATCACCGCGGTGAGCAGACTCTTGGCATCCGCCCCGCCCACGCGAATGTAAGCCGCCATCATGCCTCCGGAAATGTGCGCCATGCCGCTGGTCATGACCGTCATCAGCTCCGATTTCGTGAGCTTCGGAAGAAACGGCCGGATAGTAAGTGGCGCTTCGGTCTGGCCCATGAAAATGCTGGCGGCGACGTTCAGCGATTCGGCCCCGCTGGCGCCCATGATGACGGTCATCACCCACGCTGCGGCACGAATGACGATCTGCATGACACCGATGTGATAGAGCACCGCGAAAAACGCGGCGATGAAAATAATCGTGGGTAGCACCTGGAAAGCGAAAATCAGTCCCAACGAAGAGTCGGACTTGCCGAGTTCGCCGAAGACAAAAGTCGAGCCGACGTAGGAAAAATCCAGCAGGTGCTTCGCAGCGGCGCCGAGGGCCCCGAACAGGGCCTGACCCGAGCGCACCCGAAGAACGAAAAGGCCGAGAGCGAACTGCAGGCCCAGGCCCCACGCAACGGTCTTCAGCTTAATCGCGCGACGG